>Ga0102589_1000580_pt1 | contig 67819 bp, 64 predicted proteins | sample AraplaMF_Col_mLB_FD_76858 | JGI IMG/M metagenome (GOLD analysis project Ga0102589, IMG submission 76858) | Arabidopsis root microbial communities from the University of North Carolina, USA - plate scrape MF_Col_mLB | ecosystem: Host-associated > Plants > Roots > Endosphere | place: USA...
CGTCGAGCGAGAAGCGCGAGGTGCCGTCCGGCATCAGGCCCTTGCCCTGCGTGGCGCGGATCGCCTGGCACAGGTTGGTCTTGCGCGACAGGCAGAACTTGCACTGGCGGCATTCCGGCGTGTACAGGGGGATCACGTGGTCGCCGGGCTTGAGCGAGGTCACGCCGGGGCCGACGTCGGTGACGATGCCGGCGCCTTCATGGCCCAGGATCGCCGGGAAAATGCCTTCGGGATCGGCACCGGACAAGGTGTAGTAGTCGGTATGGCAAATGCCGGTGGCCTTCACTTCCACCAGCACTTCCCCGGCGCGCGGGCCGTCCAGGTCCACGTCTTCGATCGTTAGCGGCTTTCCCGCCCCCCAGGCAACTGCTGCGCGAGTTTTCATCGGTCTGTTCCGTCGGTTGGTTCGTCGCGCCTGACTATAAGGCCATCGCCTATGGCGATGGCCGGGCCCGCATGCACTTGTCCGAAAACAAACCTAAGTTGGCCGACGGTTGGACCCATTCTCACTTCACAGGAGTCAGAATTGGTGCGCCCTTATTCTTGATCAGCAACACGACAAACCTGGCCGGCTGTGTGGAACTGGCATTGCGCCCGACGGTATGGATGTCATTGGGGCCTTCGTGGAAGGTATCGCCGGGCTTGAGTGTCACCTCCTTGCCACCCTTGAGGGCCATGACAATGCTCCCTTCGAGCACGTAGACAAAGGCGTGTGCATCATGTCGATGCACGGGGTCGGCCGAGCCGGGCGGATATTCCACGATGATCATCTCGGCTTCCTTGCCCGGGTACTCGGGCAATGGTTCCGTCCGCAAGGGCGTGACCTTCGCTTCAGGTGCAGCCACCGCCGGCTGCGCCGCCATCAGGCACGACAGCATCAGCGCCGCGGCAAACGATACGATTGTTTTCATGGCATTACTCCTTGTTCGCTTGCGACAGCCACTGATCGAGGCTGATTCGACCGATCCGCGCGTCGCCGAGCGGTACGAGAGAAAATTCCTCGACCTGGCCGCCGTAGTACAGCGCATCGCGGTCCGTCACGACCGAGCGGGCGTCACCTGTCGACTTCAGATAGCGCGCAACGATCTCCGCGAAGGGGGCGCGGTCCGGGCCGGCGATCTCGATGATGCCGTTCCGCGGTGCTTCCAGCGCGACTTGCGCAAGGATTGCCGCGACGTCCTGTGAAGCGATCGGCTGAAACAGTCCGTCGCCGACGCGCACGGTGGTGCCGTCCGTGCTGAAATCCGCGATGCCGCCGAGGAACTCCATGAACTGGGTGGCGCGCACGATTGTGTACGGCACGCCGGCAGCTTCGATCGCCTCTTCCTGGGCGACCTTGGCCGTGAAATAGGCATTCCCCGGCATGCGGTCGGTGCCGACAATGGACAGCGCGACGTGATGGCGCACGCCTGCGGCGACTTCGGCCTTGCCGAGATTGCGCGCAGCGGTGCGGAAGAAATCGAGTACCGCCTGTGGCTCCCAGGATGGTGCGTTCGCCACATCCACGACGACGTCAGCGTCCTTGAACGCCTGCTCCAATCCTTCGCCCGTCACGCTGTTCACGCCGGTACTCGGAGACGCCGCGACCGCCGTATGGCCAGCATTGGTAAGCAGCGCGACAAGTTGGGAGCCGATCAGGCCGGAACCACCGATTACAACGATCTTCATGGCAAATTCTCCAGATTAGGTTGGGAGTGCGCGGTGCGCCTGGTGGGGCGGCATCTCATGCAGGTGCCTGTCCCCGTCGCATCGCGTGAGATCATTGTGGAACAATCATGCCCTATGGATAAGGGCCAAGAATTAGCGAAATGACTAGGCCAAGCCCCTTCTGCTTTCCCCATTCCGCACTCCATTGCCCGCGAGCTGATCATGACCGCACGGACTTCCTCATTGGCCATCGAAATCGATCGCCAGAACCGCTCGCCGATCTACATGCAGATTTGCGAGCGCTTCAGGACCGCGATTGCGGCAGGGCACCTGCGTCCCGGCGATCGCGTGCCCGCGCTTCGGGGCCTTGCCACGCAATTGAATACGGCCCGGGGCACGGTCGAAATGGCCTATACCATCCTAGTCGATGAAGGCTACCTGCAGATGCGGGGTGCGGCGGGGACGTTCGTATCCGCCTCGCTGCCGGCGGCGGTGACGCGTTCTGCAAGTGGGCAGGAGCGGCAGGACACGCGCGCGAAGGAGGAGGGCGCGTCCACGGTGCCTGATCCATCGCGCAGCCGGCAGCCGCCACCGCGTCGGCTGGCCATCGCGGTGGCGATGAGCGGGGAGCCGAAGCCGTTGCAACCCGGGCTGCCGGCGCTCGACTCGTTTCCGCGCAAGCTCTGGAACCGGCTCGTCTCGCGTTGCGCGCGCAGCGGTGAACGCGCGATGCTCGCCTACCCGGACCCGGTCGGGTATCGGACGCTGCGCGAACACATTGCCACCTATCTTGGCTTGTCGCGCGGCGTCGCGTGCCTGCCGGAACAGGTATTCATTACCGCGGGCTACCGCGCAACGCTGGAACTTGTCTTGCGCAGTCTCGCGAGCCCCAGCGACCGCATGTGGTTCGAGGATCCCGGCTATCTGCTCGCGCGCGGCTTTCTGGCCGAAGCCGGCGTCCAGCTGGTACCGGTGCCGATAGATAGCGAAGGCATCGATGTCGAGCGCGGCATCGCGCTGGACCCACAGGCGCGTTTCGCACTGGTTACGCCATCGCATCAGGCCCCGCTCGGGCACACTTTGTCGCTCGCCAGGCGCATGGCGCTGCTGGATTGGGCGGCGAAAGGGTCTCGCTGGATCATCGAGGACGACTACGACAGCGAGTTTCGTTATACGGGCCGCCCACTGCCGGCGTTGAAAAGCCTCGACAGGAACGATAGCGTGATCTATTGCGGCACCTTCAGCAAGGTGATGTTCCCTGGACTGCGTCTGGCTTATGCCGTGGTGCCGGAGCGCGCTGTCGAACGCGTCGGGCGCGTGGCCTGCAGCATGAACGCCGGCTCTCCGATGCTGTTGCAGGCGGCCGTGGCGGACTTTATCGAACAGGGGCATTTTGCGCGGCACGTGAAGCGGATGCGCGCGTTGTACGGACAGCGACGCATGCTGATTGCGCATGCGCTGGAGCAGGCGTTCGGGGAGCGCATGCTTGTCGCCTTGCCGCAGGGCGGAATCCAGTTCGCGGTCCGGTTTGCCGACGGCCCCGATGGTCCCGTCGACGATGTGGCTGTTGCCTCGCGCGCACGCGACGCGGGGCTCGCGGTGCTGCCGCTGTCGATCTGGTATGCGAACGGACGCACGCGCCGCACACCACGTGGTCTGGTAATGGGCTTCGCGAACGTCACCGATGCAAGGGAGGCGTCTAGTCTCGCGCGGACGTTGCATGGGTGCCTCGACGGCTAGGCCGGCGCCGGGTTGAAGAAACGCACCGACACCGCGCTGCCGGGCGTCGGCGCGAACCGGGCGTCGCTGATCACGCGCGCCATGCCGTCCGCAACCCCCAGCTGCACGAGCGCCGGGCGCCAGTGCGGGGTACCCGTCTGCGCGCGGACTGCGCCAGCGTATTGCCCCGCAGGCGGCACGCAGATGCCCTTCGGGAGGCGGATCTCAGCCGCGCCGCTGGCCCGGATGGACGTCGCGGCGACTACCATGGCGCGGATCTCATGCGGGCGCTCGAGCAACGCAGCCGCAGCGCGCACGTCGCCACTCTGGATCAGGCGGCGGGCTTCCGTGGACGAACAGCGCACTTCCGTCCCGGTTGCAGTGGTGGCGCGCAGCTGCACGGGCTCGACGGCATAGCCATGCACCTTGCCAAGCCGGCCGAGGTAATCGACGTTGCCCTGGCGTCCTCGTCCGCAGCGGAAGTTTGCGCCAACCACCAGCCGCCGCATGCCAAGACGCGCCAGCAGCAGGCCACGCACAAAGTCATCGGCACTGGCTTCGCTGAGGTCGCGGTCAAAGGGCAGCACCAGGCAGTGGTCGACGTCGCCGCTTTCAGCCAGCAGCGCGATACGTTCATCCACGGTGGAGATCATGCGGGGCGCGCTCTGCGGCTGCAGGAACACACGCGGATGCGGGTCGAATGTCAGCAGGACGGTCGGCACCCCGAGCGAACGCCCGGCGGCGCGTAACGCAGCCAGGACGGCGCGGTGGCCGCGGTGCACGCCGTCGAAAGTGCCGATCGAAACGACGGATGCCGCCAGACGCAGCGGGTCTGCTTGCCTTGTCACCTGCATGATGCTCTCCTCCTCTTGTCATGCACCGCATGCTAGGAGGCGATGGCGCAGGACGCCAATCCTTTGCCTTCATGGTGACTATAACCAGCGCTCATCGCTCCATGTCCGCCCCGGCAGCCGCGCCCGCCACGGCACCGTGCCGGGCAAACAGCCTGTGCACCAGCGCGCGGATCCACTGGTTGCCCGGCTCCCGGTGCACGCGATCGTGCCAGTGCTGGGCGATGTCCATGCCGGGCAGCGTCAGCGGTGGCGTCACTACCGTCAGATCCAGGTCCTTGCAAAGCGCACGGGCGAGGGTCAGCGGCAAGACCGCCACGGCGTCCGAATGCCTGGCAATCAGGCCGGCAGTGGCGAAGCTCGGCACGCGGCAGATGATATTGGTGTGCGGCACGGCGGCTTCGATGGCGCGCTCGATGCTGAGGTGCTGGTGGCCGGTGCCCACCGCGGAGACCAGCACATGCTTCTCGGCGATGAAGGCATCCCGATCGCCAAGCCGGGCCAGCCGCGGATGGTCCTTGCGCACGACCGCCCCGTAGGTTTCGTGCCATAGCAGTTGCCGGCGGATGCTCTGCGTCAGCCCGGGGAACGAGCCGATGGCCAGGTCGACAAGGCCGTTCTCCAGCCAGATGTCGAGATGCGTGGCATCGGCGTTGACCGCCTGCACCAGGATGCCCGGCGCTTCGTCCGCCAGACGGCTCAGCAGCGGCGGCAGCATCTGCGAGGCACCGGCATCGAGCAGGAAGAAGCTGAAGCTGCGCTGGCTGGTGCGCGGATCAAAGCCGACATGGTCCGCGCGCAGCGCACGCACGCTTTGGAGAATACCCCGCACCGGCTCGGCCAGCTCCAGTGCCTTGGGTGTCGGCTCCATGCGCAGGCCGACACGGACGAACAGCGGATCACCGAAATACTGGCGCAGCCGCGCCAGCGTCTTGCTCAACGCAGGCTGGGTCAGGTTGAGCACGCGCGCTGCCTTGGTGAGGCTGCGCTCGCTCAGCAGCACATCAAGCACCAGCAGTTGATTCAGGCTGAGTTCGTCTTCATGACGCTGGGGAATAGTGTCCATGACGCGAGGTGATTAGCAAACGGGCCGGCTCGGCTGTAGTCTAGTTTCACACAGCTGGCACAGATCAGAAAGCAGGGTTTCCAGAGACAAAGCTTCCTCCAGGCCCAGTCGCATGGGCAACGAGGAAGGCCCCAACAAGGAGGAGATCGCCATGTCGTCCGCAGCCTTCATCGAAGCCGGCGCGAGTCGCTTTACCGATGCCGCCATCGACGCCACCAGCTTCCGCGACGCCTTGTCGCGTGCGGTCACCGCCGTGACCGTCATTGCCACCGACGGCGCAGGCGGCCGCGCCGGCGTCACGTGCTCGGCTGTCTGTTCAGTGAGCGATGCGCCGCCCACCGTGCTTTTCTGCATCAATCGCCGCAGCGCGGCAAACAGCGTGATCAAGTCCAACGGCGTGGCCAGCATCAACTGGCTCCACGCCAGCCAGACCGCGGTGTCCCAACTGTTCGCCGGAGCCGGAGCGGTGCCGATGGCGCAGCGCTTTGACGGTGACAGCTGGGGCGTGTTCGCCACCGGCGCGCCATACAGCAAATCCGCCATCGTCGCGCTCGACTGCAAGGTCGTCGACCAGTTCGAGATCGGCACCCACAGCGTCTTCGTCGCGCAGGTGCTCGGCAGTTCCGGCGCCGAAAGCAGCAACGACACGCCGCTGGTCTACTGCCGGCGCAGCTACGCCACCACGCAGCCAGTCGCGGCGTAAGGCGGGCTTCAGGCGGGCATCAGACGGGCTTAGTCCGCATACGGCGGCCTGGCGCGCGCCAGGCGGCACCCGAAATTCCTATCCGCGTCCATATGCCCTTCCCCCGGGCAGGGACTGTCACACCCCGAAAAAACCACCAAGGAGACCTCGCGATGATTCGCACTGGCAAGCAATACCTGGAATCGCTCAACGACGGCCGCAACGTATGGGTCGGCAATGAGAAGATCGACAACGTCGCGACGCACCCCAAGACGCGGGACTACGCGCAGCGTCACGCTGACTTCTACGACCTGCACCATCGTCCCGACCTGCAGGACGTGATGACCTTCATCGACACCGACGGCGAACGCCGCACCATGCAGTGGTTCGGCCACTTCGACAAGGAACAGCTGCGCCGCAAGCGCAAGTACCACGAGACGATCATGCGCGAGATGGCCGGCGCTTCGTTTCCGCGCACACCGGACGTCAACAACTACGTACTGCAGACCTACATTGACGACCCGTCGCCGTGGGAAACGCAGACGATCGGCGCCGAGGGCAAGGTCAAGGCAAAGAATATTGTCGACTTCGTCGACTTCGCCAGGAAGCACGATCTGAACTGCGCGCCGCAGTTCGTCGACCCGCAGATGGACCGCTCGAGCCCGGATGCCCAGCAGCGCTCGCCCGGCCTGCGCGTCATCGAGAAGAACGACAAGGGCATCATCGTGTCAGGGGTCAAGGCTATCGGCACTGGCGTCGCCTTTGCGGACTGGATCCATATCGGCGTGTTCTTCCGCCCTGGTATCCCGGGCGACCAGGTCATCTTCGCCGCCACGCCGGTCAACACCCCGGGCGTGACCATCGTCTGTCGTGAGAGCGTGGTCAAGGACGACCCCATCGAGCACCCTCTGGCCGCGCAGGGCGACGAACTGGACGGCATGACGGTATTTGAGAACGTCTTCATCCCATGGTCGCATGTGTTCCACCTGGGCAATCCCGAGCACGCCAAGCTCTACCCGCAGCGTGTGTTCGACTGGCTGCACTATCACGCCCTCATCCGCCAGTCGGTGCGCGCCGAGCTGATGGCCGGCCTGGCGATCCTGATCACCGAGCATATCGGTACCAGCAAGATCCCGGCAGTGCAGACTCGCGTGGCCAAGCTGATCGGCTTCCACCAGGCCATGCTCGCGCACATCGTCGCCAGCGAAGAGCTGGGCTTCCATACGCCTGGTGGTGCCTACAAGCCGAACATCCTGATCTACGACTTCGGCCGGGCGCTCTACCTCGAGAACTTCTCGCAGATGATCTATGAGCTGGTCGATCTCTCCGGACGCAGCGCGCTCATCTTCGCGAGCGAAGACCAGTGGAACGATCAGGCGCTCAACAGCTGGTTCGAACGCATGAACAACGGTCCGGTGGGCAAGCCGCACGACCGCGTGAAGATCGGCCGCGTGATCCGCGATCTGTTCCTGACCGACTGGGGCAACCGCCTGTTCGTCTTCGAGAACTTCAACGGCACCCCGCTGCAGGCGATCCGCATGCTGACCATGCAACGCGCCGAGTTCTCGGGCGCGGGACCCTACGGCACACTGGCTCGGAAGGTCTGCGGCATCGAACTGAGCGAAGGCAACGAGAGCGAATACAAGGCCACCGCCGGCTACGCCAAGGCGCTGGATTCGGCGCGCCACCAGGAAAAGCTGGCCCTGAGCGGCACGATGACTGTGTGACCGCCTGACCCTCCGGCCAGCGCTGCCTGGCCGGAACACCTGAAACATGCAAGGAGTGAACGATGCAAACGAATGATCTGCTCGACAAGATTTTCCGCGGCGCACGCAGCCAGAACGGCTGGCTGCCCACGCCGGTGGCCGACAGCAAACTGCGGGAGCTCTATGACCTGATGAAGTTCGGCCCTACCTCGGTCAACTGCTCGCCGGCCCGGCTGGTGTTCGTGCGGACGGAGGAGGGCAGGGCGAAACTGCGTCCGGCACTGGCGCCGGGCAATGTCGAGAAGACCATGGCTGCGCCGGTCGTCGCGATCGTCGGCTACGACACCCGCTTCTACGAGCAGCTGCCTGAGCTGTTTCCGCACAACCCGGCGGTCAAGGCGTGGTTCGAGGGCGACGAGAAGGTCGATTTCGCCAACACCACGGCGTTTCGCAACGGCACGCTGCAAGGCGGCTATCTCATCGCCGCGGCGCGCGCGCTGGGACTGGATTGCGGCCCCATGTCCGGCTTCAACAACCAGGCCGTCGACCAGGCCTTCTTCGCCGGCACCAGCATCCGCTCGAACTTCATCTGCGGCCTTGGGCACGGCGACCCCGAAAAGGTGTTCGCCCGCAGTCCGCGCCTGTCGTTCGAGCAGGCCTGCCAACTTGCCTAGTGGCCGGGAGTCCAGCGATGCAAGAGTATGACCAGCATAACCTGACCAAGGCCGTCATTGCACGGCTGGCGGATACGCCCAAGGCGCGCACGAAGGAGATCATGACCAGCCTGGTGCGGCACCTGCACGACTTCGCGCGTGAGGTACGGCTGACCGAGATCGAATGGAAGCAGGGGATCGACTACCTGACCGCCACCGGCCAGATGTGCGACGACAAGCGCCAGGAGTTCATCCTGCTCAGCGACGTGCTGGGCCTGTCGATGCTGACCGTGGCAATGAACCAGGAGAAGCCGGAAGGCTGCACGGAGGCTACCGTGTTCGGTCCTTTCCACGTCGAAGGCGCGCCGCATTACGAGCATGGCGCGGATGTGGCGAACGGCGCAAAGGGCGAGCCCTGCATGGTCTATGGACGGGTTACGGGTGTGGACGGCCGTCCGGTTGCCGATGCCGTGGTGGAAACCTGGCAGGCGGACGCTGACGGCCACTATGACGTGCAGTACGAAGGGCTTGAAGTGGCCCAAGGCCGCGGCGTGCTGAAGTCGGGCGCTGATGGCCGCTTCCATTTCCGCTCCATCGTCGCGCAGGCCTATCCGATTCCTGACGATGGTCCCGTCGGCCAGCTGCTGCGCGCCACCGGCCGCCATCCATGGCGGCCTGCGCACCTGCACTTCATGATCAAGGCGCCTGGCTACGAGACGCTGGTCACGCACGTCTTCAGGCGCGGCGACAAGTATCTCGACTCCGACGCCGTGTTCGGCGTGCGCAAGTCCCTGATCGGCGACTGGGTCCGCCTGACCGACGGCACCTACCGGCTCGACTTCGACTTCGTGCTCAATCCGGCCCGCTAGCACCGGAACCCGGCGCGCTGTCTTCGCGGGCGGCGCGGCTGCAACCACGCACCGCGCCAGCCGGCACGGTGTTCCGCGCGGTCAGGTGGCGCCTGGGGTAACTGGAAATCGGCAGATACAAGATGTGGAAGATTCCAAAGGAGTACAGCCATTTTGCGTTTGGCGCGATACAGGCTGGCGTAACGTGTGCGGTGGCATCAGCGATCGCAAGCATGCAGTTCGTCGCGGAGGGAACGTTTATTTCGCACTGGCTGCGTGCGTATTTCCTTTCCTGGGCGGCAGTGCTGCCCGTCGTCATCGTCGCGGCACCGCTCATTCACTGGCTCGCGAACCGGATCACACGTTGAACGCAGGCGGATCGCTAAAAGCCCTGGGATTCGGAGGACCTGCCCGCAATTTTGTGTGCGAGGCGGTTTTGAATCCTTGTTAGCCTCGGGCGGCGGTAAATCGCTCGCCAAACAGAATGACGAGCTGGTGCATGGCGGACTTCCAGTCATGGTTCGTGGGAACGGACTTGGCCAGCACGTCGTGCAACCAGCCACACATCTGAAAATCGCGTCGAGCCTGTGGGTCCGCCGACGCCCCCGTTGCAGGCGGTGTCGGCGGCATGTTTCGCACCTGCCGGACTAGTGCTCGACCAGGTGCTCGATGCGTATCGGCAGCTCCCGCACGCGCTTTCCGGTTGCGTGAAACACGGCATTGGCCACGGCCGGGGCCACGCCCACCAGTGCGATTTCGCCTAATCCCTTGACGCCGAGCTCGTTCACATGGGGATCGACCTCGTCGACAAAATGCGCCTCCAGCCCCTGGATATCCAGGTTGACGGGCACGAGGTAATCCGCCATGTGCGCATTCACTGGTCGGCCGTCGCGCGGATCCAGCGCAGTTCGCTCCATCAGGGCCATGCCGATGCCGCCGACCATCCCGCCCGTGCATTGGCTGGCTGCTAACCGCGGATTCACGATACGACCCGCACCATAGGCGCCGACGACGCGCCGGACACGGATCGTGCCGACATCGGGATCGATGGCGACTTCGACGAACACCGCACCGAAGGCATGCATGGAAAACCGGCTGCGCACCTCGGCATCGGGGCCAGCCGTGGCGCTGGCTTCGATGGCGCCATCCGTGCCATCCGCGCGTGCCTGGCGCTGCTCCAGCGCGGCCAGGCAGGCCGAACGCACCGCTGAGCCCACCGACGCGAGCGTCATCGAGCCGCCATGTGGCGGGGTCGGCGGGAAATCCGAACGGCCCAGGCTGAAGCGCACGCTCGCCATCGGCAGTCCCAGCGTCTCGGCGGCAATCTGGGTGATCGAGGTGTAGGTGCCTGGCCCCATGTCGCTGGCGGCGGCTTCCACTTCGGCCGTTCCGTCGGCAAGCAGACGCACGCGGGCGCTGGCCTGGCCATGGAACACGGGGTAGCTGGCACAGGCCATCCCCCAGCCGATACGCAGCCGGCCATCCCGCATCGAGCCCGGCTCGCGCGTGCGGCGCGACCAGCCGAACGCGTCGGCGCCGCGCGCATAGCAGGCGAGCATGGAGCGGCTGGAGAAGGGCAATTGCATCCCTTCGTCGAGCTCGGGTTCATTGCGCCGTCGCAGTTCCAGCGGATCCATCTCCAGGGCGTGGGCCAGTTCGTCCATCGCGCATTCCAGCGCAAAGACGCCGGTAGCCTCGCCCGGAGCCCGCATATAGGTCGGCGTGCCAATGTCCAGCGGCACCAGCCGGTAGCGGGTGCGCACGTTGGGGCAGCGATAGAGGAACGGCGTCACCGAAGTAAGTGCCTCGGTGAACTGCTCGTACCGACTGGTTTCGCCGGTGCCTTCGTGCACGATGCCGGTCAGCCTGCCGTCGGGCGTCGCCGACAGCGCGATGCGCTGCACGGTGCGCGGCCGGTGTCCCGTCAGATGGAACATCTGTCGCCGCGACAGCACCAGCTTGACAGGCCTGCCTGCTTCGCGGGCGGCGAGCGCCGCCAGCGTGACGTGCGGCCAGGTGCGCAGGCTGGTGCCGAAAGCGCCACCGATGAACGGGCAGACGACGTGGACGTTCTCAGCGGGGATGCCGAAGATCGCCGCGATCTCGGCCTGCTCGTTGACCACGAACTGGCTCTTGCTCCAGAGCGTCAGCCGGTCGCCTTCCCAGGCGGCAACGGTGGCGTTGGGCTCGATCGGGAAGTGATTTTCGCGCGCGGCATCGTAGGTGACGTCGATGCTGACGGCCGCCGCGGCCAGTGCGGCCTCTGGGTCGCCGCGGACCCGGTCCGCCGAATGAGGACCGGGCTCGCGTCCCGCCTCCGGCACCACGGCCTCGGCGCGCTGGTCCAGCGGGTCGGAGACCGGCCGCTCTTCTGCATAGCGAATCTGCAGCAGCCGAGCCGCGTGTTCGGCCTGGTCCACCGTCTGCGCCACGACCACGGCAACCGGCTGCCCGTAGAAGCGGACGCGATCGTCCTGCAGAACATGCAGACGTTCGCCGTGTTCAGGATCGATAAAGCCCTTGTGCGGGGCGTACGCCAGTTTCGGCGCGTTGTCGTGGGTCAGTACCGCCAATACCCCTGGCAGCCGGCGCGCGGCTTCGGCGTCGAGTGCGGTCACGCGACCCAGTCCGATCGAAGCGCCCACGATCACCGCGTAGGCCTGCCCGGGCTGGTTGAAGTCGGCGGCATACCGCGCGCTGCCGGTCACCTTGGCGCGCCCGTCGACGCGGGCATGCGGCTGGCCGATATGGTTTGCGTTCATCTGCCTTCTCCTGCGAGTTCGAGGGCTCGTACCACGGTTCGCTGCAGCAGCGCGACCTTGTAGCGGTTGCCTGGCAGCGGCGTGGCGCCTGCAATCGTGGCAAGCGCTGCCGCCTCGAAGCTGGCGCGCGTCGGCGGCTTGCCTTGCAGTGCGAGTTCGGCGGCGCGCATGCGCCACGGGCGGGTGCCAACGCCACCGCAAGCGAGGCGAGCGGCCTGGATCGCTCCATCCCTGACCTCGTATGCCGCCGCCGCCGATACCAGTGCGAATTCATATGAGGCGCGGTCCCGCACCTTCAGGTAGCGCGCTGTCCGTGCATAAGCGAGCGGTGGAATCCGGACCTCGACGATCAGTTCGCCGGGCCGCAATGCGTGTTCGAGATGCGGTGTGGTGCCGGGCAGCAGGTAAAGGTCTTCCACGGCGAAGTGGCGCGCGCCGTGCGGTCCCCGTACATGGACCACCGCGTCAAGTGCGACCAGCGCGACCGCAAGGTCGGACGGATGCGTGGCGGAGCAATGGTCGCTGACGCCCAGAATGGCATTGCCCGCGTGCAGGCCGTCAATGGCGGCGCAGCCGCTGTCCGGTGAGCGCTTGTTGCAGGCGGCATCGAGCATGCGGAAATAAGGACAGCGTACGCGCTGGAGCAGGTTGCCGCCGATGCTGGCCATGTTGCGCAACTGGGGTGAGGCGCCCTCGACCAGCGACTCGGCGATCAACGGGTGTAGCCGGCAAACGTCGGCATGCGCGGCGACATCGGACATGCGGGCCAGCGCACCGATGACCAGCTCGTCGCCCTCCACGCGGATATGGTTCAGCGGCAGCGCGTTGATGTCGACCAGCTGCGCGGGCTGTTCCACGTGCTCGCGCATCAGGTCGACCAGCGTGGTGCCGCCGGCGATGAAGCGGGCCCCGGCCGCGGCCGCCGCCAACGCCTCGGCTTCCGAGCCGGCTTTCTGCAGTGTGAAGGGGATCATGGCAGCTTCCTCCCACCAACCTCTGCGATCGCCGCGACGACTCCCGGGTAAGCCCCGCAACGGCAGATATTGCCGCTCATCCAGAAGCGCACATCGTCGGCCGAGGTGGCATGACCCTCATTGATGCAAGCGACGCCGGACATGATCTGGCCAGCCGTACAGAATCCGCATTGGAAGCCATCGTGCGCGATAAACGCGGCCTGCAGCGGATGCAGGTCGCCGTCGGCCGATGACAGGCCTTCGATCGTGCTCACGTGGGCGTCGTTATACATGGCGGCCAAAGCCAGGCAGGCGTTGATCCTGCGCCCGTCCACCAGCACCGTGCAGGCCCCGCACGCGCCCTGGTTGCATCCCTTCTTCGTGCCCGTGAGGTCCAGGCGCTCGCGCAGTACGTCAAGCAGGGATTCGCGCGGATCGATATCGAGGCGATGCAGCGTGCCGTTGACTGTCAGGCGCAGCGGCATGGTTGAGCCGCAACAATCACCAGAATGTGGTTGGCTACCATCGGAACGAACAGAACTAGACATAGTCGACATTCCTCTTCTCATAGCCCAACGACTTGGGCGGCTAGGGACAGGCTTCGTCGGGGCCTGCAACAGCTTCGGGAACCAACTTCGGGAACCAACTGCGGGAAACACCCAGGCGCATTCTGCAAGTGTTCTGCAGGTTTCGCCCGGCCCCTGGCCCGCATGGGAACCGAAAGGTGTGTGGCGACCTCGGACTGGTGGGACAGTCGTCGAAACGCTACAGGCACCGGCGGTCATCGCAATAGAACATCCTTGCGCTGCGGTGGACGATTCTTGCGCTGACGCGTTGGATGATAGGTTTGAAAAAGGGGACCGGCCGGCCTGGCTTGCGTCAGGTCCGGCGGATTGTGCAGGCCGGTTTACTTCGACCGGATTAATTCATATGCTTCGATGCGCGGCGGGACCTGGCCCTTCCCCCGACGCAGCCGACGTGGGCCCATCAGATAGGAAACTGCGTCGTCGATAGCACCTGCTTGAGCACCATGAATGACCGGATCTGCCTCACGCCCGGCAGGTAGAGCAATTGTTCCGCATGGAGGCGGTTGAAGCTCTCACTGTCCCTTGTGCGCACCAGCATGAAGTAATCGAATTCGCCGGTCACGACATGGCATTCCATGCAGCCGGATACCTTTTGCGCGGCAGACTCGAACAGCGCGAAGGATTCGGGCGTGGAGCGATCCAGCACCACGCCGATCATCACAAGCATTCCTGCATCCAGCGCAGCGGGGTTCAGCAGCGCCACGATGCCACGGATCAGCCCCATTTCCTTGAGTCGTTCCACGCGCCGCAGGCAGGCCGGCGGGCTCAGGTTGACCTTGGCGGCCAAGGCCACGTTGGAGATCGAGGCGTCCTGCTGCAGGGCGCGCAGGATCGCCTTGTCGGCGCGGTCGAGCGTGTCCACATGGGGCGCGGATGGGGGCGTTTGCGACGCAGCCCGAACTGGTGCATCGGGGGCGGATTTGGTGCGAAATTTTGTTTCTTTCATCTGATCTGTAAAAGAATTTTCATCGGCTTCAACGTAGATCTGCCTATTAATAGTGTTCAAAGGTTCGCTTCTTTGCAAGCACGTTTCGTGGCTTTTTTTCTAGGATAGAGTCCGTCGCCGCATCGCCGCATCGCCGCATCGCCGCATCGCCGGGTTGCTGTGAGGCACACCGATGACGGGACAACACCCTAACCCTGGAGTCGCCACCATGAATCTCAAGCGTTTCGCCCGCTATCCCCTGACGTTCGGCCCCACGCCCATCCAGCCGCTCAAGCGTCTCTCTGCCCATCTTGGCGGCAAGGTCGAGCTGTACGCCAAGCGCGAGGATTGCAATAGCGGCCTGGCCTTTGGCGGCAACAAGACCCGCAAGCTCGAATACCTGATCCCGGACGCACTCGCGCAAGGCTGCGACACGCTGGTCTCGATCGGCGGCATCCAGTCGAACCAGACGCGCCAGGTGGCCGCCGTGGCCGCGCACCTGGGACTCAAGTGCGTGCTCGTCCAGGAAAACTGGGTCAATTACTCCGACGCGGTCTATGACCGGGTCGGCAACATCCAGATGTCCCGGATGATGGGTGCCGACGTGCGCCTGGTGGCCGACGGCTTCGACATCGGCATCCGCAAGAGCTGGGAAGAGGCCATGGAGAGCGTGCGCCAGGAGGGCGGCAAGCCGTATCCGATCCCGGCCGGCTGCTCGGAGCACCCGCTGGGCGGCCTGGGCTTCGTCGGTTTTGCCGAGGAAGTGCGCGCGCAGGAGGCCGAGCTGGGCTTCAGGTTCGACTACATCGTTGTGTGTTCGGTCACGGGCAGCACGCAGGCGGGCATGGTGGTGGGCTTTGCCGCCGACGGCCGGGCTGATCGCGTGATCGGTATCGATGCCTCCGCCAAGCCCGCCCAGACCCGCGCGCAGATCCTGCGCATCGCCAAGCATACTGCGGGGCTGGTGGAACTGGATCGCGACATCGTCGACGCCGACGTGGTGCTCGACGAGCGCTATGGCGGCCCCGAATATGGCCTGCCGTCCGAAGGCACGCTCGAGGCTATCCGCCTGAGCGCCAAGTACGAAAGCATGATGACCGACCCGGTCTACGAGGGGAAATCGATGCAGGGGATGATCGACATGGTCCGGCGCGGCGAATTCCCCGAAGGCTCGCGCGTGCTGTATGCCCATCTCGGCGGAGCACCGGCCCTGAACGCCTACAGCTTCCTGTTCCGCAACGGCTGACCGACGCACGGAGGTGCTGCGATGAATCCCACTCTACATTCGTCCCTGCGCAGAGCCTTCGTGGCGGCCCGGGCGCTGGCGCTGCCAGCGCTGGCGGTTGCCGCCGTCGGGGCCCACGCGGCATCGGCGTATCCGGTCCGCCCCGTCACGCTGGTGGTACCGTTTCCGGCCGGCGGGGCGGTCGACATGATCGGCCGGCTCGTCGGCAAGAGCCTTGGCGATGCGCTGGGCCAGCCGGTGGTGATCGAGAACCGCGCCGGTGCCGGCACCATCGTCGGGGCCGGCTACGTGGCCAAGGCCGCAGCCGATGGCTACACACTGCTGATCAGTTCGGGCTCGACATTCACCGTCAATCCCGCCATCAACGCGAGCCTGCCGTATGACCCCGTGAAAAGCTTCGAGCCCGTGGGGCTGGTGGCGCGCGTCCCGCTGATCGTGCTGGCGAACAAGGTGGTGCCAGTGGATACGCTGCCGCAGATGGTTGCGGCGGTCAACGCTGCGCCGGGCAAGTACGTCTATGGGTCCTTCGGTACCGGCACCACCGGGCATTTCGCAGGCGAGCTGCTGCTGGGCGCCACGGGCATGAAGCTGCAGCACATCCCGTACAAGGGCAGTGCGCCGGCTGTGGCCGACCTGATCGGCGGGCAGATTCCGTTCTCGGTCGATACGGTCGCCGCGTCGCTGCCCCATATCCGCAGCGGCAAGATCAAGCCGGTCGCGGTCATGGGCGCCCGCCGCGCCACGCTGCTGCCTGACGTGCCCACCGTCGCGGAAGCGGGTTATCCGGGCTTCGACGCCGACTCGTGGGTAGCCATTGCGGCGCCGCGCGGCTTGCCGGCCGACGTCAGCGCCCGGCTCGAAAAAGCGGTAGCGCAGGCGATGAAAGACCATGAGGTCCAGCAGAAGCTGCTGGCCAACGGGCTGGAGCCGAACTACGCGGTCCCGGGGCAGGTCAGTGCCATGATCAGCAAGGAACTGCCGCTGATGCGCGCCACTGCTCAGCGTGCGAACATCACGCCGAATTAGTGGTTTCCATTGTCTTACCTGGAGACAGCAGCATCCAAACGGGCGACCCGAATCTTCGCGAATCAGGGGACTTCCTTGTTGGAGGTGCCCCAGCCGATTCGATGCCGCTCCTGTGTCGCCTCGTGCCGCGCATCCTCCTCGCTGTGCAGGTAGCCGCTGGTCGTGGAGATCGACGAATGCCCAAAATTATCCCTGACATAGCGCAGATCCACCTGCCGGTCAGTCATGTGCGAGCCGGCGGTATGGCGCAGCCAGTGGGCCGAGGCGCTCGCCAGGACATCGGCCTGCGCCGCCCACTCCGGCCCGCGCGCGCGCAGGCGCGCGGCCGCCAGGCCGAACACTTCCTTCAGGATCAGGTGTAGCGCCCCGCGTGACAGGCCTTTGTCATGGTGCTCGCGGCCCGCGCGTCCGATCACCGGCAGCAGCAGCGGGCGCGTTTCGCCGGGGTGCGGGGTGGGTGCCAGCCCGTGGGCGCGGCGGTAGCGCGCGAGTTCGGCGATCAGCTCGTCGGTGGCTGGCACCAGCCGGGTCTTGTTTCCCTTTCCGGTGACCTCGAGCCACCAGCGCTCGATGCCCTGGGCATCGCGGCGGCAGAAGAACGCCCCCATGGTGGTGCCGGTGACTTCCGCCGCGCGCAGTCCGCCCAGATAGAGCACGCTCAACAGCCAGCGGCAGCGCGCCGCATGCAGCCGCTCACGCGCGGTTTCCGTTGGCATGGCCTCGACCGTGTCCTTGACCGTTTCCCACAGCTCGTGGCTCAGGTACCGCGTGATGCGGGGCTGCGTCGGCGCGCGCCGCCGGCGCGCCAGCGCCAGCGGATTGCCGGCCAGGTAGCCGGCCTCGGTGAGCCAGGCGAAGAGGGCGTTCAGGATCACCAGCGCGTGGCGCACGCTCGCCGGCGACAGCGGCCCGGCAAACGGGCGCCAGTCCGGGTGGGCGCGGCCGAGCTTCTTGCTGCCGGCGAGCACCCAGCGCGCGGCGGGCTGGGGGGCGGCCAGGAAGCGTTCATAGACCAGCAGGTCCTCGTGCGTCAGTGACGACAGCGGCTTGCCCAACTGCAGCACGGCCCACAGCAGCAGCCGCTCGACCTCGCGGCGGTAGGCGTTCACGGTCGCCGCGCTGTCGGCATAGCGCGCGAGCCAGGCGGTGACGGCGGCCAGGTCGTCGGCCGCGGCGATGCGGGCGGCGGTGGCGGGCGCGCGGTTGCTGCCGTTGCGTCCGGACAGCGCCGCCGGCAGGTGCAACTGCTCCAGCGGCGTCGGCTGGGTGGCGAGGAGGCCGGAAGCGGGTGTGGCGGGCGGCGAGGCAGGAAGGTCCAAGTTCGGGAGCAGTGGCTGAGGTGGGTCTAGGTCAATATTATAGACATAAGCGTAATTATGTCTAAAATCTCTCTTGCTATGTTGGATAGATAATCTATTACGTAGTAATATTTATCAATCGAAATTCACTTTGTTACCCGATGGCCTCCGCCGACCCCGAGTTGACCGACGCTGCGCTGCAGGCCGCCATGGCCGACGATATTGCCGAGCTGCGCGGCCGTTTCCCCGAGACCCGCGCGCTCTACCGCGAGGTCTGCGGCCTGCTGTTCTTCCGCTACGGCATCACGCCCACCGCCAACAAGCTCTATCAGCTGGTGCGCAAGGGCAGTATGGGCACGCCCGCCGAGGTGCTGCAGGCGTTCTGGCAGGAACTGCGCGGGCGCACCCGCGTCACCATCGACCATCCGGACCTGCCGCAGGCGTTGAAGGACATTGCGGCCGGCGCGGTGCAGACCATCTGGCAGGCGGCCAACGAGGCCGCCACCGCCGAACTCGCCACGCTGCGCGCCGAGGCTCGCGCGGCGTCCAGCGCGGCCGAAGCCGAGCGTGATGCGGCGCGGGCCGAGACCGCGCTCGCACGCGAGGAAGCCGCGACGCTGGTCGCGCAGCTGGATGCCGCGCGACAGGCCATCGAGGAGAATCAGGCCGCGCTGGCGGCGGAGCGGCAGGCACACGCCGCCACCCAGGCCCGGCTGGAAGCGGGCAGGGCAGAGCTGGAGGCGGCGGGCCGGCAGCTGGCAGAGCTGCGGACCCAATTCTCGACCGAGCTCGAGCGGGCCCGCGAGCAGGTGGCCATTGCCCAGGAGCGGGCCGAGGCCAGCGAGCGGAGGGCACTGCGAGAGCTGGATCAGGAGCGCACCGTGCGCCAGAAGAGCGAGCGTGCCACCGAGGAGCTGCGCACGGAACTGGCGGCGGCACGCGGCGAAGCCCGCGACGCGGCGGTGGCGCAGGCCGAGGCCCGGGCCCGGCTCGAGACCCAGGTCACGGCGCTCACCGAGCAACTCACCACGCGGCTCGCGGCCGCCGACGCCGCCGAGCGCAAATCGGCCAACGATCTGGCCACGGTGCAGGCGGACCTCACCGCGGCGCAGCGCCGGGCCGAGCGCGCCGAAGCCGAGGCGGCGCTCGCGCGCCAGCTGCTGGCAGAATTGCGCCTGCCGCGCGAGCGGGAACGGCGGCGAAAATCCGCCGGCCCGGCACCGACCGATAGCGAAGCACCCAATGAAGCGCCAGCCGACGAGCACGGGGCGCCTACCGCCTCGAACCCGGAAGATGGCAGCGACGGCAACGACAACCAAAACGATGACAGTAAGAACTGAGCGGGCGGCGGCGATCCGCTGGATCCGGGACCAGATGGCCGACTACGACCTGACCATGGAGGAACTGCGGGAGGCAGGGTGCTTTGATCCGCCGCCGCCTCCACCGCCGCCTCCACCCCCACCCGCGCCACCGCCGGTGGTCTGCTACCGCGATGCCGCGGGCCACAGTTGGGACGGGACCGGGGATATGCCGGACTGGCTGCGGCGGGCGGTCAATGCGGGGCAAAGCGTGGAGTTTTTCCGGGTCGGATAGCTGCCGGTTACCAACAGGACCGCAGTATGATGAAGTGTGGCCTCTATTGTCGGCAGACGAAGTATTTGTCTGGGCTAGCCCTCGAACACGTGATTCCACAGTTCCTCGGTGGTGCTTATGCTCCTGAAGGTTTAAGAGTCGGGATGTTGTACGTGAACGGTGCAACAACAACTTTGGCGGGAAACGGGGCTGACGCGATCATGCAGACCAATGCAGGAGCCCTACTGTCATGAACATGCCGCGAACCACCCTTGAGCAATGGCGCGTGGTGCAGGCTATTGTCGAGCATGGCGGCTATGCGCAAGCGGCAGAGGTGCTGCACAGAAGCCAGTCTTCAGTGAGCTATATGGTGGCCCGGCTGCAAGAGCAGCTCGGCGTGGAGTTATTCTCTATCGAAGGCCGCAAGGCCAAGCTGACTGAAAACGGGGCGGCACTGCTTGCGCGCGCCAACGAATTGCTGGATGGCGCCTGCCGTCTGGAACAGCTGGCCGACAACCTGCAGCAAGGCTGGGAGGCAGAAGTCAGGCTGGCGGTGGACGCCGCACTGCCTCCAACGCTGCTGCTATCGGCACTGAAGGAGTTCGCGGGATTTGCGCCGCAGACGCGCGTACACCTGACAGAAGTGGTGCTCTCCGGCGCTGACCAGGCACTGCTGGAGCGGCAGGTCGATCTGGCCGTTGGCACGCGGGTCCCGACTGGACATTTCGGCGAGCGGCTGGTGGACATCCCGTTCATCGCCGTTGCCCATCGCGACCACCGGCTACACCGGCTTGGCCGCGAGTTAACCGCCGAAGACCTGAGCCACGAGATGCAGGTGGTGCTGCGCGACTCCGGTCACGCCAATCCGCGCGATGATGGCTGGCTCGGCGCCACGCTGCGCTGGACGGTGAGCAATATGGAATCCATGCGCATGCTGGTGGCTGGCGGGCTAGGCTTTGCCTGGCTGCCAGCGCACCTGGTGACCGGGCCGCTGGAGCAGGGCGCGGTGCAGCCACTGCCGCTGCGTGAAGGCCGCATCCGGCACGTGGTGCTCTATCTCGTCCACAGTCAACCGGTAGTGACTGGTCCTGCCACTCGACGCCTTGCGGATTTGCTGGCGAAGGCTGCCCAGGCCTTTGCCAAAGCGCTCTAATACCGCCTCCGCCAATATCGGCTAATCCGATCAGATTGCTCCGAATTTCAAATAATCGGCCGCTCGGTCGAGCCATATTATTCTGGAAAATCGAGTAAAAGCGGGCGTGCAGACCCGCCGCCGTCGGAGACAATATGAACCACTTTATTGCCATCGAGGCCTTCGTGCGCGTGGCGGAAACCTGCAGCTTCGCCGAAGCTGCGCGCCAGTTGGGAGTCGCCGGGTCCATTGTCACCAGCCGCGTGCAGCAGCTGGAGAAGTTCGTCGGCGCACCGCTCTTCCACCGCAACACCCGCCATGTGCGCCTGTCCGAGCTTGGTGAGGCGTACTACAAGGAATGCGCCGAGGCGGTGGCGCAACTGAACAGCCTCACTGACCAGATGCGCGACCTTAAGGGGACGCCCACTGGCCGGCTGCGCATCCACATGCTGCCCGGCTACGCGATCGGGCATTTTGGCGAGCTCCTCAATGGCTTCATGCAGCGCTACGGCGGTATTCAGCTCGACATTATCGTTAGCGACCGCGTAGTTGATCCGATCGAGGAAGGTTTCGATGTAGCCTTCCAGATCTTCCCGCCGATATCAAGCCTGCTGATTGAGCGGCGCCTGTTCCCCGTGCGGCGGCTGTTCTGCGCCACGCCGGAATACCTCGAGCGGCACGGCGTGCCGGTCGTGCCCACAGACCTGCTTGACCATACGACGGCGCTCTACGCCGGATATCCGTCGCGCAACCGCTGGGCGTTTACGCGTGGCGACGAATCGGTGTCGCTCGAACTGCCAGGACAGGTTCGCTCCAATTCCGTGCACCTGCTGCGCGACTACGCCGAGTCCGGCGCCTGCATTGTCTGCCTGCCCACGTTGGTTGCCAGCGAAGCTCTGCGGAGCGGGCGGCTGCTACCAGTGCTGACGGATTACAAGCTGGCACCGTTCTCCTTCGCCGCCGTCTATCCGACCACACAGCGCCAGGCCATCAAGGTCAAAATGCTCGTGGACTTCCTTGCTGAGCGCCTTGCCGGAGAGCCGGAGTGGGATGTGCCGTTGCTCGCGCGCGGGTGGGTGAGCTGACGCGCTTGCGCGGCAATTCCTCCGTTTTTGCGAAGGCCGCATTCGCCGATTTCACGATTGTTGTTGCAATGCGATAGCCACTATCGTGTCTCCACGATCCACTGACAACATCAGGAGACAGTCGCGATGAACACCGTATCCAAGACCGCGTACAAGACCGTATTCGGCTCTCTCGGCAACTACCAGAAGGGCGGCATCGAAGTCACGCAGGGCGATGCCCGCCACTATGTGTTTTCCAACGTCTTTGAAGTCGCCGCGAAATCGGTGCCGTACGAAAGGGTCGTGGTCGGCAAGAACCTGGAATACGTGGTTGAAACCGCGCGCGCCGACGGACAGTCGCCATGGTTTGCCTGCGCGCATGACGAATTCGCGATTGCCATGGACGGCGAAGTGCGCATCGACTTTATCGCGCTGGACCAGGCCCCTGCGCAAGCTGACGGCGCCGTGCTGGTGGAGCCCGCCGGCCGCAAGATGGGCCATGTGGTGCTGCGCCAGGGCCATCAGAGCCTGCTGCCGGCCGGATGCGCCTACCGCTTCAGCGCGGACAAGGCGTGCACGCTGCTGCTGCAGAGCAAGCTCGGTGCGCTCTCGGTAGAGAAGTGGGCCGAGATCTGCCTGCACTGATCTGCTTTGCGCCTTCCACTGACGCACCCGAACCCGCATCCGATTCACAGTTTTTCCAGGAGCTCAACCATGGCCATGCTCGACCTCGCTGATAAGCCCGAAACCCTTGCCCAAGGCTTTGCCGCCGACAAGGTGCAGGCAAGCACGCCAGACGCCGTTACCGGCTACCGCAGCTTCACGCTCGGCGCCTTCCGCTTCTCGCGCGATGCCTACTTTGCCACCATCCAGTGGCCGTCCCGCGGCCAGACCCGCACTCATGCAATTCCCGCCGATGCTTTCCTGCGTGCGCTGATGCGCGATGTCGCCTGGGGCTTCTTCTACGGCTGGGTCAATTTCGACCATGTCTTCGGCACGCGCAACCACTATGGCAAGGTGGATGTCTACGCGGGTGCCTTTAACGGCGTGATGAAGGAGGCCGGCGTCGACTATACCGAGACCTTCGACACGCCGCTGATCATGGCCACCTTCAAGGCCATCCTGCATGACTGGACCAACGAAGGCTTCGATCCGTTTGCCGCGCCCGAGGAAACCGGCACGGCCTTCGGCTCCAAGCACGGCGAGAATGGCGCCGCCATCGAGCGCACGCGCATCGCCACGCGCCGCATGCCGGGCCTGCCGGACGATTCCCCGCTGCGCGACGACCTGCCGGTCAACCGCGCGTTCCTGGACGTGCCGCAGGACGAGCCGGAGGTACATGTGGAGCCGGGCTTCGAAGGACAGCTCCATGCCTTCAACCTGTTCAAGTACCTGTCGCGTTCCGACGTGACCTGGAACCCATCGGTGACCTCCGTCTGCGGACAGAGCCTGTTTTGTCCCACCACCGAGGAATTCATCCTGCCGGTTTTCCACGGCAACGACCGTGTCGAGTGGTTCCTGCAACTGTCCGACGAGATCATCTGGGACATCGGCGACAAGAACACCGGCGCCCCGCGGGCCCGCATCACCGCCCGCGCCGGCGACATCTGCGCCATGCCCGCCGATATCCGCCACCAGGGCTACTCGACCAAGCGCTCGATGCTGCTGGTGTGGGAGAACGCCACGCCGAACCTGCCCAAGCGCTACGAAAGCGGCGAGCTGAAGTCCTATCCCGTCGAATTCTAACGGTCGGGTTCCGACGCTCATCCCGAACGACTTCAAGAACACGACACATCATGCAGAACAAGCTATTTATCAACGGTCGCTTTGTCGATGCCCTGGGCGGCGGGACCATCGACGTGCTGAACCCGCACGACGGCAGCGTGATCACAGCCATCGCCGCAGCGGAAGCCGCGGACGTGGACGTCGCGGTGGCAGCCGCCACCCGCGCCTTCCCGGCCTGGTCGCGCACGGCGGCGGCCGAGCGCGGACGCCTGCTGCTCAAGCTCGCCGACAAGATCGAAGCCAACGCCGAAGCGTTGGCGCAGCTTGAATCGCTGGACACGGGCCACCCGATCCGCGATTCGCGCGCGCTGGACGTGCCGCGCACGGCGGCGTGCTTCCGCTATTTCGGCGGCATGGCCGACAAGCTGCAGGGCTCGGTGATTCCGGTGGAGACCGGCTTCCTCAACTACGTGCAGCGCGCGCCCATCGGCGTGGTCGGCCAGATCGTGCCGTGGAATTTTCCGCTGATGTTCACCAGCTGGAAGATGGGCCCGGCGCTCGCTGCGGGCAATACCGTGGTGATCAAGCCCTCGGAACTCACGCCGCTGTCCTCGCTGCGCATTGCCGAGCTGATGGCCGAAGTCGGCTTTCCGGAAGGTGTGGTCAATGTGGTGCCGGGCTACGGCCACACAGCCGGGCAACGCCTGGCCGAGCACCCGGGCGTGGGCAAGATCGCGTTCACCGGTTCCACGGCCACGGGCCGCCGCATTGTCGAAGCGTCCAAGGGCAATCTCAAGCGCGTGCAACTCGAACTGGGCGGCAAGGGCGCCAACATCGTGTTCGAGGACGCGAACCTCGATGCCGCTGTCAATGGCGCCGCCTGGGCCATCTTCCACAACCAGGGGCAGGCCTGCATTGCAGGTTCGCGCCTGATGCTGCATGAGCGTATCGCGGACGAATTCCTCGAACGCTTCGGCGCCCTGGCCGGCTCGATCCGTCTGGGCAATCCGCTCGATCCGGAAACCGAGATGGGGCCGCTCACTTCTGCACAACACCGCGACCGCGTATTGGCCTATGTGGACATCGCGCGCGAACAGGGTGCGCGTGTGCTGACCGGCGGCAAGGCGCCGGCAAGTGCCGGGCTGTCGGGCGGCTACTACGTCGAACCGACCATTGTCGAGGCCAGGCCGCACGATCGCGTGGCGCAGGAAGAGGTGTTCGGCCCATTTGTCACCGTGCTGCGTTTCGGCAGCGACGACGAGGCACTGGCCATTGCAAATGCCACGGAATACGGTCTCGGCAGCGGCCTGTGGACACGCGACCTTGCCCGTGCCCACAAGATGGCAGGCGCCATCCAGGCTGGCATGTGCTGGATCAACTGCTACAAGCGCGTCAACCCGGGCAGCCCCTTTGGCGGCGTGGGCCAGTCGGGCTACGGCCGCGAGATGGGCTTCGAGGCCATGCACGACTACACCGAGGCGCGCTCGGTCTGGGTCAATGTGGACGCCGTGGTGCCGCCCCACTTCAAGCGCTGAGAGGCTGGGAGGCGATGATGGAATCCTTTGTCTACCAGTCCGCGCCGTCGCGCGTCGTGTTCGGGCAGGGCGCGCTGGCGCAACTGCCCGATGAGATGGTCCGCCTCGGCGCCCACGTTGTCGCTGCCCGCCGGTATTTCCGCCGCGTCCGGCATGAACGCAATGGCGCATGCCGTGGAAGCCCTGTATGCCCAGGATGCGAACCCGATCATCAGCCTGATGGCGGAGGAATCGACAAGCCGGCGCCGGTCGAGCGCGCGCCCATCCTTGCGCTGCTGGGCCGTGCCTGGCGCGGCGGGATGCCGGCCTGACGGTGGCTCGGCCAAGGCGTCCGGAAAACCAACGGTTTTGCCCGGATAAGCCGCAAGGTGGTCCGCAACCCGCCAATCACCGGGAGACAACGATGAACACGCCCCACACGGCTGTCGAGGCGGCGCTTACCGATCAGGTAGTGGCGCGCTTTGCCGACACACCCGAGGCGCGCCTGAAAGCGCTGATGCAGGCGCTCGTGCGGCACCTGCACGCCTACGTCCGCGAAGTGGAACCGACCGAGGAGGAATGGTTTGCCGCGATCCGATTCCTGACCGATACCGGCAAGATGTGCGATGGCCTGGTGCGGCAGGAATTCATCCTGCTGTCCGATACGCTGGGCATTTCCATGCTGGTCGACGCCATCAACCACCGGCAGTCCGTCGGCGCCACCGATACCACCGTGTTCGGGCCGTTCTATATCGCCGGCATGCCTGAGCGTAGCTGCGGCGAAAACATGGCCGTTACACCCGGCACGCCTGCGGTGGTGCACGGCTATGTGCGCGACACCAACGGCGCGCCACTGCGCGGCGCCGTGCTTGATATCTGGCAGACCGCGGAGAACGGCATGTACTCGGGCCAGGACACGGCGCAGCCTGTCGGCAACCTGCGCGGCCGCTATCACACTGATGCCGACGGCTACTACGCGATACGGACCATCGTGCCGGTCAGTTATCCGATTCCCACCGACGGCCCGGTCGGCCGCATGCTCGCTGCCACCAACCGCCATCCGTGGCGGCCGGCGCACCTGCACTTCATGATCGACGCGCCGGGCCATCGCAAGCTGGTGACGCACCTGTTCAACCAGGGCGATCCCTATCTCGATTCGGATGCCGTGTTCGGCGTCAAGCCTTCGCTACGGGTCGCATACGAGGAACGCGCCGCCGATCATCCGCTGGCGCGGCGCTTCTGCCTTGACGGTCCGTTCCGGGAGGCGCGCTACGACTTCGTCCTCGAGCCACGGTGAGCACCATGTCACGCTTCTACGCCATTTTCGCCACCGACAAGCCCGGCATGCGTGACGTGCGCGAGCGCATGCGCCCGGCCCACCGCGCCTACCTGCGTGCTGCCGCCTCACAGAGCGTCTTCGTGCGCCTGGGCGGGCCGACGCTGGATGCGCACGACGATGCAATGAACGGCACGCTGCTGGTGGTCGAGGCAGAGCGCCTCGAGGACGTCGAGCGCTTCTTGCTCGAGGACCCCTATATGCACGCGGGCCTGTTCGAGCGCATCGAGATCCGCCCGTGGGACTGGAGCCTGGGCAACCCCGAGCGCAGGGTGTAGGCCATGGACCGCGTCTTTCTGTGCCGCCTCGATGCCGTACCGGATGGCGGCGCGCACGTGGTCGAAGCCGATCGCTTCGATGGCACCTCAGCCGTCGTGGTGGTCCGCCGAGGCCCCCAGGCGTGGGCCTATATCAATCGCTGCCCGCATTTCTCGGTGTGCCTGGAATATGCGCCGGGCGATGTGCCTACCTATGACGCGCAAGTGCTGATGTGCGCCCACCACAGCGCGCTGTTCCGCTTCGAGGATGGCTACTGCATCGAAGGCCCCTGTGCCGGCGCCGCGCTGACGCCCGTTGCGATCCGGGTGGTCGACGGCGAAGTGCAATGCGCACTGGGCATGCCCGCCGTGCCCTGACCGGATAGCGTCCGCGCAGGCGAGCGAAACCTTCACACGCAAGCAGCAAGGGGCAGTCAGCCCCGCAGGACGGAGCCAGCGCAACTGGCCCCGCAGGGAAGCGTTTTCCCTAATACAACGACAGGAGACAGGAAACCATGGATGCGCATCAGTTCAGCGGAAAGCGCCGCACCCTCGTGAAGCTGGCGGCCGGCAGCGCCGTTGCCGCGGCCACGCCGGTGCTTTCGCCATGGGTGCGGGCAGCGGGAAGCCGCACCCTGAAAATCGGCTACGTCTCGCCGCAGACGGGGCCACTTGCGGCGTTCGGCGAGGCCGACCGCTACATGATCCAGCAGATGCAAGCCGCGCTGAAGAACGGCACCACGGCTGGCGGCAAGAATTACCCGGTCAGCCTTCTGGTGAAGGACAGCCAGTCGAATCCGAACCGCGCAGGCGAGGTGGCGAGCGATCTGATCCTGAAGGACAAGGTCGACATCATGCTGGTCTCCGGGACGCCGGAAACCGCCAACCCGGTGTGCGATGCGTGCGAGCTGAACGAGACACCGTGCGTGTCCACCGTCGTGCCGTGGCAGCCCTGGTTCTTCGGCCGCAAGGGCGACCCGAAGAAGGGTTTCGACTTTACCTACCACTTCTTCTGGGGGCTGGAAGATGTCGTCAGCGTTTACACCGCCATGTGGCATTCGGTGCAGACAAACAAGGCCGTGGGCGGCCTGTTTCCGAATGACGGCGACGGCAATGCCTGGGGCGATGCCAAGGTGGGTTTTCCGCCTGTGCTTGCGCAGAAGGGCTTTACGCTCAAGGATCCCGGGCGCTTCCAGAGCATGACGCAGGACTTCTCCGCGCAGATCGCGGCGTTTCGGCAGGCCAATGCGCAGATCATCACCGGCGTGGTGATTCCGCCCGATGCCAAGAACTTCCTCGTGCAGGCGCGCCAGCAGGGATTTCGGCCCAAGGTCATCTCGATCGGCAAGGCCTTGCTGTTTCCCAGCGCCATCGAAGCGCTTGGCGACCTGGGCAACGGCTTGTCGACGGAGGTCTGGTGGTCGCCGTCGCACCCGTTCAAGTCGTCGGTGACCGGCCAGTCAGCGCAGCAGCTTGCCGCCGACTACGAAAAAGCCACCGGAAAGCAGTGGACCCAGCCGCTGGGCTTTGCCCATGCGCTGTTCGAAGTGGCCATCGATGTGCTGAAGCGCGCCAGGGACATCGATTCCAACACCGCCATCCGCGACGCCCTGGCAGCAACGAAGCTGAACACTATCGTCGGCAACGTAGCCTGGGGCAGCGGCCCGGTCAGGAACGTGGCCAAGACGCCGCTGGTGGGCGGGCAATGGGTCAAGGGGCAGAAGCACAAGTTCGACCTTGCCATCGTCAGCAACCAGCTCGCGCCGAGCGTGCCGCTGAGCGGTCCGCTGAAGCTGATCGGCTGATCCGGCGATCGATAGGGGAGTTCAACATGAGCTGTGTGCTGGAACTTGACGGGGTCTCCAAGCGCTTTGGCGCGCTGACAGTCACGGACGATATCAGCTTCTCGGTGCAGGCCGGCGAGACCTACGGCATCCTCGGCCCGAACGGCGCGGGCAAGACCACGCTGTTCAACCTGATCAGCGGCGATGTCCGTGCCGACAGTGGATCTGTCTCATTCAATGGCGCGCAGATCGGCCACCTGCCGCCGCACCGGCGCTGCGTGGCGGGCATCGGCCGCTCCTACCAGGTGCCGCGCCCGTTCGGCGGCATGACAGTGTTCGAGAACCTGCTTGTGGGCGCCACCTTTGGCGGGGGCAAGCCCGAGCGCGCTGCCTATGACGTGTGCGTGGACGTGCTGGCGCGCACCGGGCTCAAGGCCAAGGCCAACCGCCTGGCGGGCAGCCTGACGCTGCTCGACCGCAAGCGGCTGGAGCTGGCGCGCGCGCTGGCTACGCAGCCCCGGCTGCTGCTGCTCGACGAGATTGCCGGCGGCCTGACTGAGCCGGAGACGCATGAACTGGTTGACGAAATCCGGCAGGTGAAGGCGGCCGGAGTCAGCATCGTCTGGATCGAGCACGTGGTGCATGCCTTGCTCGCCGTGGCCGACCGGCTTCTCGTGATCAACTTCGGCCGCAAGCTGGCCGAGGGCGCGCCGGGGGAGGTCATGGACAACCCCGAAGTCCGCCGCGTCTACCTTGGCCTGGAGGCCTGACCATGACCACATTGCTTCAAACGCAGGGCCTGACCGCAGGCTACGGCGACTTCCAGGCGCTCTTCGGCATCGACGTTGCCGTCGGCGCCGGCGAAGTCATTGCGCTGATCGGTGCCAATGGCGCGGGCAAGTCAACTTTCCTCAAGGCCATCGCCGGCCTGCTGCGCGCGGCGCCCGGGCAGGTGATCTACAAGGGCGCGCCGATCGGCAGCCTGCCAGCTGCCCGGATCGTCGGCAAGGGCATTGCGCTGGTGCCTGAGGGCAGGCGCCTGTTCCCGAGCCTGAGCGTGGAAGAGAACTTGCAGCTCGGCGCATACTGCGGCCGGCCTGGGCGCTGGAACCTGGAAACGGTGCTCGAACTATTCCCCGCGTTGCGCGAGCGCCGCCACCATCCGGCCACCGCGCTGTCGGGCGGGCAGCAGCAGATGGTGGCAATCGGCCGCGCGCTGATGAGCAACCCGGAGCTACTGATGTGCGACGAACTCTCGCTTGGCCTTGCGCCCGTGGTCGTGCGTGAAATCTACGCGGCGCTGCCGGCCATCGTCGCCGATGGCATGAGCGCCATCATCGTCGAGCAGGACGTGCGGCTGGCGCGCCAGGTTTCCTCCCGCTTCTACTGCTTCCAGGAGGGACGCGTCTCGCTGGAGGGCGAATCCGCCAGCGCTTCGGACGAGGCGATCACGCAGGCCTATTTCGGGGTCCAGGCATGACTACGCTCATCAACATCCTGGTACAGGGCGTGCTGCTCGGCGCGCTGTACGCGCTCTTTGCCATGGGGCAGTCGCTGGTGTTCGGCGTGATGCGGCTGACCAATATCGCGCACGGCGATTTCATCGTACTGCTGGTGTTCGTGCTGTTCGCGCTGACGGCCATGGCGCACCTGCCGCTGATGGCGGCGCTCGTGCTGCTAGTGGCCATCGCCTTCGCAGCCGGCTACGCGCTGCAGTATGTGCTGCTCAACCGTGTCAGCAGCCGCGACCCGCTGCCATCGCTGATGGTGACCTTTGGCCTGTCAATCGTGATCCAGAACGTGTTGCAGGAGCTGTTCTCAGCCGATCCGCGCGCCATTGCCACGGGCGGCTTCGAGTCGCAAGGCGTGTTGCTGCCCGGCGGCATCAACGTGGGCTACCTGCCGCTGCTGACCCTGCTGGCGACGGTGGCGGTTACGTTTGCGCTGCAATGGCTGTTTGGCAGGACCGCACTCGGGCGCGCATTCCGCGCCACCTCCGACGATCGTGAGACCGTGCAACTGGTGGGCGTGTCGCACCGGCGCACCTATGCATTGGCCATGGCCATTGCTTTTGTCCTGATCGCGGTGGCGGCGGCGCTTTACGCCACGCGCACGGCGGTTTCCCCGTCCGACGGGCCCGCGCTGCTGTTGTATGCGTTCGAGGCCGTGATCATCGGCGGCATGGGTTCATTCTGGGGCACCTTCCTGGGCGGCATGGCGCTGGGCGTGGCGCAGCAGGCGGGTTTCTACTTCGATCCAGGCTGGGGCATCTGGCTCGGCCACGTGATGTTCCTGGCGGTGCTTGTCGCCAGACCCCAGGGCTTGCTGCCAAAGACTGCATAGAGGTGCCGAGATGGAAAGAACTGTAAACAGCCCCTCGCAGGGCTTTGAAGTGCGGCGCGCCACGCGCGCCAGCAAACTTGCGGTGCTTGGCCTGCTGCTGGCCGCCGTGGTCATCGCCAGCATGCCGTACTGGGCCGGGCGCGACACGCTGCGCGATTTTACGCAGATCGCCGCTTACCTGCTCTTCGCCATGATGTGGAACTTGCTGGCCGGCTACGGCGGCATGGTGTCGATCGGCCAGCAGGCATTCTTCGGCATCGGCGGCTATGCCATGCTGGTACTGGCCAATTTCTGCGGCGTGTCACCATTCCTGGCGGTGCCGCTCGGTGCAGGCCTGGCCATGCTGGTGGCGGTGCCCGTCTCGCGCATCGCGTTCCGGCTCGAAGGCGGTTATTTCGCGGTCGGCACCTGGGTCATCGCGGAAGTCTTCCGGCTGAGCGTGGCCAATGTGTCCGCGCTAGGCGGTGGCTCGGGCACCAGCCTGACGGCGCTGCAAGGCATCCCCCGGTCAACACGCGAATCGCTGACGCTGTGGCTGGCCCTGGCCGCAGTCGCGGGCGGGATTGCACTGCTCTACTGGTTCCTGCGCGCCAGGCCGGGGCTCGCGCTAACCGCCATGCGTGACAATGCCGCGGCGGCCAGCAGCCAGGGCGTCGACGTCCGGCGCGCGCGGCTCGTGGTGTATCTGGTCGCGGCGGGTGGCACTGCGTTTGCCGGCGGCCTCTACTTCCTTGGCAACCTGCGCATTTCTCCCGATGCCGCGTTCTCGGTGAACTGGACCGCGTTCGGCATCTTCATCGTGCTGATCGGCGGGCTGGGCACGCTGGAGGGTCCCATCATCGGCGCGCTGATCTTCTTCCTGCTGAACAAGTTCCTGTCCGACTACGGCACCTGGTACCTGATCGGGCTGGGCATTGTGGCCATTGTCGTCGCGCTGTTCTTCCCGCAGGGCATCTGGGGCTATCTGTCGCGACGCTTCGGCCTGCAGTTGTTCCCGGTCGGGCGGCGGTTGGTGTTTGGCGATCCCGCCCCCCAAAGCCCTGCGCCGGCAGGGAGGCTTCCCGACAGTGCATCGGTCGCACGTTCGGCAAGGGACGCAGCATAGCAGCAGACGTCAGGACGAGACATCTGTCATTACGATAGGGAAAATGCGCGAAGTCGAGGCACGCTTCGGTGCAGTTTCTGCAGGACGCGCCTCGCCGCGTACAAAATCCCACGACTAGTGGAATTCGTGGACGATTTGCCAAAGACGGGCTCCGGAAAGATCCTGAGGCGGGCACTGCGCGTTTAACGGTATCTGATTACGCAGGTGGGCCGATATGGCGCAATTGACACAGGCTAAAGGCGAGCCGCCACCACGCATTGAAGTCGTACACGCGGAAGAAGGCCTGGTGCTCGCGCAAAGCGAATGGGGGCATTACTGGCCCGCGCGCGCCAGACGGCGCCATTGCCCCGGCGTCATTCCCATCGTGTCGGTGAACACCCGCCGGAACGCTGCCACGGATCGATACCCGACTGAGTCGGCCACGGCCTCGGTGGTCATCGTCGGCTTCTTCAGTTCGTTGGCGGCCAGGCTCATCCGGATATCGGTCAGCAATTCGATGGCTGAACGCCCCAGCTTGTCCTGAAAGTGCCGCATGAAGGTGGCACGTGACATGCTGCACAAGTCGGCCAGATCAGGCAGTTTCCAGGGTCGCGCCGGATCGGCGAACATGGCTGAAATGGCCGGAGCCAGTCGTGGATGGCCGGCAAGCGCCAACAAGCCTGCCGGGGCCTGCTCGGATTCGCTTGCTGCGCGCAGTACCAGTGTGAACAGCGCCGAGGTAAGCGCGTTGAGCATGGCGTATCCGCCCAGTTTGTCGCTGGCGGATTCCATGCGCATCAGCCCGACGAGACTGGCCAGGTGGTTCGAAGCGGACCCGATGGCCTCTTCACCATGGCCGTCCACGGCCCGTACCACCAGATTCGTGGGCAGATAATTGTGAATCAGCCGATCATGGGGCGGCTCGATGAAGAATCGTCCGCACAACAGGTCGAGATGCTCGCCCTGGCCATCATTCTGGCTGAGCATCCATCCTGCAGAACCTTGGCGATTGTAGGTAAGGCCCGGCGCATGTCCGCTGCCATCGTGCAGCACGTGCGCCGACCCGTGAGGCAACAGCACGATATCTCCACCCACCAGCTCCATGGTCGTCTCCGTCTCCGGACTCTCGATAATGGCCCGGCCCTTGAGCACGACGTGGTAGGGAATCTCGTGCGCCGCGGACTGAGGCCAGGCCACACGCCATGGCGCACCGTAGACGCAACGAACCTCCAGCTGGCCAGTGATGGTGATCATTTGCAGCAGTTGGCTCAGCCAGTCGACTTGGGACATAGGACCTCGGGAACTTGAACCTCAAGCATCATATTGCAATTGCACACCGGGTGTACGACGCTCATGGCCTCAGTGCTCGAGCCGATCGGACATGTAGCGCGCTAAGCCCGTCGGGGGAACTGGACGGCAAGGGATTCCTTCGCGTGCGCATCGACGTCAAAGACGTTGCGCACCGGCCGGGCTGCTCGACGGCAACCATCTATCGCTACCTCGCCAGGATCACTGAGGACGACGATACGCGACCGAGTCCTGACCATGGACCCTGCACCTTTTGAGCGGCTCCATGCGCTCGCCAGCCGTTGCGGTATCCATCTACATGCACCCTAGTCGCGAGGCGGAATATCGATTCCCTTTTGAACGGCTGGGCGCGCGAGGCCGCGATCGAGCCATGCCTGCACATGAAGAAAGCGGTCGAAGCCGACGAGCTCACGCGCTTCGTAAAAGCCGATCAGGTTACGCACCCAGCCGAGCAGCGAAATATTGGCGATGCTGTAGTCAGCGCCCATCACCCAGTCGCGGCCCGCGAGCCGTTCGTCGAGCACACCGAGCAGCCGGGCTGATTCGGTTGCGTAGCGGTCGCGCGGGTGCCGTTCGTTCGCATCAACCCTCCGAGCACCCTCGGAGAGGATCGATGCGACCGGATAGCGTTCAGATCGAGCCAGCCGGCGTCACGGCGGGAAAGTCCTTCTCGGGATCGAACACGTTGTTGAAGAAATTCGTCAGGGAATACATGGCGACCAGCGCGACGATCTCCATGACGTTTGCGTCCGTGTAGCCGGCTTCGCGGACGGCTTTCAGATCGGCGTCAGTGACGTTGCCGCGGGCCTCGATGACTTTGCGGGCAAACTGGACGGCGGCGTCGCGCTTCGGGTCGTTGGCATGCCCCTTCCGAGCGAGAATGATTTCATCGGCCGGCAGCCTGGCCATATGCTCGGCCGTAAAGCTGTGAACTGTCAGGCAGTAGTTGCAGCCATTCACTTCGGAGACAGCGAGGCCGATGCTGTCACGCGTCTTCACGTCGAGCGCCTTGCTCAAGGAGCCGAGCAGGGTGGCCCATGAGTTGAACGCGATCGGGCTCTGCGCGAAAGTCGCCATCATATTTGGGGTGAACCCGATGTTTTTGGTGATTGCATCGAGGGTCGGTTTCGAATCGGCCGGCACCTGTTCCGGCTTTAGAGCAGCAGTTCTTGGCATCGTAGTCTCTGTAAAGTTACTGGTTTCACTCATTGGGGAAAGTCCATGTGGGAACCATCCCTCGGCTTACTTCGTGCCCAGGTCTTGGGTCGAAGCTGGTCAGGCCTTCAAGTGGGAGGTACCTTGTGTTTGCGTGTTTGCCTCTCACTTGGCAGCCGCTTAGTCGTCCGGCGTAATCACTGCCGCGGCGACGCACCTAAACCAAATCCAACACATCTGCCACCGGACGGCGCGGCTTCTGCGGCCAGTTTCCGGGGCGCTCTGTCCCTACGGACAACAGCATGACCGGCACTTCGTCGTCGGCCAGCCCGAACTCGCGGTGCACCGCTTCGGCATCGAAACCGATCATCGGCGTCGAACCCAGGTCCAGCGAGCGGGCCGCGTAGATCATCGCCGCCGCGCCGAAGGTGCCGGTGCGTACTGCCTCGTCGCGCTGGCGCTGCGGGTAGTCCATATACAGATTGCGTGCGGGGATTTCCCATTCCGGCACCATCTCTGCCGGCATGACGCCCGCCTCCACCAGCGGCGCCAGGCGATCTGGTATTACGCTCGAATCGGCCAACTGGCCGCAGACGATGAAGGTAACGGCCGCTTCGGTGATTGCGGGCTGGTTCCAAGCGATCGGACTCAGCCGAGCCTTGGCTTCAGGCGAGCGCACGGCGATGAAGCGCCAGTTCTGCATGTGGAAGGATGTCGGCGCGCTGGTGCCGATTCGCACCAGCTCGCGGACCTGGTCGTCGCTCAGGGTGGCGGCAGGGTCGTAGTACTTGGCGGCGCTGCGGCTCAGGATGCATTCGATGACGGCATTGGTCCTGGGGGTTTCGTTGGTCATGGGTATCTTTCGTCAGGTGGTTAAGAGCCTCCACTTTAGGTCCACCAGGTACGGATTTCGAGACTATATTGGATCAATAAGATGCTCAAAAGGATCAAAACAACGAGGCAATCCAGCCCGCATCTGCGGCGCGGCGCAAGTCGCCTCGTCGGGATCGACATCGAGATCGAGATTCAGGTGCTGTTCAGATGTGCTCGTCGCGAGTCGTTCGTGCGAAGGAGTGGTCGCCCCGTGTGGGGTGCAATTTCCAATACAGGCTGTGTATTGGCGTTTCATGACTGGGACTCAGAGGCGACAGAGCAGATCGATACAGGGGACACGGCTTGCCGCCGCCGCAGGTTTCCGGGAGGTAAGCCTGCGACGCATTCATGGTCTCGGAATGGGGCCATGTAAATGATCGGGCGACCAGTCCTGGCGACTGGGATAGCAGGCCGGCGCGGTGTAATTCCTTGACGTGAAAGGACAACGATGACGCCGGCATCTCCATCAACGGCGATGCGGCCGGCGGGAAGTCCGCTGGGGCTGGCCTGCACGAGCATCCGGAACACGGACAGGCGTATCGAATGGGCGAGCGCGGCAAGCGCTTCAAAGGCAAAGCCATCGCTTCGAACGCCGCGGCCATGCGCAACACAGCAAGATCGCGGAAGCCGAACGAACGCTATCCAGCGCGCGCGGGCCGATCGGCGATGCTTGCGCCGCTCTTAATTGCCGAAGCGGGCCGGATCATATGGGCGGGCATCCACATAAGGCGTCTCGCCGTCGATCAGTTCGGCGAGCAGCCGCGCCGTGGCGGGGCCGAGGGTAAAGCCCTGGTGCGCATGTCCGAAGTGGAACCACAGGCCTGGATGGCGCGGGGCCCGGCCCACTACCGGGCGCATGTCGGCCACGCAGGGCCTCGCGCCCAGCCAGGGAGTGTCCTCGACAGGTGCGCCGAGCTGCAACAACTCGCCGGCATAGCGCTCGGCCCGCAATAGCTGCACCGGCGTGGGCGGCGCATTGTGGCGGGCGAATTCCGCGCCGGTGGTGAGGCGCAGGCCCCGCTTCATCGGCGCCAGCAAAAGGCCATTCTCGGTATCGAGCAGTGGCAGCCTGGGCATCGCCGGGGCCGCGTAGTGGCGGTGGTAGCCTCGCTTCACGAACAGCGGAATCCGGTATCCGAGCGGCCGGGTCAGCGCCGGCGCCCACGGGCCCAGCGCAATGACTGCATGCTGCGCCGTGACCACGCCGTCGTCCGTCGACACGCTCCATCCGCTGCCGGCAGGCTTCAGCGTGCTGGCGTCGCCGCGGCTGAGGATGCCGCCGGCGTTCTCGTAGCAGGCGGCGTAGCGGTGGACCAGCTCGCCGGGGTCGGCGACGGTCCACGGATCGCGCCAATGGACAGCGCCGGCCAGTGACCCGTGCAGGGCTGGCTCCGCGGCGGCGAGGGCGGCGCCGTCCAGGATCCGGCAATCGAGGCCGTGCTCCCGTGAGACCGCTGCTGCCTTTGCCGCCTCGCGGTCGAACGCCGCGCTGGTGCGGTAAGCCTGCAGCCATCCCTGCTTGCTGACCAGGTCCTGCGCGCCCGCCAGCGCGATCAGGCGTTCGTGCTCGGTCAGGCAGTGCCGGATCAGCGCGCTGTATGCGGTGACCGTCGCCGCATAGCGGCTGGGTGCCGATTCGTGCCAGTAGCGGGCCAGCGCCGGCAGCAGGCCCGCGAGCGCCCGCGGATGGTAATGGACATCGTTGCCCTGGCGCGCCATCACCCGCAGCACGGCGGTCCATTCGCGCGGGAAGGCATAAGGCTGCACCGCCTCGCGCTGGATGATGCCGGCATTGCCGTAAGAGGTTTCACGGCCGGGCGCCTGCCGGTCGACCACCACCACCGAGTGGCCGCGCTGGCGCAGCGCCAGCGCCGTGCAAACGCCGACCATGCCGGCGCCGAGTACCAGGATGTCCTTGCTCATGCGATGGGTCTGCCTTTCCTGCAACGTTGATCCGATGCCCCGATTCTGCAGCGCCGGCGTGCCGGGCGGAACTGGCATCGGGAGCAATTATTTGAATGCTCGATTGCTGCTTCGGCAATCGATACTGCATTGCCCTGCCGATCACTTATCGGCATCGATGCGTGTGATGGCTTGCGCCAGGTGCTGGACGAAGGCGCGGCCCGCGGGGGGCAGGTTGCGCCGGGCCAGCGTCTGGATCTCGATATAGCGCTCGTTCATTTCGCGGTCGCGCAGCGGTATCGCGGTAACGATGCCGGCCTTGAGCCGCCGCCGCACCGACAGCTCGCCATAGAAGCTGATGACCTCGCCCCCGGCCGCGGCAAAGCCGACCAGCGAATCCAGGTGATTGCTGGAGAACACGGTCTGGTAGCTCAGGCCCTGGCGGCTGCAGCTGGTGTCCAGCAATTGCCTCAGCGAACTGTCCTTGGGCGGCAGCGCAAGCGGGTAGCCGATGACCTGGGACAGCGACAGCTGGCGCTGGCCGGCCAGCGGATGGGTGGGAGCCATGACCGCGAGTATGGGTGCGGGATGGCGCAATTCCACCTCGATATCCAGTTCGGGCAACCCGCTCAGCGTGATGCCGATGTCGGCCTCGCCATCGCGGATGCGCCGGGCGATGTCGCCTTGCGGACAGACGTCGAGGTCGAAGCGGATGCCACCGTACTGTTCCCGAAAGCTCGCCGCCAGGGCGGGGATGAAATCGTGCGTCAGGCCTTCCACGCTGGCCAGCCGCACCTGGCCGACGCGCAGGCCGCGCAGCGCCTGGATGTCGCCGGTGACGCGGTCGATCTCCTGCTGGGCTCGCTTGGCATGCGCCGCCAGCAGCTCGCCGGCTGCGTTGGGGACCAGGCCGCGTGCGCGCCGGTCGAACAGCAGCGTGTCGAGCTCGCTCTCGAGCTTGGCGATCTGCCGGCTGACCGCCGAAGGCGCCACATTGAGCTTCACGGCGGCGTCTTTGACCGAGCCGGTGCGCACCACTTCAAGGAAGTAGCGCACGGCGGTTTCCTGCAGGATGCGGTAGGACATGGGTGGGTAGGGGCGGCTAGGGGCTGGACTCGGCAGAATCATTCTAGCGATTGCTTTTTTGGCAATCAATCTTTCGAAACATTGCTACGATTTTCACACCGGATCGGTCGTACGATGGAATCACGCCGCGCCCTGCAGTCTTGCTGCGCTGCGCCAATTCCTACTCTGCCGGAGCATCTACATGCGATCCCCCGTCCCCCGCACCCTGTTCCTGCTTGCTGCCTGCAGCGTCTGCGCCGTGGCCTCGCTGGCGCCAGCCACTGTCGCCGCGCAAGGCGGGTATCCGTCCAAGCCGATCCAGCTGGTCCTGCCGTTTCCGCCGGGCGGCGCCACCGACATGGTCGGCCGCACCATCGCGCGCAAGCTCGGGGAGGGCCTCGGCCAGACCGTGGTGGTCGAGAACCGGCCCGGGGCCGGCACCATCGTCGCGGCCAGCTACGTGGCCAAGTCGGCGCCGGACGGCTACACGCTGATGGCCACGTCGGGAACGACGTTCACGGTCAACCCCGCGGTCTACGCCAAGCTGCCGTACGACCCGCAGAAGAACTTCGAGCCGATCGGCCTGATCGGTTCGACGGGGCTGATCCTGCTCGCGAACCGCGACGTCCCGGTGAACAACCTCAAGGAGTTCGTGGCGGCGGCCAAGGCGGCGCCGGGCAAGTATTCCTACGCGTCGTTCGGCGCCGGCACCACCGCTCACTTTGCCGGCGAGGAACTGCTCAACCTTACCGGCACCAGGCTGCTGCATGTCCCGTACAAGGGCAGCGCGCCGGCCATGACCGACCTGATGGGTGGGCAGATCCCGTTCAGCGTGGATACCGTGGCCGCGGCGATCCCGCAACTCAAGGCCGGCAAGATCAAGGCGATCGCGGTCACCACGGCGAAGCGCTCGGCGCTGCTGCCGAATGTGCCCACCGTGGCGGAAAGCGGCTACCCCGGGATGGACACCAGCACCTGGATCGCGCTGGTTGCGCCGCGCGGCATGCCGGCCGAGGTCAAGGCGAAGCTGGAGAAGGCGCTGGCCGATGCCATCGCCGATCCGGCCACGCGCAAGCAGCTGGCCGAGAGCGGCATCGAACCGTTCTACGCGCCCGGCAGCCAGGTCGCGACCATGATCGACAAGGAGATCCCGCAGATGCGCGCCATCGCGCAGCGCGCGCATATCAAGCTGGACTGAGCTGGATCACCACCCCCTATCTCTCCCGATGCCTGCCGCCCGCTGCGGCGGCAGGCATGGCCACCGACATTCTGATCCCATGAACGCGCAAGACCAACTGACCTCGACTTCCGCGGTCGAACTCCGCCGCCTGATCGGCACCCGCGAGATCTCGCCGGTAGAATTGCTGGAGGCGTGCATCGCCCGCATCGAGGCCTACAACCCGGCCATCAACGCCATCACGGCGACCTGCTTCGAGCGCGCCCGCAAGGAGGCGCGCGTGGCCGAGCAGGCCGTGCTGCGCAACGAACCGCTCGGCCTGCTGCACGGGTTGCCCCTTGGGGTCAAGGACCTGGAGGCGACCGAGGGTTTGCTGACCACCTATGGCTCGCCGCTGTTCCGCAACCATGTGCCGGCGTCGGACAACGTGCTGGTGGCGCGGCTGCGCGCGGCCGGCGCCATCGTGGTGGGCAAGACCAACATTCCCGAGATGGGCGCCGGCGCCAACTCGCGCAATGTGGTCTGGGGCGCGACCGGCAATCCGTTCAACCCCAATCTCAACGCGGGTGGCTCGTCGGGAGGCTCGGCGGCGGCGCTGGCCGCGGATTTCCTGCCGGTGTGCACGGGCTCGGACACCGGCGGCTCGCTGCGCATTCCGGCGGCGAAGTGCGGCGTGGTGGGCTTCCGGCCGTCGCCCGGCATCGTGCCCAATTCGCGCAAGCTGCTGGGCTGGACGCCGATCTCGGTGGTCGGCCCGATGGGGCGCACGGTTGCCGATACCTGCCTGCAGCTCGCCGCATCGGCAGGTGTGTCGGTGACCGATCCGTTGAGCTACGCGGTGGACGCGGAGTCCTTCCGCCTTCCGCCGCACGTGGACCTGTCGACGCTGCGCGTCGGCTATACCGAGGACTTCGGCTGCTGCGCCGTGGACGACGGTATCCGCCGCGTGTTCCGGGGCAAGATCGCCGCGATGCGCCACCTGTTCAAGCGCTGCGACGAGATCCGCTTCGATCTGGGCGATGTGCACCGCTGCTTCGACGTGCTGCGCGCGGAAAGCTTCGTCGCCGGCCTGCACGACGCCTACCAGCGCGACCCCGACGCACTCGGGCCCAATACGCGGGCGAACTACGAGATGGGCGCGAAAATGTCGCTGGCCGACAGTTCCTGGGCGCAGGCGGAGCAGAACCGGATCCTGCAGCGCTTCCAGCAGGCCTACCAGCAATACGACCTGATCCTGTCGCCGACCACGCCGGTTTCGCCGTTTGCATGGACTAGCCTGTATGCCGGCACCATCAATGGCGAGGAGCAGGAGAACTACTATCGCTGGCTGGCATTGACCTATGTCGTGACGCTGACCACGCATCCGGCTATCTCGCTGCCGTGTGGTACGGACGAAGCGGGCATGCCGTTCGGGCTGCAGGTGACCGGGCCCTTCCGGGGGGATCTGGAGACGCTGGCTGCGGCGCAGGGGATGGAGACAGCGTTTGCCGCGTCGCCTGTATTGAGGCGGCCGGTGCCGGATCTGGCCAGGATCGTGCCGGCCACGCCTGCGCTGCGCTCCATTGTCACGGCGCCGCCGGGTGATGGCCCAGGGGTGCAGGCGGGTGGGGTTTCAGCTGTATAGCGCCGAGCCCGCGACAGCCCGACACGCACTAGCAGGCCGCTGAAGTACTCGCTGCAGACAGGGCAAAGCTTCCCCCTGCGCGACGTACATGCCTTGTATTTTTCATAATCCGGAAGCCGGGCGTCATTTCATCGATTTTCACGCGGTTTGATGCCCTATTTTTGGCTTCCTTGCTTCCATTACAGGCCCTGCGGACGGACTTGTCCTAGCGATCGCATCCGCACGAGGTTGTAAGCGGCCATGCTAAGTACAAACATCTGGTCGACCTTCTTCAAGCCGCGCACCATCACCTGACGCATGCGCCCGACTGTCTTGACCCAGCCGAAGCCCTGTTCGATCAGCTTGCGCTTCTGCTGCGAGATGGCATAGCCGACGCTGCGGGCAATCTCATCCGGCACCGCTGAGCGTCGCCCAGAAGTGTTTTGCGCCACGTGCGGAGTCACCTTCATCTCCAGGCAGGCTTGAACGAACTCCTCGGCGTCGTAGCCCTTGTCCGCGCCCACGGTAACTTCGACGCCCGGCTCGTTAGCGACCTGCCGGGCGTCGTTAAGCATGGCCTTCGCGGCCTCGCGCTCAGCATATCCGTCGGCTTGGGTCACCACGGCACTGACCACCAGGCCGTGACGGTTATCGCTCAAGGTGTGGCCCATATAGCGCAGCTCACTGGCGGTCTTGCCCTTGCGATAGAGCTTGGCGTCCGGATCAGTCTTGGACTGATGCGTCTCGTTGCTGCGCTTCTCTCCTTGGAAGCCGCCGGTGCCACCGCTGTCACTGTCATCGCCATCGCCGCCGTCCTTGCGTACGAAGCTCTTGTGGCCGGCCCACGCCTGAATCAGCGTGCCATCGACGCTGAAGTGTTCGCCCGACAGCAAGTTTCGCTTATGCGCGATGGCCAGCACCTCGTTGAAGAACGTGATCACTGCATCGTGCTGGATCAGCCGTGCACGGTTCTTGGTGAACACCGTTGGCACCCAGACTGCGTCGTCCATCGACAAGCCGATGAACCAGCGGAACAGCAAGTTGTACTGCGTTTGCTCCATCAGTTGGCGTTCGGACCGGATGCTATACAGAATCTGCAGCAGCATCGCGCGCAGCAGCTTCTCCGGCGCAATGCTCGGGCGTCCGCCCTTGATATCGGCTTCGTACATGCTGGCGAACAGCCGATCCATCTTCGCCAAGGCCTGGTTGACCATGGTGCGGATCGGGCGCAACGGATGCGACTGCGGCACGAAATCTTCCAGACGCCGCATGGTGAACAGGCTTTCGGTGAAGGTGTCGGCGCCGCGCATGAATCTCGGATGGAGTGGTGTCTTGTAATCAACGCTTTGGCACGCTGCCGCGCTGACTTCGGGGCCAGGTATTTCAGCAGCCTGTTAGGCGCCCGGCGCAAGCGCCAACGCCTTACAGGCGTTCGACGATGGTAACGTTGGCCAGCCCGCCGCCTTCGCACATGGTCTGCAGCCCGTAGCGCTTGCCGTGCGTATGCAGCGCATGCACCAGCGTCGTCATCAGCTTTGCGCCCGAGCCGCCCAGCGGATGGCCCAGGGCGATTGCGCCGCCATGCACGTTGAGTCGCTCCGGATCGGCGCCGGTTGCCTGCAACCAGGCCAGGGGCACCGATGCAAAGGCTTCGTTGACTTCAAACAGGTCGATGTCATTGATGCTCAGGCCGGCCTTCTTCAACGCGTGCATGGTGGCCGGCAGCGGCGCTTCGAGCATCACCACCGGATCGTGGCCGATCACGGTCATGTGGTGCACGCGCGCCAGCGGCTTGACGCCGAGCTTCTTCAGGCCAGCCTCGTTGACCACCAGAAGGCCGGCGGCGCCATCGCAGATCTGGCTGGAGGAGGCAGCGGTCACCCGGCCGCCTTCGGCGATCAGCTTGACCGAGCCGATGCTTTCCATCGATGCGTCATAGCGGATGCCTTCGTCGGAGGTATGTATCTCTCCGTTGGCGCCCTCGGCGGTGCGCACCTCCACCGGGATAATCTCGGCGTTGAAGCGGCCCGCCTTGGTCGCTGCCGCGGCGCGCTGGTGGCTGAGCAGCGCGTAGGCATCGAGCTGTTCGCGCGACAGGTTGTACTTGCGCGCGATCATCTCGGCGCCGGTGAACTGGCTGAACTGCACGCCGGGGTAGCGCGCCTCGACACCCGCGCTCTTGGGCACGCCGAAGCCATTCTTGGCCGGCAACTGCGACGACAGGCCCATCGGCACGCGCGTCATGCTTTCCACGCCGGCCGCGATCACGATATCCATCGCGCCCGACATCACCGCCTGCGCGGCAAAGTGCAGCGCCTGCTGCGACGAGCCGCACTGGCGGTCCACCGACGTGCCCGGCACGCTTTCCGGCAGCCGCGAAGCGAGGATGGCGTTGCGCGCCACGTTGCCGGCCTGCTCGCCGACCTGGCTGACGCAGCCCATGATGACGTCTTCGACCAGCGCGGGATCGGCGCCGGTGCGCTCGACCAGCGCATCGAGCACCTGCGCGGCGAGGTCGGCCGGATGCCAGCCCGACAGCTTGCCGCCCTTGCGTCCGCCGGCGGTCCGTGCCGCGGCGACGATATATGCCTCTGCCATGTGATCTCCTTGTTCGGTGCCAGCCGTCCCGCGGCCGGCCTGTGCTAGATGCGGGTTGCCGGCGAGTGCCGGCAGGCTTGGCCCGTATTGTTGTCCCGCGCCGTCCGGCCAGCGTCGTCGGAAGCGACGAAGTTAGCCGGCCGCCTCAGGGAGGTGTCAGCTGCGCGGGCCGAGCACCGCGAAGATCGCGGTGGCACGCAGCAGGCAGCGTGCGCCGCTGACCAGCCGGCAGGTGCCGTAGCGCAGCCGCGAGCCGAGCTTGTCGAACTCCACGCGGGCCTCGACCCAGTCGCCCAGGCGCGCGGAGTCGAGGTAGTCCAGGCTCAGGTTGACGGTGACCGCGCTCTTCTCGCGTCCGGTCTCCAGCGACATCATCATGCCGATGGCGGTATCGGCCAGCGTCGCCAGCATGCCGCCGTGCGGAATGCCGAGGTTGTTGAGATGGCTCTCGTCGATGCGCACCGCCAGCGCGCGGCGTTCGCGGTTCAGGTAGAGCTGGCCGAAGTTGGCCATGTAGCCGCCCGGTTGCCGCAGCGGCACGAAGCCCTCCGGCACGGCACCGGTGCTGTCGGCCGCCTGCGGCATCGCCGCTTCGATTTCGGCTTCGGCCATGGCGTCAGGCAAAGTAGCGCGAGGCCGAGCCGAGGTACTCGCGGCATTCGCGGACCATGCGCGCGAGCAGTTCCTCGCAGCTCGGCACGTCGTCGATCAGGCCCACGCACTGGCCGGCGCTGATGATGCCGCCATCGGTCTCGCCCGCCTTCAGCGCAGCCTTGCCGCGCACGCCGGCGACCAGGTGCTTGACGTCCTCGAACTGCGCGCCGCCGGGGCGGCGTTCGATGCTCACGACTTCGTCCGACACGGCGTTCTTCAGCACGCGCGCGGTGTTGTGCAGCGTGCGGAAGATCAGGTTGGTGTCGCGCTCGCTGGCCTGCACCAGCGCCTGCTTGACGTTGTCGTGGATCGGCGCTTCCTGGGTGGCGCAGAAGCGCGTGCCCATGTTCACGCCCTCGGCACCCAGCACCAGCGCCGCGGCCATGCCGCGGCCGTCGGCGATGCCGCCCGAGGCAATCACCGGCACCGACAGCTTGCGCGCCGCCAGCGGGATCAGCACCATGCCCGGGACATCGTCCTCGCCGGGGTGGCCGGCGCACTCGAAGCCGTCGATCGACACCGCGTCGACGCCCAGGCGTTCGGCCGACTGCGCATGGCGGATTGCCACGCACTTGTGGATCACCTTCAGGCCGGCGGCCTTGGCGCGCGCGATGTGATCCCTGGGGTTGTTGCCTGCAGTCTCCAGCACCTTGACGCCGCTCTCGATGATGACGTCGAGGTAGCGCGCGTACGGCGGCGGGTTGATCGAAGGCAGCAACGTCAGGTTCACGCCGAATGGCTTGTCGGTCATATCGCGGCAGCGGCGGATTTCCTCGCCCAGCGCCTCGGGGGTCGGCTGCGTCAGCGCGGTGAGGATGCCCAGCCCGCCGGCGTTGGAGACGGCCGACGCCATTTCCGCATAGCCGACCCATTGCATGCCGCCCTGGATGATGGGGTAGCGGATGCCAAGCAGTTCGGTGATTCGAGTCTTCATGATTGTCCTTGGTGCTGTCAGCTAGCGGCCTTTGCGGCGGTCGGGCCAGTCTACGGCGCGGGCCCGCGCCATGCTTCGTCGGAAGCGACGATTGCGGGCGGCGCATTCTGCACTAGTGTTGGCTGTCCCCGCGCTGTTCCGGGCTTTCGCCGCCCCCGGCCCGCAGCACCCCGCCCCTCTTTCCTCAGCAGGAGTCGCCATGACGCAAGCCACGCCTTCGTTCGAAACCCTGCGCTACGCCGTCGAAGACGGTGTCGCCACCATCACGCTGCATCGCCCGGACCAGCTCAACGCCTTCACCGCGCAGATGATGCAGGACCTGATCGGCGCCTTCGACGCCACCGATGCCGACGACAACGTCCGCGCGGTGATCGTCACCGGCGCGGGCCGCGCCTTCTGCGCCGGCGCCGACCTGTCCGGTGGCAGCTCGACCTTCGATTTCGAGAAGCGCTATGGCGCCAGCCCCGACACCGCGCACCGCGACGGCGGCGGCCGAGTGTCGCTGCGCATCTTCCGCAGCCTCAAGCCGGTGATTGCCGCGGTCAACGGCGCCGCCGTGGGCGTGGGCGTGACCATGCAGTTGCCGATGGATATCCGGCTGGCGTCGACCGACGCCAAGTTCGGCTTCGTGTTCGCGCGCCGCGGCATCACGCCGGAGGCAGCCTCGTCGTGGTTCCTGTCGCGCGTGGTCGGCGTTTCGACGGCGCTGGAATGGTGCTATACCGGCCGGGTCTTCTCGGCGCAAGAGGCGCATGAACGCGGGCTGGTGCGCTCGCTGCACGCGCCCGAAGACCTGCTGCCGGCGGCGCGGGCGATCGCGCGCGAGATCGCCGACAACGCCGCGCCGGTGTCGGTGGCGATCTCGCGCCAGCTGATCTGGCGCATGGCCGGCGCCAGCCACCCCATGGAGGCGCACAAGCTCGACAGCCGGGCGATCCAGTCGCGGGGGCGCTCGGCCGACGTCAAGGAAGGCGTCAGCGCCTTCCTGGAAAAGCGCCCGGCCGCATTCCCCGACACCGTCTCCAACGACCTGCCGGACTTCTTCGACTGGCGCGGCGAGCCGCCGTTCGCCTGAACAGCCTGAAGTGCTTGAGGCCAGCGCCCCAACGTTCCTACCGGAGTCAGCATGAAAGTCAGCCAAGCCGTCGCCAGCCGCAAGTCCGTCCGCGGCTTCCTGGACAAGCCCGTGCCAGCCGACACCATCCGCCGCGTGCTCGATGCCGCGGCGCGCGCGCCGTCGGGCGGCAACCTGCAGCCCTGGCACATCCACGTGATCGGCGGCGAGGCACTGGAGCGCCTGCGCGGCATCATGCGCGAGCGCATCGCGCACGCGCCCAAGGGCGAAGACCGCGAGTACCACGTCTACCCGCCCGAGCTGGTTGCGCCCTACCGCGACCGGCGCTTCGAGGTAGGCGAGGCGCTTTACCACTACCTCGGCATCCCGCGTGAAGACAAGGCGCGGCGGCTGGCGCAGTTCGCCAACAACTTCACCTTCTTCGGTGCGCCGCTGGCGCTGTTCTGCACAGTGGACCGGCGCATGGGCCCGCCGCAGTGGTCGGACCTCGGCATGTACCTGCAGACCGTGATGCTGCTGCTGCGTGAGGAAGGGCTCGACAGCTGCGCCCAGGAATGCTGGGCGATGTATCCGGAGACCATCGGCAGCTTCCTGCAGCTGCCGGCCGAGCGCATGCTGTTCACCGGCATGGCGATCGGCTACGAGGATCCCGAGGCGCCGGCCAACCAGTTGCGCGCGGCGCGCGCGCCGCTGACGGAGTTTGCCGAGTTCATCGGCATCTGAGCCGGCATCCGGATCGGCATCCGGGCCCGGTCGCCGCTCGCAGCCACGCTCGCGGCGACCGGCTCAGAGCAGGCCCAGCTGCCGCGCGATCGCCACCGCCTGGGTGCGGTTGCTGGCGTGCAGCTTGGCGCTGATATTGCGCAGGTGCGTGCGCACCGTGGTCTCGGACACGAACAGGCGCTCGGCCATGGCGACGTTGGAGAAGCCTTCGGCCAGCAACTGCAGCACCTTCTGCTCCTTGGGCGTCAGCGGCTCCACCAGCGCCGGCGGCGCGGGACGGCCGCCCGTGCCGCCACGCGCTGCGCCGGCTTGCTGGCCGCATGCCTGCACCAGCTTTTCCACGTAGGCGGATGGCAGGCTGGCGCCCTGGCGCGCGCAGGCATCGGCCACCAGCCGGCGCACGTCGTCGCCTTCGTCGGCAAAGATCCGCACGAACCCCTCGGCCGCCCCGAAGCGCAACGCCTCGCCCATCACCACCAGCGCATGCGCACCGTCGCCGCTGCGCTGGCACGCTTGCGCCAGCAGGATGCGCAGCTTGAGCGCGCGGCGCATCAGCTGGTTGCTGGTGGCGGCCGCCAGTTCGCGCTCGATCGCGTCGCGCACCTGCGCACCGGGGCGGGCATGCACGTCCAGCCGCAGCCTGCCGACAAAGATGTCCTCGACGTCGCTGGCAAACGAGCTGACCCCCGGACGCGTGCGCCACAGCGCGGGGTCGGCGGCGCGCTCGATGGCCTCCCGCGCGGCGTGCACATTGCCCTGGCGCAGCGCCAGCCGCGCGCGCTCGAGCATCGCCGCCATCACCAGCCGGGTCAGGCCGCGGTGGTGGCCGAGCGCCTCCAGCTGCGCCAGCCATTCATGGGCCTGGTCGGTGTCGCCGCGATCGAAGGCGATGCGGGCCAGCACGGTGTGGGCGGTGATGATCTGGTCCGGCAGGCCAAGATCGCGCGACAGCGGCAGGTACACGTTGAGCAGCCGGCTGGCGCGTTCGGTATCGCCGCTCTCGTACAGCCCTTCGGCAAGCAGGATGCCTGCCATGGCGTTGCCGTTGGTCGGGCCGAAGCGGTTCGGCAGCATCGTGCGCGCGGCAATGCGAAAGCGCGCGAGCGCCTGCTGCAGCCGCCCCTGGCGCAGGTCGATCAGGCCTTCGACCGATTCGGAGAAGATCTTGTTGAAGTTGCTGTCCGAGCCGCGCACGGCCTGGCGCGCGATCTGCAGCAGCCGGCGCGCCTCGGGGTAGTCGCCAATGACCGCGGCCAGCCGCGCCATCGACGTGCCCAGGATCGCGTCCGGGAAGGCGTAGCCCATCGGCAGCGGCGGCAGCTCGTCGCGGGCGAAGGCGCGCGCGTCGTCGAAGCGGTCCATCATGTTGAGCAGCACGTGGCGCAGCGCGCGGATATGCGCGAGCAGGTCGCCGGCCGCGCCTTCGGTCGGGATCGCCTGCAGCAGCGCGATCGCGTCGGCCGGGCCGCGCGTGAACGACACCGCCCACGCATGCGCGATCTGCAGCTTGGGCCAACGGGCCAGTTCTTGCGCCGGTACCGCCTCCAGCCAGCGCGTCAGCAGCCGCATGCGGCCCTGCCCCAGCAGGTCGTCGACGGCGCCGTCCAGCAATTCCAGCGCATGGCCCAGCGCACCGGCCGCGAGTGCGTGCTCGATGGCGGGCACCGGGCGGCCCTGCGCTTCATACCAGTGCGAGGCAGCCAGGTGCAATGGCGGCACGGCCGCCGGCATCGACTGCGCCAGCTGGCCGCGCAGAAAGCCGGAAAACAGGCTGTGATAGCGGTACCACTGCTCCGGCGCCGCGCCGGTGCCGCGCTCGCCGTAGCGTTCGCTCTCCAGCGGCAGCAGGAACAGGTTGGCACGCTCCAGCCAGGCCAGGATCTCGTCGCTGCTGCCGGCGCCGCCGGCTGAAGGCGGAGTGGCCTGGCAGACCGCGTCGCACAGCGGGCCGCAGAGCTGGTCGAGGATCGAGGTCCGCAACAGGAAGTCCCGCACCGCGTCGGGCAGGTGCAGGAAGACGTCTTCGACCAGGTAGTCGGCAATCGCCGCGTTGGAGCCGGAAAAGCCGGCGATGAAGCCCTCGGGCTGGCTGCGCCGCTCCATTGCCACCGAAGCCAGCCACAGTGCCGTGGCCCAGCCTTCGGTGCGCCGGTGCAGCGCACTGATCGCGGCTGGCTGCAATTTGAGCCCACGGGCGTGGCGCAGGAAGGATTCGGTCTCGCTGGCGCTGAAGCGCAATTGCGCGGGCTCGATCTCGAGCAGCTCGCCACGTGCGCGCAGCCGGCCCAGGCCGCTCTCCGGCACCCAGCGCGTGCCGATCACGACACGGCAGCCCGGCGGCAGGCTTTCGACCATCTGCCACACCAGGCCGCTGACGGCGGCGTTCTGGATCGATTCGAAATCGTCGAGGAACAGCGTGAAGGCGCCGCTGTGGCCGGCCAGCCGGTCGATCAGCGCCAGCGCCTGCTCGCCGGGGTCCTGCACCAGCCCCGAGCGGGGCGGCTGGGCCGCGGCCCCGAGCGCCTGCGCGATGGCGGCCTCGATCGAGCCCAGGAAGCGGGTGGCATCGTTGTCGGCGCGGTCAAGGGTGAGCCACGCGGTGCGCCCGCCGGCGGCTTCCAGGCGCGCACGGCACTGGAGCATGGCGGTGGTCTTGCCAAAGCCCGCGGGCGCGCGCACCAGCACGAGCTTGACGAAGTCGGCGGCGCACACGGCGTCGCAGATCGCCGTGCGCTCGACCTGGAACGGCGTCAGCAGCGGCGGGCGCAGCTTGGCCGACAGCGCAGCGGCGCCGGTGGCAGACGGCACGCGCCGCCCGGTCTCCTCGATACTTGCCATTGGCGATTTGTCGTCTTCCGCGCCGCACCGCCCTTGCGGCAATGCGAAGCGATGCGCGCGCCTGCGCAGCAGCGCGGGCGCGCGTGACTGTGATGGAACACGGAATTATGGCGTAAACGCGGGCGGCCGCGCGCCGCCGAGGGTTCCGGGTCTCTTCAGGCGGCCTTCCGGCTGGATTAAGGGGCGGCCCCGGCCCCCCCTCGCCCCACCGCCCCGCTCGCCGGACGCCAGCCGGATGCCGGGGCTCGCCTTCACACCAGCTTGTTGCCGTGGCCTGCCCAATAACGGTCGCGCAGCAGCCGCTTGAGCAGCTTGCCGGTCGGCAGGCGCGGCAGTTCGGACTCGAAATCGACCGAGCGCGGGCATTTGATAGTGGAAAGGTTGGCGCGGCAGAATGCGATCAGCTCGGCCGCCAGCTCCGGACCAGCCTGCGCCATGTCGGCCGGCTGCACCACGGCCTTGACCTCCTCGCCGAAATCCTCGTTGGGCACGCCGATCACCGCCACGTCCAGCACCTTGGGGTGCGTCATCAGCAGGTTCTCGGCCTCCTGCGGATAGATGTTGACCCCGCCGGAGATGATCATGTTGGCCTTGCGGTCGGTCAGGAACAGGTACCCGTCGGCATCGGCATAGCCGACATCGCCGATGGTGCTCCAGTCCGGATGCTGCGGATGGCGCGATTCCGCCGTCTTGGCCGGGTCATTGTGGTATTCGAAGGGCCGGCCTTCGGCAAAATAGATCGTGCCCGGCTCGCCCGGCGGCTGCAGTTCGCCGTCGGGGCCGCAGATGCGCAGCTTGCCGACCATGGCCCGGCCCACGGTGCCCTTGCGCTGCAGCCATTCCTGCGTGCTGACCACGGTCACGCCATTGCCCTCGGTGCCGGCGTAGTATTCCCAGATCACCGGTCCCCACCACGCGATCATCGCCTCCTTGACCTGCACCGGGCACGGCGCCGCGGCATGGATCGCCACGCGCAGCGACGACACATCATAGGCCTCGCGCTGCGCCTGGGGCAGCTTGAGCATGCGCGAGAACATCGTCGGCACCAGCTGCGTATGGGTGATGCGGTGCTGCTGCACCAGCTGCAGGTACTGCTCCGCGTCGAAATGCTCCATCACCACCGTGGTACCGCCCAGCGCCTGCACCGCCATGTTGTAGCGCAGCGGCGCGGCATGATACAGCGGCGCCGGCGACAGGTAGCGGCTCTCGGCATCGAAGCCATAGAGCCGCTGGCACAGGCTGGTCAGCGTGGTGGGATCCTCGATGCGCGGGCTGGCCGGCGGCGCATACACGCCCTTGGGCCGGCCCGTGGTGCCCGAGGAATAGAGCATATCGCCGCCGGTCACTTCTTCGGCGATGCGCGTGGTGGGGCAGCGTGCCAACGCCGGTTCATAAGCGTCGTAGCCGGGCACCGTGCCGTCGAGCATCAGCCGGCGCTTCAGCGCCGGCGTCTGCGCCACCAGCAAGGCCGCGATCTCCGCCTGCGCGTGCGTGGTCACCAGCACCTGCGCGGCGCTGTCATTGACGATATAGGCGGCGTCGGCCGGGTTCAGCTTTGTGCTCAGGCAGATATAGATGATTCCGCTGCGTTGCGCGCCCCAGCACAGCTCGAACAGGCGCGGATGGTTCTCCAGCATGAAGGCCACGCGGTCGCCCGGGCGCAGCCCAAGCGCGCGGAACAGGTGTGCCACCTGGTTCGAACGCTCGTCCAGCTCGCGGTAAGTGACGACTGCGCCGCTGCTGCCCATGATGACGGCCGGCTTTTCTGGCGTGCGCTGCGCGTGGATGGACGGATGCATGGCGTTGGGCTCCTTCGACAGCGGTTCGCTGGATTGGGATGGGTGATCCCGCATTCTGTGAACGACCCGCCGGTTCAACCATCGTCGGAAGCGACGAAGCGCGGCGTCGGCATTTTGATGCGGTGCCGCATGAAACGACACCTGCGGTGCCCCGTGCAGCCTCTGCGCACCTTCGTCGAATGCGACGATGCGCTGCCCGGCGGCGTGCCCGGATCATGCTGTCGCGGGTTATCGCAAGCACGCCATCCCCCATTCCCGAAGGAGCCGAGGTGGATTTCAAGTTCAGCGAAGAACAATCGATGCTGCGCGACACGCTCGCGCGTTACCTGGCCGACCACTACGATTTTGAAGCACGCCGCGCCGCGGTCCAGTCCGCGGCGGGCTGGCGGCCCGATTGCTGGCGTGCGTTCGCGCGCGACCTCGGCATCCTGGGCGCGGGCTTCAGCGAGGCGCTCGGCGGGCTGGGCGGCGGCGCTGCCGAGCACATGATCGTGATGGAGCAGTTCGGCCGCCATCTGGTGCTCGAGCCGTATCTTGGCACCGTGGTGCTGGCCGGCGGCGCGCTGGCGCAAGGCAGCCCGGAACTGGCGGCGCAGTGGCTGCCCGCCATCATCGGCGGCGAGGCCACCGCCGCCTGGGCGCATGCCGAGCCCGCCAGCCGTTATTGCCGGCACGACGTGCAGGCCAGCGCCACGCGCGCTGGCAACGGCTACAAGCTGAGCGGGCACAAGCACGTAGCGGTGGGGGCGCCGTTCGCCTCGCACCTGGTGGTCAGCGCCCGCACCGCGGGAGCGCGCCGCGACCGCGAGGGCATCAGCCTGTTCTGGATCGCACGCGACACGCCCGGCGTGACACTGCGCGAATATCCCACCTTCGACGGCATGCGCGCGGCCGAGGTGCTGCTCGACAACGTGCAGGTAGCCGCCAGCCAGCGCATCGGCGCCGAAGGCGAGGCCTTCGCGCTGATCAAGCGGCTGTGCGACCACGCCATGGTCGCGCTGGCCGCCGAAGCCAACGGCGCGATGGCGCGCATGCTGGCCGACACCATCGACTACGCGCGCCAGCGCAAGCAGTTCGGCGTGCCGATCGGCACGTTCCAGGTGCTGCAGCACCGCATGGCCGACATGTATATGCAGCTGGAGCAATCCGTGGCACTGACACAGGTCGCGGCGATGCAGGCCAGCGGCGCACCGGCAGCTTTCGCGCAGGCGGCGTGCGCGGCCAAGGTCCAGGCCGGCCAGGCCGGTGCCTTCGTCGGCCAGGGCGCAGTGCAGATCCACGGCGGCATGGGCGTCACGGAGGAACTGGCGGTGGGCCACTACTTCAAGCGCGTCACGGCGATCGACCTGCAGTTCGGCTCGGCCGAGCACCACCTGCGCCGCTACGCCGACCTGCTCTATCCCGTCGCGGCCTGAACCGCCAATCCCTGACGACTACCCCAGCGAGGCCCGCCGATGCATCTCGATTTCTCCCCGCAAGACCGGCAGTTCCGTGAAGACGTGCGCGCCTGGATCGCCCAGGCCTATGACGACGAATTGCGTGCGATGATGGCGCAGTCCAAGAACGGCTATCTCGACAAGACCGGCCAGGTGCGCTGGCAGAAGGCGCTGCATGCGCGCGGCTGGGCCGCGCCCAACTGGCCGCAGGAATATGGCGGCCCGGGCTGGACGCCGGCGCAGCGCTTTATCTTCCAGTCGGAGCTGGCCGCGGCCGGCTGCCCGCCGGTGTCGCCGATGGGGCTGAAGATGGTGGCGCCGGTGATCATGAAGTACGGCACGCCCGCGCAGAAGGCACGCTTCCTGCCGCCGATCCTGGCCTCGGACGTGTGGTGGTGCCAGGGCTACTCCGAGCCCAATTCCGGCTCCGACCTCGCGTCATTGCAGCTGCGCGCCGATCCCGGTACCGACAGCGACGGCGAGCACTACATCCTGAACGGTTCCAAGATCTGGACCACGCATGCGCAGTGGGCCGACTGGATGTTCTGCCTGGTGCGCACCAGCCGCGAGTCGAAGCGGCAGGAAGGCATCTCGTTCCTGCTGCTCGACATGCATACGCCCGGCATCACGGTGTCGCCGCTGCCGACGCTGGACGGCCCCCCGGCCGGGCAGCAGGAAGTGAACCAGGTCTTCTTCGAGAACGTGCGCGTGCCGGCGGAAAACCGCATCGGCGAGGAGGGCAAGGGCTGGACCTATGCCAAGTACCTGCTGGAGTTCGAGCGTGGCGGGACCTACAGCCCGACGCTGCGCAAGCAGCTGGCCAAGGTTGCGCAGATCGCTGCGGAGCAGGCCGCCGACGATGGCCGGCGGCTGCTCGACGACCCCGCCTTCCGGCGCAAGCTGGCCGCGCTGCACGTGCGCGCCGCCGCGCTGGAGGCGGTCGAGCTGCGCGTGTTCTCGGGCGTGGAATCGGGCACGTCGATCGGGGCGGCGTCCAGCATGCTGAAGCTCACCGGCACGGAGACGTTGCAGGCGGTCAGCGAGCTGGCGGTCGAGGCCGCCGGTCCCGCCGCGCTGCCGTTCGTGCAGGACACCTGGGCCGCGATCCAGGGCCGCGAGGCCGCGCCGCGCGTCGGACCGGACTATGCTGCCGTGCTGGCGCCGCGCTATTTCAACTACCGCAAGGCGTCGATCTACGGCGGGTCGAACGAGATCCAGCGCAATATCATCGCCAAGCTGGTGCTGAGGCTTTGACGGCGCATGCCGGCAGGTTCGCCCTGCCGGCAGCCCTTAGACAAATTCTTTCATGAACGCCAGCCTGGCATCAGCCGATGCCTGGGCTTGAACCGCCACCTGCAGCGTCTGCGACGGCAGCCACGGGTACGGCAGCGCAGCCTGCAAGGCGGCCAGCATGGCCGCGCCGGCATCCGGCACCACGTCCATCCGCGCGATATGGATGTGGAGGCTGCCGATGCGGAACGTCCCATCCGGCTGCCGGGCAAAGCCCCAGCGGTAGACGCCCTTCCCCGCGCGCAAGGTGTGCGCCGCCGTCTCGCGCATCAGTACCAGCCACGGGACCGTCAGTGTGGTGCCATCCGCCGCCGGCGACAGGTCGCCAACGTAGTAGGTCCGGCAGCGGTCGAAGGTCTTGGCGAAGTCAGTCACCAGCGTCGCCGCGATCGCCGCGGCGCCTTCCGTCTGTGCCGGAAAGCTGATGGTGTCCGTATCGATGGAGAAGGTCAGCGTGGCATCCGTTGCGAATGCCTCGTGGATCAGCGCGGGACGGTTGTTGTCCTTGGCCTCGACATAGCGGGCCAGCAGCGCCTGGGCTTCGGGTAGGGAGATCGGATTCATGGAGTCAGCGCGTTGGCGCAAAAGGAGAGGCCGGACAGCACGGCAGGCCGTCCGGCGAGTTTGGTAGAATTTGGCACAAAGCTTGCGTTACAAGCTAATCGAACAATCCGCCGATGGCTACGACTCCTGCAAACAAGACCCTGACCATCACGCATCCGGCTTGCCTGATCGATGGCTCGGACCGCGAATTCCGGCACCTCGTCAATGGCCTGCTGCCGTTTGCGGCGCGGCTGCTGTCGGTGCGGGACGGCTTTGGCAACCTGGTCGGGCTGACCGGCGTGCAATATTCGCTGATCCGCTCGATCGCCCACCTGTCGCAGCAGGGCGAGGTGACGGTGAACCAGCTGGCCGACCACCTGCACCTGAGCGGGCCGTTCATCACCATCGAGACCGGAAAGCTGAAGAAGCTCGGCCTGATCGACAAGAAGGCGCATCCCGACGACAAGCGCAAGATGCGCCTGACCATCACCACGGCGGGCAGCAAGCTGCTCAATGAACTGCTGCCGGTGCAGCAGCAGATCAACGACGTGCTGTTCGACGGCGTCACCCGCACCGAATTCAAGGTGCTGTGCTCGGTGGTCGACCGCCTCGTCGCCAACGGCGACCGTGCCGCGCTCGACCTGGAGCACCTGCAGGCGCGCCGCCTGAAAAGCTAGCGGCACGCCGCCGTCAATGCGCGGCCCATTGCACCGTGCCGACATCGATGCCCTCCTGATGCATCTCCCACAGCGGGCTGAGCTCGCGCAGTTTTGACACCGTCGCACTGACCTGCCGGATGACTTCATCGACTTCGGCCTCGGTGGTGTAACGGCCCAGCGTAAAGCGGATCGAGCTGTGCGCGAGTTCGTCGCTGCGGCCCAGCGCGCGCAGCACGAACGACGGCTCCAGCGATGCCGAGGTGCAGGCCGATCCCGAAGACACCGCCACGTCCTTGATGCCCATGATCAGCGACTCGCCCTCGACATAGTTGAAGCTGATGTTCAGGTTGTGCGGGATGCGGTGTTCGAGGCTGCCGTTGACGTAGACCTCGTCCAGCCGCGACAGGCCCGCCAGCAGCCGGTCGCGCAGCGCCCCGACACGGCCCCCCTCCTCTTCCAGTTCCAGCCGCGCCAGCCGGAAGGCTTCGCCCATGCCCACGATCTGGTGCGTCGGCAGCGTGCCGGAACGCATGCCGCGCTCGTGGCCACCGCCATGGATCTGCGCCTCCAGCCGGATGCGCGGCTTGCGGCGCACGTACAGGGCGCCGATGCCCTTGGGCCCGTAGACCTTGTGCGCGGTCACGGTCAGCAGGTCGATCTTCAGCGCCGCCAGGTCAATCGGGATCTTGCCCGCGGCCTGCACCGCATCACAGTGGAACACGATGCCCGCCGCGCGACAGATCTCGCCGATCCGCGCAACCGGCTGGATCACGCCGATCTCGTTGTTGACCATCATCACCGACACCAGGATGGTGTCCGGGCGCAGCGCCGCGCGCAGCCCCTCCAGGTCGACCAGGCCGTCGGGTCCCACATCGAGATACGTCACCTCGAAGCCCTGGCGCTCCAGTTCGCGGCAGGTATCGAGCACGGCCTTGTGCTCGGTCTTGACCGTGATGATGTGATTGCCCTTGCCGCGATAGAAGTGCGCCGCGCCCTTGATCGCGAGGTTGTTCCCCTCGGTGGCGCCGGAGGTCCAGACGATCTCGCGCGGGTCGGCATTGAGCAGCGCCGCGACGTGCGCACGCGCCGTTTCAACGGCCGCTTCCGCCTGCCAGCCGTAGCTGTGGCTGCGCGATGCCGGGTTGCCGAACTGCTGGTGCAGGAACGGCACCATCTTGTCGACGACGCGGAGGTCCACCGGCGTCGTCGCGCTGTAGTCCATGTAGATGGGAAGGTTGTCTTGCTCGTTTTGCATGGGGCGCATTCCTGGCTGCGGAGGGGGTACGACCGGGGGGAAAGCGAACCCGCGCAAACCCGCTGGTCAGGGAAAGTGCGGCCGAGTCTAGCACCGGGCAGCGCGCCGACGCGCAGGCGCCATGCTGGCAATAGGGTTGCTTCGTGCTGTCGAACGGGCCTGCGCAACGCCCGCCTCGCTTCCGACGTCTCCCGCAAACCGTTGTGCCACAAGGCATTCCGGCATTCACGCAGCGACGCTGCGAACCGGCAAAACTTGCCGCCTAGGGTTTCCACCAGCTTGAATACCGCAATTTGTTAGCATTCAATAAAACCTAACTTCCAAAGCTAAATACCAAAACAAACTGCGGCGGCCGGATCGGTTGCCCAAACATGCGTAGGAGTCGTGATGGCTGAGTCATCTGTCGATCGGGGCGTCGTACTGGACGCCGACGCGCAGCGCCGTTTCCGCAACGCGCTGGCCATGTTCGCAACCGGCGTCGCCGTGATCACGGCGCCGCGTGCCGGCGAGGTCCCGGTCGGCATCACGGTGGCGTCGTTCAACTCGGTATCGCTGGATCCGCCGCTGGTGCTGTTCTCGGTCGATCGCCGCTGCCTGAGCCTGGACGACCTGCGCAGCGCGCCGCGCTATGCGGTCAACGTGCTGGCCGAGGCGCAACAGGATATCTCGAACCGCTTCGCTCGTGCGAACTCCGGCAAGTGGGAGGGCATCGACTTCGGCGGCCAGGGCAACCGCGGCGACAGCCACGTGCTGCTGCCGGACACGCTGGCGACGTTCGAGTGCGAGCCCTTCGCGATGCATGACGGCGGCGACCACGTGATCTTCATCGGGCGGGTGGTTCGTCACCAGTCCCGCCACGACGGCCGGCCGCTGATCTTCTTTGGCGGCAAGTACCGGGCGCTGGAAGACAGCCCTGCCGCCGCCTGAATCCAACAACACAAGCAGTCAGCACAGGAGAACGACATGATCAAGACCGGCACCCAGCACATCGCCATGCTGCGCGATGGGCGCGAAGTGTACCTGGATGGCAAGCGCGTCACCGACGTCACGGTGCACCCCGCCTTCCGCAACTCGATCCGCAGCTACGCCAATCTGTACGACTTCCAGGCGCGTCCCGAGAACGCCGACAGGATGACGTTCCGGCCGGAAGGCAGCGACCGGCGCGTCAGCCGCATCTGGCAGCTGCCCGGCAGCTACAACGAACTGGTCGAGCGCCGCGAGATGCTGGAAGCCTGGACCGCGCTGCACTACGGCTTCATGGGCCGCTCGCCCGACCATGTCGCGTCGTGCATCTCCGGCATGTACATGGGCATCGACGTGCTCGAGCAGGCCGATCCCGCGCGCGCCGGCGCCTTGCGCGACTACTACCGCTACGCCCGCGACAACGACCTGTTCCTCACCTATGTGATCGTCAACCCGCAGGCCAACCAGGCCAAGGCGGCGCATGAGCAGGAAGACAAGTACCTGGCGGTGGGCATCGTCGACCAGGACGCTGAAGGCATCACCGTGCGCGGCGCCAAGATGCTCGCCACCAGCGGCATCATGGCCAACGAGGTCTTCTGCAGCTGCATCCAGCCGCTGCGCGAGGGCGACGAGATGTACGCGCTGTCCTTCGCGGTGCCGATGAACAGCAAGGGCCTGAAGGTGATGTCGCGCAAGTCGTACGAAGCCAGCGCCACCTCGGTCTTCGACAATCCGCTGGCCAGCCGCTTCGACGAGAACGATGCGGTGCTCTACTTCGACGACGTCAAGGTGCCCTGGGACCGGATCTTCGTCGCGGGCGACGTCGCCATGTGCGCGAAGCAATTCCATGCCACGCCGGCGCACGTCTACCAGAACTACCAGTGTCAGGTGCGGCTGATGGTCAAGCTGCGCTTCCTGGTCGGCCTGGCGCACCGCATCACCGAGATCAACGGCACCGCGGGCTTCCCGCAGGTCAAGGAGCTGCTGGGCCAGCTCGCCGCCGAGGCGGGTATGGTCGAAGCCTGGGTCTACGGCATGGAAGCCAAGGGCCAGGTCAACCAGAACGGCTATTTCATCCCCGACCGCGGCATGCTGTACGGCTCGCAGGTGGTGACGCAGCAGCTCTACGCCAAGGTGCTGAACACGCTGCGCGAGCTGGCCGGCGGCGGCATGATCATGCTGCCCTCCAGCATCGAGGATTTCGCCAACCCCACGCTGGCCGACATCATCGCCAGGACGCAGAAGTCGCCGGTCTGCAGCCCCGAGGAGCGCGTCAAGTTCTTCAAGCTCGCGTGGGACGCAGTCGGCTCCGAGTTTGCCTCGCGGCACAACCAGTACGAGATGTTCTACGCCGGCGCGAGCTTCGTCACCAAGGGCCACGCCTACCGCACCTACGACTGGAAACGCGCGTCGGGCCTGGTCGACAACATGCTCGGCAGCTATTCCCTGCAAGACGAACTGGCCCGTCTGCCGCAGGCCGCCTGAGCGCAGCGAGACCCGCCCCGCTCCCCATCATTGCCTCGATAACGGAGATCAGCATGGCAATCAACAAACTTCACGACGAGTTCCATACCCTGGACCTCTCCTCCGGCTGGGAAGTGCCGGAAGGCTATCCCGCCGGCATCCAGCAGAAGATCCTGTCCGGCGCGCTGGATGAAAGCGGCCGCCGCGGCAGCCGGACCCGCCTGCTGCGCTTCGATGCGGGCATCTTCACCAAGGCGCCGTTCGTCCACGAGTACTGGGAGGAGGTGTACCTGCTCAGCGGCGACCTGACCGTCGGCAACGATGCGAACGGCAACGGCGGCGAAGCCTTCGAGCCCAACACGTACGCCTGCCGGCCGCCCGGCGCCTTCCACGGTCCGTTCCGCTCCGACGGCGGCTGCATGCTGCTGGAAATCCACTACTACGACCCGGCCTGATCATGGAAGCCACCGTGGCCGCCGCAAAGCGCCAGCTCGCCGACGGCAGCGCCAATGCGCTGTCCCTGCTGGCCTCGTGTGTCGAACGCATCTGCAATCCGGGCGGCGAAGGCGCGCGCGTCTTCCCGCACGGCGTCAGCATGGCCGCGCGCAAGCAGGCGCAAGCCAGCGACATGCTGCGCGAACAGGGCGTGGCCGGCGCCCTGGCCGGGGTGCCGGTGTCTGTGAAGGACCTGTTCGACGTGCAGGGCGATGTCACCCGCGCCGGCGCTAAGGTGCTGCCCGAGCGCGCCGCCAGCGCCGATGCCCCGGCCATTGCGCGGCTGCGCGCCGCGGGCGCCGTCTTCGTCGGCCGGACCAACATGACCGAGTTCGCCTATTCCGGCGTTGGCATCAATCCGCACTACGGCACGCCGCGCAACCCGTTCGACCGGCAGGCCGGGCGCATTCCGGGCGGCTCGTCGTCCGGCGCGGCGGTCTCGGTGAGCGACGGCATGGCGCTCGCCGCGATCGGGTCGGACACCGGCGGCTCGTGCCGCATCCCGGCGGCACTGTGCGGCATCGTCGGCTTCAAGCCCACCGCGAGCCGGGTGCCGCTGCAGGGTGCCGTGCCGCTGTCGCCCAGCTACGACTCGGTCGGCTGCCTGGCCAATTCCGTCGCGTGCTGCGCCGCGGTCGACGCGGTGATGGCCGGGGAAGCGCCGCCAGCGGCGCCAGCCAGCCTTGCCGGACTGCGCCTGGCCGTGCCCGGCGGGATGGTGCTGGACGGGATCGACTATACGGTCGCGCAAACGTTCAGCGACGCCTTGCGCCGGCTTTCCGCCGCCGGCGCGCTGCTGCAGGACGTGGACTTCGACAGCTGGGGCCAGCTCGGCGAACTCGGTCACGGCGGCGGGCTGGTGGCCGCCGAGGCCAGCGCCTGGCACGGCAAGCTGATGGCGGCATACGCGGACCGCTACGACCCGCGCGTGCTGTCGCGCATCCGGCTGGCCGACGGGCAGCTCGCGGCCGACTACCTGCGCATGCGCGAGCGCCGTGCCGCGCTGTGCCGGCAGGCAGATGCCGAACTGGCGGGCTTCGACGCCGTGGTGCTGCCGACCGTGCCGATCGTGGCGCCGCTCATCGCCGACCTCGACGACCTCGATGACGACGACGCCTTCTTCGCCACCAATCGCCTGCTGCTGCGCAATCCGGCCATCGCCAACATGCTCGACCTGTGCGCGCTGTCGGTTCCCTGCCACCGCCCCGGCGAAGCGCCGGTGGGATTGATGCTGTTCGGCCGGCACGGCGCCGACCGCAGGCTGCTGGCGATCGGCATGAGCGTGGAAGCGGCGCTACGGCAGGCGCACAGGTAACCGCCACCAGAGCGGTACTCACTATTCCTAGAAAGACCCAAGGAGACAACATGCCTGATATCCGCATCGGCGCGACCGCGCTCGCCTGTGCCACCCTCATCTCGGGAACCGCCCTGGCGGCCGACCCTGCCCCCGTCAGCGACGGCGTCGTCAAGATCGGTGTCCTCACCGACATGTCGTCCATCTTCTCCGACATCGGCGGCAAGGGCTCGGTGATCGCCGCGCAGATGGCTGTCGACGACTTCGGCGGCAAGGTGCTCGGCGCGCCCGTGCAGGTGGTCAGCGCCGACCACCAGAACAAGACCGACGTGGCCGCCACGCTGGCGCGAGGGTGGTTCGACAACCAGAAGGTCGATGTCATCCAGGATGCGCTGCCGTCGTCGGTGGCGCTGGCCGTGTCCAACCTGGGCAAGCTCAAGCACAAGATCGTCATCGCCAGCGGCGCCGGCACCACGCGGCTCAGCAACGAGGACTGCTCTCCCTACACCATCCAGTACTCTTACGACACCTACGCCTTCGCCGCCAACACGGTCAAGGCGCTGACCCGCCGCGGCGACAACAGCTGGTACTTCCTGACCGTCGACTACGCCCTGGGCGCCTCGCTGGAGAAGGACGGCACCGCGGCGCTGTCGAGCGTCGGCGGCACGCTCAAGGGCAAGGCGAAGCATCCGATCAACTCCCCCGACCTGTCATCGTACCTGCTGCAGGGGCAGGCCTCCGGCGCCCGCGTGATCGGGCTCGCAAATGCCGGCGCCGATACCGTCAATGCGATCAAGACCGCGGCGGACTTCGGCATCAACGGCAGCGGCAAGCAGCGGCTGGCGGGCCTGCACATGTTTATCAGCGACATCCACAGCCTCGGGCTGCAAGCCGCGCAGGGCATGACGCTGACGACTTCGTTCTACTGGGACCGCGACGACGCCACGCGCGCATGGTCGCAGCGCTTCTTCGCCAAGACCGGCAAGATGCCGACGCTGGTCCATGCCGGCGTGTATTCGTCGACCATGCACTACCTGAAGGCGATCCAAACCGCGCGCACCGACGACAGCGACGCGGTGCTCGCCAAAATGCGCGCCACGCCGGTCAACGACTTCTTCGCGACCAACGGCACCATTCGCGCCGACGGCCTGATGGTGCACGACATGTACCTGGTCGAGGTCAAGCGGCCGCAGGAATCGAAGCGTCCGTGGGACTACTACAAGATCAAGAGCGTGATACCGGCCAGCGAAGCGTTCCGCCCGCTCAGCGCCAGCGCCTGCCCGCTGGTCAGGAAGTAGGCCTGCCCCACCATGCGGCCGGCGCTGACGCCGGCCGCCCCTTCCCCGCACAGAGAGCCCCCGAACATGAAGACCCTTACCTTCAATATCGACAGCCGCCAGGGCAAGTCGCAACGCGCCGTCGCCATCCGCCAGCTGGTGGTGGCGGGATGGACCGGCCGCGACGTCGAGGCCATGGAAGCCCATATCCGCGAACTGGAAGAGCTTGGCGTGAAGCGGCCGCCCTACACGCCAGTGTTCTACCGCGTTGCCGCCGAACGGCTGGGCGCCGCGCCGGAGATCCAGGTCAGCGGCGAGGCCAGCAGCGGCGAAGCGGAATTCCTGCTCGTCAACGACGGCGGCGAGATCCTGGTGGGCATCGCCTCGGACCACACCGACCGCGAGGCGGAGACCTACGGCATCACCGTGTCCAAGCAGATGTGCGAGAAGCCCTGCGCGCAGACGCTGTGGAAGCTGGCTGAGGTGGAGGGCCACTGGGACCAGCTCGTGCTGCGCTCGTACGCCACCATCGACGGCGAGCGCGTGCTGTACCAGCAAGGCGCGGTGACGGCGATGCGCTCGCCGGCCGACCTGCTCGACCGCTTTGCCGGGCACGGCGGCAGCTTCGGCGAGGGCTCGGCGATGCTGTGCGGCACGCTGCCGGCCATCGGCGGCATCCGCCCGGCGCAGCGTTTCGAGATAGAGCTGGAAGACCCGGTGCTGGGCCGCACGCTGCGCCACGCGTATGCGATCGCGACGCTGCCGGTGGAGGGTTGAGCATGGCGCGCCATCCATTCCGCCGCGGCAAGGTGGCGGCCAACGACAGGGAGGCACGGCCATGCCGCAGGCCTTCGGACGACCGGAATAGCTCCCCACTACGCGTTAACCCTTGGTTGACGCCTGATCCCTCGCACGCATAGACTTTTTATGAACATATCGTTCATTTATGAACATAACAAGTCAGCGCGCGCCCCACCGTTCCGGAACGCCTCGCTGGCGTTACCGGAACGGCAACATGACTTTGAAGATCGGCATCAACGGCGCCGGCATTGGCGGACTGGCCGCGGCCATCGCGCTGCGCCAGCTCGGCCTCGACGCAGTGGTTTATGAGCAGGCGCCGCGTTTTGCCCGCGTCGGCGCGGACATCAACCTGACACCCAACGCGGTGCGCGCGCTGGATGGCCTGGGCGTCGGCGACGCGCTGCGCGAGACCGCGGCACGGCCTTCGCACCGGATCAGCCGCACATGGGATACCGGCGCGGAAACCTCGCGCCTGCCGATGCAGGAAGACGCCGAGCGCCGCTACGGCGCCCCACAGCTCACCATGCATCGCGCCGACCTGATGACCGCGCTCGAGGCCGCGGTGCCCGCCGCGAACGTGCGCCTGGATCACAAGGCCGCGGCCATCGCGCCGGACGCTGGCGGCGCCACGCTGCGCTTTGCCAATGGCACGGAGGAGCGCGTCGACGTGCTGGTCGGCGCCGACGGCATCCATTCCACGGTGCGCACCGCGCTGCTCGGCCAGGAAAGCCCGATCTTTACCGGCGTGGTGGCGTACCGCGCCGTGGTGCCCGCCGAAAAGCTGGCCGGCGTGCCAAACCTTGGCGCCTTCACCAAGTGGTGGGGTCCGGATGCCGCCACGCAGATCGTCACCTTCCCGCTCAACCGCGGCCGCGACATCTTTATCTTTGCCACCGTGGCGCAGGAAACATGGCGGCACGAGTCGTGGACCACGCCGGGCCGCGTGGAGGAATTGCGCAGCGCTTATGCCGGCTTCCATCCGGAGGCGCGCGCGCTGCTCGATGCCTGCGACGAGGTGCTGATTTCCGCGCTGTACGTGCGCGACCCGCTGCCGCAGTGGTCGCGCGGCCCGGTCACGCTGCTGGGCGATGCCTGCCATCCGATGATGCCGTTCATGGCGCAGGGCGCCGGCATGGCGATCGAGGATGGCGTGGTGCTGGCGCGCTGCCTGGCTGATGCGGCGAAGGATGGCGCTGCCGCCGTGCCCGCGGCGCTGGCCCGCTACCAGTCCGCGCGCCACGAGCGCACCAGCCGCATCCAGATCGGCTCACGCAGCAATGCTTGGCTCAAGGAAGGCGGCAATGCCGACTGGGTGTACGATTACGACGCCTGGAACGTGGCGCTGGGCTAGCGCCCCGCTTCGTTCCCCCGGCACGGCCGCCTGCGCGGCCGTTTTCATTGCCAGCCATCCGAAGATGCCCAAGTCCCGCCCGCCGACCGAAACCGACCCCGACGACAGCGCCGAAACCGAAGACGCCCGCGAAGCCCAGCTGGTCTCGCCGGTGATCCGCGGCCTGCGCCTGCTGCGCTATATCGCCGAAGGCGGCTCAACAGCCAACCTGAGCGAGGTCGGTCGCCGCATCGACGTGAACCGCGTCACCGTGATGCGGCTGCTGGACACGCTTGAGCATGAAGGCATGGTCGAACGCCTGCCGCATGGCGGCCACCAGGTCGGCTTCAATTTCCTCAAGCTCGCGTCGCGCGTGCTGGCATCGAACGACCTGACCAGCCTGGCCGCGCGCGTGCTGGCAAGGCTGAGCGGTTCGCTGCAGCTGTCCGCATACCTGGTGGTGCGCGACGGCGGCCATGCGCTCTACCTGCTGCGCCACATGCCGGCGGCCACGCTGGTCAGCAATATCCAGGTCGGCAGCCGCGTACCGGCGCATCTGACCACGCCTGGCCGCATGCTGATTGCCGGCCTGCCGCCGGAAAGACTGAGGGAGTTGCTGGGCCCGGACCCGCTGCCGACCGTGACCGGCCAGAGCCCGGCTACCCATGCACGCCTGGCAGATATCCTTGCCGCCGACCGCGAGCGCGACTGCGCCTGGAGTTTTTCGGCCTACGAACCCGGGATCGATTCGTGCGCGGCACCGGTGCGCGGCGCCGATGGCGAAGTCGTCGCCGCCCTGAGCGTGGCGGGACCGCAGCAGCGTTTCGAGCACGACGGCACGCTGCGCGAACACGTGGAGAAGGAAGTCAGGGCGGCGGCGCGCGACCTGTCGGCGCTGCTGGGTTACCGTCCTGAGCGCCAGCGCTGAGTGCCAACGGCTCGCGCCGAGCGCCAACGTTTGCCGCCGTCCGCCCCCGCCGTCTGCCCCCGCCGTCTGCCCCCGCTGTCTGCCCCCGCTGTCTGCCTCTATTCCGCGGTAATCCCGTACTCGCGGATCAGCTTCGCCCATGACGCGGTTTCCTGGCGGATGCGCGCATCGAGCGCCTGCGGCGTGCTGCCGGCCGGTTCCATGCCCAGGCGCTGCAGTTCCGCGCGCACTGCCGGCGTAGCCAGCAAGGCGCGTACGTCGGCGCTTAGCGCATCCGCCGCCTGCTGCGGCGTGGCCCTGGGCACCAGCAGCGCATACCACGAACTGACATCGATGCCGGGCACGCCCTGCTCCGCCAGCGACGGCACGCCCGGTGCCGCCGGCGAGCGCCTGGCCTGCGTCACGGCCAGCGCGCGCAACTGGCCCGACTGGATGAACGGCGCCAGTGTCGGCCAGGTGCCGAACAGCATCGGCACCTGGCCACCGACCACGTCGTTGAGCGCTTGCGTGGTGCCCTTGTATGGCACGTGCAGCAGCGCAATGCCGGCCTTGTGGCGGAACAGCTCGCCAGCCAGGTGCAGCCCGCTGCCGACACCGGGGCTGGCGTAGCCCAGCGGCTTGCCGCGCTTGTCGGCCTGCTGCGCCAGTTTCACCAGTTCCTGCACGCTGTTCGCCCTGACCGACGGATGCACCGCGAGCACGTTGGGCGAGCCCGCCAGCAGCGACACCGCGCGAAAATCGCGTTCGACGTTGTACGTCAGCGCCGGCATCAGCGTGGGATTGATGGTGAGGTTGCCGGCCGGCGCGACCAGCAGCGTGCAGCCGTCGCCAGGCGCGCGCCGCACGGTGTCGATGCCGATATTGCCATTGGCGCCAGGCTTGTTGTCGACCACGAAGGGCGTGCCGCGCTTCTGCTGCAGGCCGTGCGCAAGCGTGCGCGCCAGCTGGTCGGCCGGGCCACCGGCGGGAAACGGCACCACGATGCGCACGCTGGCGCAGCTGGCCGCCTGCGCTGTCTGCCCGGACATGGCTGCGGCCAGGACCATGGCCGCACCCAGCCATTGGCGCCAGCGCGCCGAACGCTTCGATAGCCTGAGTTGCTGCATGTTGCTGCCTTATACAAACGGTTTCGGCATGACCGGACGGTAGTCGAGCAGACGCGACAGCTCCGCCGCCGCCTGCCTGACTTTCTCGACCATGCCATCCAGCTGGTCGGGTTCGATGCGCGCGGCGGGAATGGTGGCACCGAGCGCCGCCACCACCTTGCCGGTGCGGTCGCGCACCGGCGCCGCGATGGTCGAGATGCTGGCCTCGAAGAAGCCTTCCTGCAGCACGTAGCCACGCTCGCGGTCGCGCTGGACCATTTCGTACAGCTCCTGGACCGTGCGCGGGGTGCTCTCGGAATACACTTCGAGCCGGTCTTCCGGGTACAGCGCGCGCAGTTCTTCCAGCGTCAGGTCTTCCAGCAGCACCCGGCCCAGCACGGTTGCATGCGCCGGCAGCCGCGTGCCGACGTTGACCGTGCTGGCGAACGGCCGCGCCGCGACCGACTTGGCCACGTAGACGATCGAGCGCCCGTCGCGCACCACCAGGTTGCACGGGTAGTGGATCTCGTCGCGCAGCCGGTCGAGCAGCGGCCGGCCCAGTTCGGTCAGTTCCAGCGAGGCCAGGTAATCAAAACCCAGCCGCAGCACCGCCATGCCCAGGCGGAATTCGCGCCCGCCATCGGTGCGCTCGACAAAGCCCATCATTTCCAGCGTGGCCAGCAGCCGGAACACGGTCGAGCGCGGCACCTTGAGGCGGCGCGCCAGGTCGGCGGCGGACAGGGTGCGCTCGCGGCTGCTGAACTCGCCCAGCAGCCGCAGGCCGCGCTCCAGGCCGGGCACGATGTATTTGTCCTGGCCGCTGTCCTTGTCGTCCTCTTGCGGCGTATCGGTGGTCATGGTCTGTCTCTGCAGGTTTCGGTCTTGGCGTGACGCTTTCATATATCACGCCTGAAAGCGATAGGGTACCTGTTCTGCGGACGAAGACCCTTCTTTGGGGGGGCGGGCTTGTGGAATTGACGTGCAACCCTTCGTTGAGGCGCCGGCCCTCTCCCCCGGCCCTCTCCCGCAAGCGGGAGAGGGGAGCAAACAAGCGGGAAGGGACAGGCCTGCGGACTCGTCAGCGATAGCACCAAGCGAGCGCAGCGACGCATTCCGTGCCCGGGCCCCCGACCTGAGATGCTGCCGGCGCGCAGCGCAGCCGTAGGCGTTCCTGCGTTGCCGTCAACAGCAGGGGCCCCCAAACCTTCTGGGCTCGTTCAACCAGCATGTCAATTTCGCCGCCGTGGTGCACCCTTGCGGCAGGCAGTCGCGCTATGTGAGGAAGCCCAGCCCCGTACGTGAGCCCTCGCACGCTACGATAAGAGTGGCCGCCCGCAGGGCAGTAAACGCGCTTTCTGGTGACTCTTTGTCGCTCGGACAAAGAGTTACCCGCCCTTTAGCAGGCCGCTGAAGTACTCGCTGCAGACAGGGCAAAGCTTCCCCCTGCGCGACGTACATGCCTTGTATTTTTCATAATCCGGAAGCCGGGCGTCATTTCATCGATTTTCACGCGGT
>Ga0102589_1000581_pt1 | contig 67819 bp, 65 predicted proteins | sample AraplaMF_Col_mLB_FD_76858 | JGI IMG/M metagenome (GOLD analysis project Ga0102589, IMG submission 76858) | Arabidopsis root microbial communities from the University of North Carolina, USA - plate scrape MF_Col_mLB | ecosystem: Host-associated > Plants > Roots > Endosphere | place: USA...
ACGGTGGACGCGTTGATGCCCAATCTTTCGGCGGCAATCGCGCGACTGCCGCACTCGCTTAGCATTTTGATGATGCGGAGATCGTCCCAAGAAAATCGAAGAGCCGCATCACTTATTGCTATTACTTCGCGATCTGGCACAGTTGAGGATGGCATGAGTCTTAATAATGAAAACTGTACGTTAAGGCCTTGCGCAAGCCTTTCGCCGAAAACGCGCATCATCTCACAGTAGGATCACGAATTTGAAGAGAGCCGGTACCGGCGGAGAAGCTGGGCCTGCCGGCCAGAACACAGCTCACCCTAATTTTCCTCAACAAACGGTTGCTTCTGACTGCCTCACTTACGGTACTGAGATAGTTGGCAGGGGAGCGGCTCTGCACGCTCGCTGGGCACGGCGCTCATTTGGCTCCTCCGCCCTACATTGCGGCCGTTCGAGGCGTATGCGCTCGGTGGCCGAGAAGGGTCGCGAGCCGCCGATGGAGCCGGGCCAGCCTGCGAAACATGGGCCGAAGTCCGAGACCGCCAGAAACGGACGATCGTCACTAAGGGGCACGTCGTCAAAAAATGGGCGCACCACCGTTGAGATTTCCGACGGGTTCGTTTACTTCGCGGAGGATTTGCAGTGGCAATTCTGTTGACAGACCGGCTACGCGAGAGGCTTTTATGGCTGGCTTCGAATTCGGAAGCAATGCAGCTTCATGATATTTCCTCTTACAATGCAAAATTCTATGCCGCCCTACGGTCGGTGCTTGCCGGGACGGCAGACCGGGCGGAGCTTGATCTGGTCATTGAAGGGAGCCGGGGTACGGCGGCGGACGGCTATGCTCACCTGCTTGTCGTCGAGCCGGTACTCGTCGCAGAAGAACCATTCATTGCCTTGCGCGTTCTTGGCGAGATATCGGAGGAGCTCACGCAAATAGCGCGTTCCTTCTGACTAGCGAGTCCTCGGCTTGCGCCCAACGCAGCCTCCACCGGCCGCTTTCGGCGATGTGAGCTGACCGCTCTGGGTCGTACGGAGACTCCCGCGGATCTCATCATCATCGAGGTTCGTCCGAGTCCATAACCAAGAAAGGTGCTCATCAAGCCAATTTCTTGATCGCCTTGGCCAGTGTCTGCTTAGCCGACCAGTAGTCGCGCCACGGGTCCTCCTGTTCAAAGCTCAGATACTCTCGAGCGTTCCGGATATTCCAGTTCGCGCCGCTCTTGAGATCCTGCAACGCGTCCCACGAGACAGGAACAGACACGCCCATGCCGGGGCGGGCTCTGGCAGAGAAAGCGGCGGCCGTAGTTTGCGCATGGCCGTTACGCAGATAGTCGACGAAAATCTTGCCTCTGCGATTGGCCGGGCCGGATTTCGCACTGAAGCGCTGTGGCAGCACTGAGGCGATATGGTGGACGGCAGCGCGAGAGAACTCCTTGACGGTCTCATAGTCCTGCCGGCCCGTGAGGGGCACGACCACGTGCAGGCCCTTGCCGCCGCTGGTTTTCAGCCAAGACCGAAGGCCGAGCTCGTCCAGAAGCGTCTTCACGAGTAGCGCGGCTTCTTGCATCGTTGGCCAGGCCACGCCTTCACCGGGATCCAGATCCAGAATGAATCTGTCAGGCGTATCGATACGGCGTGCCACAGAATTCCAGGTGTGAAACTCGATGACGTTCATTTGCGCGGCCGCGACGATAGCATCAATTGAGTCCGCGGCGAGCAGGGCGGCATGGCCTGGCCAAAGCGACGCCGGAAGTTCGGTGAGCCCCGGGATGCGAGTCTCGGCGTGCTTTTGGAAGAACTGAGGCTTTGCAATGCCTTCCGGAGCCCGCACGAGGGACAGTGGCCGGTCCTTCAGATGAGGGAGCATTCGTTCCGCGATGCTTTCGTAGTAGCGGACCAACTCAAGTTTCGTGATCCCAGTGCTGTCGTCAATGACGCGCCCGGGATTGGTGACCTTGACCGAGGTTGCTCCTTGGGGTGAGACGGCTGTCTGGACTGCCTCTCGGCGGATTTCCTTGGGCGGCTTATCGGTTCGCACGCCTTTGAATGAGGCATGGCGGACGTGCCCCTCGGGCGTCCATTCCGAGAACTCGACTTCCACGACCAGTGATGGCTTTACCCAATGGACCGGACCATCACTCCCGCGGCCCCACCGTTTTGCCTTTGTGTAGACATCGAACGGCATGGCGTCGACCTCGTGAGTAATGAGTCGCTTCCTAAGCTCGGCGGCCGTTGCGCTGTCCCAGCCGGTACCGACGCCACCGACATAACGCAAAGATTGTCCCTCATACACCCCGAGATAGAGCTTTCCCACCTCGTTTCCGCCCCCGCCTCGTCCTGAGAACCCGCCTACAACGAACTCTTGTCGGAGCTTGCACTTCGCCTTGAGCCATGTCGGAGTGCGAGCGGAGACGTACGGCGCATCGGCGCGCTTGAACATGAGGCCTTCGAGATGAAGGTCGCAGGCCGCCTTGAACAGTTGCGGCGCCGGCGCATCGAACGCGTCGCTGTAGCGAAGGGTGTCGGGGCAATCCGAGAGCACTGTTGCCAGATGCGCGCGGCGCGTGTCGAGCCGCAACTGGCGCAGATCACGGCCATTCCAATACGGGATGTCGAAGAGGAAATAGACGATTTCGTCGTTTCGGTGCGCCGATATGGCGTTCTGTAGGGCATTGAAGTCGGGAAGGTCATTACGCAGCACGACGATCTCGCCGTCGAGCCAGGCATCCTGGGCGTCTATGGCAGCAAGATCGCGGGCCAATCGCTTGAACTTGCTCGTCCAATCGTGCCCGTTACGCGTGAATAGTCTGACTGTCCCGTTCTCCAGCCGAGCCAGAAGACGGTATCCGTCGAACTTGGTCTCGATGATCCAATCGGGGCCGATGGGGACCGTTGGCGAAAGGGTGGCCAACTGGGGTGCTAACTTGGCCGGCAGCTTGGCTCGGGGCGCGGCGGCGACAGCGTGTGCCGTGTCGGGCTCTCTTTGGAGAGCATTCGGTGAAACCGTCCTCTCCGGCTCGCCCGATACACTATCGGGCATCGCAGTCAGCACGTCAAATTCGTCCAGCGGTCTTGCCCAGGCGTCGCGCTTCTTGAAGAGTATCCACTGTTCCGACCGGTCGCCGGGCTTCGCGATCCGGACCAGTTCCCAGCGGCCTTCCAGTTTATGGCCGTGCAGATCGAACAGGACTTTGCCGTCGACCATTCCTTGCCGCGGATCGCCGATGGGTTCCCATGTGCCGCGGTCCCAGACGATGACGGATCCGGCGCCATATTGGCCATGTGGTATCTCGCCCTCGAACGTCGCGTAATCCAGTGGATGGTCTTCCACGTGAATTGCAATCCGTTTCTCGGTGGGATCGAAGCTTGGGCCCTTTGGTACTGCCCAGCTGAGCAATACGCCATCGAGTTCCAGGCGGAAGTCGTAATGCAGTCGGCGAGCCCAGTGTTTTTGGATGACAAAGGACAGCTGCTTATCGGAGCGCCGCGAGCGCTTGGCGCGGCCGGAAGGCTCCGGGGTAATAGAGAAGTCACGCTTAGCGTCGTAGCGATCGAGGGGGCGAGTCCGCGATGCCATGCCGTCGCATCAGCTCGTGATGATGCGGTATTGGTTGTAGTGCCGAAGCGCGTCTTGCTGTCGGCCGGCGCAGTCATAAAGTCGCCCGAGATTGAAGTGGGCGTCGGCATTCTTCGGATCGAGCCGTAGGCAATCGTGATAGGCATGTTGCGCGCCGATGCAGTCGCCGAGATCTTCCAGGGCTAGTGCCTGATTGAAGAGCAGGGCGGTGCTTTCCGGAAAGCGAATTCGAGCTTCAGCCAGGATGCGGAGCGCTTCTCCACAGTTGCCGTGGTCGCAGAGCAGGGCGCTCAAGTCCACCCAGGCTGCGTGCAACATCGGATCGAGTGCAAGCGCATTTCGATACGCCGCCTCGGCCTCGACGTTGCGCTCCTGCCTCTCGAACTTCCGGCCGTTTTCGTACAAGCGATAGGCCTCGCTGCGGTCATCGATTTGGTGAGGAACGACTCCACTTTCCTGTTGCTCGGCAAGCTGGAAACGCAGTTGCCCAGTTTCGGCCTGCCATTCCGCGCCGTTAGCCCGGGCGACGATGTTCTTCCCTTCGGCGCGCAACGACGCGGCAGCGGCGTGTGCCGCGATTTGCGTAGTGCGAAGCAGAGACTCCTTGATCCGTCCGGCTGAGATATGAGATTTGCGCAGTGCTGCAGCCATGCGCAGCACGACCAGGTCGCGAAAGGCGAAGCGGTATTCCCCGTGACTGCCTCGCTCGGGTGCTACAACGCCGGCCGCAACAAGTCCCATCACTGCGCTACGCGGAATGCGAACAATGTCCAGGACTTCGCGAATCGAGTACGAGCGCATCACGCATGCTTCCTTGTCTTCTTGGCTGATACCTGCGTGGGCTCGCCCTCGGCGCGCTTTGCGCCGCGTCGTGCAGGAGCTTTGGGTTCCTTCGCGGTGCCTTTTGTCGCAGGCGCGGCCTTCGTGGACCCGATGCTCTTTCGCAATGCCTCCATCAGGTCAATGACTTCAGCACCGCTCGCCGCGCCGGCGGTTTCGGGAGAAACTGTTATGGCCTCGCCAGCGATCTTCTTGTCGATCTGCGCGAGAATTCGTTGCTTCTCTTCGTCGGTGTACTCGGATGGGTCGTAGCCTTCAACTGAATTTTGCTCGATCAGCTGCTCGGCGAGCGACAGTTCCGCTTTAGAAACGTCCACAGTTTCGACATGCAGATCGGCCATCGACCGGACTTCGTCGGCGTAGAGCAATTGCTGAAGAATGAGGCCATCGTCGCCAACGCGGATCTGCACCATGTATTGTTTGCCTTTCCAGTTCCACTTGGCGAGTGCGCACTTGCCTGTGGCGCGGAGCGCTTCGGATAGAAGGCTGTATGGCTTCCCGCCGCGCTTGTCGGGACCCAGGTAATACGCCTTGTCGTAGTAGATCGGGTCAATGGCCGCCAGCGGCATGAACGCAATGATGTCGATGGTGTGCTGGGTGGCTTCTTCCAGTGCCTTGAGTTCGTCGGGTTCGAAAACGACATATCGGTCCTTTTCGAACTCGTATCCTTTCACCATGTCCGCGCGGTCGACGACAACACCTTCGCGTTGGCAGATGTACTGCTGGCGAAGCCGTGAGCCGCAGCCCTTGTGGAGAAGGTTGAACCCGATCGCTGCCTTGCTTTCGGTAGCGGAAAAGACCTTCACTGGTATGGATACCAGACCGAAGCTGATAGATAGCTGGCAATTGAGCGCGCGGCCATCTGGCACTCCTGCAGAAGATGCGGAATACCATCAGCGTAGTGTCAGTTTGAGCGTCGCGCCGTAGGCGAAATGCGCAAATGAGAATCAGCCGATTGCCGACGACGGGTGTCGTCGGCGTACATGCGGCTATCCCTTCACGTCGCGTGGATCGTGGCCGAATGAATTTCGCTCCCGGATCTGGCCGTCGCGGCCGTGGATCAGGAGTTCGACTTTGTCTGCCTTAGCGCGCTCGGTGCCCGCCTGGATCGCTTCGTCTTGGGTTGCGAACATGGTGCGCTTGCCGCCTCCCGATGCTTCAACCGCCCATCCTTCACCTGCGGGAACGACGTGAATGTTGTGGTTGGCCATGATCATCTCCATCTGTGCCGATAACACAGAGTTTTGGCGACAAGGCAGGCGCTGGGTATCGGGTGCGCTCCTACGCTCAATGCCGCGCGATCGTTTTAGCCCCCACTATTAAGCGGACACTTAACATAATAGATATTCGGCTAAAAGTGATGTAGAAGTTCCCGCTTGTTGGGAAGCCGATGCAACAAATGCGCGCCTACGTATATATGGGATGCTCGGGAGGCAAGCACTTTGCTCTGCAGCTCATAAGCCTCCTTACGATGCGGTCCATAGAACTGCCGATCGGACAACGTCAGGAACGCTAGCCGGGCGGGGATGTTGTACGCGCGTTGTGATCGCGACTGAAATAGACGGCCGGAAATTTGCCCTGTATTGACGAGAACAGGGTCGAAGTGCGTGCTGCTTGTCGCGTTTCCTCGCCTCGACTAGGCTGATAATCGTGCGACCTATCCGAACAACAATAGCGCCATTTGATGCCCGAACGCTTGACCTCCCGATATGGCAAGGCCTCACAGCGCCTGCGCCAGATCTTTTCCCCACTGAACCTCGGGGCGGCGGCATGGCTAGTTGCAACATGGTCGTTCACAGCGTTTCAGCTTGTCAGCGAGCAAGACCGTTTGCTGCAGGAGGCAGCCAAGCGAACCGAAGCAGAGGCTCGTGCGTTTGGCGCCTACTCCAAATCGAACATCCTGCGGCTGTCGGAGTTTCTACTCGACCTGCGGGCTAGTTGGCTGGTTAGCCAGCCGGGGTTTAGCGAGTTGGTACGGGAGCGGGAGAACTTGGTAGTAGACCTCTCGTTCCAGGTGGCAGTGATCGACAAGGATGGTCTACTTGTCTATTCCTCCATCGCCCAGCCGACGCCTGGCGAGAGGGTCGATCTCAGCAAGCGCGAGCATTTCCGGGTCCATCGGGACGCCGGCGCGCGCGACACGCTATTCATCAGCGACCCAGTGAAGGGTAAGGTCTCGGGCAAATGGTCGATCCAGTTCACGCGCCCTATTCTGCGTGCAGGCCGCTTCGACGGAGTCATCGTGGTTTCAGTCACTCCGGAGCAGTTCGCCAGCTTTGCACAGACGTTCACGACACTTGACGGTGAAGTTGCATCCGTCATCAAGACGTCCGGCCAAATCATTGCGCGCGTGCCGGCCCTGGAGGGATCGCTTGCAAAGGCGGTTAGTAACAGACCGTATCTCGCCAGCGACTCGCCCTTGTCGGGTAGTTTTCGGGCAGTGTCGGGCTCCGAAGGTGTGGAGCGAGTCTTCGGCTACTACCGTATGCCGGAGTTCGGACTCAATTTCGTAGTGGGCGAATCTGTCGATTTGGTACTGGCGCCTTACGGAGGGTTCCTCCGCACGGCCCTCGCAAGTGCCATCGTTTCTACGTTACTGCTGGGACTTTTGTACTACAGCTTGCGCCGCTCCATGGCAGAGCGACGGCGTCATATGGAGGAGATGCGCCTGGCTTCGCTTGTCTATGCATCTAGCAGCGAGGCCATGGTGGTGACGTCTCTCGACGGTACCATCATCGACGTGAATCCAGCCTTCTCCGCCGCCACCGGCTACACAAGTTCCGAGATCAAGGGCAGCTCGGCCTATGGCATTGGTGGAGCAGGCAATACAGAAGAACTGGTCGAACGCTTGCGGACCAGCGTAGAGGCTCAGGGCAGATGGAGCGGCGAAATCGCTATCCGGCGCAAAGATAGTAGCGAGTTTCCCGCTTATCTGACAGTGGATACCTACTTGGCCCACGCATATGGTGAGCGCTGTCGCGTCGCGCTGATCCATGACATGACGGAGAAGCGCCAGGCGGAGGAAGTTATCCGGCACCAGGCGAATTTCGACGCGCTCACGGATTTGCCAAACCGGCGCTTCTTTTTCGAACGCTTGGGGCAGGAGATCGAGCGCTCGCGTAGCAGCCAGGATGTGCTGGCACTGTTGTTCATCGACTTGGATCGCTTCAAGGAGGTAAACGATACGCTAGGTCATGACCAGGGCGACTTGTTGCTGTTGGAGACGGTACGTCGCATTGCGGCATCGGTGCGTAGCTCGGATACAGTGGCGCGACTTGCGGGCGACGAGTTCACTGTGATCCTCCCCTCGGTTGGCGATGCAGGTGTTGCGGAGAACATTGCCGAGGCGATCCTGGGGCGTATTGCAGCACCCTACGAGCTGGCCGGTGAACTGGTGGCAGTGTCGGCCAGCATCGGCGTGGCCATCTACCCGAAGGATGCTGAAAACGCAGAAGCGCTGCTGGTATGCGCCGATCAGGCGATGTTTGCCGCCAAGAAGGAGGGCCGCAATCGCTGGAAGGTCTTCACCAAGGCCTTGCTGCAAGGAGAGAAAGAACGCCTGCGCATTACCCAGGACCTGCGCACGGCGTTGGCGGCGGGACAGTTCGCGTTGCACTATCAACCAATTGTGGATTTGCACACGGGCAAAGTGTGCAAGGCTGAAGCCTTGATTCGCTGGAACCATCCGGTACGTGGTCCGATCCACCCTGCCGATTTCATTGCCGTCGCCGAGGAATCCGGCCTAATCATCGATATCGGTCGCTGGGTGCTGACTGAAGCGTTGGAGCAGCTAGTACGCTGGCAAGCGTTGCTGGGCAGCGACTTTCAGATCTCGGTCAACAAATCACCCATGGAGTTCAGCGCGCCTGCCAGCGGGCCCGAATCGTGGTCCGGCGTTATTGAGAGGAGGAATATTCCGGTGGGCAGCCTGGTCATTGAGATTACCGAAGGCTCGGTGATGGAACAGAGCGCCGACGTCATTGATCAGCTTTCCCGGTTCCAGGCCGCCGGCATCGAGATCGCACTTGACGACTTTGGCACCGGCTACTCCTCTTTGTCGTACCTGCGGCGTTTGGACATCGATTACATCAAGATCGACCGGTCCTTTATCCGTTCACTGACACGGGGTCCAGATGATGTGGCCTTGTGCCGAGCCATCATCAGCATGGCACACGCACTGCGCATCCGTGTAATTGCGGAGGGGGTTGAGACCGCGTCGCAGCGAGACATATTGGTGGCCGCTGGATGCGACTACGGGCAAGGCTACTTCTTTTCCCCGCCGGTGGACGCTAGCGCGTTCGAGGCCTTCGTGAGCACAGTCACTTGAAGCCGCAATCCACGCATCAACCGCCCTGCTGAGCGTGCGATCACAATCGAAAGGCGGGGTAGCGGCTAGGCGCTCGACCTATACGTCCACCCCGCGCTTTTGCTCAGTGTTCGAGAAAGGGCCTCAGCTTATCCGCCCGGCTGGGATGCCTTAGCTTGCGCATGGCTTTGGCTTCAATTTGACGGATCCGCTCGCGGGTCACGTCGAATTGCTTGCCGACCTCTTCTAGCGTGTGCTCGGTGTCCATGTCGAGGCCAAACCGCATTCGCAGCACCTTGGCCTCGCGCGGCGTCATTTCTTCGAGAGCCGCTTCGATTTGCGTGCGCAAGCTGGCCAAAACGGCTAACTCCGCCGGTGAGCTAGTTGCGCCATCCTCGATCATATCGCCGAGCGTCGTGTCCCCTTCGTCGCCGACCGGGGTCTCAAGCGAGACAGGCTGTTTTGCGATCTTAAGAATGCCGCGCACCTTTTCCTCGGACATTTCCATGCGTTCGGCCAGGACGGCGGGGTCGGGTTCTTGCCCAGTCTGCTGTAGGATTTCGCGTGAAATCCGGTTCATCTTGTTGATCGTCTCGATCATGTGGACCGGCACCCGAATGGTTCGTGCCTGATCGGCCAGTGCGCGCGTGACGGCTTGCCGGACCCACCATGTCGCGTATGTCGAGAATTTCCAGCCGCGCCTGTATTCGAACTTGTCCACCGCCTTCATCAGGCCGATATTGCCTTCCTGGATGAGATCCAGGAACTGCATGCCACGGTTCATGTACTTCTTGGCGATGGAAATGACCAGCCTCAAATTGGCTTCAATCATTTCGCGCTTGGCCTGTCGCATTTTGTGCTCGGCCGCACCCATCTGACGGTTGATCTGCTTGAGCTGCTGGAGCGGTAGCCCGATCCTTGTCTCTATGTCGACGAGTTTTTGCTGGCTAGCCTGGATGGCCGGCAAATGTCGTTCGAGTGCCGGGCCATACTCTGTTGATTTGCTCGCCGCTCGGCGGGTCCACGCAAGGTCGGTTTCGTGGCCGGGAAAGGACTCGATAAACGTTTCGCGAGGCATGCCACAGCGCTCGACCGCAATCTCCAGAATGCTGCGCTCGACCGTACGTACCTCGGCGACGTCCTCTTGCACGCTTGCGCAAAGGCGATCAATCATCTTGGCCGTAAAGCGGATCGGTGCGAGCTCGTGCTGGATTTCCGTGCGGACCTTTGCAATGCCTGCGGAAGGCGTTTTTCCTGTCACAGCGCCCTCGGGCACCTGTTCGAACAACGTCCGTACGCGCTCAAAAATCTCCAGGCTGTCGGTCGTGAGCTGTTCGAGGCGGGCGGCGTTCGCTTTTTCAGAATCCCCCGCGTCGGCGTCGTCGTCATCATCATCCGACACTTCGTCGCTGGAATCCGAGGTATCGATGTCAGAATCGTCGGCGTCGGCAGACGATTCATTGGACGTAAATGTCGCCAGGCCGAGCGCATTCGTGACGTCGCCGTCAGGGGCGTCGCTGATGCCGTCGACCAGTTCGTCGATGCGCAATTCGCCAGCAGCGATGCGATCCGCGTCGGCCAGGATCATAGATACGACCGACGGACAGGCAGCGATGGCCTGAATCATGTCATGCAGGCCACTTTCGATACGCTTGGCGACTTCGATTTCGCCAGCGCGTGTCAGCAATTCGCTGGAGCCCATTTCGCGCATGTACATGCGGACGGGATCGGTGGTGCGGCCGAATTCGGAGTCAACGGTGGATAGGGTTGCCTCTGCTTCTTCGTCTGCCTGATCGTCGGATGCCGCGGCAGGTGCCGCGTCGCTCAAGAGAAGTGTCTCTGCGTCTGGCGCCTGCTCGTAGACGGCGACCCCCATGTCGCTGAAAGTGCTGACGATGGTGTCCATCGCCGCTGGCGTGACGTTATCAGGCAGATGATCGTTGATATCTGCGTGGGTCAGATAACCGCGCTCGCGCCCTAGCGCGATCAACGCGCGCATCTGACCTTGACGTTCCGTGTCCTGACGAGCGATGGACGCCTTGTCCAGTAGTGTCGCTGGCCCCTGGGTCTTAAGGCGGCGGCTGGGCTTCGCGCTGCTTGGCTTTAGGTTGGAGGATTCAACGTCGCGATCTGGATGAGTCAATACATGCTCCTAGGCTACTGCCCGAAGATCTTCGCGGGACATGCCGCTGGATCAACTTACGACATCGCAAATGGTCCAACGACCGCTGCACGGACAGGCGGCGGGAGAGCGCGTCCCGCTGCCATGCAGTGTGCGCGAGAATTTCGAATCGCGCATGATACTGGCCTGAATGGTGCAATGCAACGTGAAGGGTAATGGCCACCGCGACTTCGTTCGACCGAGCGCGGTTGTATCTGGCGACTGGGATCCATGGCGATACGGTTAGACGCGGCCAGGAGGATTCCCACTAGCCCGACATAAAATTTAGGGTCCCTGACCGGCACGGTGTGGAATAGATTTGGTTGGCGCGGGGCCCCGTACCAGATCAACGAGAAACTGGTCGGTAACACCCGCCCGCCGATGGTGCGTGGCGCCATGCGCAGACGATTTTGCGCGCTCTACTTAAGGGTCAACCGCTCTCCATTCCTGGACAAGTATGACCAGCGCTTGTCCGCGCCGAGTCGGTCGACGTGGTACTGGGCGGTCCCCGCCCAAGCACGACCGGCGAACTGAGCGAGGTCGCGGACGAGCCTAATGACTTTCACCCGGGAGCAGTGAGACAGGAACTCATCGAGCACAGTTTCGCGAAGCTCGTGGGCCATCGGTACGCAACGGACGAGTTCTTCCGTGGCCAGGATCTTGCCAGCATCGCTGACAAGTTCGAGCAATGCGCGCTCGGGGACGGAGACCGGAATACAAGGATCGGACTCGGTGACGCTCAGTCCGGTTCCATACGGAAGATTGCCGTCAAAGAGATCGGTGGTCTGATAGGAAAACTCCGGATGCTCTGCGACCCACGGCGGGAACTTGTACGGACGCGGCCCCCATAGCACGAGGCGTTCTGTGGAAGGTAGTGTAGCCGATGTATGCCAGATCAGCGTGCTGCGCCCGCCCACATGCAACCCTGGAATTTTTCGTGCAATGAACGCAAGAATCCCCTCGCGGGTGAGCTTATCCCCTCGAAGCAGGTAGGCGCCCTTTGAGAGGCGCTGCAACCAGCCCGCCGTCAGCAGATAACTTGTCGACCGAGCCGAAACGCCGAACGCGCATGTCCCGCAGCATTTCCGGATCCAGCGGCTGCCCACGCGTGGCCTCTTCCATCAGTCGTTGCAGATTTTCTTTCCCCATGCAGCCATGGTACTGGATGGATCGTTTGGAAGAAACTCCGCAAAAGTGAATGTTTAGATGTGAAAACCACGTATGACGGCGATTTGTGCAATACTTGCGGGCGACGCTCGGTCCTCAGTAGCTGTCCGTGGGCAGCCCTGCAACCAGCTCATGGAGCCCAATCACTAGCGCCGTGTCATCGTATTGGCAGGCACGGCGGCCGATTGGGATTTGAACCGGTGGCCCCCCGGCGACCGCCGAAACGGGGGCTCCGGGCTCCATCGTGTTGGTTCATTGTTCAATTTCTATGCGGAACCGGAGTTCACTAGTGCGACTCATGGCATATGAAGGACCAATCTCGCAACGCTGCCGAGCGGTCTAATCGCGTCAGAGCAATGGCGTTCTTGGCGCGAAATCTCTGGTGCGTTTGCTTGGCAGTTGCACTGTCGGCTCTTCGTCCGGTCTGGGCTGCATTTCCCGATCAGCCCATTACGATCGTCATTCCGTACACGCCTGGTGGGCCCTCAGATCTGATGGCGCGTCCACTGAGTTCTGGATTGCAGACGACTCTGGGGGTCCCCGTCATTCTTCAATATAAGCCGGGTGCCGGGGGGCAAATCGCACTGCAGTATGTGGAGCGGGCCCAACACGATGGATACACGCTAGTCCTTGCCCTTGCCGCATACGCGATTGGGCCGCTACTAAGCAAAAATGCAGGCTATGACCCCATCGCCGACTTCCAACCTGTTTCTTTGGTAGCTAAGCAGCCGTTGGTGCTGTACACCGGAGTGAACTCGCAGTATTTGTCCGTAGCAGACCTGATAGTCAGAGCGAGGGCGAACCCTGACAAAGTTACGGTGGCATCTTCCGGCTATGGAAACACAAGCCACCTTGCCATCGAGATGCTGTCTCAGGCGACGGGCGTGCGGCTCACACATATTCCATACCATGGCGGTGCACCGTCTGTAACGGCTGCAATGACCGGAGACGTCGACGCGGTGTTCGCGGGCGCCGACAGTCTTCGATTCGTGAAGGCCGGCAAGTTGCGAGCCCTGGCGGTCGCCAACGACAACCGACTCGGGATTGCACAAGATACGCCGACGTTTTCGGAGGCGGGTATTCGCAATATGTCGGTGACCGGCTGGTACGGGGTTCTCGCACCTAAAGGCACTCCAGCCCCGCGCGTCGAGAAATTGAACCAGGCAGTTCAGAGGGTATTGCTCGATCTGTCCAAGAATAACGTGCTTTCGGACATGGGGTTCCACGTTATCCACGCGGGTCCCGCAGACTTTAGGACGTTTATCGAGCACGAGCTCTCCCGTTGGCGCAAGCTTGTCATAGAGCGCAGCATTGGAATCGATTAAGCAGCGGATCGCAAATGAGGTTGAGAGAAGACGACAGGCAGCGCCGATCTTGGTCCGCGCATGAAGTTGGGGCTCAAACCACGCTGCTGCGCGAGAGATTGCGGAGGCGTTACATGGCGAAACGGGTTGTCTTGCGAACAGTCATTTGGGTCGACGTTCCTTTCACCGGAGTTCATTAGTTCGGGACAGATGCGATGGTGACGAAGGTCACGGCGTAGCAGAGCCTACCGCTAGAGCGTGTGTATCCGGTGGTTTTTCGACGCGCGGCGGGTCACGAAAATGGTTAGCTCCAGCACTCAGGCCGATTTACACGGCAGTGAGCCTGAAGCCGCGGTGGCTGAACTCGATGCTTGCGAGTCGGCGTGTGGGCACATTTCGACCCCGGCTGCGACGTGGCGACGGAGCTGGGGATTGCGTGATTCCGTTCTTCGCGTTCTTACCAGAATCGGGGCAAATCTTGCGACCGTCGTAAAAAGCACCGGCTCTCGGGCTAGTATCTCCGGCACAAGGCTTAGTAGCCAGCCCCTTGAATGATGTCCACGGCAAATCGGCCTTAATGGAAGGCCGCTTGCTCGGCAGCCTCGCGGGTAAAGTAGTCATCCTCTTCATCGAACGACTCGCAGAACATGCGATCGTCCCTATCCGCGGTATAACGAACCGCCATCATGTAGTCCCACTTCGGTCCAGGGACGCGATGGGGTACCGGCTTGATGGAGGCTTCAAACGCGGCGACATGGATGTACATGCCGCGGTAGCCTTCGCATGACCAACTAATTGCAGACCGCATAATAAACTCTCGTCATTCAGCCAAACGCGCCAGACTTCATCCGGTTAGGGAGGACGGGTCAGTACTTCACTCCAAGAACGCCACGTTCTATTGCTCAGTCACCAACGTAGTCATCGGACCCGTCATCACAAACAGAGCATCTAACTAGCGCTAGATTAGCGCCATGTTTGATGTCTACTGGCGTGGTTGGTGTCACTCGAGACGCTCGTAAGAGAGTGCAAACAGGAAAAAACCTAGAAAGGTCACAGCAAGCAAGCGCATCTGCCGCAAGACGGTTCGAATCCCGGCCCAATGTTTGCGACACGCATGAGCGGGGAGGGCATTGAGGCATTAGCGCCATGTAGGTGCGAGCCATCGAAGGGAGTAGCGCGGTTTTCTCGAAAATCCCGCAGTCAGTTATACGGGGCTTTTCTGTCATCGTCAACGTAACGTCATCGTCGGCATTCGGAAAACTGCCGGCATCGCACCACATTAGCCTATGCTCTTTGTAGCGACATCCCTTTTTCATGAGGAGAAGATCATGGACAGAGTCACAAAAAACAAGGCGGAGGTGCGAGCCATGGTTCGCGCGGCACAGGAAAAGATTGCCGTGTGCGCCGGAACCTGCTTTGGGGACGTGTGTTGGCACTCGGCGGACGCTGACGGGTGCAATTGGTCAATTTCAACCATGGAGGGCGACGCAGGTGGCGCGTGCCTGAAGGCGCTGAAGCCACACATCGATGACCTGCGCAAGCGCTTCAACATCAGAGAGGAAACTGAGAGAGGGTGAGGCAGCGCAGCTTTGCGGCGTCAGAGCGTTCCTCTCAGCGCGGGAAGCCAGTATGTGGTTGCAGTTCGACTTGGCTCTTTTATTGGTCATCATCATTGACACACAAACCATAGGCCTGTAAAACTGGTGGAGCAGGATCTTCAAGCAGCGACCTCGAAGTGTGAGGCGCCCGCCCGCCGCGGGACCACTCTTTCCCATGTTTCTTCCTTGATCGTCTTGCCTCGCCGGCATTTCGGCTTGGCGAGAATCTTTGAAGGACGTAGTCGTGGAAACAGGTACCGTGAAGTGGTTTAATGAGTCAAAGGGTTTTGGGTTCATTTCGCCGGATGCCGGTGGTGACGATCTGTTCGCTCATTTTTCTGAAATTCAGGGCAATGGTTTTAAGTCTCTGCAAGAAGGTCAGAAGGTGCGCTACGTGGCCGGCAAGGGCCAGAAAGGCCCGACTGCAACTAAAATCGAAGTCGTCTAACCTCAGATCTAGAGGATTAAAGGGCTCCGCAACTGCGGAGCTTTTTATTTGAGCGCGTCATTTTAAGCACAGCAATTTTGCGTGGCGATCGAGGTTTCTTGTCCGGAGCGTGGCCCTATCGCTAGGTCTGGAGTTTCTATCCCGACCGGTTTTCTGCGCCTCGTGTTCCTGGCATAGTTGGAAAGTTGGCCTCGGCATAGCCCTTTATCCAAAGCCAGCCGATCTTCGACGCTCCTCGAGATCAGTCGCGAGTGCAACGCCTCTTCTTCCTTGCTGGACGAGACCCAAGAATCAAGCGCCGCGCCGGGCTCATTGTTTCGAGCATGAGGACTCGATCCGTACTTGCGTCCGCGGCCTTTGGCGATTCGCTCCTTAGACGGTGTTTGCCGACCTCCTAGCTTGTGGTGGTCACTAGAATTTTCCCGCGCCGCTCCAGCACACTAACCACTGCGCTACTGCCTGCACGCCGAAGCAACACATCGGCGGAATTCTCGCCAAGCCTCAGTCCATAGAGAGCCACCTCGTCAAGAAAAGGTGGTAGGCATGGATGTCGGAAGGTAATCTCGCTCTCGGCAAAGTCGAAATCCAAATTAAGGCAGGACTGCAATAGCGATAGAGGAGTTGCTGCGGCCCAGGCTTGCGGGCTGCAGGCTACTGGATACAGCGTTGGACCGCGATTACGTCGGCGAACGAAGCCACAGAAGAGTTCCGGCAGTCGACGCAAATCGATATGTGTGGCGGCCGCAAAGAGACCGTCGAAGATACGTGAAGCCGCCTCGCGCATGCCGTAGCGCGCGAGACCAGCAGCAAGGATGGCGTTATCGTGTGGCCACACTGAACCATTGTGATAGCTCATTGGGTTGTAGCGAGCTTCCGTGGAGGCCACGGTGCGTACGCCCCAACCTGAAAAGGATGCGCTTGCCATCAGCGTGGCCGCAACGGGCTCTGCACGTTCAGGAAAGGCAATGCCAGTGTAGAGTGCGTGGCCAGCGTTGGAGGTTCGGACGCGACAGGGTCGCTTCTCGCCATCAAGCGCCAAAGCATAGGTGCCGATCCCGGGATCAAAGAAGAACTGATCGAAGCGCCAGCGTAGATCTTTAGCCTTTTCCTCCAATGCCGTGGCCTGCTCGAAATGCCCCAACGTGTAGGCAATACGAGCTGCCGAAATCCATGCACCATACACATACGCTTGCACTTCGACGAGCGCAATGAGCCCGTGCGCCAGCGTGCCATCTTCGTGGAAGATAGAGTCGCGGCTGTCCTTCCAACCTTGATTTAGCAGGCCTTCCCCAGTCAAGCGCCCATACTCGACGAAGCCATCGCCATCTCGGTCGCCGTACTCCTCGATCCATCGCAGCGCAGCCTCGATGTGGGGCCATAACTCCCCGATCGTCACCACGTCATGGGTCCGATCCAAATATGCACCGGCGAGCATGAGGAACAACGGTGTGGAATCCACACTGCCGTAGTAACGGCGAAAAGGGACTTCACCCAAGATCGCCATCTCGCCTTGGCGAGTTTCATGCAGTATTTTTCCGGGCTCGGCGTCCGCTGTGGGATCGAGTGCAGTCGCTTGATTCGCGGCGAGATAGCGCAAAACGCCTTTTGCGATTCCTGGGTCTAGCCACAGAGTCTGAAGAGCCGTGATAAGCGCATCTCGGCCAAAGAACGTGCTAAACCAAGGTATTCCAGCGTAGGGATATGGACCGTACGTGGTTTGCGTGTTCAACATATAGAGGTCCGACATACTGCGCCCGGCCGCCTCATTAAAGATCTCATTGGAGGTCGCAACAGTGGCCGCGTGCGCGGACAGTGCGTCCAAGGAGCGCCGTGCGGCCCGCAACGCTGTAGGAAATGCGCGGCGCGGCGAACGGGGATCGTGACGAGCACCAGCACAGCAGACTTCGATATAGAGCAATTGGGTTTTTTGGGGGGGTAACTCCAATTCGAATGCTGCTTCGTTGTTGGTTAGCGACGTAGGGGGAGGATCGAAGCAAAGCTGCGTGGTACGGTGGGATCCGTCCAGGCCGGTGTACGCAAGTGTGGCGCCGTCCGCAGCCAGTATAGGCGGCTGAACTGTGCCTCGGGCCTGGCGTCGGGCGCCTCTAACTTCAAACAGATCTGCGAAATCTGCGGCGAAGGCCAACCCAATTCTGACGGAACGCACGCTGTCATCATAGTTCCTTACAGCGAGGCGTTCGTAGCATGTGCCGTCCCAAAGGAATCGCGAACGCCGCAGATGAATGAGGTCATGCGCTAACACGAGCCGTCCTTGGACATCAAAGAGATCGGGGTTAGTCAAATCAAACGTGAGAGCTGCGTTGTCGTCCCGAAGCACTGAACTGAGCAAGATTGGACACCAGCCGCCGAAGGTCAGATGGAAGTGCGACAAGTGGCGGGTATCGCAGTAGTACAAGCCATCCGAGCCGCTAGCGCCGGAGATGACATCTCCGTGCTGATCGAACACCGCGAAAAGATCCCCGTGCTTGAGCGTTCGTGGGCGGCTTTCGCGAAGTGAGCGAGAAGCAGCAAGAACAATTGGCGCCGTTGTCGGCCCTTCCGCTGGCGACGCGCCCCGATCTTCCGGAGCATCTAACATTTGTTCCCTCCCAAAAGGATTAGGCAGCGACGTGCAAATCTGGGTCCTCGTTTGTGGACCGGGCTGAAGCTGACAGGCGGAGGGAAATTTCCGGCTCTGACTTACTGCCGTGGTATAGCGCCAAGTAATCTTGTGCCATACGTTCCGCACTAAAGCGCTGAATGAAGGTGCGGCGCACGCGCCAGCGGTCGATGGCGCTGATCCGCGCCACAGCGGCCACCGCCTCCTCGACTGAGTCAACGACAATGCCGGTTATCCCTTCATCGACTATTTCCGGCACCGAGCCGCATCGGAAGGCGATTACCGGTGTGCCACATGCCATGGATTCGATCATGGCTAGCCCAAAGGGCTCCGGCCAATCGATCGGGAAAAGCAGTGCGTGCGCTTCGCCCAAGAATTGTACTTTCTCACGATCATTAATCTCGCCGATGTATTCGATATTCGGGTGGCGCTTGATCATCGGTGCGATCATTGTGTCCCAGTAGGCCTGGTCTACGCGGTCCACCTTCGCGGCGATCTTGAGGGTCATACCGGCACGCACGGCGATCTCGATCGCGCGGTCGGGACGTTTCTCTGGCGAGATTCGACCGAGGAAAGCGAGATAGTTGCCGTGCGACGCGCCGCAAAACGGTAGGAGGCAATCCGGCAAGCCATGGTAGACGTTTCCTAGCCACGAGACCGGTGGCATCGGTCGTCGTTGTGCCAGCGAGATGGACACCAAGGGCACCGCAGCGAATGCGGAATAGAATTGTCTGAGCTCAGGTAGATCGAGTCGGCCATGCAACGTCGTCACCGTGCGCTTGGAAAACCTCCGAATGAGAGGGAAGTGCAACAAGTCAATGTGAAAATGAAGCACGTCAAAGTCGTCTACGCGCCGGCAAACCTCCTGGAGCATCATCAAATGGTAAGGCAACGGATCCCGTATCGCGGGGTCCGAGCGAAGCGCACGATCCGCGCATCTGACAAGGCGGGCGGAAGTAGATGAATCGCCGCTCGCGAACAACGTCACATCGTGACCATGTCGGACCAGTTCGTCTGTGAGGTACGAGACAACCCGCTCCGTCCCACCATACTGCGTTGGCGGGCAGCACTCCAAAAGCGGTGCAATTTGTGCGATTCTCATTGAGGTCTCCCTGCCAAAAAATCGATACTAGCAATTGCGGCGTCAACACTTGCGCTGGAACCTCGCTCCTCGCACGATGCCAACCGCACTGAGGAGTGTCGGCATGCGCAAGCCGACCGGATCGCAGAGGGAGTCCATAGCGAGAGAGGAGCACTGCCAAAGGTGGCAAGCTGCTCTGCGTAAGGGAGCAATTGCCATGCCGTGTCGCAGGGGCGTACTGAGCATGCCGGCGTTTTACAGCGGGGCGAGAGCTGCTCGTCTGGAGGCGTATTTTGGAACCCGCGGAGACCGGCTCCGTCGTCCTAACCAGTGATGAAGCATGCGCTCAGCTGTGGCGTCGTCATCATGAAGTCGAATAAACCAGAGCCCGTAAAGTCCACGATCCCTTTGTGTCAGCTGAGGTGGGAGGAAAATTCTTCGCAAACCTGAAGAATTGAAGCACGAAAGTTGCTGTGCTGGGTCTGCTGCACCAGCGGCTTCGCACAACGCTGCGAAAGGCTTTCATGCCTGCGCGTGCGGTCGTCCTAGAAACTCGAGCCTCATCCAAGGTCGATCTATTTGTACATGTCCGGGCCGGCTACCGCATTTGCGACGCCTGCTTTCTTCTCGCTAACCGCGTTGCGCTTGACGCGCTGAGGCAACCCAAGCCGTGCAGCGTGCACTCAATGGCTTGGTCGAGAGGCGTGTGCGGTTCTTCTCCGAGCACGGATCTCCGCTTGTCATTGGTCATTTGTACCGGCTTCTTCCATAGGTAACGCATCTTGCGCATCTCGCAAAAAGTTGCGACGAAGCGCGAGAGGGGTACAAGTAGCCACCATGGAAATGCGCGAACTTTAGTGAACGGCCGCGACGGTGAACCACGACGCGGCGAATGGATTCTGCCATCTGCAGACCGTCAGTGTCCCAATGCGCGGCCATGTCGACGCTGCAAATGGCTCCAGGTTTTCTCGCCGCGCGAGCAGTTCCACCATCTTGCGCGCTACATCCGACAGATACGACCACCGATTCCGATGCCGGTCCAACTGGAAGATGGATGACCGTAACAGCTCGGGGGACTGAACCATTCCTTGGGAGAACCAGATGTTATGAGGTCCCGGCCAAAGAAGTCTCCGGCGCGAACGACCATTTTTCGCACGCCGCGGGCCGTGGCTGAGCATAGACGCAGCTCCTTCGCGGTGCGCGCACTCGCCGACGACTTCACCTTGCAATCGAAATGTGGGTCGCGACGCCATCGCGAAGACGTTGGTCGCGCAGCGCATTTGGGTATCCACCGCGCATCCCTTTGCAGCTGCGAAGCAGGTGCCGCATGTCAGAAACATACGGGCTCACACCCGAAGATATCGCTGGCACGCGCCGTCGTGGGCGACCGCCGAAGAATGACGGAGGCGCATCGGTAAAAGCAGCGTTGCCGCCTAAGTATATGGACCCCAAGAGCGGCAAGACTTGGTCTGGCCGAGGTCGTGCGCCGGCTTGGTTAGGCAAGAACCCAAAGCGCTTTCTAGGTGCGCGAGCGCTCGTAGTCCCGCAGATAACTCTGGCTTGCCATTCGAGAGCGTACAAATCGTAGTGCCCGCATATCGTATGGGCGGTTCTATTACAGTACAGCCATCGATCAATTAATAAAGGATGGCCTGAAAGGCGACCGCCAAGCGTACTTACAGCCCTCAACTGGTTGCGCAATGCGGCCGGCATGAGTCGCGGGCGGAGTTCGAGGTCGCTGCTCTAGAGCCACAACTCCACCTTGTCCTGCCTGGCTCGTTCGTTTCCGAACTTGATGGCTCTATATTGCGTAAAAAAATCGTGCGCTCGCCGTCGCCCACCGCTTCGACTCCCCGACCGTTGTCAGTGCTCAATGTCGGCGAGGGTCTGTTGCGCGGCATAGCGGCTAACCTTTAATGTTCTCTGGATCGTTGCCAAAGGAGCTGCGCACGCGTATCTGACCGTCCCTGCCATGAATCAGTAACTCTACTTTGTGAGCCTGCGCACGCTTTTTCCCAGCCTCGATAGCTGCTTCCTGCGTGGCAAAGACGTTGCGCTCGTCTTCGCCAGGTATGACGACTGCCCATTCGTTGCCGGCGGGCACCACATGAACATCATTGTTGGCCATGACCGTCTCCGTGTAGGTAAATGGAGTCAGTCTGATACGGCCACTGTCATGCCGCTATAGGAAGGCGTCCGACAGCGTTCAGCAAAAAAATGCCGCGGCGTAGAAACGCCGCGGCGCGGGAATTTGAATCAGAGCGCTGTTTTCAGCGGAGGGAATGATGCTGGACAATGGGCGGTTCTAAAAGCACTCTTCGGTGGTAAGTGTGCGTCCTACAGGGGAAACCCCAGGCTCTCCTGGCTAAACCTGTCGGCACGCATAAACAGTGGGTGCCACGTGACTGTGCTGCCACCTCTACCGTTACTAGAGTGTCTCCAGACCATATTGTTGACGGACACGCTCTAAGTGCAGCAAGAGTAACCCCTTGACGACATGTTACGCTTGTATATATAGACATTCTTGGAGTGCTTATGAATGGAGCACCACGGACACCGTCTTACGCGAGCACAGGCGTTGCAGGACTCGATGACATACTCAACGGCGGATTCAAGGAAGGAAATCTCTTTCTGTTAGAAGGCAGCCCTGGCACTGGAAAAACCACGATTGCCGTCAAGTTCCTCATGGCCGGCGCCGAGAAAGGTGAGAAAGGACTCTATATCACGCTCTCTGAAACGGCGGCAGAATTGCAGGATGGCATGTCGTCCCACGGCTGGCAGTTTGACGATCTAGTCTCGATATTTGAGGTGACACCGCCGGAATCCCTGCTGGACGCAGACCAGCAACAAAGCCTGCTGTATTCCTCGGACTTAGAGCTCGGCGAGACGACCACGTCTATCCTCAGCGAGTTCGCGAGGGTAAAGCCGCAGCGTGTCGTGATCGACAGTCTGTCGGAGATCCGTCTCCTCGCCCAAAGCTCGTTGAGATATCGGCGCCAAATACTCGCTTTCAAACATTATTTCGCCCGACACAATGCCACCGTGCTGATGCTCGATGACCGAACATCAGAAGTCGAAGATAAGACTGTTCATAGCGTAGCGCATGGTGTTGTGAAATTGGAGGAGCTTTCTCCCGACTACGGCGCGGAGCGTAGGAGGCTCAAGATTGCAAAGTATCGCGGCCAATCGTTCCGCGGCGGCTATCATGATTTCACGATAAAGACGGGAGGCGTAGCCGTGTTCCCGCGTCTGGTTGCGTTGGAACACCGGACCGCCTTCAGCCGAAAGCAGAGATCTAGCGGTATTACGGGACTGGATGCGCTCCTAGGCGGAGGCGTTGAGCAAGGCTCTAGCGTTCTGATTCTCGGTCCATCAGGAACAGGTAAGAGTCTGTACGCGCTCCAGTTCGTCGCGGCCGCAGTCGATCGCGGAGAAAAGGCAGCGCTCTTCGTCTTCGATGAGGAGCTGGGATTGCTCATCAATCGCGTGCGCGCCATGGGCATAGACCTCGAAGCGATGAAGGCGTCCGGCGCCTTGCATCTCGAACAAGTCGATGCAGCAGAATTAGCGCCAGGAGAATTCGCGCACCGCGTGAGAACGAGCGTCGATGAGCTGCAGGCAAAGACTGTCGTGATCGACAGCATCAACGGCTATCAGGCGGCTATGCCCGAGGAGAACGCGTTGACCCTGCACATTCATGAACTCCTTCAGTATTTGAACAGACAAGGCGCAAATACTTTTTTGACTGTGGCGCAGCATGGTCTCGTAGGCGACATGAAGGCACCCGTAGACGTCACGTACCTTGCCGACACTGTGATTCTACTGCGCTATTTCGAAGCGCTTGGGCGTGTTCGTCGCGCGGTGTCCGTGATCAAGAAACGCACCGGCCCGCACGAAGAATCGATTCGCGAATTTAGATTGGGCAGCACTGGCCTCGTGGTTGGCGAACCATTAGAGCAGTTCCAGGGGGTACTGCGGGGTGTCCCTACCTTTGTCGGCAATGCAGGTCCGCTTCTGGGGTCCGTACCGGGCGGCACCCGCGATGAATGATTGTCCAGCGCTGATATTGGCCCCGGTGGGGCGCGATGCCACCGTTGCCGTTGCCTTGCTCAGCAAGACACAAACGCCATCTAAGGTCTTCCCAGATCTTTCGTCGCTTGCTAGAGCGCTGGATGAGTCTGTCTGCTGCGTAGTCGTGACGGAGGAAGGACTCCGCGGGGATCTGCGGCCAGTGTCAGCATGGGTTGCGTCCCAACCGACTTGGTCTGACCTTCCTTTCATCGTCCTTACGCGACGAGAGGCAGACAGTGGCGACAGGCTTGGAAACGTCACACGCATGACCGAAAGCCTAGGCAATGTTACGTTTCTGGAACGGCCATTCCACCCAACCACGTTCGTTAGCGTGATTCGGGCGGCAGTACGGGCAAGGCAGCGGCAGTATGAAACGCGGAGGATCCTGGAAGAGCTTCATGAGGGCGAAGAGCGACTTCGGACCGCGTTGACAGCGGGACATTTGGGCTCGTGGGAGCTTGTCGTACCCACGCGAACGCTCACAACGTCCGCTACGTGCAAAGCCATCTTCGGGCGCGCGGCTTGCGACGAGTTCACCTACTTTGACCTATTAGAGAGCATTCACCTGGATGACCGCGAGAGAATGCTCGCGGCAATGGCGAAAAGCATCGAGACCGGGGACGACTATACGCTCGAGCACCGTCTTGTTTGGCCAGACGGAAGCGTTCGAACGGTCGACGTGCGTGCACGGTACTTAAGAGATGGTGACCGCCAGCCCGGGCACTTCGTCGGCGTCTGCCTTGATGTAACGGAGCGTGTCGCGGCGGAGGCACGGCTACGTCGCACCAATGAGTCGCTTGAAAGAATGGTCAGCGAGCGCACAGCAGAACTCGAGAGTTCCCATCGCGGCATGCTGGAGGAGATTCGCCGACGAGAGCACACCGAAGACAAACTACGTCATGTACAGAAGCTTGAGTTGATTGGCCAGTTGTCCGGTGGTATCGCGCACGATTTCAACAATTTGCTTGCAGCCATTCTCGGCAATCTCGAGCTGGCGCGCAAGGAAGCTGCGGCTAACCCGCGGCTCTTAAGCCTAATAGATGGAGCCCAGCAAGGCGCACGACGCGGCGCAACATTGACTCAGCGGCTGCTAGCTGCAGCAAGGCAACAGGACCTTCACTTAGCGCCCACAAACCTGTCAGACCTGATCCACGGCATGGAAGACTTGATCGCTCGGTCAATTGGCCCTTCCATCGATCTATGTATTGACGCTCCCGATAGCGCACCTCGTGCCCTCGTGGACGGGAGTCAGCTCGAACTCGCCCTATTGAATCTAGTGGTGAACTCTCGCGACGCGATGCCGCGCGGAGGCCGACTGATCATCTCGGTAGACACGCATAAGACAACGGGTGACCCGGAGCTTCCAGCCGGAGAATACGTGCGGGTGGCAGTCTGTGACGAGGGGATCGGGATGGACTCGGCAACCCTGGCAAAGGCGGGAGAACCCTTTTTTACCACCAAGGAGATCGGTAAAGGAACCGGTCTTGGGCTTTCCATGATTCGGGGTCTTGCACGACAATTGAAGGGCGCGTTGCGGCTGGAGAGCGAACCCGGTCAGGGCACCCGAGCAACCCTGTGGCTACCAGCGCTCGCGGAAGACACCGCGAGCCTTATTGAGGCTCCTGTACGCTATGCCTTGCCGGCGCCTATCGTGCAACCTGTAGCGGTCGGACGGATTCTTGTCGTCGACGACGATTCCCTCGTCGCCAACAGCACCACGCTGCTTTTAGAGGATGTCGGCCACGAAGTTGTGTCTGCCGATTCTGGTCACGCAGCGCTTAAGTTGTTGGCAGGTGACGTAAAAATTGACGTTTTGCTCACAGACTACTCCATGCCACACATGACGGGGATGGAGTTGGCGAAGGCGGCGCGCCTTTTGCGACCTGGGCTGTCCATTATTCTGGCCACGGGATATGCAGACGTTCCCGACACCGATCCAGCCATCATTCACTTGCGTAAGCCCTTCCAACACGACCAACTTGTCACGCAGGTGAATGTTGCCCTTCAGCGTGCTCGCCGCGGCTAGCTGAAGACTGGGATAGCTTTTGGTCACTTCGCATTCTACAGGTGGACCAGAGATGGACGGCTTCGAACTGATCCAGAAGCTGAGCGAGTATGGAAAGCCCGAACACACACGGTTCCACGCGCTGACGGGGTTCGCGAAGCTTGCATAAAAGAACATACTGCGAATGCCGGCTTTCATTGTCACCGCACGAATTCGATAGGTTTAGAGGAGTTACCCAAGATTCTTACGCAGTCGAACGGAACACCGAAGCCTGGCGATGGGGGGCCGCCTGAAGGTCTAAGATCTGGCCACGGCGTACTGCCGTGAGTCCTCGGACGTAATCAACCGTCCGGCATTGGCATTGCGCAATTCCGACAGTTCATCACCGGCGTCCGCACGGGTGCGTCGAAGAGATGAAGAGATATCTGCGGTCAGCGACAAGGGCTCTGGCCGATGTGCTGCCGGGCAGAGTATATAGTCTTTTAAGGTCAATCTGCGGAGACGGCAGCGGGCAACAACCGCCTGAAGGTGTCTGTGCATTCTGGAGGGAACGCTGTGAAGAAGCCTGGAGTTTCTGCCCTTCGACCAGGCCGAGTGCGCAAACGCTGCTGCCGCCTGGCGTGGCTATGCCTCGGGACTTCCAAAACGCGCCACGCAATGCCACACGCGCTTGAGTTTTTGGACATCGGCCTCATTGGCGCGTAGCGCTAGCCCGATGTCCCGCGGTGTCAGGTGCCCGTCAATGGCTAAGGACGCCGCCAGGTCGGCAATGTCCCGTCCGCGGTAGCAAATGCACTGTGGGATTCGGCTGATAGGCATACGGAAGCCCGGGTGCCATGACAAGGTACAAGGTAGGGCCCTGGCTATCGCTTCCACCTCCGTATGGCGATAGCACGGATCCAGCACAATGGCCTCGACGTCATCGGCTAGCAGCAACGGACCATGCACATGCGCTTCAATGTAGCGGTCAAGCGGGTCCATGGACGAATTTCGCCGTTCAGCCTCGGCGATCAGGTTGAAGCGATCCGCCACCGCAAAATGCACCGGGTTCAGAAAACTGTCGGGATAGCAGAAGCTCGTGCGGGACAGTACATGCGAGCGCAAGCGTAGATGTGCGGAGCCGAATCGCGGCGAACCGCCCGTGGCGCGATTCAGGTAATTGAGCGCACCGTACTTCGGCCGCATGGTGGGGTCGGCAGAGTCATAGTGGCCCCCGAAAATTCGGCTTTCCCAACGCCACCGGTCACCGCCTGGCGTGGCAGTCAGTCCGCCATTGCTAATACCCGTTTCAAATTGCGAATGGTAGATGCCGTCGTCAGCCAGCCGATCGATCACTGGCCGACCCTGCCATAGCGCATCCGGATGAAAGTTCAAGGTCACAGTCAGGCCTGCTGGCAGCATGCCGCCGGCGGCATTGTTGCGAACGTGCTCAATGACTTTGGCGATGAGGGGATGGTGCATCGGTTTGTGCTCGGCTCGACGTGGTTCCCAGCTTACCGCAGTGTGTCTTCTTTGACGTCTAGGCGAGCGAACTGGGATGCGCAGGGCCCATGACCGGTATAAGGGGGGCGACCGCATTCGGTGCACCGAAAATTCTTCCACCGCAAGGTTTCGCAAGCGCCGCCGTCGAGAATAGGAAAACTGTGCCAAATGCCTCTCAGGCACGTCAGGCGAATCCACTTCACACGTGTTTCCAAAAGATTTACTTTTTTTTCAGGAAGGATGCAGGCTTAAGCTCCGAAAGGCGCGTTTCCACGAAGTTCGATGTCGCGCAAACATTACTTGTGGGCCCTGCCTGACCACGGGTGCGGGGCCCCTGTTGGTGCTGTCATCCTTCGGTGAGGCGACACACCCTGGCATCGAAACACTGCATCAGGGAAGCAACGATGAAGCGACGATCAATAAGGAACGAAAATTTGCAGAAGATTGAGGCCGCCCATGTGCTGAAGGCAGCGACCTACTGTCTCGACCATCCGGAGGTCAGATCGCACTCCAAGAAGTATGGGGTAGAAATCGACGGAACATGGTTCACGCCCAGGGATCTGCTGAAGCAGGCGAGCGCCCAAGCCGGAGTTCCGTTGATCGACGCGTTTATGAGTCAATACGATGCGAGATGGCGTGAGAGGCTGCGCTGCTTGGCTTCATTGTCCACAAGCGCTGCGTCGCGCGTGACTCGGAAAATGAATCAAGCCCTGAACAAGACCTGGCCGCACCCTGCCCGCTGCCTGAGAGAGTTCTCGCGGAGCACGTCCGGGATGCGGCGCGCCACTGGTGCGAGCACGCTGGCTACAAGCGCTTTCGGCATGGTGTTCGATACCAAGTGTGGGTGGACGTCGACTCAAACGGACAAGCTCAGCCGTTCCCTCTGAATGCAATTGTTGCTCTTGCGTCAAAGTACTCGGGACAACGATCAGTTGTCTCAAAGGACCTATCTACGGCTCGTGGCGGAAAATGGATGAGACGGTTGACTGAGCTTGGATTTCTAGTGTCATAGAGTCGTCAGTTTCGGGGCAAGACGGATACCTGCCGAGTAAGGAGGGCAGGGGATGGCGCCCTAGTCTCCTATATCAGCCGCGAGCCGAATATCCAAATTGAGCCAGCGGGGGAGCGGCCGAAGCCGGCAGTGCTGCGCTGGACCATTCACGAGCCTTCTTGTCGTCGAAGCAGTTGCGCCAGAGTGGGAAAGGGCCAGTCTTCGTCGTCATACCCAGGTGGGAGGCCCAAATGGCGGTCGCCGTCTGCGCACTTGGTTCTGTCCCCGGGGAGAATGACCTCAGTGACCAGGATCCCGGCGCGCGCCATTTCGTATAAAAAGCGGCTGCATATAGGACAATAGCCTCGGTCCCTCGGCTCTTCGTCTCCAAGGTCCATTAGGTACTCGTGAATCTGGACTTTGACGCCGCACTTGCAAACAATTGGCTCAATGTAGTTCATGGACGTTCCTGTGAGTGGAGTGCCAAGTGAACCGACTCAAAGCACTCGTGTCCATGGATCATGACGCTCAAACGATCATTCCGCATCGCCCGAACGGGGCAAGATCTATTCTGCAAAGTCGGTATTGGAAGCGCCTGTGTTTGTATAAACAGAAACATCAGGTTCCGGGCGGTGGCAGAGACATCAGCTCATTCCCGATTTCCGAAAAAGTGATCGCTACTCCTTCTATTTCACCTGTGCCGGATAAATACGGAAACACCTTGCGCCGAAGGACTCTCCCGCCGCTGTCATAGATCAAGGCCTCGCGTGGCTCGCTGGCGTCGAGCACACAACGAATATCCGGGTAGAAGTGTTTATCCTGAAAAAATGGAACAAGGTCCGTAATGCTGCGACCGACGTCATCAAGTGTAAAAGGGAATACATCGCGCATCGATGACGTGAACCAACGAAGCCTCAGTTCATTATCGAGAAAGAGAGCCCTGACGGAGCTTGACGCTAGCACACGATTCTGCATCGCGAGTTGCTCGACTTTATTCTTGAGATCGTTGTTTACATTAGTCAAATATTCGTTGCTCTGGTTAAGCTGCTCGTTTGACGATTTAAGCTCTTCATTCAGAGCCAGCAGTTCTTCGCGCGACGCGTCAACTTCTTCACGGGATCTCTGAGCCTGGCTTTCCCAGTCAGGCGTTCTCCCAGCGCAAAGGTCCTGTTTGAGCAAGGATGAGCCGCCGGCATCCCGAGCATCGACGGAGTCCTGTTCGCGTATGAAGGAGACCAGTACTCGGTCCCATGCATTGTCGGCGGTCGGTTGCAGCGGCATAACCCGCGCAATGACGGGCGAGTCATGCCATCCCCGCGTCGGGAGATCTGAAAGAGCCTTGGACTTGTGCTCGCTTAATGCCTCGCGGACACAATGCCGAACGCTCGTGGACCACTCTTGTGGCAGGAGATCGAGCAGGTTGAGAGAGGGTTCGCCAGCAGCCGGCCAGAGCAAGCCTTGCATATTGCCATATACCCGTAAGACGCTGCATCGCTCGTCTATGAGAACCGACGGTATGTCGAATTGCTCGTGAGCTAGGCGCAGCGCGATGTTGGTATTCTCAGGAACGGAAACCCGAGCCGGGCGATTCACGCTGCGTCGTTGCACCGATCCGGTCTTACGGTAAATGTTCCATCTCGCCGACACAGTTTCGAATCCCATCTCATCGAGCGGGTACGTTTCGCTCCTGCCGAGAAAAAGATATCCTCCGACGCGCAGCGAACCATGGAGGACGGAAAGAAGGTCGTGGCCCGCATCGCGCTCCAAGTAAATCAGCAGATTGCGGCAAGTGACTAAGTCCAGGTCAGAAAGCGGGGGGTCGGAGAGAAGGTGCTGCGTTGCAAATACGAGCCGTTCTCGAAGGAACCGCTTCACGCGAAGCGAATCGTCTACTCTGTAGAAAAATCGACTTTGCCGAGTGGCGTTGACCCCGGCAATGGATCGCGGGCGATACACCCCGCGGCTGGCAGTTGCTACTAGCTCTGGCGACGCATCAGTTGCAAAGATCTGGAAGTCGATTGGCTTGTTTAAGTCGTGCGAGATCTCGTCGAGGAGCATAGCAACCGAGTATGCTTCCTCACCGCTTGAGCAAGCAGGCGTCCAAATTCTCAGAGGTTGCCGTCCCTCGGCACTGCATGCTAAGGGATAAAGGACGTCGTCCTGCAGCGCAGACCAGGCATCGGTGTCACGAAAGAACTCCGTCACGTGGATAGGAATACCTCGCACAAGCGCATCCAGTTCGATGGGATCGTCCTCTATCAGCAACCGATAGTCCTCGAATGACCAGACCTTGCGGTTATCCATGCGTTGCTGAATCCGCCAGAGCAAGGGAGACGGCTTGTATCCACTTAAATCGAAGCCTGCTCGTTGACGAATCAATGAAATAATTCGGCCGAGGACATCTGATAGCGCATCAGATCTATCAACCGACTGGCTCGGACGCTTGTAGCATGGGTCGACACATGCAAGCAGCTGACACCCAATAGCGCCTAAAGGAAGAACGTGATCGTGGATGCTTCGCTGAATGACCGCATTAGGCATGCTGTCATGTAACGCGGTGAGTGGGTCCTGCACAATCACTGTGCCGCCGGCTTGCCGGACGCGGATCGCCCCCGCGGTCCCGTCCATCCCGGACCCTGACAGAATAACCGCGATCGGTGATGGTTTTTCGCGCTGCGCCAGGCTTTCAAGGAATGCGTCGATCGAATCGATGCCTGGGCGCCGCCCCCCGCCGTCTGTCGGTCTCGTGCGGAACACGCCGTTTTCGAAAGTAAGGATGTGAGCTGGCGACGGTATGTAGATGGCGTTTATGTCCGGAAGCGTCCCATCCATGGCGGCCAGCACAGGCACAGGCGACCATTTCTTGACCAAATCAGCTAGATGGCTATTCGCGCCGGGAGGGAGATGCTGCAAGATGACAAGTGCGAATGGCAACCGGGGCGGGAGGGACTGCAGAAGCTTCTGTAAAGCTGTTATGCCTCCCGCGGAGGCGCCGACGGCGACAATGGGCACTGCCAATTTCGTAACTTGCGATGGTTGCAACGTGCCCATTCCCGTCTCCAGATTTCCGAACGATGTCAGCATTGCCACATGCCCGGGGGCCTTGCAAGTTGGCCTGTATCAATTCGGCAAGGTATCTGGCTTTCTGACCTAACCTCCCAGAATCGTTGTGGCGCTACAGTTCAGCAGCTTGCAATGTCGCTGTGGCAACGATGTCTGCCCTATCGTTGCACTTTGCCGTTGCGGGCCCGGACACGATGAGCGTCCCGCTGGCCTTTGCGCAAGAGGGCATTGGGCCCCAAACCAAGTTCCTAGATTCAAATTCGATCGTCACGCGGCGTAGCTGCTCGATCGTCAGGAGGTATGCCCGTGCACCTGCCAAAGTGCCACGCAGGAGAAGGAGCAAATGCAAAGCGCAGTCCGTTTCTAGTCCTTTCGCACGCAGCCTGCGAATCAGGGCGAGCTGCCGCCGGATGTGGGCTCGGCACAGCGTTACTTGCCTTGTGCCCATTGCATAAAGCGCGTCCAGTCTTGTGACGTCCATAGCGGTACCAGAGTCAGGATGAGTACATTACAAAGATAGAAAGTGGAGAGCCTTCGCGCTGTCGGACAACGGCGGATAAGCGGAGGATTTCAAGTACTTTAAACATCACGTTTGGGAGATGGTTTTCCCGTCATCGATCGGACCCTCCATTTTTGCAACTATTGCTGGGCTGAGCTGGTGATCCTTCAGCGGCAAAAAAAATGCCGCGGCATAGGAAGCCGCGGCCATAGAAGCTCGAATCAGAGCGCTGTTTCCAGCACCGGCATATTGTCGCAATTCTATTATTTGCACGAGCCTCCCAGAGAGGTAGGTGAAAGTCCTACGGCGGAAAGCTGAATGGCGCTCGGCGTCTTGTTCGGAAACCGCTGGGCATTTGGTTGCCCTATTCGCTGTACCGTCGGGCGCGTCTGCAACACCACGAGGCTGAACTTACGCAACCGGATGCCGATCCGAGAGCTACTTTCTCGGCGCAGGGAGATGGCAGGCCGCGCGCGGGCATTGCGCTGCCTCTATGCGGCTCGCAATACAGAACACCGACGGCATCCAACGGCACTACTGCTTCCGGTCTTGCAGTTCTATGATTGGTTCACGCTTTCGGATGCCAGCATCCACGGCGCCTCCGGCGCTATCGAGGCGCTGCATTCGGAAGTGCGATTGCCCATCCATGCAAGGAGACTGTCATGAGCACGCCCTACAAGCGCCTGGATAAAAACGATGCCGCTGTGCTGCTGGTAGATCACCAGGCCGGCCGGTTCGTGATATTGAACCGGACAAGTTCAAGAACAACGTACTGGCGCTTGCCGACCTGGCCAAGTACTTCAAGCTGCCGACCATCCTGACCACCAGTTTTGAGAATGGCCCAAACGGCCCTCTTGTGCCCGAACTCAGGGCCCAGTTTCCGGAGGCGCCATTTATTCCGCGGCCGGGCCAGATCAACGCTTGGGATAACGAGGATTTTGTGAAGGCCGTCAAAGCCACCGGTAAGAAGCAGCTCATCATTGCAGGCGTGGTGACGGAAGTCTGTGTTGCGTTCCCCGCTTTGTCGGCGCTGGCCGAAGGCTACGACGTCTTTGTCGTTGGCGATGCCTCCGGCACCTTCGATCCGCTTACCCGTGACGCGGCTTGGCACCGCATGGCGCACGCCGGCGCGCAGATGATGACGTGGTTCGGCGTGGCCTGCGAACTGCATCGCGACTGGCGTAACGACATCGAAGGGCTTGGCACGCTGTTCGCCAATCACCTTCCCGACTATCGCAACCTGATGACGAGTTTCAAGGTGCTCACCACGAACCAGAAGTAAATGAGCGGCGGAGCACCCGGCGGCCGAAGTCCCGCACCCCTTGATCGGGCGGGACTTTGTCGTGCCGAACGGACTCTTGTGGCTAATGGCGGGGGCACGATGAGGCGCTCTGTTGCGCTTGGCCGCATGCATATCATCCCACCCAACAGATTTGACCTACGGCTCATCCAAATTGAATCACCCAAGTCAGCTGGCCGTGCGTCGCAGCGGGCATTATGACCCGTCGGCACGCTAAGCGTCACGGCTGGTCGTACACCCACACCGAGTTATCACTCAGCCGGACAACCGCGCGGAGTCGGCCCTGCTGGCCGGATGCACTCTCGAAGTCCACGCCCGTCTTGGAGGTGGGCAGGGGCACAATAAAGTCGCCGCCGGATCGGCGCACCACGTGGAGCGCGCTCGCGGTCAGCCCTACCACGAAGACGCGGTCCGCGCGAAGCTTCGTCACGACAGGTGATGACACCAGTGGCATGAAGGCCGAAGCGATCGATGATTGCATGCTGAGAGAGCCATTCTGGTATCCATACACAGGTGAAGTCTCATCCTGGACGTCAGAGGGTATGGCGACCTGAGACAGCGAGGCGACATTACCCCAACTCAACACGCCGCCTCCGGGCGCATACTGGTAGCCGCCGCCTCCATTCGAGAGAACAATCGAGACGCCGCCCGTTGGCCAGGGACGCACCTCAAGCACGTTGACCCGATCAGCGGGAATAATGCCGAAGGGTATATATACCGCACTGCCTACGGTTTGCTTCCACGTCAGCAGCTGCTCCGCGCACCAGCCCGCGGAATGTATGGTGAGGCCGTCCGAAGCCTTGACGAAATTGCGGCCGCCCGTCACTGGAAAAGGGAAGTTGGGCCAGTTGACCGTAGGGTCCGCGCAGCCGGACAGTAAAAACGTATTGGCCGGCGCAAGGGAGTCCGCGACGTATTCGGTGAAGGCAACCGACGCACCATCCAGCCCGTTTTGTACGACTACAGAGGATCTCGAGGGATCCGCCGCTGCTGCCAGCCAGATCTGCGAACTACTGGCCTGCAAGGGCGATGCCGGCTCACGCGCAGTGGCCCCTGGTGCCTCGCCGAATCGCTCCAGGCGTGCCGGCTGATTGCCATTGCTGGTCAGCCGCCAGACGCGCGTGTCGTCGATCGCGAGGCTGGTACTGAGGGGCGTCGGAATCGGGGCATCTGGCAGCCGATGCCACGGACCAGGGGACTGAAGCGGCAGCGACGTGCTGCTCGACCGGCCATCCGGATAGTTGGCGGTGAGCGTATGGGTGGCCGCGTACGGCGCAACCTGAAGCGCGCTGGAAGCGATCGTGATCGTTGCCCCGCTTGTCCCGCCGACGACCGCGGCGGCAGTGCCGGTTTGCTGGAGCGACCACGACAACGTGGCCAAGCCAGCAAGTGCGGCTCCGGCTACATCGGTGAGCGTGGCCGTCACCGCACTGCTGCGTCCCGGCTTGACCATCAGTGCCGGGGATGAGAACGTCACCACGGGCAGCGGTACGGCGGGTCGCGACAGCGCTGCGTTGGCGCAGAGCCGCCCGCCATGGGCTGGCGCATCGGCACACACAGTCAGCTGGCCTGTGGCGCCCAAGGTATCGCCCGCCAGCGTCGGTGCCGTCACCTGCGCCATGGCAGCCGTCGCATCCGGAGCGACCACAAAGGCTGCGTTGTCGGAAGTCCAGCTTCAGTTGGTTAGATCCGCCAGCCCATCGGCGCCATCCGAGCGCTGTACCACAGCTGTCACGGTTTGCGGTGGAGATCCGCGATTGACGATCACCGTGGATGGCGACGCAGCGAGTGAATACGTTCTTGCCGGCGCTGCCTGCACGGTGAGGTGGGTCACGCTGGTGACGCGGCTGCCGTCGGGCAGGGTTGCCGTGGCCGTAATGTCGGCCGAGCCTGCTGCCAGCATCCGGATGGTGGCGTAGATCCCAACCGGTGCAGTTCCCAAGACACTCGCAGCCGGCGCTTTGTCAGCGGCGGACAGCACGGCCGCCACGGCGGGATCAGAAGATGTCCAGGCGAAGCTGGCGCTCTTTACCTCAGTGCCATCGGCAGCCAGCAGGGTAGCCCTGAGCGTGAGAGTGCCGCCGACCACCTGCGCCGCGCTGCCGGTGTCAACCACAAGACGCGATGCGGCGGACGTGGCCGCAGGCGCCGGCGACTATCGTCGGAGCCGCACGCCGCAAGCAACGCCGCGGCCATCAAGGCAGGGCCGGCAGCGCGCGCCGGCGAGAATGTTTGAAGACATGGACCTGACCCCGTATCTGGAAAGAAATGCACCGCTCTGTTCCGACAGCTGGCGGCTGCGCCCTCTGCGGGGCATCGTGCGCGCGAATCTAACAGTGGAATGATTTCCACCACACCCCCCGCTGGAGGGTGACCGGTCAACGGCATGGCCTGCATGTGGCAGGTGGTTGTCGTCTTGTTCGGAGCTCCGCCCGGGTTTGCTAGGGATTAGAGTTGGGCCCTGTCCGGATTGCCAGTTATTCGCACATCCTAGTTTCTCTGTCGCTCACGTATAAGGTCGCATTGACGGGGATGGAAGCCATGCACGAGATGTTGAAGTGGGAGGAGATACGCGATGATGTGCTAGAAGCCCATATCGCCCAGGCGAGGCGCTTGGCATGGACTCAAGTTCGGCGCGTGCGTGTCGTACGTGACGATCACGGTGATGTCGCCTTGGCAATGGAAGTGTTACAAGCGCTGCGTGCGCGGCACGCGGACCTACTGTGGCTCCAGCGTTCACTAGCCGTGATGTGACTGCCAATTGCGGCAACACGCCAACCAAGAAAACTGGCGGACTTCTCGTCCTAGTGCGGGGCCGCATGCCCAGTGTCGAGCTTCACGGAGGTCTTAGCTGTCCTAAACAGAGGTATTTCGGACGTATCGATGAGGGATGGCTTATGTCGTATTAAGCGTGGATGTGCTCTAAATTAGCAATGCGGCGTCGCGAGCCGCACACTTTTCTCGCTCTCGACCCGGCGCCTCGGCGCCGGTTTTTTTTGCCCTCACGCATCGGGCGGCCATGGGACGGACAGGGCAGGAGTTGTTGAGGCCCGCAAGCCCTACGGCATACCGTGTGAAGCTACTAAAGTAGTATCTTAAAGAAGAATGAAACTTTAGATCACAGCGCGCTTTGACAAACGGCCAGGCAGATACTAAAGTAATATCATGTTCACATACAATACTTTAAGACCATATGAAGTCGGTTCAGGAGATGTCGGGTTCGCTTCGCCAGCGGGAAGTCCAACAGAAGTATGGCAAGCTCAAATTAGCGAGTGATTCTGGAATCACGTACCGCACTTTGAATCATGTACTGAGCGGATCGCAGGACTATAAGGTTTCAACCCTTTTGGCTGTCGCAGATCGCCTTGGCCTTGAGGTAAAGCTCGTGCCAAAGGAGGCATCATCACTGTTTGATGACAACCTGTCGGAGCCGGCGCGGGCGCCAACACGGGTCAGCGGTGCCTTGCGCCGTTTGCGGGATGCACAAGAAAGTGAGGGCAGTATCGCCAAGGGCAGCGTTGCAAAGAAGAAGACGCACCGATGAAACTTCGAACTTTAGGCATTTTCTTGGGTACGCAGCGTGTCGGTCTGCTTTTCAAGTTTGGGGACACGCAACCGATCATCCGGTTCGTTGCCGATGACGCCTTCGCCAATTTGGGGCCTTCCGCTCCGACGCTCTCGTTGTCGATGGAGGCCGAGACACCAGAAGAACAAAAGGCAGTGTGGGCGAGTGTCACCGATGAAATCTTCAACGGCGCCTACTCCGTCAAGTCGCGAAGTTGGTTGCTTCCAGCCTTCTTCCAGGGTTTGCTCCCGGAAGGAGTTTTTCGGGATCGAATCGCAGAGATTCGGGGTTGCGAGCCGACCGATCATTTCGAAATGCTTGCGGCTACGGGACGCGACTTGCCGGGGAATGTCTATGCGAGGCCTGTTGAACTGTTGAAGCACGAGGTCACCTACTTGGTGACACAAGACAACGACAGTTTGGAAATGTCCGTCATTGAAGAGCCCATGATCGAAGGCGTCTCGGTCAGTGGCGTGCAGCCAAAAGTCGGCGTTCTGGAACAGAACGGTCGATATGTTGGCCGGACGAAGAATCAAGACACCCACATCATTGCGAAGCTCCCAGTCGTAGGAAATCCCCAGTTGCCGGAGCTCGAAGAGCTGTCGCTGCGCTTGGCTCGGGCGGCAGGCGTGACGGTTTGCGAGGCAAGACTTGCTCCCCTTGAGTTGCTAGCGGTCGAGCACGGGTACGACCTCGGAGATGAGGCCACAAAGCAAACAAACTTTCTGGTCGTCACTCGCTTTGACCGATCACCCAATGGACGTTTTCATGTTGAGGATTTCGGTCAGATTCTCGGTGTGCAGCCAGAACGGAAGTACGAAGGGAGCTACATCGAGATCGCCGCAGTGATGATGGGCGAGCCGTCTCTGGGAGAATCAGCTGTTCATGAGCTTTTGCGACGCATCACCGTGAACGAGCTTCTGGGGAACCCAGACATGCATTTGAAGAACATCGGCGTGATATATCGAGACGGCAAGACTCCCGAACTGTCACCCGCATATGACATCGTCGGATATAGCGCGTACTCAAAGCGGAGTGGGCATGCCCTGCATATTCTGCCGCCCGATATGCTTGATAAGTCGAGCAATGACGAGAATCGAAGTCATTCAAAGCAACGACTAGGGCCAAATATCTTGCGTAGCTTTTGCAGGATCCTAGGCATAGTCGAAAAGCCAGCCGCCGCAGCTGTCCAAGAAACCGTCAACACTGCGCTCAAGACGTGGCCAGCGATGATCGAATCATCGCTGTTGACACGAAAGTCCAAGGCGAACTTGCTCGCAAATTTTGAGGCGCATCCAATGGTGGTGTCTGCCCGAAAGCGGCAGCGTTCACGTAATCAGGCAGCCTGATTCGTCGGCAGGGGAAGGGTGCGCGAAAAAACGTCGTGACTCGAGACCAGCTGCACCTGAGCGCAAAAGAAATGCAATTAATCGCCTTGCAATCTGGTCATCCCCAAAAATATGTAGTCAGGGAGCGCCGCAATTGCGCTAAAGCAGCGGAGTTCTAGCAGCTACTTTCATGCTTGAAAGCTTAAAATGTGATCGTATGAGCATTTTTTATGGCGAGTGCGTGGGTCAGATGGACTTAGCCGCCGTGCCGCGTCATCAAAATCGCGGCAGAGGAGAGCGCTAATAGAGTTAAGGCAGGTTCGTAGCCGAGCAAGTGGTGCTTGCGCAGGCAGGTGGATGTCATCGCTGCGCGCCAGCCGCTGGGCGCTGTTCACCAGCGCCGGCGAAGGAGTGGCCGTCAGCCGAAATAGTGGAGGACGACGCGTGGCGCCTTGAGGGGTTTTTCCGGCCGTCTTCTAGATACCCGTATGGGAAGTCCGCCATAGGCTCTCTCAGCAAAGAGTCGAGCAGCATCCATAGTCCCAAAGGCGTTCGTTTCTCCGGCTGTCCCGTCGTCCATCAGCGGTGTGACGTACCAGCGTTCATTCGTAGGACCCGTGATAACGATCCGAACCTTGCGCGCCATGGTTTGAGCGAAGCGATTCCTATGGTAGGGACACTTTATCCCTCGCTATCGGTAAGAAGCAATATTGCCGCAATATTTGCTGCCAAGATCCGCACGATGGGTACGCTCCACCACCCAGCGAACCTTACCCAGGGCCACTGCCGTGAGGTTCGCCGCGCCCGGCGATGGAGGTGGTCGTCGCTGAGCGACGTATTCGTGTTGCTACGTCACGCGGGAGCGCGGGCAGTCCTGTAGGCTGAGGGTAGGCGACATTCCCATCGCTGGGCGCGAGGCCACCACTAACACCTTGGACTCGCTTCTGCGCCGTCCTCCATCGCGCTTGGCAACACAGTGCCGTCACCAACTGGGCGGTTCGTCGAACACCTCCATCTACTTACATACCGATGATGTGAAGCGGGCCCGGCAATTCGGCGAGGCATTCGCCTGCCTGAATCTCCTATTTAAGTGGGTGCCGTGAGTACGGGACACGAGCAGCGTAGCGCGGGCTTGAAATGCGCCAGATTTTGCACCGGAAGGAACAGAACCGGGAAATGAGCTGCCGCACAAACCATTGATCTAAGAGAAAATCAGACAAAAGTGCCAGATTTAGCGCGAGAAGTACGATTACTCCATCTTCGATGCGGTCATAGTTAACAACAGGGGGAGGGTGGACGGGCGCGGGCATTCACTGTGTGAATATACAGTGAATGCCCCCTTTTCCATCGGCGCAGACTGCGCTATCAGTCCCCGCTCTCGGCGGACCAATTGCGGGCGACTTACGCCGCAACCTCAGCGCGGCAGTTTCGCAGCTACTGCGAGAAATCCCCTCCGCACGAACTAGCTGCAGGCGGTGATTGGCAGCGGCTGGCTACGTCACCGTGAACGGCTGCTGGAGACGTTTCACGCATAACTAAAGGGAAAACCGTACGTGGCGGAAGCCTAGGTGCGGAAAAGTGACCCTTTAAGCCGCACAGCGAAGCGAATACGCAAGGCACCCGACGGAGTCGCAGGGAAGCCGACACTGATAGGCCTCTTTGCAGGGGTAAGGGTGCCAATATGGCTGCCGGTGGCACTATGACATCTGGTGCCACTTTGGCTTGTGGTTGCATTTTGGCACCACTGTCGTTATAATGGTCGCACCCACCCAGAGCCACGGAGAGGTGGGAGGGCGGAAGGTAAGCCCATATTTTTTAGGTAAATAGCAGTCAATGATCGATTCATAGTCCGTACGCCGGGAGGCGCCGAGGACTAAATCAAACAAGGAAGGAAACACCATGGCACAGCACGAGGTCGTTACACAGGACCGCGGGCGCATTACGGCCCGTTTAAGTGCAGAGAACCAGGAGGTTTTGCAGCTTGCTGCGGACCTATCTGGTAGTACGTTGAACCAATTCATCGTCCAAGCCGCGCTACGCGAAGCGAAGTCGGTGATCGAGCATCAGGATACCCTCCGGGTATTCAAGTTGACGGCGGAGCAATCCCGCCGCTTTCTGTCGATGCTCGAGAACCCGCCTGCGCCGAACGAAGCGTTGCAGCGGGCGATGGCTCGATATAGGAAGAAAAAGATTGGAACCTCAGATTCACATTTTGACCGCGAGCCACGACCGCAAGGCATTTGATTGCGGCGTAGCTTCGATGAATGATTGGCTGCAAAGGACAGCCAAGCAGCACCAGGAACGGGACATTGCGCGCACGTTCGTCGCGGTGAATCCCGACGGGCCTGACCCGAACCGCATTCAGGGCTACTACTCGCTCTCGGCCACACAGGTCGTGACGGCGGAAGGCTCGGAAGTGCTGCGCGGTCTCCCGAAAACTGTCCCTGCCGTGCTTTTAGGTCGCCTCGCAGTCGACACCAAGGAACGCGGCAAGGGCATCGGCGAAGAGCTTCTCATGGACGCGCTCGAACGCGTCATGCGAACCGGCGATACCATCGGCGTCCGCGGGGTTATCGTAGACCCCCTCGATGACGATGCAAGCCGGTTTTATGCGAAGTACGGATTCGTGCCCCTACAGGACCCGAAACGCCCCGGCGCGATGTTCATTCACATCGGCACCATCCGGCAGTTAGTCTAGGGCGCCCGCAACCCGTAGTCGCATCACAATGGCCCGTGTTCGCCACACGGGCTTTTGTCATTCTGTCGCCCGCATCAGGACAGCCGCATGATACGCGGCGCCTCCGCCGGCGCCACAGGCTGGCCGTTTTCTTTGAATTCCGTTTTCTTTGAATTCAACACAGCGACGCTGGTTAGTTAGCGTGGTACTTGTAGCTGGGGGTTACGGGTCGCGGGTGAGGCGCATTCTTGTTGTCTCGGCCAATCTCCGCATGGATGGCGCGCTAGCGTCGTCCGAAAACCCTCTCCAATTGGTTGGCGCGCTGCATGTCGTCGTCGTGCAGATAACGGGAGGTGGTCGTGATGGACGCGTGTCGGAGGTTTTCGCGTACCGTGGTCAGCGATGCCCCCTGCGCGAGCGCGTGAGTCGCGTGAGTGTGACGCAGCCAGTGAGGGGTCGCGCGCCGGAGCTTGTCCGCCAGGGGACGGTGGTCCGACTCGATCTCATTTGCCGCGAGCGTGAGGAAGCGCCGCAGCACGGCCCGCAGTCGCGGTGTGGTGATCGGCGATCCGTTCTCCAGGTCCGCGAGGATGGGGCTGTGGCGGTCCCATCGCGCGGGCGTGACAGGCAAACCGCGCGAGACCAGATACTGGTCCAGTGCCTGGCTGGCCATGGAGGGCAGCGCGACCTTGCCCCGGCGCTCGCCTTTGCCAACCAGATGGAGCCAGCGCTCGCCGCGCGGTCCGATCTCGATGCCACCGAGGGTCACGCCCACGAGTTCGGCCGCCCGCAACCCCGTCGCATACCCGAAATCCAGCATAAACCGCAGCCGTGTCGCGGCATCCGGCGTCCAACCGTGCGACCACTCCAGGCCATCCGCAAGAGTACGCACGAGCGCCCATTCTCCTTCCGTGAAGGCCCTTGACGTGTCGAGATCCGCGACGCGCTGGGCGCCCCGCACCTTGAGCCCTGCAAACGGGTTGGCGAGCACGTAGCGCTGGGCGATCAGCCAACGAAACAGTGCGGCGATGACACCCAGGCCATAGGCGATGGAGCGGGGTGCCAGTGCGCCAGCAAAAGGCCGCCATTCGGGCGACGGCCGCGGACGTGCCGGGCCCACCCAGCGGGCAGTCGGTGCGCGCAGGAAGGCGCGGTAGGCCGTGGCATCTTCGGCGGTCAGCGACGAGAGCGGCTTGCCGCGCTCGAGGATCGCCCAGAGCAGCAACCGCTCGGCCTCCTTGCGGTACGCGCGGGCCGTGGCCGGTGCCTCGTGCAGGCCCAGCCAGGCATTGATGGCGTCATAGTCGTTGTCCGCGGTCAGCGAGCACATCGCGCGCGGCGCACGGAACGCCCCGTGTGAGCCGTTCACCGACTGCGGCAGTTCGATACGTTCCCACGGCACGATTTGAGGGCCCGACGCAGCCATTGCATGACGGGAGACCAAAGCGCGCGCGCGCTCAGTCAACTCAGAATGCGCGGCGAAGAACGCCTCGATGGTGCGGGCACTGCGCTCGCCCAGACCGTCGATGGCGAGCCACCAACGCTGGCGGCGCGGGATCCGCACGGTCAGGTCGGCCAGCGTTTTCAGCCCGTGCGCCTGCAGCGCCGCCGCGGCGCGCGCCGGCAGCCAGGCCTCGACGGGGTCCGTGATCTGCGGAAGGGCAGCTGGTAATTGGCGCAGGGTCTCCAGGGCCCGGACGACCGCTGCCGCATGGGCGGTCCGGCCCTCCGCAGTACAGGTGAAGAGGGCGGACAGATCTTCGCGCTGGCGTAGTCGGGCGGCCTCGGCCATCTGCCGCCGCAGCGCCCCGATCACGCCTCGTGCGGAGCGGCCCGGCGTCAGCGCGTCGGGCCAGAAGCGGGCGACGGCCGCGCGCGACGGCGTGCCTTCGTACCAGGCACGCAGGGCCGCGAGCGCATCGGCGCGGGGCCAGGATGCGGAGGGATCGAGCGGCAGCGCAGCAGTGGCGGGTCGCGAGCGAGGCATGGTGCGAAGGATGAGACGTAAATTGCTGTCGTGTAGTTTGCCACAAAAATACAGCTGTATCGATAATGTTTGTTATCGATATGGCAGCGTAATGTGGGGCGGAACTTGGGTCGCTGACACCGCTCACTCAACTGAATCTGTCGCTAAATTTCAACTGAATTTGTAGAGGCCCCATGCCCCGTCTTTGGCATGCCGGTGCCGCAGCGTTAATCAGGACAGGCTGCCATAACGCCGCTCATGACCCAGCGCCGCCTTGCGCAGGGCTGCTATTGCCGTCGTAGGGGCGCAGGCGGGGGGTGTCGCGACAATCCCGTGCTCCGATATGCGGCTAACTACAGCACCAGAGTAGGCGAAGCCGCGCATCGGAATACAAAATCAGTTGAAATCGCACATCGGAGTGCAGATTCAGTTGAAATCTGCTTCCCGTTGTGACGGATTCAGTTGAAATGATCGTCGCCGGCGAAGCCTTGCCGGGCCTGGGTCGGTGGGAGCTTTTGCCGCCTGCGGTATCGCTACAAATTCAGTTGTGCGAACGAAAACCTAACCTTAAGACCCTATGGGGTCGAACGAGGCGGCGTTTAAGCGCCCGGCGTCGGCACGCTTGGCGGAGATGTTCCGTGATCGCCGTAGGACTCTACCGTCGCTACCCACACGTGGTGGAAGCTCCACGAGGTGGCGCCCGGGCAAGCCGCGATGTTGCTCCACGGCTGTAACCCATTGAGTGAACGGCCTGGTTTGGAAACCTCCACGAGGACGAGACGCGGCCGGAACGCTTCAAGCGGCTGGATTTGGCCTTTGAGGATCTAGCACGCCATCGGCAGCCTAGCGCACTGGCCGAGTGGGTGGGCTTTGCTCGGCAGTCCGGCGTGCGCTACCACACATGGGTTGACCAGTACGCGAAGGCATAGGCTATCGCCATTCCGATTGTGAGCGGCGCTCCTGCTTCCCTTCCGGCTGCGAAACCGGCTTCGGCTGTGGTTCATGGCGCGGAATACCCGGCCCGAGGCAATTCTCGCCAATTTCAGTCATTGCCGCAGCGGCTTGACCTGTCGCTGCGCGGCCTTCGTGTATGGGATAAAACACGGCGCCCCGCGCCAGCTTGCTATATTTTTGGGCGCCACCAATTCGGTTCGTCGAAACGCATTCGGCAATTGCTTTGGCATTCGCGTTACACTTTGCGTCGCCCTTTCAGCAGAAACGCGATCCAAGGGACAGAGTTTCCCACCCGCCTTATCCGTAGTATTTCCGACGACTATGACAACTCCAACGGTCCGTGATCTACCTGATTTCCCAGGCATAAGGAAGCTCGCTTCCGCGCTATTTCGGCTGGATGCGCGTCATCATGGCGCAGCAATCATGATCGGAGCGGGGTTTAGTCGCAGCGCGGCACGCCACGTGGGCGGAGAGAAAAAAATGCCCCTCTGGGGCCAGTTCACCAAGAGACTCCAGAGCGAGCTCAATGTCAACGGGACAGACCTGACGTTCTCCGACCCTCTTCGCGTAGCAGAAGAATACCGCGCGTACTTTGGGCAGGCCGCATTAAATGACAGGATTCGACACGAGATCGCAGATGACTCGTGGCTAACTGGTCCGCTGCATCAACAGCTTCTTGAGCTCCCCTGGTCCGAGGTTCTTACCACTAATTGGGATACGCTGTTGGAGCGAGCGGCCAATAACGTCCATAGCCCGTACTATACCATTGTGACGAAGACCTCAGATCTGGCTTGGGCACAGACGCCGCGCATAGCAAAGCTGCACGGAACAATTGGCGTTACTGAATCCTTCATTGCAGCGCAGGAAGACTATCGTACCTATCCCGAGCGATTTGCGCCTTTCGTCAATTTTGCGCGACAAGTGTTTATTGAGAACGAGTTTTGCTTACTCGGATTTTCGGGAGATGATCCAAACTTTGTGCAGTGGACTGGGTGGGTCCGTGACCACCTTGCTAATCATGCTCGAAGAATCTATCTTGTCGGTGCTCTGAACCTTTCTGCGGCTCGGCGCAAGCACCTGGAATCCGTGAATATTGCGCCGATAGACCTATGGCCTACTGTCGCTCACATAACCGACACAGATCTGCGGCATCAGAGAGCCGTCGAACTATTTTTGCAAGCACTGAAGACAGAAGCGTCGTCTACAACCAAGCCGCATGAATGGGAACCGACGCATCTCGTCAAGAGTTCGATGAGTGCAGAGGACCATACTCGTGCAATAACAGATCCCGAGTACGGAGCAAAGTTACTGTCTGCGCAGATTGCAACGTTAAAGCGGGACCGGGAAGCTTATCCAGGATGGCTCGTTTGCCCGCCCTCCCTTAGATGGAGCCTAGCTCACCAGATTAGCCATCCGCTGCCAAGCATGAAAAACCTGGCCGCCCTTGACGCAGGTGATCGCGCAATGCTTCTGTATGAGATCTCTTGGCGGCATAGTGTCACCTTCGATGATGTACGACCGTGGCTCGCGGACGAGCTTTTTAAGTTCGCAAATCCCGATTCTCCATGCGCCCTTACAAAGCGTCAACAACTGGAGATTTCACTTTTTCTTCTCAATAACGCACGTTGGATCGAATGCGACAGTGGAGATGAGCGGCGAGTTGCTGATCAGCGTGTTCTTGCCCTAATCGATATCCTCGAGAAGTATGCCGCGTACTTGCCTGATTGCACCGCGGAATTGGCATATCATCGCGCGATTGTTGCACGAGACAATCTCGATTACGACGGAATTGCTTCCTCAATCGGAGGTATCGTGGGCGAAAATCCTGTCTGGAAGCTTCGCCAAGCATCGATGCTGATGGAGCTCGCCCGCTTTGAGGAAGCATCACAGATACTTGCCCAATGTTATGGCGAGCTACGGGAGGCCCATCGACGCGAACGCTCTTCCATCCCCATCCTGTCGCAGTTGATGTGGGCACACTGGCTACTGGAGGCGGCACAGCAGGGAAGGTTGCGATCAGAGGACGTGGAACTGCCCGCGTCGGCCGAGAATACCTATCGGCGGTTGAAATGCGACCCGTGGACGTGGCTGGATAACGTTCGCGAAAGTACAGTGAAGCAATGGGAAGACTATCTTGAACGTCAGAAGTCCATAGAGCCACTGTTTGGGCAAGGGCACTATCGTGATCACTCAGGGAATCGGTCAGCAAGTGCCGACACTTCCGTTGCAATACTTCTCGACGGCCTGAGTAAGAAGATTGGCATTCCGTTGCGACTGCGGGGGTCTAGTGTCACTGTCAACCTCCTGGCAAGCAATGCGGAAAGAATTGTGCTATCCGCAGATCCGGACCGCGATCTACAAACCTTCATTCTCGCCATTCGGGCGGCAGGTTCCGAAGATTCAACTCCTATCAAGAGCGCATTTTCGCGCATCGGTGTCGCAAGAGCATCACAAGACGTAGTTGATACGCTCGTGGCAAGACTCCTCGCCGCGATTTCCTACTGGCGAACTCAGAGACTCAATGGGGCGCCGGAAAGCCAAAAGGAGGCGATATCGATGCTGCGCGTGTTCCTCGAAGTTCTGGCGCGTTTGGCCGTTCGAGTTTCGTCCGAATGCGCCGCGCAGCTGTACTTACTTGGCGTCTCGCTCGGACAGCAAGCGGAATTTCAGCATTTTTGGCTATCCACTTCGCTAGAGAACCTGTTGACGCATGCGCTTACGAGCATAAGTAGTTCCCAGCAAGGCGATCTCTTGCCAAGCGCCTTGGCCTTTCCGCTCTCGTGTGAGGTTGCCACAAAACGATTTCCTCATTGGCCAAATCCCGTAATCGAGCACCTCCATGATCGATCTGCATACAGCGGCATCGGAGACCGAATCGCGCAACTCGTTGAGGTTGTCGCCACAGGTCGCCCCGACGCCAGAAGCGAGGCACTTCTGCGGCTCCTGCCCTTGTCAAAAAAATCGAGCTTTTTGAGCCCGTCGGAACACGAGAAGCTCGCTTCGGCGATTTGGGGTAATCCACCTAATTATCTCACGCTTCCAAGCACTGGCCTCTTCGCCCATGCACTGCTGATGCTGCCCTGCATGGATAAGGAGCGCGCCGAACAACTCGTACGCGTGTATCTTTTTGACGACAGTGGTGATGTTCTGGAGAATACTCAGAAGGAGCTTCGAGTCCATCCATCGCCTGAGATTCAAAGTGCCATTCAAATCTATGACGGCATAGCAAACGCCGCGGCCAATGAAAGGACAGCGTTGCTTCCCACGGCTGCTCAGGCCCAGATTCTTTTTGACCGCCTGATCTCGTGGCGCCCGGTTGAGGATATCGACGGATGGTTTAGGGATAGCCGGCAGCGCCTGAAGGATCCTGTGGGCCGAGCCCTGGCCAATGGGATTGTGCCGGCGCTCGCTCCAAAAACTCTTCGGCAGTTTGAGCAGATTCACGACTTTCATATGCAGATTGAACACAATTACGCGGTCCTGCCCGCGTTCGTCGATTTTGCCCACGTTGACGATAGTACCGCGCAGACCACTGAAAAAATCATCCGGAAGGCACTCTGGCGCAATAGGTCGGATTCGGTCAGTTATGCAGCTCTTGCTCTACGAAGGTGGATGAACCTACCAGACTCCACTAGTTCGGCGGAATTCACAAAGCTTGTTTCCACAGTAGTAGCGATCATTGAGTCAGGCCGCACTGTTGGATTACATCAACTGATATGGCTTGCTGAAGAACTGCTGACCCATCAGTGCCTATCAGATGATCAAATTAAGGCGCTGATTGAGGCAGTACCCACTGCATTCGAATCGGCTAGCTACATCAACATCGACTATGCAAGCCAGGAGGCAGTGAACGCATCCACTATCAGGGCGGCATTGGTGAAATTGGCGCATACACTGAAGCTGCTCTATCCGGACGCTGAAGCATTGGAAGACGTTCTTGCCAAGTCGCGAGTCGATCCACTTCCTGAGGTCAGGTTTGCTCTAGACACGTCCGCAGCTTGATTGGCCTGATCAGTCTGTCGATCATTTTCGACCGGCAGTCTGATGGCAGCCAGTAGTGGAACTGCCGTCGCATACCGGCGAAGTCGACGAACAGCTTTTCGCCGGCGCGGTGGATCTGAAGCATTGAGCGCTTCAGGCGTTTGGTGAATGCCTTGGAGTGCTCCCAGAACTGCGTATAGCGATAGGTCTGCCGTCCGCAATTCCGCCTGATATTCCTCCCACAGCAGGGTGAGCGTCATGCCTTTGCGGCGCAGTTCCTGATGAACTTGCCCATAGTCGGGCTTGGCGTAGGCGGCTGCCCGTAGGCTTGCCGAGTAGCCGTCGCTCGAGTTCGGCTTCGTCCATATCGGAGGCGCTCGCCCAGTCCCGTCCAGCCGCGCCGGCCAAGCCGACGTACTTCGTTACCATGCCATTGGAAATGCTAGATGTGGTCAACAGGCAGTTCAGTAGCAGCAATCCCGCCGCTGCCGCAGAGATCACTGCATCTGCACGCCTAAGATTGCCGCGATATTGCCAAGTAGGATAGCGCCTATTGCGTTTCCGCCCATCATGGCCATCTGGTAGATTGCCATGCCGCGAGCCCGTACCCAGTGGGCAGTGCTAGCTGTGCTGAAGTGGAGAAAGTGTTTGCAGTCGAAATCCACGCCATGCCGACGACAAACATAGCCGGGATTGCAATCCAAATTGTCGGAGACAGTGCTACCAGCGCACCCGCTGTGCCATATAAGACCGTCCCCAGTTGAGGACTTGGTCGCGATTGAACCGGGAGCGCCATCGCGGTAATAGCATCGCGGCTACGATGGCGCCGATTCCCATCGTAGCCAACATCGTTGTGAACGTTTCCGGACCACCGCCCTGGTGCCTCATGCCCACCCTTTGGATGCGCGACCGCATTTGCTGGCGGGGCTAGAGGAATCCGCGACATCTATGACGATGGCAAGGATCTCGATGTGCGACGGCGTTCTTGGCCTACCTACCGACTGGCCGGACGTTTCCATTGAATTTCGATGTCACTCAGCGTCGCCACGTACCTGTGCAGATGTTCAGGATGTTTGCGGAGCTAGGGTACAGGCGAGTAAGAAACGCAAAGTCTGCTAGGTACAATAGCCCGCTTTGTCGAGATTTGTGAAGCAAGAACGGGAGTGCGCGATGCGTGAGCTTGATTTTCTTAGGAGTACTCCACCGGAGGTGGTCAAAGGTCGCCTACGATGACGAGATATCACCTGCTCTGAAAGAAACTGGAAAATTCGGCGAGGTTGTTGTGAAGACGCTTCGTCTGGTGCTTGCTCTCATAGATCAGACTCTCGAAGAGTGGGCGCCGTTGGGGCTGCTCGCGTTCATGCGTAGGTCTCAACCAGACGGGCGGCAAGCACGCTGTGGCCGAACAGCAACAGGTCGAAACGACGTTGAGAGCGAAGCGGTCTGGCAGATAGCAAAATCTCCGCAACGCAGTCCCGACGGTTAGGGAGAATTCTATGCAATCTAAGCCGAGCTCCCAGTGACCACGATTTGCATGTCCGCCCCCCCCCCCACAGTCGCATCGATTAACGCGATATGCGATTACCTTATCCCAAGTTCGGCAGTCAAGTCGCCAAACATATTCCGAACTTCGGTGAGCGCTTCAGAGTCGTCGGCGAGCAACTTCAGCACTGCTGACTCATATTTCTCCCGATTCGGAAATCCAAGCGCCGCCGATATTGCGTTTAAGGCCGGCGTTTCCCTAACTGGGTATCCCGCGATGAGTGCTCCTACATCCTTTTTCTCGATGGCCGCTAGGATGGCTGCCTTCTCATCCGCCACCTTGGTCCCAAGCTCGAACTCGATGACGAACTTTCCACCGGCCTGGACATCTTTGCTCTTCGGAAGTCGGGACATGACTTCATCCCTGACGCGCTTTTCTACTGCTCGCGCGGCCATCCTGTCCACGTGAGCTTGAAACGCGCCCAAGACAGCATCTGACGCTGCAGTCAACATGCCGTCAGAAGCATCTCCGGTCACCTTGCTCATTCGCGCGGCAAGTCGCTTTTGGACTAACGGATGATAGTAGATAGACTCCACAGAGTAGACCGGAACGATATGAATTCCTTTATCTACCAGCTTCTTCGCATCTTCTGAGGAGCGTCGATCATCATCAACGATCCCCCAAGCAGAAACCCAATGTAGATTCTGCGCTTCGCGGATTCCAGTGACGGCCTGCTCCACAGCCCTGCAACTTTCCTTCGCGACGATCGAAGTACCAGGGAACAACAGACTGTAGATGGGTACATCAAGGCTCTTTTCGGTGCCTTCAACGAAAACAATCTTGCGCCGACCACCCAAAATCGACAATCTCGTCTCTTCTTCGATTTCTTGTGTGCCGTCAAGAAGGTCGATGTCCCAGTGGGATGGCTGACCACCAGCAAAACTGCAGCCGCGGACGAGCAATACCTTCGCTTTCGTGCTCGCCATCGGGAGCGTCAGATCATGGGTTGATACAATGAAAATGCAGTCAGGGCGCTCCCTAAACAGATGGTTAAGGAGGGGGGATGCGATCGCCGAATGAAGGTGACGTTCGGGTTCGTCGATGAGAAGTGTCGTACCCGAGCTAGCGGTGAGTACATCCGTCGCAAGCAGCAGGGCGTTTCGCTCTCCATCAGAGAGCTCCGCGATGCTGTAGGGTTCGCTATCTCCCTTGCGCGCAATGACGCGGCCTTGGTCACCAATCTCTATTGAGATGGCAACATTGCTCAGCTTGAGTAGTGCGTTGATTCGCGACAAAGGGGATAGCCTCGCCGCACTCTTTGCAGCTTCTTCCATATCGTTCTTCTCGACCGCCCTCGCTATGATCCGTGAGCGAGAATTTTCTGCCTCTACTAGGTCGAAGATCGAGACAGAGGCGCGGTTGTTCGCGTATGGGTCACGCCAACGCGCGTAAGCCTGTTTGTCCTGGTTCCGCATGTTTTGGTGGGTGTCTTGGCGAGCCCGCGGTGAGAGACTCAGTTCACCGGATTCGAACCACGTCTGGCGATGTGCCGCGACTCTAAAGATGGGCCCATGAAACGTGGAATCGAGCCTATGCAGTAGCGCAGACTTTCCCGTCCCATTGGCGCCGACGACAAACATAACGTCCCCATTCTCTAGGTCAAGCGTGAATGGCTGATCATTTCCAACTGGCAACGAAATTCGAAACCCACCTTCAGCCATCTTTCCACCTCGGTTTGAAATTTTGATAATTAAGGCATTTTACGGGCGCGTCAGAAAAAGACAACGAGGGCGTGGAATACTACGCGTCCACACCAGACCGCGCTCGCTGTGGTCTATGGTGCGGGCCAGCAAAATTGTAGCGTTGCGGAGCGCCGATATCGACGGCCGACGCATGACACAGCGGATCGACAAAGCTTGAAAAGGGCTGGGTGTTCCGGGCCTCGATCCCATCGAGTCACGTAGGACCCGGCACATAACCGTGCCGTCTACCTGCGCCACGCCTCAATTTCGACCACGTCCATCTACTTGCATACCGATGATGTCAAGCGGGGCCCGGTAGTTCAGCCAGGCATTCGCAGCCTGAATTGCTGTACAACACCCAGCAGCACGGTACTGAGGGAGTGTCTCACGTAACTCAGAGTCGTTGGCCCTACAGCTTGAAATGCGCCAGATTTTGCACAGGAAGGACGGCAAGCGGAAATTTGCCACCGCACAAGGCCTTGATCTATAAGAAGAATTCAGGCCGAACCGCCAGATTTAAGAATTCAGGCCGAACCGCCAGATTTTACGGAAAGTACGATAATCCCGAATGGGTCTGCAACACAATCGCCATGAATCTTGCGCGGCAGGAGCACGGCCCTCACGCCTTCAAGATGACAGCGGCGCTGGCTGCTATCGTCCCCGAAACGGCTCCTGATCAACCACCGTTCCGCCTGCATGGCGTCGCCGCCGCGCGACCAAAACTGGCTGCCGGGGAGAAAGCAGGGGAGAAGGGCGGCAACCGGCCGTAGCCGACCCTCGGAAAGTCCAGGCCTGAGCCCGAATATGCCCCTTTGCAGTTTTCCATCAACCGTTCATATCATCCGGCGCCGGGTTTCAGGAAGCCCTCGATAGGAGTTGCGAAATATGGGGCACTCGTACGAGCTGGACACCGGGCCGAACACATCACATAGGCAAGGGGGTATCCGTCCTATCGGGGGTAGTGGCCTGTCCGCCGTTCCCCCAAAATCTCGCGCGAGCGGCCGGTTCGTTGCCGGCATCCAAGTAAGCCGATAAGGGGAAAAAATCCGGTGGGAGAGACTGTCAATATCGCCAAAATGGCAGAAAAGCTGTCCAAGGAACTGTTTGCCGAGTACCAGTGGCGGCGGGTCGGCACGAACATCAGTTGGACCTGCGAAGACCACGACCGGCACGGCAAGAAAACCCATCCGTCAGACGTGGTGTGTTCAGCTACGACGAGCCCTATTCGCAGGCGCGAACGTGGCACCGGTGCGCAATGCCGTGGTTGGCGGCTTCGGGCTGAACGAGTGATTCAGTTCGCGAATGTCGAATAGCCTCTGGCCACTTGGCGCCGTACGGGGGGTCACAAGATTTGACTCGACGAATAGAAGAAATGGTCTCAATCAAGGGCGAGAAGCGAACATGCGGATAGAAAAAATCGCGATCGAGAATTTCAGGCTCCTGCAGAGTGCGGAAATGTCGCTGGAACGGACGACGACATTGATCGTGGGCCGCAATAACAGTGGCAAGACATCCATCACGGAGTTTTTCGCGCACGTCCTCGGGGATGAGCCGAAGAAACTGCGGCTTGAGGACTTTTCGGCAGCGAAACGGGATGCCTTTCTCGCCGCAAAGCAGCTGCGTCGTGAGGGCAAGGACGAGAAGGATGTTCTCGCGGCATTGCCGGTCATCGCAGCCACAGTCTTTGTGTCTTACGATCCAGCGCACGAACTGGGCACACTCGCCCCGTTTGTGATCGACCTCGACCCCGGCTGCGCGACCGCCAAGATTCGTATCGAGTATCGGCCGGCACAGACGGCGCTGGCTATGCTGCTTGATTCACCTGTGCCAGCGGGAGGCGCAGATGACGCGGCGCATCTCTTCAAGAACCTCAAAGACGTAGTTCCGAAGGCCTACGAGTATCATGTCACTGCGGTCGATCCCAACGATTCGACCAACGAGCGCGTCATTGAACTAAAGCAGCTCGGTAAGCTATTTCAGTGCGGACTTGTGGGCGCACAAAGGTCCCTCGATCAACACAAGCGCGGTGAGCCCAACGTCCTGGGGCGGCTCTTAGAGGCATTGTTCACCACGGCGACAAGTGCCACCGCAACCACGGCAGACCAGGCGATTGCCGCCGAACTGAAGGCAGCCGTCTCGAGCATCGAGCAAAGCATCCATGCGGGCTTCAACGAGAAGCTCACCGCGTTGCTGCCAAAAATCAAGAGCTTCGGATATCCCGGCCTCAATGACCCAGACTTACGGACGGAGACGGCATTGAATGTCGCAAGTCTCCTCGGTGAGCACACGAAGGTCTTCTACACGGGGGCACATGGCGTCCATCTCCCTGAGGGATACAACGGTCTTGGCGCGCGAAACCTTATCTACATCCTGCTGCAGCTCCTGAGCTTTCACAAAGCTTTTCGCACGAACCCGACCCTGCCGGCAGTGCACCTGATCTTCATCGAGGAGCCCGAAGCGCATTTGCATCCGCAAATGCAGGAGGTCTTCATCAAGCAACTGGCTGCAGCAGTCCAGGTCTTTTCGGCGGAGTATCCGGATCAAGAATGGCCGGTCCAGTTTGTCGTCACGACGCACTCATCGCACATCGCGAACGCTGCGCCCTTTGATGCCGTCCGCTATTTCCTCGCCAAGCCCTCCGCAGATGGGGCAACACGGCAGACAGTCATCAAGGACTTCCGAAAAGGCGCTGACAAGATCCAGGAGCCAGATCGGAGCTTTCTGCATCGATACATGACCTTGACGAAATGCGACTTGTTCTTCGCCGACAAGGCCATTCTGATTGAAGGTCCGACCGAACGCCTCTTGATGCCACGCATCTTTCAGCTTATTGACGAGGTGCTAGACGAATCCAAGAAGCTCTCGCAGCAATACGTATCGACGGTGGAGGTCGACGGAGCGAATGCAAAGATTTTCTCGCCGCTACTCGATTTTCTCGAGTTGAGGGCACTGGTCATCACCGATCTGGACGCCGTAAAGATGGGCGACAACGGTCGCTACGTGAAGTGTCCCCACTCGCAGGGCGAGCGGTCATTGAACACGACGCTTCGGGATTGGTTCAAGATTAAAGACGGTGTGGCACTTACCCTCGACGTTCTGGAAGCAAAGACGTCAGAAGAGAAAGTGCAGGGCTATCGACGGGTCGCTTACCAGATTCACGAAGATGGATCGAAATTCTGCGCCCGCACATTTGAAGACGCTTTTATCCTCGCCAACCCCACGCTGTTTGCGTTGAAGGATGGTGACCATTGGGGCGACCTTGCGTTCGGCATTGCCGCAGACATGGGTAAAGTCGAGACTGCGTTGAAGTATGGTCTGTCCGAAGACGCATGGAACGTGCCTGCGTACATACATGAAGGCTTGCTTTGGCTGGCGGATTCCGCACCGCTGCCGCCTGCCTACCCACCAGCAGATGGAGGTGTAGCCCATGGCGCATGAAACATTAACTCCTGCGGTTGAAGCCGCGCAGAAGGCGCAGGAGCGCGTCAATCACTGCATTGATCGGCATCAGTGCTTCCGCCTCGAGGCAGGCGCAGGAGCCGGGAAGACATATTCCCTCGTCCAAGCCCTTCGGCGGCTAATCGCTGAGCGCGGCCCAGATTATTTGCGCCGCGGCAGGAAGATCGCGTGCATCACTTACACGAACGGCGCAAAGCGCGAGATTTCACAAGAGATTGACGAGCACCCGGCTGTGCTGGTTGACACCATTCATGCCTTCTGCTGGGGATGCATGGGCCAGTTTCAATCCGTTCTCAGAACGGAAGTGGCTAAGCTGCAACGGCACGCGGAGAAAATCGCGGAAGCGGATGGCGTCGGCAACCGACGTATTGAGTACGACCTCGGGTATTTCGGCATTCAGGATGACCGGATCACGCTCCATCACGACGACATCCCGGAGCTCATGGCCCGCTTCCTCGCGATGCCGAAGTTCCAGCAGATATTCACGGGTTCTTATCCGGTTCTGTTCATTGACGAATACCAGGACACCAATGACGAGTTCATGGGTGCGTTGGCAACGCACTTTCTAGAGCCAAAGAAGGGGCCTCTGATCGGCCTGTTCGGCGATCATTGGCAGACCATTTACCGGGACGATTTCGACCTGGCTGCACTGCCCAACGTCGAGGGCATTGATAAGGGCTCGAATTTTCGCTCTGTTCCTGCAGTGGTAGATATGCTCAATCGCCTCCGGTCTGCTTTGCCTCAGGTGGTTGACGATGAGACAGCGCAGGGTGAGGCGCGCGTGTTCCATGCTAACAGCTACACAGGGGAGCGGACTGACACCGCACACTCGAAGCTGGACACACCGCCAGATGTGACGCGCGCCTACGTCGCCACGCTTCGCAACAAACTTCAGGATGAGGGTTGGGACTTCTCCCCGGGGAGGACGAAAGTTTTGATGCTGACGCACGCTGCCCTCGCGGCCGAGCAAGGCTATCCCTCAATTGTTGAAATCTTCAAGTCCCACCAAGACGCCATTTCCAAGCTCGATGACGCGACCCTGGAATTTCTTGGCAGAGTCGTAGAGCCCACGTGCGCAGCGTACAAGGCGAAACAGTACGGGCGAATGTTCGACGTACTTGGGCGGGCGGGAACCCTGCAAAAGCCTTCAGAGAAGCAGGCGTGGGCAGATGACATGAAATCCCTCGATGCTTTGCGCGAAAGTGGCACTGTGGGGGAGGTGCTGGACCTTCTGAAGAAGACGCGCCGGCCGCGCTTGCCTGACAAAGTGACGCGTCGTGAGGACGAAATGGCAGCGTTTGATCCTGCAGCCGGAGCGCCAGAGAAGCCTTCTGTTAGCCGCCATCGAAGCTTGCGTAACGTGAAGTATCAGGAGATCGTGAACCTCGTTCGCTTTGTCGATGGCTTCACGCCCTTCGCCACTCAGCATAGTGTCAAGGGCGCAGAATTTGAGAACGTCCTCGTCGTCTTCGGCGGCGGTTGGAACCATTACAACTGGCCGCGCATGCTTGAATACATGGCTCCCGGTGCGAAACCGACGCCAGGTCATCAAAAAGGATTCAACCGCGCCAGGAATCTCTTCTACGTCAGTGTCTCGCGGCCAAAGCGCCGGCTAGCAGTCCTTTTTACACAGACGATGAGCGAAAAGGCGTTGGGGGTGCTCAACACGTTGTTCGACAACAAGGTGGCCGCGGTCGACTTACCCTGACTATCGCTCTATGCGACTCTTTTGCGCGGTGGCGTCCAGCGGCGCAGCAAAATGTGGCCGACGCAGTCAGTGTTCCCCTTAGTCTCGTCCGTCGTTGGATGGCAAGGTCTGAGCTACCTGGGGCGCAAGCGAAGTTGGGCGGCCATGCATGCACGTTGGGGGGGGCAGATTTGGTCTGCGGCGGACATGCTGACGACTCGTATGCAATTCAATGCTAGGTGCACGGTATGCGCTGGTATTGTGTCTTTGCATTGGCGTCGCGTGGCTATTCCAATGATCGTCGCCCCTTTGACGGGAGGTCGGACTATTAATGAGCCCCGCCTCACAGGAACTACCAATTGAATCGAGAGGGAGGAGGAAAAGGATGGCCCTGAGCGACTATCTGAAAGGCCCAACACACCTGCGTCGGGCGCAGGAGTTGGAGAGGCAGTTGACTGATCTTCAGGACCGGTACGTACAGGTGGAAGCGCTAGCCAGGCAGTACGGCGCCATGGATGCGCTCGAGATCCAGGATCAGATGGAACAAGAAAACGCCAAACTCGCAGCAGTGCGCCAAGCTGTCGAGGGCGCGCAGCAAAACGTAGCAGCACTATCCCAGCAGATTTCCGAACTGCGTGGGCAGGTCCTAGTATTGGAAGAGACGCTCCTTCTCGAAACTTTTGCGCTTTACGAGCCGAAGTTCAAGCTCAATACGAGTCAGGAGTATAAGTCCCAGCTCGACAGAGTTCGCGAGCGTCAGAAGGCAATGATCAAGAATGGGCAGGCCGCTACCGGTAACACGGAATGGCACGTGAATGGAAGCAAAGTGGAGGGTCGCAAGCTCGTCAACGACACGATTAAGCTGGTGATTCGCTCGTTCAACAATGAGGCGGATTATTGCGTGGACAATGTCAAGTTTGACAACGTTGAACTCGGCGAGAAGCGTATCCACAAGTCCTTCGAGGCATGCAATCGCCTAGGCCGGGTGATGTCCGTGCGCCTGTCGGATCAATACCTAAGTCTCAAGCTCGATGAACTGCACCTTGCGCACGAGTTCCAGATCAAGAAGCAAGAAGAGAAGGAAGAAGCTAAACGGGTACGAGAGGAGTTGCGGGAGCAGCAAAAGCTTGAGCAGGAGATTCGCGCTGCGCGGGAGAAGATAGCCAAAGAGCGTAAACACTTTGCTGCCGCTCTACGGGATCTCCAAGCGCGACTGGAGAAGGCCACGACTGAGGAGGAGCGCGTGCCGCTCCTGGCAAAGATTGCGGAACTGGAGGAAAGTAAGGCCGGGCTGGACAATGAAGAGAAACTCATTGACTACCGCGAGCAAAATGCCAAGGCCGGCTATGTGTACGTGATCTCGAATGTTGGTGCGTTTGGCGAGGGGGTATATAAAATCGGCATGACGCGCCGCCTCGAGCCGATGGACCGCGTAGACGAGCTTGGGGATGCGTCAGTTCCGTTTTGGTTCGATCTGCATGCGATGGTCTTCTCCGAGAACGCACCCGCATTGGAGGGCAAGTTGCATGAGCGCTTTGCCGCCGGCCGACTCAATAAGATCAATGGACGCAAAGAGTTCTTCCGTGCGGATATTGCCGAGATCGAGTCCGTCATTCGGGCAAACTATGACGCGGCCGTCGAATTTACCCGTGAAGCGCCAGCGGAACAGTATCGCGAAAGTCTTCGAATGGTAATGCCTACCGTCGCCATTCAACAATCTGAGCGAGTTGCGGCAAGGAGATAGGCGGTCTCGATGGTGGCGTGCCGGCGAGTGCGGTTATGGCGGGGCGCGAAAGATCCGCAGCCTTCATCATCATGAGTTTATTGCTTGGGATCTCTGTACATCGTTTGAATAGGACATCGATGGAGCCTGCAGCGGTGCAGGCCGAGATCGAACGCATGCTAGCCCAGTGGTTTTTTTTACGCGGTAATTGAATTGCACCTTCCTCCAAAGTGGGAGAATGTCGATGTGTCGATGTGTCGATGTGTCGATGTGTCGATGTGTCGATGTGTCGATGTGTCGATGTGTCGATGTGAGGGTGACCTTCATTTTTTCTACCGTTAGACTACTCCAGAGTGGTGGAAGATGGATCGCGGTGCGTGGGAAAGTGTGTTGCTCGTCAAACGAAAATCAAAAATTCCGCATAGGACTTCACGTGGATTCCATTAACCAATTCGTCCAAAGCCCTCTGTTTTCCAAAATTGCGACGCCAGTTTGCGCTCTCATAATGATTCTGCTTTTCTGGTGGAGGGCCGGATCGATTCACAGTGTTTTCGATAGAATCTGGCGCCTAACTGCAGGAAAGACAGACGCGGAAGATCCGACGCTAAAAGCTTTTTTCCAGAGAAACCGGGAGCTCGAAAAGTTTCGGTTTGTATATCGATTGAACGCACAATCTATCGATCAAATCAAGCGATTGGATCGCTGGCTCCAGGAAAATTCCGTGGATATCTCCCGACTGCAAAGCATAAGGAGATGGGTCGATCTCGGAAAAGACGACCTTCTTTCAAAACCCCCGACGGGTTACATCTGGGCCAAAGGTATCACTTTCCTTTCCGCTATGTTGCTGTTTTGGGGTATCAGTATACTCAATCCAAGTCATAATGCATATTTGCAGATGCGTGAGTCTGGGATATGGTTTAGGACGGATTTTAGGGAATTCCAGGCACCCCTCGGTGCGTGGAAATTCTCGGCAGAAGACTGCAAGGATTCGCAGGACGATATATTAATGAAGACAGAATTTAATAAGCACGAAGTATCTGTGATATGCGATGGTATCGCAGATGGCTCGTTGAAAAAATTCGTCACGGAAAGTTTGAAAACGCAGACATGGCTTGCCGCCATATTTGCGGCGATTTTAATGCTGACGGGAATATCCAACGTATTGGCCCTCAAATCCGCGGCGGATGCGCGTGAGCTCATAGTTCGACTCAACAAAAAAGCCCAGGCTTTGAATATGGTAAGAAACGATGAACAGGCTGACGCCGGAACGGATGCGCATGGTAGCGTAGCGCTGGAGTCGACAACGGCATAGCCGCTTTCGCTTTCGTCTGATCCAAAGCTCCGGGAGCTAGCTATGTTGGCTGAAGTTCTGCACCCAGTGCGTCAACAGCGCTTCGCTCCTGGCGGCGAGCCTTAGCGCGATGAAAGAGAGGTCTGATCGTCGCTGCCACAGCTTGGATCACCGGGAGCGAAGGTCACTCTGTAGTTCGAAACACAATTCCGACCTACGCACCGCATTTAACATTGCGAACGGGGCCGCGGACAGACGCACGACGCATCGCGAGAAAATGGAGCTCCGACGATCGTGGTTGGCTACAAGGTCTCGGTCAAGTCCGCCGTCTTTCTTTGGACGGAACCTGCCGCTCAGGACGAACTGACCGAAACGGCCGCCCCGGTACCACCGCTTTACGCCCCAGCTCCGGAAGCTGCACCTGAAGAGACACGGGCCCCAAAGCGCGGTCGGAAGCCGAAAACCCTGGCCGAAGTTGCTGCTCCGGAAGTTACGACTCAAAAGACCCCAGCCGGGAAACGTGGTCCGAAGCCGAAAGCGGTCATCGAAACTGCCAATCCGGAAGCTGCGCCGGCAGAGAGGCGGACCCCGAAGCGCGGTCGGCACCCGAAAATCCTAGCCGAGGTCGCCGCGCCGGAAGTCACAATTCAAGAGACCCGAACCCGAAAGCGCGGGCCGAAGCAAATAACACTGTCTGGAGTGGAGGCTGCTCCGGAAGCGCCGACTCAGAAGACGCAAACTCGTAAGCCGCGGCAGGAGCAAAAAGCGTCTAATGCAACCCAAAACCCGTCCAAAACCTCATTGCTCGCTCAACTGGCATCGGTTAATGCGCAACTTGAGCGGTTGCGTACCACCAAAATGCCAAAGGTCGTGGAGGAGATTCAGCAGTTGATGCGGGAGTACGACCTCAGCATTGAGGACATCGACCTGCTTGACCAGGGCAGCATTGGATGGGGCAAGCGTGTCTTTGTCCAGGCGGACGTTGTCCTCGAGCCCAGTGCGGCAGTGCCCACCAAGTTCAAGCGACCAGCGCGCCATCGTGAGTTGGTCGCGTCCGATACCGGCTCCAGTCCAGGTCGCGTCAGGTGCCAGACGGCGCAAGGTGTGTCCGTAGAACTCAAACACTTCGCGATCGACAGGCATGGCGTTCTTGATGCCCATGACAAACTGCATGTGCAGCGGGTCGACGATTTTGCCGGCCTTCTGCATGGCGACCGCCTGGAAGATCATCGACAGGTCGAACGCCTCAACTTCTGGCTTGATGCTATAGGTCTTCATTTCTTCGGCAAGCCAGTCGACGAGGTCGGGTGGGTTGTCGTAAACGCGCGTGGGGAAGTTAACCGAACCGGTTGCGAGCGAAGCCATATCGGGTCGCAGTGACAGCATGCCGCCTCGCTCGCGCCCTGCGCCTGAGCGACCACCGGTGGACACCTGGGTGATTATTCCCGGTGCGTGCTTCTGAATCCCCTCGAGAACCAATGCAAATCGATCTGTATTCGATGTGGGGGTCTCGTCATCGTTGCGCACATGCAGGTGCACAAGAGTGGCGCCAGCTTCAAAAGCTTCCTGCGTGGATTCCACTTGTTCGTTCACGGTAGGCACGATGTCATTTCACATCCGACGGACCTCGACCAGTTTGCCCTGGTGCTCGAGGAAGCGATTCGGACAATGCAGGATCGTTGGCGTGTGAAACGGGTTCACTTTTTTGTGGGTGCTCCCGCCAGTGCATGTTTCCGGATTGGTCAGAAGCTCCAGGCTCGGCATCATGCGGTCTACATTTGCTACGAGTCGGGCATGGGGAGCGGTACGGCCTTTGTTCCTACCATCGCCATCTCCAATGCCAAAGTTGAAGAGCTTCAGACTGGGCAAAGTATTGCGCTGGCGTGAGCGTGATGCACACGTAAAACGCTATACAACCTTGCCGTAGAAGGATTCCGTGGGTAGGTAGTCTGGCAGGTGAGGGCAGCGGTCACCTGCTTGCATCAGCCAAGAATTAATCCAGAGGTACCAAACCATCAACGAGTTGGGGCCGCAATCGGCCACGAAGGCAGGTGGTACGAATGCGGACAAATCCGGGCCATGAATTTTGTGTAGGTTAGCCCGATAGGGGCTAGTGGGTTGTCCAAGTGTTTGTAGCTCGAGGAACGAACCACCGGACACGAACAGCTTATCTGGGACGATGACAAAATCTGGTTGTTCCGTGCGAGGGAGACCGTACAGCGCATCGAGAAGATTCTTCTTGAAGGTGGCGGGCTCCGCGCAGTCAAACGCCCAGATAACGAACAAGGAATCCTGGATACGCTGACCCCTGCCGCAATCGAAGTAGCTTCTACGTAGGCTTTTGAAACGTCGGCCCTTCGCGATCGCATCGCGGAGCTCCGAGGGGCCGAGCGTCGTTTTGACCTCAATGAGAGCAAATACGCTCTCCACGGTCCATAGCTGATTGGCGGAGGACCCATAGAGTGGAGCGTTGTTCAGGGAATCGACGACCAGCAAGTCAGCCTGGTTTGAGAAGACATTGTCGCGGGATACTACGAGTCCGGAACTGACGCCAAAGCGCTTGGGCAGATGCTCGGACGGGAACTGCTTGACGACATCCTCTCTGTTTTCTCCTGCAGATAGGCGATGCGTAGCAAAATCGCGTCGTATCGAGGTCGATTTGCGTCGCATCTCGTTTGCGACATCTGCCAAGTAGTCGGGAATTACCATAGCGACTGAATAGCTGAACGAAGGATAGACTTTACACCGGACAGGTCGACTAGCTTGCGAGTCGCTGTTTTAGACGTCAATAGCAAGGCGCAACGTAGTATCCCGGACGTTGTATCTTACTCAGTCAGACCTTGTGAGGGCTTAGCAGGCAAACTCATGAACTTCGTCATGACGGCTCCAACCGTTGGGTCCTGCAGGAGAACGGCTAGTGCCCGTTCCAAGCCTTGACGATCTGAACAATGCATTTCGTCCCCGAACAATGCATTTCGTCCCCGGCAAGAGAAATCGTGCAAGGGTATCTGATTGACTACGACTACGACTACGACTACGACTACGACTACGACTACGACTACGACTACGACTACGACTACGACTACGACTACGACGAAGACCTCCTCGTGTCGGCGCCAGATGGGCGCGCCGAGGGCTCGCGATGACGTACTGGTGCTAACGCATCTTGGGCATCACGCAAATGCCCCGTCCAAGGTTTCCTTGAATTGAGCTGCTTCGTGTCTCACTCTTTGGTCCATACGGTCGAACACGTTCCGAAGCTCAACCTGGTATGAGGTCTCTGTCGGAAGGTCTACGCCAAGGATCACGGCGGTCCTAAACGAGGATGCGACGTCAAGCAGTTCATGATTGCCCTCCAGCCTGTTGTGACCGCGAATCACAACTTCCATTAGATAGGTCTTGAACGATGCTGTGATCTTTTCACTTGGAATGATATCTTGCAATATTGCAGCCAGCACCTTGGTGGCTTCTTTGGAAATGAAGTGCCGGTCAAAGCCATCGGCGCTGCGCGTGGCCTCGGGGACCTCAGCGTCATCAATGCGCGCACATTGTTCAGCCCAATCGGTGGCGACGCTGACCAAGCGGTAGAGAAGATAGTGAAATGGCGTCGGCCACTCTTGGTAAGCGTCTGCGTCCGGCGACGCTGGCATCTGGTTGAGGATCTTTTCTGCGAAGTGCCTGAAATAGTGCAGCCACATATGGTCTTGCAGGCCCTGATGGATGCCCTCGTGGACCATGATCTCAAAGAGCGTTATTCCAGAATTGATCGGGCAGCGAAATCTCCCCCCGTCATAGTAGGAACCTAATGTTTCGTTGAGCTTCTCGGCCAGCTTGCGGTCTTCATCCAGACGCCGGCACACCGCTTCGCCAATGGCCTTATCGAGACCACTTTTTACCACCGCACCCGCATCGGAAAAAAAGAAATGGAGCAGTCGATTGTTCTTCGGTAGATACAAGCGATTTCCACCATTTAGATTCTGATTGTTCTTCAACTCCACATAAAGACGGCTACCCGGCGCGTCAAGCAAAGCATCCATGTAGTTGTCAATGAAGTCAGAGCGTATCGCCTCGTCAGCTTCAAGGAGCTTGAGGCAGAAGTGTGGATGGGCCACGGCCAGATGGGCGGTAAGCTCAGGAGATGTGACCAGATTCATGAGAACTTCGCGCGCCTGCTTGCTGGCGTCGTCACGCGCTAAGATCCAGGACTCCAGAGATTGCAACGCGTTACTCGAGCGCTGGAGCCAAGCCGGCCTTGCGCGGGTTGCTTCCCCGCGACGCAGGAGTGCAGCCATGTCGATGGTGGGTGGGTCGAGACGGTCGGCCCACCCAGCAATTAGCGACCGCTGCTTGGTCAGGAGAATCAGCTTTGGCAACTGCGGTTCGACCAGCAGCACCAGATCGTCATAGCGTTTGGTGAGGTGCAGGGTCTCAATCAATTCGCGAAAGACGCGAATTCTTCCCCGGACCAGCAGGGGAGATCTAGTCCGCCAGAAGAAGTAGAAGACGACGGAGAGAAGGAGCAGGTAAACCGCGTTCGAACTATCGAGTCCCCATTTCCATGGCCCAAGACTGTAGTACAGCCCGAGCCTTTCCAGGGCTGGAGCAAATACCAAGTAGTGGATGAGGAGAAAGACGATGCCACCGATCAGCCAATCCCACCAGGCCATGCAAAAGCGGAGGCGAAGCCTGCTAGTAGGGGAGACCAGTGCCCAGACCGCGGCGATAACGCCCAATATGGTCAGCAAGCTGGTGGTGTCAATTTGGGCAGGAGCGGTCATAGCGCGGTCTATCTCATCCTTCCGTGTATTGGCGCAGTTGGGGATAGAGCTGGAATCATGTGCCGGCGGGTGAGTCCGTAGGTTGAAATAACGTTCCGAACTACGCCCTGAATTTAACATAAATTGCGACCGAGAGCGCGATTGAGCGCGTCGCTGGTGTTATCGTGCGTGGATGACGGTCCACGACCAAAGCGGCCGGCGGATTGTTCACGAACTGACGTTGCCACGCTCGGCGTCATCGCGGGCATCGCGCCTCGCCCACATCACCGTTGGAACGTACGGTATATGTACGTTGCGCCTCAGCTTCGTCAACTGTGTCGGCGAATCGCTCATGCTGCTCCCAATACGTTGCACAGGCAAGCAACGGTGCAATCGGGAGCTAACGGTCGAGCGGTTCCCCAGACATCCAATACTAAGCTGAACGCTATATGCAAAGGGCACTTGCTCGCTACAGCATGGAATGGAATCAGGACGAAGGCAGCCACGGCAGCGATGACAGCCCCGAGCGGTTGGACGCAATCCGCTGGATCCAAGCGCAGATGGAGAACTACGGTCTACTGTCCACGGGATTAGGAAGCGTCTGTACGCGCAGTGACTTCATTGAAGGAAAACGAATTGGCCCCAAAGCAAGTGGTTAAACCCGTTGTCGCGAGCAATGCGACGGACGGAATTGGTCAGAAGGAGCTTCCCATCGCTGAGGCGATGCGCGATGCAGATCGCCTCAGCGATGAAGCCAGTGATGCATGCGTCGGTAGTGGAAGCGTTGACTCTCAGGCCCAACGCTTGACCTCACCCGCACAAGAGAGCGTGTATCAAGCAGGGACGGCAAGTAGCCGCTCCATTTCTGCTTGGGCTTCTTTTTCGAAGGCGCTCTTCAGTGCCACCAGCTCCTTGTAATGCTTGCCATATTCATCCCGAGCGTCCTCCATCAGCTTTCGGTGGTCGTCGATTCTCATCTCCTGCTCGGCGACGCGAACTTGATAGGCGATTGGACTGGCCCATGCCGCCATCTCGTGCACCTTATGAAGATACCGTAGCACCGGCAGTTGTAGGTTAGGGAAGTAGAGTTGTGAGATCGCGGACGCCGAGTCTATTTGCTTGGAGTCAAAACTCTGCGGCTTTCCAATTGTCGACTCTCGACAGAAGAGGTCTATCGTCTGGTTGCAGGCAGAGATACTGGCAACGAGCTCTTCTAGCTTTACTCGTCTCAACAAGTTCAACTCCCGGGACTTCCACTCCCTATGACCGATCTCCGCTTTTATGTCTTCCGTAAGGCGTGTGGTCTGCTGGAGTTGCCGCTTCAGCTCGTCGAAATCGTCCCGCGTCGCCAGGTTCTCGGCCCGGCGTTTGATGTAGGCCCCCGCGAACGCAGCGAGGAATGAAGTCATCAAGAACATCAACCAATACAGCCAGTTCTCCGCGATCTTGCGCGAGACGATCTCGGTGACGAAAGCCTGCGTGGTGGAGTCCATGCTAAAAGAGCCACTCGTTGTAATCGAGATTAGGGAATACTGCTGTCAGCGATGCCAGCGCAATGGCTCTGCCAACACTGGTCAATCCATAATTACCCAGTCGGAGGTTGTTGTGTCTTTCTATCAAGATTACGAATTTCGGGGATCGCATTCCGAGCACGCCCTTAAAATCTTTTGTCTCCTTTATTCCAAGATGAGAATTTTGTCCGTGGAGATGCTCAAAGATATCAAACGCAAACGCTCCACCACTCACCTCTAGGGCACCCGTGTATCTTATGTGGCTGATCTGAACAGGGGATATATCATTGATTGAAGCGTCCAAAAAATCGTCTGTAGCGTGCGCCAATCCCTCGTAGCCAGCGAAGATATGGCTATTCTTCGAGGTTTGAAAATGTCTCACCACAAGGATGAGAACGAGAAGTTTTATTTGAACAGCGGTCAATCGTGGCACGACCTGTACGGCTTCGGAAACCACCATATCCTTGAACTTCGACGGATCTACAGCCACTCGCTCAGCGATCAACGCACAAAGAACGTCCGGGTTCGCGTCCGCACCACGCCGAGCACTCGCCACGACAGCATCGTTGATGGCAGCCTGAACATCGGGCTCCCTAAATCGAGTAGCATCGATTCGGTCCACCACCTGTGCCAAGCGTCGTTCGAAAGTAGACAGCAGAGTCTGAACGCGTTCCTCCGCTACGACTTTCGCTTCTTCCCGCAGTTTTGGAAAGTTGTCTCGAAGAAAAAGATGCACTAGCTCTTTCACCTCTGAGAACGACATTCCCACGTAGATATCGCGCCCCGCCTGAACGGCAAGCGCATTCTCGCCAGCGATCTGTTTTTGATTGCCGCTCAACATGTATCCTCACTTTATCCAGATGCTGTAGTCGAGGGGGCCAAGATGTCGCGAGAGGTTTGCTATCGCAATAGCTTGTCCGACGCTAGTTAGAGTCAATGAGAATCCGTTTGAAGCATTGAAGGCATCTAGTAAGCGACCCCAAGTGGGAGCGTTGGCATGCACATCCTTTCGAAAGAGCTCTAGATCCGTGTATCCAAGATGCTTGTAAGTTTGCTTCATCACTCCGTCGTAGATATCTCCGCCGCCAAACTGGTTGTGGCTTCCGGTGCCCGCGTACGCGAGGTGCATTCGTTGCGACGATGAAAGGTCGAATCCCTGGCCGCAAGCCATGAACGCGCGCTGCATATGCGGCTCTAGTTCGGCCACCGTATTCACCCCCGTAATCCCCATTGCGGTCGCAAACATGACCAGGGATAGGTAGCTAATCTGTGCGGCGGTTAAGCGCCCTACTATGACAACAGCTTCACTGAGGACGATGTCCTTGTATTCACTTGCGTCAGACGAGATTCGCTCCGCAATCAGAGCACTGAGCAAACCGGGGTGGGCATCGTCGCCCCTTCTTGCACTGGCCTGAACCGCATCATTTATCGTCGCCTGAACATCAGGATCGGCGAGCTTGGCTGCTTCGATACGTGGCGCTGCCGCAGCCAGCGCATTCTTCAGTTCTTCGCCCAGTCTGTTGACGTGCTCCTCAGCAACCTTCTTCGCCTCCTCTCTTAGGCGAGGAAAGTTGTACTCCATGAACAAGCGGACCATCTGATCGACGTGTTCCGGAGACGCACCCGCAATATTGATATCGCCTTGCGCTTGCATAGCAACGCCGCCGGCTGCGACGCTCTGGTTTTGCTTCTCTCCGAACATCGCCGCCTCACTTTCTTATGGTGATGTTGCCGCCAGCTTGGATGCCCTTGCCACCCTTCCCCACCTTTTGAGACATGGTCGATGGTGGATTCCCCCGGCTCGAAACGAACTCCGCAATCAAGGCTCCCAGCGCTACTACAGCGGCGATCACAGAGTCATATCCCGGTTTATTAACCGCCCAAACAACACTTGCCACGAGGGCCGCGAAAAGCACCAATCTCAAAAGCAACCTCATTTCTTAGTGACCCCATCTGTTTGTTGTTGAACGCGAAGATTCTACGGAATCTCTCTAAAAAAACAACGCCACGCTAGGGGGTGTTGCGTCGCCTAGTCGAAACGGTCCGCTGCCACTTAGTGCAGAGAAATGGTTTCCGGTCGCTTCATCGCTTGCGAGCCAAAGTCAAGATCATCGTCGCATTGGACCGGCTTCTTGAGCGCCGAGAGATCTTTTGCTGAGAGCATCCGGAGAACGCGCTGACGCTCGACGTCATCGGCGATGTCATATCGACGGAATAAACAGGATAGTGAAATGCGCTTCCGAGCGTACAACGTTCGGAACGTTGCGCCCAAATCTTGGCGGCGAACTGGAATGACCGCTCCTGGCCGCCTTGAGCCGGAGGAACGAATGCTCACTTGATGGTGGAGCGATCAGGGAGGGTCGACAGCGGGGGGGGGCAAGACGAATCATGATTCCGATCTACGCACCGCATTTAACATAATTTGCGGCTTACCTCTTCACGGGTCAGGCCGACGCATGCCAAAGGAGACGGCGCGGGCGCTTCACAGCCCAGCATTGGCGGGGTCTGCAAGAGCGTGATGAAGGCCGCCTTATTGCCGGCAAGTACGTTCTGAGTTCGCACATTCGCCGTCCATCGCGGTGAGCGATTCAGATTGAAGCCGTTCAACGCAGTGCGCCGATGGATGAAACGCTGCACTCGACCCCCAATGCGTTACTGGAGGCGAAGAGTGCGGTTGCCGAGGAAGTCTTCATTTCCCGCCAGTGACTTCGCTGGCCTCTGTGCAAATAGGATGAAGGCCGGTGACTACTGGTGCCTCACAAACGCTGTCTACACGCTCTCGGTACAGATCCGTTAAACACCTGTTGGTCGCGCACTTGTTCCGCTTGGCGATCCAAGCGCGTTGCTCTTTTCTAAGGCTCAGACCATCGTCGCCTAAGTTAGACCCCATCATCATCTGATAGTTTGCCGTAAGGGCGTCATCAAGTTTGCTCAGTTGTGCGTCTGCGCAGATTTCTTTCTCGACGAAGGTGCCGGCTTTTCTGCAATCGAAGGATGCCGCATGTGTTACGGACGAAAGTCCAAGAAGGACAGTGGCCGACAGGAGACGAAGTTTCATAGGGAGATCAGTAGACTTGAAAAAGCCCGCGAGGGCGGGCTTGGGTCGGGTCATCGCCGTGGCTGGTTGAACGAGGAGGAACTTACTGCCTCGCACTGTAGATCGCGTTAGCGACGAGCACAAATACCAGGAACAGGATGCC
>Ga0102589_1000584_pt1 | contig 67728 bp, 68 predicted proteins | sample AraplaMF_Col_mLB_FD_76858 | JGI IMG/M metagenome (GOLD analysis project Ga0102589, IMG submission 76858) | Arabidopsis root microbial communities from the University of North Carolina, USA - plate scrape MF_Col_mLB | ecosystem: Host-associated > Plants > Roots > Endosphere | place: USA...
TCGAATCGCGTAATTATGGATTTGCTAGACATTTTAATCCATATATTGTGAATACCGTTGTAGGCTTTATTGGACCTGAATATTTATACAATAACAAACAGGTTATACGTGCTGGCCTTGAAGATCATTTCATGGGTAAAATGCACGGTCTCCCAATGGGCGTGGATATTTGTTACACGAACCATATTAAGGCAGACCAAAATGATATTGAAGATTTAAGTGTTTTACTAACAGCAGCGGGTGTCAACTTTATTATCGCTGCAGCTATGGGCGACGATGTCATGCTGAATTATCAGTCAATGAGCTTCCATGATGTCGCAACATTACTTCAAACGTTTGGTAAAAAACCAGCTCCTGAATATCTAGTATGGTTAGAAAAAATGGGTATTTATGAAAATGGTCGTCTATCTGCAAGAGCTGGCGATTTATCTATATTTGAAAGGTAGGTGAATCCATTGAATGAACAACTAGTTTCGATGATTACACAGTTAGTTATGGAAAAGATGGGCAATAATGCGTCAGATAAATCTTCTCATGACACAGCTGTGCCAACAGAAAACCAAAAGGAAACACTTATTAAGTTTCACAATACGGTAGCTAATGATAATTATGCTGATGAAGTAGTAAGCCCGAGCACAATTGAACAATCAAATGAACCATTAATCAAGCTTTATCATACTGAATCAAGTAATCATGAACAATCATATTACAGCGCAAGTAATGATGAATCGACTTATACTTCAGTACCTATCACAGAATTTAAATTTGAAGAGGACGAAGTGTCTGAAAGTGTTCAAGCTGCTAAGAAGCATACACCAGCAAGAATAGGTGTTGGCAGAGCTGGGACAAGGCCTAAAACTAAAACTTGGCTAAAGTTCCGACTTGATCATGCAGCAGCAGTAGACGCAGTATATGGAGAAGTGACAGAAGAGCTACTACAAAAGCTTGATGTCTTTCAAGTAACTACTAGAGTGACAGATAAGGAAGAATACATTACTAGACCGGATTTAGGTCGTCGTTTATCAGAAGAAGCAAAGACACTTATTCAATCAAAATGCAAAAAAAATCCAAAGGTACAAATCATTATTTCTAACGGATTAAGTGCAAGTGCGATTGAAGAAAATGTGCAAGATGTTTATTTAGCGTTACAGCAAAGTCTTAGCAATTTAAATATTGAAATAGGCACTACTTTCTATATTGATAAAGGGCGTGTTGCTCTTATGGATGAAATTGGCGAGCTTTTACAAGCAGAAGTGATCGTTTATTTAATTGGTGAGCGTCCTGGCCTTGTATCTGCTGAGTCAATGAGTGCCTATATATGCTATCAACCTAGAATTGGCACAGTAGAAGCTGATCGAATGGTCGTTTCGAACATTCATAAAGGTGGTATCCCGCCATTAGAGGCAGGTGCTTATTTAGGAACAGTAGTTCAAAAAATATTGCATTACAAGGCAAGTGGAGTAGGTCTTGTGGCAAAAGAAGGTTAGGGGGGGCAAACAATGAATCCTCAAAAAATTATGGCAGAAATTTTGGCAATGCAAATCATTCCAAGAGTGAATAATGAATTAGCAGAGCAATTAGATTTAAAGCCATATCACAATAGCATTGGGCTCGTAACTCTAACAATAGATGATGTTGGATATGTAGCGTTGGACGAAGCTACGAAAAAAGCAGATGTTGATGTTGTTTATGCAAAAAGCTTTTATGCAGGAGCTGCACACGCATCTGGTCCATTATCTGGTGAGGTCATTGGCATTATTGCTGGTAGCTCGCCTGATGAAATACGCAGTGGTTTCGATGCGATTCAACAGAAAATCCAGTTTGATACGTATTTTGAAGCCATTCTTCAAAATGAAAACCACGCTCTTTTTGCACATACTGTAGCAAGCTGTGGTACGTATCTGGCTGAGCTAGCAAACGTTAAAGTAGGAACAGCCCTTGCTTATTTAATAGCTCCGCCCCTTGAGGCTGTCGTTGGTTTAGATGCGGCATTAAAGGCGGCAGATGTTGAACTAAAGGTTTTCTTTGGTCCACCATCTGAAACCAATTTCGGTGGCGGGTTATTAAGTGGTAGCCAATCTTCCTGCCAAGCTGCTGCAGATGCTTTTAGAGAGGCTATTGAGAATTTAGCGAGAAACCCAGTTGTTTAGAAAGGAGGGGCTTTATGGCCACACTAGATAAAGATTTATTAGCAATTCAAGAAATGAGAGACGCCGTGAGAAGTGCCAATATTGCACAGGCTGCATACATGCAGTATTCACAGCAGCAAGTAGATAATATCGTCAAGGCTGTTGCGGATGCCGCATTTAAAGAGGCAGAACGTTTGGCAAATATGGCCGTTCAGGAAACAGGGATGGGCATACCTAATCATAAAAAAATGAAAAATGAGGTAGCCTCTAGAGATGTCTATGAAGATATTAAAGATTTGAAGACTGTTGGTGTAGTTGGTTTCGATCGTATGAAGAAAGTTACAGAGATTGCTAGTCCGTTTGGTGTAGTCGCGGGCATTGTTCCAACGACAAATCCAACATCAACAGCAATCTTTAAAACACTTATCTCATTGAAAACTAGAAATGGTCTCGTACTAAGCCCACACCCATATGCGGTTAATTGTACAAAGGAAGCTTTAGAGATTTGTAGAGTAGCTGCTGAAAAAGCAGGAGCACCAGAAGGATTGCTGCACTGTTTAACAATGTCTTCTATGGAAGCTACGCAGCAATTAATGAAGCACCCAGATATTCACTTAATTTTAGCGACTGGTGGTGGTGCACTAGTAAAAGCAGCCTATAGTTCAGGCAAACCTGCATATGGAGTAGGACCAGGAAATGTACCGGCTTACATTGAAAAATCTGCGAATATATCTAAATCTGTTCGCCAGCTTGTACAAAGTAAGTCTTTTGATAACGGTACAATTTGTGCTACAGAGCAATCAATTATCGTAGATAAAGTTATTGCAGAGCAAGTTTTAACAGAGTTAAAGAAAAACAATGCGTATATTTTGAGCGATGCAGAGAAGGTGAAGATGGAGAAGCTTATTTCTCCTGTACCAGGGAAGGTAAATCCTCAAATTGTAGGTAAATCAGCAGCTTGCTTAGCAGATTCTATCGGAATTACCGTGCCGGAAGATACAAAAGTACTTGTTGGTATGGAAACGATGATCGGCAAGAACATTCCATTTTCACTTGAAAAACTATCACCGATATTTGCGTTATATACAGTTGAGGACAGCACAGAGGCAAAACAGGTGATGATTGATTTACTAAACATAGGTGGACGCGGACATTCTTGCTCGATTCATACAGAGAATACAGCTTTAGCCGAACAGTTTTCAGTCGATTTACCAGTGTCCAGAATTGTTGTCAATACATTATCATCTATTGGTGCAGTTGGTGGAACTACTGGATTGGCACCATCCTTTACATTAGGATGTGGTACGTTTGGAGGCAATATTACGTCCGATAACATTACCGCGAGACATTTATTAAATATTAAACGTATGGCTTATGGCATTAAAGATGTAGAAGTGCCAAAACCAGAATTTTTAGCAAATCCAGTAGTAGAGAATATCAAGGCACAAGATCCATCTTTGGATACAGCCGTAGTTCAACAAATTGTTGATCAAGTATTAAAACAAATAACATTACAAAATAAATAATTTGGAGGAATGACAAATGAGTACAGCATTAGGAATGGTAGAAACAAAAGGATTAGTAGGAGCAATTGAAGCGGCGGATGCAATGGTGAAGGCTGCTAGCGTAAATTTAGTAGGAAAAGTACATGTTGGTGGCGGTATTGTCACTGTATTAGTTCGTGGTGATGTAGGAGCAGTAAAAGCAGCTACTGATGCAGGTGCAGCAGCGGCACAACGTGTTGGAGAACTTCTATCAGTTCATGTAATCCCACGCCCACACCATGAATTAGAATTAATTTTACCAAAAGCAGAAGCTTAATTTTTTTTCAGTCCGAACAGAAGCGACGGAATGAAACTCTGGAGCGACTGAAGGAGAGCCGAAGCGACGGAAGGAAAAGTCAAAGCGACGGATAGAAACCAGAGCGACGGAAAGAAAGTCCGAAACGACGGAAAGAGAAGTCGAACCGACGGATGAAATCACTGGAGCGACGGAAAGAATCTCCGAACCGAAGGAAAGAACATCATAAACGGAAGGGCAGGATGTTACACATTGCGCTTCATCCTGCTTTCATTCCCTATAACAATATAGCTAAAAAGATATAGAGGTGGCTAACTTGAATACAGCGACAAAAACATTCCCTGTGGCCATTTCAGCTCGTCATATACATGTCAGTGAAGAGGATTTACAGGCACTTTTTGGTCCAAATGCAGCATTAACGAAGGACTTTGATCTTTCACAGCCAGGGCAGTTTGCAGCTAAAGAGCGTGTCTCTATTGAGGGACCAAAAGGTGTTCTTCACAATGTACGTGTACTAGGTCCAGTAAGAGCTGCAACACAAGTGGAAATTAGTCGAACAGATGCAATGAAATTAGGATTAACCCCTCCTTTGAGACAATCGGGTGATATCGAAAGTTCAGCTGGCATCAAATTAATCAATCAAGAAAAAGAAATAATCATCAAGCAGGGAGTTATTATTGCACAGGCACATATTCATATGACGGAAGAAGATGCATCAGCATTGGACGTACAAAATAATGAATTAGTATCTGTTGAAGTTGATAGTGAGCGACCTGTGACATTTCGTGGAGTTGTAGTTCGTGTATCAAACGATTTTAGTCTAGAGATGCATATTGATACAGATGAAGCGAATGCGGGCTTTATTGAACAGCAAGCACAAGGAAGAATTATCAGATCATTAACATAAGGAGGAGGTTAGATGCAGGAAAATTTAATCCAAAAAATTGTTGAAGAAGTATTGCAGCAAGTTTTGAAAGATCAGCCTTCCTCTCAACATGACGGAAAAATCCCTATTGGTGTATCAGCACGACATGTACATCTTGCTCAAGCGGAAGTGGAGCAGCTTTTTGGTGAGAATTATCAATTAACACCGAAGTTTGAGCTTTCACAGCCAGGACAGTTTGCTGCTGAGGAAACAGTTGTTATTGCTGGACCAAAGGGTTCTATTGAGCGGGTACGCATTTTAGGTCCAGCACGTTCATTATCTCAAGTAGAAATTAGCTGGACGGACGCGATGAAATTAGGGGTTAAGCCACCTTTAAGGGTATCAGGAGATATAAAAGGCTCTAGCCCCGTTACACTTATTGGTCCAAAGGGCGGTGTCGTGCTAAATGAGGGACTCATTATTGCACAAGCACATATTCATATGTCGCCGACTGACAGTGCTCGGTTCCAAGTAGTGGACGGACAATCGGTACAAATTAAAGTAGAGGGTAGAAGACCGATTATTTTATCAAATGTAATAATTCGCGTTTCAGAGCGTTATCGATTGGAAATGCATATCGATACAGATGAGGCAAATGCAGGTTTAATCCAACAAGGTGCATTTGCAGAAATTGTCAATGCTCACGCTAAGGAACAAATGAATGTCAAAGAACTTTCGCCAGTCGTAAGTCAGGTTGAAAAACCATTAAGCTATCAATTTGATAAGAAACTACTTTCGCAAGTAGAGGTACTTGAAATAGAAGCACAGGAAATTGTTGTTCCTAAAAAAACAATTGTGACAGCATTGGCTTATGACAAAATACGAGAGTTGAATAAGACGTTAACAATTCGCTCTGAGTAATTAGTTCATGCAGGATAAAGAGGGTGAAGGGTTATGCAGATGGGAAGAGTGATAGGTAGTGTTTGGGCCACACGTAAAGAAGAAGGGCTGAATGGTTTGAAATTACTAATTATTCAACCAATCGATTCCAATCAACAGCCGATTCGTTCAGAGATTGTAGCAGCAGATCGTATAGGAGCAGGAATCGGCGATGATGTACTCATTACAAGTGGTGGATCATCACGATATATTATGAAAGAAAATCCATTGCCTATCGATGCTGTTGTTATAGGTATTATTGATTCTACAGAAGTAATGCGAGGTGAAGAGAATGAGTAGCGCTATTGGAATGATTGAAACAAAAGGATTAGTAGGCTCTTACGAAGCTGCTGATGCGATGATTAAGTCATCAGATGTAACTATCGTCAAGCAAGAGTTCGTCGATGGTGGGATTGTGACAGTAGTCGTAAAAGGTGATGTTGGTTCTGTCCAGGCAGCAGTAGAAGCTGGAAAAGCCGCTGCAATGCGTGTTGGAGAACTATTAGGCGCTCACGTAATTCCGCGTCCAGATGAAGAAGTTTTTCAAATGATTAAAGGACCAGAAGCACCAAAGAAAAAGCCAGCATCAACTCCAACATCGACGCGTGCTAAAAAAACAACGGAAACAACAGCTACTGAAAATCGAGGTGAGGCTTAATGACATTTCGAAAAAGTAAAATCGCTGTTATTGGAGCTGGTCATACTGGTGCAACTTTAAGCTTATTTTTAGCCCAAAAAGAGCTAGGAGATGTTGTCCTGTTAGATATTCCAGAAGCGGAGAATCCGACAAAAGGGAAGGCGCTGGATTTATTACAAACAGGACCGATCGAAAAGTTTAATGTTTCTATTAAAGGAACGAGCAATTATGAGGATATAGCTGGAGCAAATATTGTCATTATTACAGCTGGTATTCCTCGTAAACCAGGCATGAGCCGAGATGATTTAGTGACGACGAATGCAAAAATTATTCAACAAGTATCTAGACAAATAAAAAATTATGCTCCGAACAGCATTGTCCTTATATTAAGCAATCCAGTCGATGCCATGACATATGTTTGCTATAAGGAAACAGGCTTTCCAAAAAATCGTATCATCGGTCAATCAGGTGTGTTAGATACAGCGCGTTTTAATACATTTGTAGCACAAGAACTGCAAATTGCGCCAGAGGATGTATCAGGATTCGTCTTAGGTGGACATGGCGACGAAATGGTCCCTTTAATTCGATATTCCTATGCGGGAGGTATCCCATTAGAAAAACTGATTCCTCAAGACAGACTACAGCAAATCGTAGAACGCACACGTAAAGGTGGCGGTGAAATTGTTGGTTTGTTAGGCAATGGTAGTGCTTATTATGCGCCAGCTGCTGCATGTGCACAGATGGTTGAAATCATCATGAAAGATCAACGTAAAATAATTCCTTCTATCGCCCTTTTAGAAGGAGAGTACGGTTACCACGAATTATTTTTAGGTGTACCGACAATATTAGGTGGCAATGGCATTGAATCAGTTATTGAATTGCACCTGACAAATGAAGAAAAAGAGGCGCTCCATCAATCGGCGGAAGCCGTTAAACAAGTATTAACACTTTGTCAGAACATTTAACTTCTTTGATATGTAGGATCCCCAACTATGTATCTGTTGTTATAAAATTTAGCTCGTAAAAATGTTTGATTGGAAACCGAACATTGTACTTAAAAGCTAGTTAAAATTCCCCCGTATTTATATAAAAGTAGAAGCTCTCCTTGATCGTGAAAACGATGAGGAGAGCTTCTTTAGTATACACACACTCAAATTGAGCAATTTAAAAAAGGTGAATGATAGGCAAAACAGCTTGGTAGTCACTGGAACACAAGTAATGTAGTACCCATTAATTTTCCTTCCTTTTATGTAAATATGGGAATAATGATAGCAATCCTAAGATAGCTAAACAAACACCAATCCACAGTGGTGATATATAGCCATATCCATTACTAATACCTAGGCCGCCAAGTGATGAACCAATAACAATACCAAGCGTAATAAAAGAACTATGAATGGTATTTATCATCGTGCCATTATTAGCAGTCTTCATCACCCTCGCCACCATAGCTGGATTCATTGCTACGCCAGTGAAGCCAATAAAAACAGTAGTTATAACTGCAATAAATTTATTTTCAGCTCCTAAAGCAAATAAAGACAATGCTACGATTAAAATAATCAATCCACTCAAAAGTGTTTCCATTGTATACTTATCAGCAAATTTACCAATCACTATATTCCCAATGACTGTTGCACTACCATAGAGAGCAAGTAAATATGGAATACTTACGCTTGAAAAGCCTGTGATATTGGTGAAAATAGGCGTGAAATAACTAAAGGCTGCAAATGTCCCACCTATAATAAACATACTTGTTATGTACGCTGCCCAAAGATGAATATTTTTAAAGTGCATGAGCTCATCTTTCCAGTTTAATCGTGCTTTGTTTGGCGATGATGGAAGTAACAATTGAATCATAATCCCGGAAACTAGTACGAGAATAGAAACAAACCAAAAACTCGTACGCCAACCAAAATTTTGCGAGATAACTGTTGTTATAGGTAAGCCTAAGACTGTTGCGATCATTAAACCTGCAAGAACAATAGATGCAGCTTTTCCCCTTGAATTAGGGGGAACCAATGTTGCAGAAAAGGATATGGCAACACCGAATGCTGAAGATGAAGCAATGCCGGTAATAATACGTGAAACCATCATACTATCATAGTTCCAAGCGATAGCTCCGAGCGACTGTCCGATTAAAAATACAAACATTAAAAATAATAATGCTTGTTTACTGCGTATTCGTAGAAGAGTTGCAGTTAGAATAGGTCCTCCTACTACCATTGCTCCTGCATAAGCAGTAATTAAAAATCCGATTGAAGATACAGAAACCTGAAATGCTAGAGCAAGCTCGTTCATCATACCTGCAACCATAAATTCAGATGTAGTCATACAAAAAATTGCTAAAGCTAGTAAATAAATAATCGATGGCATAAAAACACTCCTAATTTATTATTGTAACGCTTGGTACAAAAATGTTGCTAAAAAAGAGCGCACTAAGCGCCAAAAATAGATTCCAATGTTCCTTTCATAATCTGCTCAGACAACATCCGATTTTGCATCGAAACATTAAGAACACGAAACCCGTAATAACTGCTTAAAAATAGACTAGCTAATTCCTCGGCTGTTTGATTTTTTGAAATTTCGCCAGTTTGCAATCCTTCCTCCATTACTTTTTCAATAGCTAGTTTAAGAAGCTCGACATGTCGAGAGAAAATTTCTTGAACCATAACGTCAATATTAGCTCTTTCCAAACTCGCATTAATTAATAAACAACCCTTTTGATCAATATTCTCAAAATCTTCCTTCAATGCCCATTCGAAAAAATTACATAACCGCTCTTTCAATGTAATTGGAGCATTTAATAATTCCTGCTGTTCCTTAATTCCAAACTCATGATAACGTTCTAATACTTGTTTATATAGTTCATGTTTACTACCAAAAGTATTGTATAAGCTGCCTTTTCCGAGTCCAGTATCATTGCATAAATCCTGTGTAGAACACCCCTCATACCCTCTTATCCAAAAAGTTTTCATAGCTACATTTACAATTGAGGAATAATCAAACTCTCGGGGTCTGCCTCGTTTAGTCAAATTTATCCACCTCTCATTTATATTAATAGAATATCTTTTTTTGTACTAAGCGGTCAATAAATTTTTTCACTCAAGGAAAGATAAAGATAGAGGGAGTAAAGCATAAGTCTTGATTGACTTTGCCCTAAGGGGAAGGTGTATAAATGAATTGTAGCAATAACAAATCTATGAGTGAGGTGGTTTTGTGCTATCAATTGGAGAATTTTCGAAGATATGTGGTGTCTCGACAAAAACACTTCGATATTACGATGAAATTGGTTTAATTAACCCAGATGAGATAAATGCTGAAAGCGGTTATAGGTATTATTCCATCGAACAACTAAAAAGGATGCTCTATATCAATCGGTTAAAATCGTATCATTTTTCTCTTGAAGAAATTAAAACTATGCTGGAATTAGAAGAGGATCAATCCGAAGAAATGCTTTGTTCGGTGCTTAACCATAAGAGAAATGCGATGCAAGAAAAACTAAAGGCTTTTGAATATCTTGTAAAACAACTAAGTCATGATATTGCAAACTTAGAAAAGGGGATACCGATCATGTCGTACCTTGACGCTATCGAAGTACAGTTGGTTGAAACAAAGCCACTGAATATCCTTCATAAGCGACTCATAATGAGCAGTGATGACTATGCATCGGGATATGGTAACTATTTTAGCAAGCTATATGAAAAGATTGCGACGGAGCAGCTCACTTTACTCGGAAAGCCGATGACGATTTACCACAGCCCTGAATTTAATCCTGCTGGTAATGATACCGAGTTCGCTATTCCAATAGCTGAGTCTGTCAAAGGAACGAGAGATTTGCCCGGTAGCCTCTGTGCTAAATCTGTGTTAAAGGGGCCTTATCCAGAATTAACATCTGTCTATGCTAATTTAATGAAGTGGATCGAAAACGAGGGTTATGAATTGATATTACCGCCATATGAAATATATATAACAGATCCACATCAAGCAAACACCCCTGAAGGTTACATTACTGAGGTATATTTTCCTGTAAAGAAAAAATGATAAATCGACCATTAGGAGGTTCCTATGCAAACAACAATAAATTGGCACACTGTAAAGCCTGAAAGCATATTTATGAGCAATGAAAAGCTTTCCAAGCTAGAGCACTCGATAAAAGATGATTATAACAATATAAATGGTATTGTAATAATTAGAAATGGTAATTTAGCATATGAAAAATATTTTAATGGGAAAAGTCCTGATTATTGTCACCACGTAGCATCTGTAACAAAAAGTGTACTATCTGCACTTATAGGCATCGCTATCGATAAAGGATATATTAACAGCGTTGAAGAAAAGGTGTTAGATTTTTTCCCTAAATATACCACTGAAGCCGATAAGCAGAAACAACAGATTACTATACGACATCTTCTCACGATGACAGTACCTTATCCGTACGAGCATTGGAATGAGCCGCTAGATATTCTATGTCAACAGCAGGATTGGATAAAATATACACTTGATATTATAGGTGAAAATGGGGAAATAGGCGCTTTTAAATACTCCACAGCTGGAGCACATTTATTGTCAGCTATTCTTACTGAAAGTACTGGCATGAGTGCACGAGCGTTCGCTAATGAACATTTGTTTACACCGCTTGGCATGAAAGAAATTCCTAACAATAAAATGAACGCTTATGGGTTTGATGATTTATTCGGGAAAAACGTTAAGGGGTGGGTACATGATCCAAACGGTCATTCGACAGGTGGATGGGGACTAACATTAACTACTCGTGATATGGCACGATTTGGCTACCTTTATTTAAACAATGGCGTTTGGGATCATAAAAGGATTCTCTCAGAGACATGGATTCGTGATTCAACAGAGATGAACTCTAATAATTACGGTTATTTATGGTGGCTACGACAAGAAGACGGACTTTTTACATATTCAGCTATAGGGGATGGAGGCAATATGATTTGTTGTATTCCAAAAATGAATATGGTTGTGGCAATTAGTTCAGAATTCATTATGAATCCACGAGATAGATGGCCATTAATTAAGTATATAATCTCAGCGGTATTATAAATTTTATATTGTACATAAAGAGAAAGATATATGAGTTATCAAAATAACAACTACTTATACCCAATCTTACATTTAAGTTGATCCTCTCCGAGTAGAAATGAAAAGGTGGCAAAAGTCATTTACATTCCTAATTGGGGAGGTTTTTTTATGAGAGAACAAAGTCTTTTTTAGATACTTCTTTGACATTACATTTACAGGATGATAGTAGTTTAAAAAAATGGACTATTATTATCTTCTTTTAAAATATACTTTTAATAAGAATTTATTTTTAAATAAAGAGAGGGTAAAAAATGAGTAGCTATTTGGTTGTCCTTTTAATCATTATTCTTCTAATGTTAAGGGAGAAAAAAGTTAGACCAACTCGAATATGGATAATGCCAATTTTGTTAATTTGGATAACGTGTACTTCTATTTTAAGTTCAGATAATTTAACGCCGAAAAGTTTTATCTTGTACTTCATTTGTTTAATAATTGGCATTGGTATCGGGATATGGAGAGGAAAACTAGAAAAAATTCGTGTTAATCATGAAAGCGGAATCGTAACAACACAAAGTTCTGTCGCTGGAGTTATTTTATTTCTTGGCATTCTACTTTTGCGTGTACTTGCAGCAAAATGGGGAAAAGAGCATGCTGTCATATCTTTAACGAATGCACTTATGTTTATACCGCTTGGTAGTGTATGTGCTCGGCGGTTTATTATTTATATGAGATACAAACAACTTACTGGATGAAAAAAATATGGATTAATAATGTTTTTTTGCAACACCAGATGAACTTATTGATGCAATAAGAGCCGACTAAGCTAAGCTTGAAAGTATAAAAAATTATAAAATTTGATCAACTACTATTGTGATAAATATACTAAAAAGTCCATAATATACAAAATATTCGAAAATATGATAAAATAGTAGCGTGAAAAGGAGGATGAAGTATGACTGTTCAACAATTTACTGATTATGTGAAAAAGATGCAGCACTACGAAGAAGCGTTAAGTGTGATTTATTGGGACATGCGCACAGGTGCACCTAAGAAGGGGTTAGCTCAGCGCTCAGAGGTAGTTGGAACATTATCTGCCTCTTTATTTGACATGCAAACTAGTGAAGAATTAGGGCAATTACTAACGGATCTAGAGGGGCAAAAGGCAGATCTTGATTATGTTACGCTGCGTGTAGTAGAGGAAGTACGTAAAGAGTATGATCAAAATAAAAAGATTCCGGCTGATGAATATAAGGAATTCGTAATTCTACAATCTAAAGCGGAAACAGCATGGGAAGAAGCAAAGGAAACAAATAATTTTGCTTTATTCCTACCTTATTTAGAGGAAATTATAAGCTGGCAGAAGAAATTCATTCAATATTGGGGTATTAAAAACGGTTCTCCATACAATACATTACTAGATTTATATGAACCTGAAATGACGACTGATGTTTTAGATCAAGTTTTTGGTGAATTACGCGAAACAATCGTTTCTCTTGTGCAAAAAATCGCAGATACACCAAATAAACCAGATACAAGCATATTATTTAAGCATTTCCCTCGTGAATCTCAGCGTGCATTATCATTAGAAATCTTAACACAACTTGGCTATGATTTTGATGCTGGTCGCTTAGACGAAAGTGTGCATCCATTTATGATTGGCTTAAATCATGGAGATAATCGTATTACAACGAAATATGATGAGAACGATTTCCGCTCAGCAATTTTTGGAACAATCCATGAGTGTGGACATGCCATGTACGAACAAAATATAGATGTGAAGCTTGATGGTTTACCGTTAGCAACGGGTACATCAATGGGGATACATGAGTCCCAATCTTTATTTTATGAGAATTTTGTAGGTAGGAACGAGAAGTTCTGGGAGCATAACTACGAGCGACTTCAAAAGTATTCACCTGAGCAATTTGGTAATGTAGCATTAGCTGATTTCCTGCGAGCAATTAATATGGTGGAACCATCGTTTATTCGCATTGAAGCAGATGAGTTAACATATCCACTACATATTATGATTCGTTATGAAATTGAACGTGACCTATTCAATGGCGATCTTCAAGCAAAGGATCTTCCTCAAGTATGGAATGATAAATACGAGGAATATTTAGGCATTCGTCCTGAAACAGATGCAAAAGGGGTACTTCAAGATATGCACTGGTCAGGGGGCATGTTTGGCTATTTCCCATCATATGCTTTAGGAATGATTTACGCTGCACAATGGAAGCATGCAATGGATAAAGATATTCCAAACTTTGATGAGCTATTAGAAAAGGGTGAGCTCCTGCCAATTCGAGAGTGGTTAACAGACAAAGTCCATCAATATGGTGCACTGAAAAAGCCGTTTGAATTGCTACAGAATGCGACAGGCGAAGGCCTAAATGCAAAATATCTAGCAAACTATTTAGCAGAAAAATATACGAAGTTGTATCAGCTATAAAGGAAAAAGCGATTTCTCAGCTAGAGAAATCGCTTTTTTATGAAGATGCAACAGAATGTTACCAAAGCTTATAGCCTTTAGAGCCAGGAGGGGAGTTAGAAATAATATCGATAATTGGAATAGTATAAGCAAATAAAATTAATGCTACTAAAATAACAAGCCATACTTTAAAGTTTTCTAAGATAGCTGGAGTAGTACCCCCGTTTTCATGTACTTCACCAACTGGGAATTCCTCTTCGCCTTTTGGTGCAAACCATGCTAATTTCACCACAATATAAAGGATGATTATGATAGCGATGAACAGGATTGTACCACCAACAGCTTGAGCGATTTGATAAGGAATCCAATCATAAGCTTGTTGAGCACCGCCATACTCAGAATAATCGGATCTACGAGGTGCACCGATCAGACCAGCAATATGCATAGCGGAAGACATTATTGTCATACCAGTAGCCCATAAAATAGCTGCAAAATTACCAAGATTGTTTAAAGATTTTGTCAATGTGCGACCTGTTAAATGTGGAATTAACCAGAATGCCGCACTGAAATATGTTAATACGACTGTTGTTGCAATTGTTAAATGGAAGTGTCCTGTAACCCAAATGGTATTATGGATTAATTGGTTCATTTGGTAAGAAGCATTGATGATACCGCCTGCGCCACCAGGAATAAAAGCTACCATACCGATAAATGGTACGAAGAAACGAGCATCTTTCCATGGTAATTTTTTGAACCAGCCGTAAAGACCTTTGCCACCTAATTCACGACCACGTAATTCAAACATTGCAAACATCGAAAAGGCAGTCATTAAGGATGGTACGATTACGGCAAATGTTAAAACAACTTGAATGAATTTCCATGTGCTAGTAATACCAGGCTCTGTTAATTGGTGATGAATCCCAACTGGTACTGAGAAAATTAAGAATAGCATAAATGATAGTCTTGCTAAAGAATCAGAGAAAATTTTTCCACCAATAACCTTCGGAATAATGACATACCAAACCATGTAAGCAGGTAATAACCAGAAATACACAAGAGCATGACCAAAATACCAGAATAATGTACGGGATAGTGCTATGTCGACACGTTCGATAAAGCCTAAAGACCATGGGAGTAACTGGAATAAAACAGAAGCAGCTACACCTAGAGTTGCTACGAACCACATTAAGTTGTTGACAACAACCATAAATGATAATAATGGGCTTCGTTGTCCGCTTCCTTTGTTTTCTTTCCGCCACTGTGCATAGCGTAAAATTTGACCTGCGCCGCCAACCCAAGAACCAACAACGACTAATGTAAGGCCTAAATAGAATATCCAGTGAGCTTTCAATGGTGCATAGAACGTATATAAAACGGTTGCCTCATTAAGTAGAACCATTGTTGCAGCAGCTGCTGTACCGATAGTCATTAACCAGAAGCCAATCCAGCCAAGGCGACGTTGACTGTCTGAAAAAGTCCCTGAAGTACGGCTAACACTGGCAATTTGGAAACCAAAAATAAAGAATGTTGTTAAAATAAGACCGAGTAAAACACCATGTACGGTTAAAACTTGATAGTAACCAATGCCTGCTGGTAATGTAAATTGTCCAGAACGAACGAAAACTTGTAATAAACCTGCAAGACCCCCTAATAACAATGCGATGAATGCCACGTAAATATGTGCCATCGCTAGCTTCGCATCACGACGATCCACTTTTGTCAAATTATTATTGAGACTCATTTGGCTTCACCACCTTTAGCATAGAGTGCATCATCGTATGTCCTGTACCACAGTATTCATTACATACAATTAAAAACTCTCCTTCTTTATTTACAGTAGTTACATATTCAGAAATGTAACCTGGTTCAAGCATCATATTAATATTTGTACCTGCAACTTCAAAACCGTGCATAACATCTGCACTTGTTGCGATAAATTTCACCTTAGCTCCAAGAGGAACTTCAATTTCTGGAGGATTGTAATTAAATGCTGATGCTAAAACAACCACTTCATAATCCCAATCCTTACCCTCTACTTTATGAACACCAGGATTATCGAAGGGGGCAAATTCTTTTACTTTCTCATAATCTAGTGTTTTTTTACCATTGTTCGGATGTGAGCCTTGATGGAATGCACCGATGCCTAGAATGATAAGGAATGCTACTAAAGTAGTAACTCCAAACACAAGCCAATATTTTTCATACTTATGTAAGTGCATATGTCTCTGTCCTTTCTTAGTAGAATCAATTTGCCTTGGCATAATTGCGTCCGGAATCGTCTTTGTGCTTAGGCCTGCAAATGTTTTTGTGCGAAAGAGTAGTGCTAACGTAGCGGCGGCAACAAATGTTTTTTGTGCGAAAGCGAAGTGCTAACGTAGCGGCAGCAACAGATGTTTTTTGCGCGAAAGCGTAGCGGCAGCAGCACCGACGCAGGTCAGTTAGCCGTTATCGCATGGATGCGATGATTTTAGGCTAAGATCCCCTAAGAACTCCTTTCCGATTCCGTGTCATCCGCCGGAAGCTTTAATTTCTTTCAGTGGAAACCCGCTGAAAGAAGTTAAAAACGATTCATGAACAAATCGAAGCAGTACACCCAAAGTAAGATAATAATGATTCCTACTCCAAATACCGCATAGAGTGAACCTTTTAAATTTTCATCTGACTTTTTTTTATTTGCCATTTTTGCTCCTCCTACGCTTTTAATAGTCTTTCTTATTGCCATCATATATAAATAAAATTTTTTTTGATGTGAAAAAAATCACACTTCTTAGCGAAATATGTGAAAAAAGTGTGAAAAATGGAGGAGGAAATGAAAAATAGCCACCTCAATAGTCATTGAGATGGCCGCTTATTGGCTAGAATTAGAGTAATTTTTATTAAAATCTCTTATTTTTCAAGAAATTTTACTAATTGAAATATAGACTTGAGCATAATGGAGCATCCTCTGTTAATTAAAGAGAAAGAAAAAGAGTGTTCATAAATGTTTGATGTATTCGCATAGGATATATCATTTGGAACAGTTCGATATTCTTGTATTCTATTCTTCTTCAATTGTTAAAAGAACTGTCAGCGGACCAACGTTTGGAATTGTAACAGGGAGTACAAATGCCTTTTCAAAGCCGTATAACTTCGTGTTGCCAACCATCACTGTTGGCGGTGTGATATCAATTTCCAAGCTTTCTTGTCCTACGGTAGTACATAAATTTCCTGCAATCATATTTCCGAATTCCCCTGTAAAGGATTCCAACATTTCTCCTTCAAGAGGCATACCAAACATCGTATTGCCGATGCCGCTAAATATTTCAGGAGAAGAATCAATGATTACACGGCCCTTTAAATCCCCTATTAAACCAATTAAAACACCCATCTGCTGTTGTTGAAATGGTTCAGAAATAATACTAGGAGTTTTCACCTCTATATCCATTGGCAGGATCGATTTTAAAGCGTGAATTGTCCCATTTAAAATAGTTTGAAAGTACTTCGAATTACTCATCGTTACCGCATCCTTTTTCCGACTTTTCTACATCTTACCATGTTAAAAGGGTAAGATGAAAGTATGTCTTGACGAATTAAAGGGAAATTTATATTATATTAATGAGAATGATTTTCAAAATCAATAAATGGACGTTTAAGTCTTTCAAATAATAATTTTATTTAAAAGGAGCGGTCAGCGATGACATTCGTATTTATTGGAGCGGCAGTGGTTATCTATATTGGAGTGGGAAAACACGTCATGAAACAGGCGACTGCACATTTGAAATAAGAGGATAACAGTATCAACAATTTCCATATAAGTAGGGCATGGTCTAAGTAATTTTGAGATCATGCTTTTTTATTTATCATTAATACTTTAGTAGCAATAACGACAATAAGAGTTGTTTGTTTTTTCAGAAAAATATTGTAAAAGGGAATTGTTTTTTTATAGAATTAAACAAAACAGTGCGGTACTAAGCGATAAAAAATGACTGATTCTCTAAGCAATCAATCAGAGTTATAGTATCTGCAACAGTAAATAAAAAGGATGGGTAATCAAGCGAGGTCCTTTAGAAATTAGGTGATGACAATGACAAAGATATTATTAACTGGGTTTGTACCATTTCTTGATTATAAAATTAATCCAACAATGCAAATTGTGGAAAATTTAAATGGAGAAATGATGGATGGCTATGAAATTGTAGGACGCATTTTGTCAGTGGATTTTCAGCAATCTGCTCAGCAGCTGAAACAATATATAGCTGAGATAAAGCCTCAAATCATTATTTCATTAGGCTTAGCTGGGGGACGTTTTAAAATAACGCCTGAGCGAATTGCGATTAATATTAAAGACGGTGACGCAGATAATAATGGTTACTCACCGGTAGATGAGAGCATTTATGATGGCGGTGTTGACGCGTATATAACGAATTTACCAATTAGAAATATGGTGAATCGATTATGCGAAGAAGGGTATCCAGCGGAAATTTCAAATACTGCAGGTACCTATTTATGCAATAATATTATGTATGAAGGGCTAGTTTATGCAAAGCAACATAAAGGGATTCGTGCTGGATTTATTCATATTCCTGCGTCATTTGATTTGGCGATTCAGCATGGAAAAATACCGGGATGGAATATTAAAGATTTAATAACTTCTATTAGACTCTGTATAGAAGAGACAATTCGTGCAACAAATGATTGATTTTCCTACTACTACGATCACATTTGGTAAAAGCGTTACATAATCCATGGGCATGTTCACAACTTTTCTTAGGTACAAGTTAGAGGAGTGGGGGGAAAAACATCATGTTGGCCAAAAGCTGATTCCGGACGCAATTATGCCGAGGTTATATCAGTACAACAAAAGAAAATCATGTATACACGGAGATGGTCCACTTACACTGGGCAATGCTAAAAAAGTTTATAAGATTAGATGTCAAATGGAATAAATAGAAAAGTAGTATGGATGCCTTGAAATATTCTAAGGCATCCATTTTTTGTTTATATGAGGTTTATTTCATGAAACAAAGTCTCTCTTACTTAAGGCGATTAAAGTGTAGTCACTAATTCAACAGCCTCAACAATAATTGGTGTTCCTGCTGGTAAAGTGCCTGTAACAGTATGGAATGTTAATTCCGCTCCAGAAACTGAATAAGAACCACCTTCCTGAAGCACCCCATTTATATATAAATTATAGTACCCGTTTGTAACGATGGGGAAAGTAGTTGCAGCAGAACCGCTATCATTTAAAAAGGTATTAGCGGCAACCGTTGTACCATCAGTTATCGATAAGGGGGCAGCTAAAACATTGAAAAATCTTGTCGAAGTTCCTGTAACATTTACATGAATATTAATAATAGACAGCGCCAATTAATTTTCACCTCCTTTCATTGATTTGCTATCTTACTTTGTAGAAAATCCTAATGATTCTATGATGATTGGAGTACCTCCATAAATTGTTGAATTATTTGGATTTAAGGTTAACGAGGTAGGAGTTAAGGTGTAAATTCCACCTTCCTGCATTGATATAAAGATTAACGTAGCCATTCGGATTAAAAATCTTAAATGCAGTTGCTGGGTTCCCAGCATCATCCCAAAATAGGCTAGCTGCTAGAGTCGCCCCGTTAGTTAAATTAATATTTGATGTAGCAATATATAAATATCTATTAACTGTTGGAATAATATTTCCAATAGGATCAATGACCGGAGGAGGGTCTACTGAAGGAATGGTACTAGCTTTTATACGTGGCCAAATAAACCGATCTTCACATTCACATTCTTGCTCGATTTTTTGGTGATTCCTAGAGTTCACCATATTTTTATCACTCCTCTTAATTATTGTTTCTCTCAGTTAGCTTTGTATTTTTCACTATTATTAGTATTGCAATCACACATCAAACTTTTTTAAAACTTAATTTTCCTTATCTTTATATATGAAAAAAATTATTACTTGCTTAGTTGTACATCCATTTTGAAATAGAAATTAGTAGTTTTATAAAAAATAATGGCCCTCAACTATAAATTAAGCGTGACATTTGTTAAAACTTAGCCTAGCAAAAGTTGATTGGGAGTGGAGACTGTTTGGGGGTTAGTAAAATATGAACGAAGGGTAAAACTATCACGTCTTGTAATAACACCATCGTGACTAACGTCGTGTTAGCCCGACGCACTCAGTCGGAACGGAAATCAACCACGTTTTGATAGTGGGCTTGAAAAATGCATAAATTTTTTTGATTAAACAGGACGATATGGATGAATATGGCGTCTGAAACCTTTATATATATGCTTTTTTAAGTAAATTAGTGTTATACTTTGCATGTCGAATAAGGTAGAATAATAAGTATGTACAATTTATGAAAAAAGGGGTTACTGGTTTTTATGAAAGATTTTGAACAACAGTTGGAGGCGCTATTAAAGCAAGCTTCGTTACAATACATAATTTATCAGCATAATGGTGATACAGAGCGTATGGATAAGACATCACTTTTTGCACGTAAAATACAGCAAAAAGAATATGTTATTGGCTTTGCTGGACATTTCTCTGCTGGTAAGTCAAGTATGATTAACGCACTATCAGGTGAAGATTTACTTGCGTCTAGTCCTATTCCAACGAGTGCCAATATCGTCAAAGTCCATAAATCAGATGAAGACTTTGCGATTGTCTATATGCACAATGAGAAGCCTGTAAAATTTGAAGCAGGTTATGATTTTAAAACCGTTAAAGAGCTTAGTAAAAATGGGGACCTAGTGTCACAAATTGAAATTGGTCATAGTACATCGACATTACCATTAGGCGTTACAGTTATGGATACGCCAGGTGTCGACTCAACAGATGATGCACACCGTATGTCAACAGAGTCAGCCCTTCATATTGCTGATATCGTATTCTATACAATGGACTACAATCACGTGCAATCAGAATTGAATTTTCAATTTACAAAGCAATTAATGAAGTACAATCCAAACGTTTATTTAATCGTAAACATGATTGATAAACATAATGAAAATGAATTAAGTTTTGAGGAATTTAAAGCAACAGTTCACAATTCCTTTGCGGCTTGGGGTGTAGTACCAAAGGGTGTATTTTTCACTTCATTAAGAGAACCTGAGCACCCTTACAACGATTTTAAAGCTGTAAAGAAAATTGTTATGGATAGTATGAATGATTGGCAAGATCAACTTGTACAGACAGCATCAAATACGCTGCGTTTATTACAGAGTGAGCATGATTCTTATTTAACAGAAGAAAGACAAGATCGTTTAGACATCGATGAGGATGTATTAAGTGCCGATGACTGGGCAAACCATAAAGATATTTTAGAGCAGTACAATAAGCTAAATCGTCAAGTTGAATTGTTCTCAATTGAGGCATGGAATGAAACGTTCGAAGATCAACGTAAAGAGCTTCTTGCGAATGCTGCCATTATGCCAGCTGATTTACGCGATAAATTACGTCTGTATTTAGAAAGTCAGCAAGATGGTTTCAAGGTAGGGGGCTTATTTACTGCTAAGAAAAAAACAGAGGAAGAGCGTAACCGCCGTAAAGAGGATGCCTATAGTGCCTATCAAAATGTTGTCCATGCACAGATTACTGGACATTTAAAAGGGCTAATGAAAAAGGTGTTAAAAGATGTTAGTGCATTAAATGAAGAACGTGCTACAGCTATTGATGCCTACGCTTTTGAATTACCATTCTCACTTATTGAGCAGCAGGTACAAGTTGGTGCTATATTAACTGGAGATGCCGTCCTAAACTTCGCAAACCGTGTGGCAGAGGCAACAAAACGCTACTTCATCCAGGAAACAGATAATTGGAAAGATGCACAAGCAACAACTTTAGAAGCGGTGGCTACTGAAACAGCTGCTCCATCTAAATTAAAAATGGCCGGGATGCAAGCGAAGGTTGATGCTATTCAGTCAGTGCTTGAAATCGAGGGCTATCAGCAATATAGTGCAAGTATTATGCATCAGGCAAGTAATGAAATACGTATGCTAGCAAATCAACAGCTTACAAATTGGGATCATGCCTTTAAGCAAGATTTAGCAGATATTCGATTATTTGATGAATCGATGTTAAAGCCAAAAGAGGAAGCGTTACAGCAGGAAGAGGCACAGCAATCAGTAAGTTCTACAAGTCTTCCTATTGAAGGTGTAGTTAAGCGTGCACTTCATACGGCAAATGCGGTAAAAGATATACAAGGCTTTGCTGAAGTGGCAAGTTACTTAGAAAATAAAGTAGAACGATTACAGAAAAAGGATTTCACAATCGCGCTTTTCGGTGCATTTAGTGCAGGGAAATCTTCGTTCTCTAATGCATTAATGGGTGCGAAAGTTTTACCAGTATCACCAAACCCTACAACGGCGGCTATTAATAAAATACGTCCAGTGACACCAGAGCATCCGCATGAAACAGCAGATGTACTGTTAAAAACAGCTGACCAAATGCTAGAGGATATTCAAGCTTCATACGCAGCAGTTGGTTTATCAGTTTCTTCTTTAGAAGAGGCATTTAATCGTGCGGATGAGGGACTTGCGGTGCAGCTATCGGACGAACGCTTAAATGTGCATAAATCATTTATTCGTGCATATAAAGAAGGATTCCCAACATTTAAGTCTGAGCTTGGAAAAGTATTACGTGTTAATCGTGAAGAGTTCGAAAAATTTGTTGCGCAAGAAAATAAATCATGTTTTGTTGATAATATTGATTTCTATTATGATAGTCCGTTAACACGCATGGGTGTGACACTTGTTGACACACCAGGCGCAGATTCTATTAATGCGCGTCATACAGGTGTTGCGTTTGAATATATTCGTAATGCAGATGCAATCTTGTTTATTACTTATTATAATCATGCTTTTGCTAAAGCTGACCGCGAGTTTTTAATTCAACTTGGGCGTGTGAAAGATGCCTTCGAACTTGATAAGATGTTCTTTATCGTCAACGCGATTGATTTAGCGACAACAGAAGAAGAGCAGGAAGATGTTAAAGGCTATGTACGTTCAGAGTTACAACGCTTTGGCATTCGCTTCCCTCGACTTTACGGTGTGTCGAGCTTATTGGCGTTAAAAGAAAAAGTAGAGGGTGCTGATTTAACATCAGGTATGCCACCATTCGAAGATGCATTCCACTCATTCTTAAATGATGAATTAAGTGCATTGGCTGTTCAGGCGCTTGCAGAAGAAGTCGACAAAACGGAGCAACGTTTAGGTGACTTAATTGCGCAAACAGAAGAGAACTTAAAGCGTAAGGATGAGCGTTTAGAGGAATTAACAACTCTTGAACAGCATACAAAATCGAAGTTTAATACGCTTAATACAAGTATGCTAGAAAGCGAAACGAAGCAAGAACTTGATGAATTACTGTATTATGTTCTTCAACGTGTGTATTATCGTTACCCAGAGTTCTTTAAGGAAGGCTATAATCCTTCAACATTTGCAGCAATGCCAGCTCAGCAAGCATTAGAGCATGCTTTAAAAGAAGTAATGCAAAGTTTACGCTTTGACTTTACACAAGAAATGCGTGTAACAAACTTCCGTTTATCACAGTTTATTAGTAAGAAGATGCAACAGCGCTTTAAAGATGAAGTACGTGAGCTGAAAGAATTAAACCGTAGCTTCTCATTCTTAGCGTTTGAATCTTCTGAGCCAGATTTACTTGATTTTGAAGGGCCATTTACAGATATAGCGAAATATTCGGGTGTGAAATCACACTTCCGCAATCAAAAGGCATTCTTTGAGAAAAATGAAAAAATGAAGCTAAGTGATGCGCTTGAGGTATTAACAAAACCAGATGCGCAAAACTATTTAGATTCACAGAAAGTATCCCTAATGACATGGGCTATTACTTATATTGCTGAGGAAGCGGAGAATTTACGTCTGCATATTTTCCATCAGGCACTTGAACAAATCGCAACAGAAAGACTTGCACTTCAGGAAGAAAGTCGATTAGCTTCTTGGAAAGCTATTTACGAACAATTACAATACGCATGAGGTGATTCATTTGGGAAAAGTATTCAAATCAGTTGAGGAAATTCAGTTAGATGGAGTCCGTTTCGTAGATGCTCGCTTTGATTTACAAAGCAAAGAGGCGGGGAATAAAATATTTGAAGAGTCTCACGCTCCAGGAGCGATTTATATCGATTTAGAGCAGGATCTATCAGATATGGGGTCTAATAATGGTCGTCATCCTATGCCAAATAAGGAAAAATTATCGGCAGTATTTCAAGGATTAGGATTAAGTTATGAGGACCAAATCGTTGTTTACGATCAAGGAGCGGCACCATTTGCACCTCGTGCTTGGTGGATGCTGACATATGCGGGCTTTCCAAATGTAGTGATTGTGAACGGTGGTGCACCTGCTCTTCAGGAAAAAATATCTTTCACAAAAGACATTATAAAATATCCACCGACTTCGATTGAGTTTGTTTGGCGAGATGAGCTATATGCTCCACGTGAAGCAGTTAAAGCCATTGTAGATGGAGAAGTTGAAGCAACGTTGCTTGATGCACGTGCCGCAGCTCGCTACCGTGGTGAGACTGAGCCTCTTGATTTGGTAGCTGGCCATATTCCAACTGCGAAAAACTTTGACTGGGAGCAATTAAAATCAGATGGCCGTTTGCAAGCTAATGATGCGTTACGCAGCAAGGTTGCTAAAGACGAGCACGTTGTAGTGTATTGTGGAAGCGGCGTTACAGCATCACCATTGTATGCAGTGCTAGCAGATGAAGGTTACGAAAATATTCAACTCTATGTAGGCAGCTTTAGTGACTGGATTACACAATATGATGTAGAAAAAGGAACAAATGAATAAATGATAGAAGAAGAAACGCTCACTTTGGTGGGCGTTTTTTTTTGTTTTTATTGGAGTGGAAAGGGGAGTAAGAGCGCCAAGGTGACGGATAGAAATCAGAGCGACGGAAAGAAGAGTCAATGTGACGGATAGAAGGGCAAGAGCGGCGGAAAGAAGAGTCAATGTGACGGATAGAAATCAGAGGGACGGAAAGAAAAGGCGAAGCGACGGAAAGAAAGGTAAGAGTGGCGGAAAGAAGAGTCAATGTGACGGATAGAAATCAGAGGGACGGAAAGAAAAGCCGAAGCGACGGAAAGAAAGGCAAGAGCGGCGGAAAGAAAAGGCGAAGCGACGGAAAGAAAGGCAAGAGTGATGGAAAGAAGAGGCGAGGTGACGGATAGAATCATCAAAGTGACTGATAGAAATCCAAAGTCGTGGATAGCCCCGCCCAAATCGTGGATAGCCCGCTAGATCGAGCAATTATGAAACAATATATGTGGATTGTCCCCCCCTGCTACAGCAAGCTGGACTTTTTTAATCATTGTGTAAAATACGATGCCATGGCCACTCTATTAAATACTGAGAGTTTTAATAGTAATCATCAATCGATGCGAGTTGCGATGTGTTCATAAAAATGACTGGTTATTCATTTTATGCTACACTTTTTTTACAAAGGGGGGAAAAGGATGTTCAAACGAGAGAAAAGTATAGAGATTCAACAAAATCGTGATGTGCAATGTGCTCACGGTAAAGTGGCAGTTCAGGGGATTGGAATGAGTGTTTATAGTTTTTTTGTGGATGGATTACTAATTGATACAGGCTCATATTCACTTTCACAGGAGTTCCAATCCTTTTTTAACGAAATACAGATTGAACAATTAGCGCTCACTCATTCTCATGAGGATCATTCAGGAAATGCAGCATGGCTTCAGCAACATAAGGATGTACCTATCTATATTCACCATGATTCGGTAAGTATTTGTGCAAATGATGGAGAATATCCTTTATATCGTCAGGCATTATGGGGTGAACGACCGGCGTTTAATGCTCAACCATTCGGTGATACATTGCAAACGAATTCAGCTACATGGGATATAATTGAAACACCAGGGCATACGACAGATCATTTATCATTTTACAATCGAGAAACAGGTGCTTTGTTTACAGGTGATTTGTATATACAGACGAAAACTAAGGTTGTCCTTGATGAAGAGAATATCGTACATACCTTGGCGTCTTTGAAGAAAATATTAAACTATGATTTCGAAGAAGTTTATTGCTGTCATGCGGGCTTTCTAGCAGATGGTCGTACGAAAATACAAGAAAAAATTGCTTATTTAGAAGAAATGGAGAGCAATATAAGGCGATTATTTGATAAAGGTTATTCGGTAGAAGAAATGACAAAATCAATATTTGCCCGTGATTACCCGATTACAAAAGTATCAGGAGAACAGTGGTCTTCCAAGCATATTATTACCGCTTTTATAAATCAATTTACACAAGAGTCCTTAAAATAAGGGCTCTTTTTTGTTGAAATGATAAAAAACTTTGTGAAAAAATGTGAAGAAAATGTGACGGAACCAGATGAAATAATGGATACGCTTACATTCGTTTGTGAAAAATTTATCTTTTACACAAGAAAAATACTATGTGAAAAGTTGAACAGGCTTAATGGCGGTATTTGTACATTTTTTATAAAGAAAATTGACATTAATATTTTATTAAAATAATTGATTGTGAAGTTAATAACAAAGCATAAAATTAGCGCAGGCGATAATAAATGGCGCTATTTCAAAGAAAAAATAAAATTGACAGAAAATTCGTTGACTTTACTTTCACAAAGTATTATGATTCTGAAATATATAATAATTCAAAAGAAAAGGATGGGATTGAATGGACATTATGAAAAAGGCTTTAGAAATGCATGAGTATTATAGTGGGAAATTAGAGGTGATTTCTAAAGTACCTGTGCAAGATTCATATGATTTAAGTCTCGCGTATTCTCCGGGGGTAGCTGCGCCTTGTGTAGAGATTGAGAGAAATCCATCACTTGTTTACGACTATACAATGAAAGGTAATATGGTAGCGGTTGTTTCAGATGGTACGGCGGTATTAGGGTTAGGGGATATTGGTCCGAAGGCAGCATTACCAGTAATGGAGGGGAAGGCGATTTTATTAAAGCGTTTTGCCAATGTTGATGCTTTTCCAATTTGTTTAGATACGAAGAATACGGATGAAATCGTCAGCATTGTGAAGGCGCTTGCTCCCACTTTTGGTGCAGTGAATTTAGAAGATATTTCAGCGCCAAGGTGCTTTGAAATTGAAGACCGTCTGCGCCAAGAATGTGATATTCCTGTATTCCATGACGATCAGCATGGAACGGCGATTGTAGTAGGTGCGGGGATGATTAATGCCAATCGTATTGTGAAAAAAGATGTGGCAACGATGAAGGTAGTAATTAATGGTGCAGGAGCGGCGGGAATTGCTATTTTGCGTATTCTTGTGCAAATGGGCTATAAAAATATTTATATGTGCGATACAAAAGGTCTCATTTATGAAGGTCGCGCTGAAGGTATGAATCCAATAAAAGAAACGGTTGCCCATTTAACAAATCCAGAAAAAGTACATGGAACGTTGGACGATGCCATTAAAGGTGCTGACGTCTTTATCGGTGTATCTATTGCAAATTTATTAACAGAAGCACATATTGCTTCAATGAATGAAGATCCAGTCGTGTTTGCACTAGCAAATCCAAATCCTGAAATAACGTATGAAAATGCCAAAGCATGGGGTGTACGTATTATGGGGACAGGACGATCCGATTATCCAAACCAAATTAATAATGTGCTTGCTTTCCCTGGTATTTTCCGTGGGGCATTAGATGTTCGAGCAACAGATATCAATGAGGCAATGAAAATAGCCGCAGTGGAAGCAATAGCCGCTCTTGTGAGTGATGAGGAATTAACGGAGGAATATATTGTACCTAAATCATTAGATGAGCGGGTTGTCGAAATTGTTTCACAAGCTGTAAGTGGTGCAGCTGTTGAGTCAGGTGTGTCTGAGCTATTCCAGCAAAATACAGTTCTTTCTATTTAATATGAATCTAAAAAAATCTCCCACTCTCTAATAAAGAGAGGGGAGGTTTTTTTAGATCATAAAAATACCTAAAACGAAAAAGAGAACAATAAGCAGAATAAGGATTAAGAAAAATAAAATAATGCTTGGAATTAAGAGTGTAAAGAAGGCCATCCAATTGGATATTTGATGTGCCTCTGCAACAACCCCTACAGTAATGACGATTGACCAAATACCAATCACAAGTGTTACTAAAGTGGCTAGCCATAAAATCCAAGGTATCGATCCAGCGAAGTTAGGGTCCATTAGAGACTCAGGTGATGTAAATAACCAAATTAAATAAAAAGGAATAAGTACTATAAATGGAATAGCAGTTAAACTTAGCCCTTTAAATAATTGTGAGTACGTACCTGTTCCTTTAAAAAGTTTACCGAACAGCCAAGTAATTAGTGCAACAAAAGCCGTACCGATTATTCCTGAAATCGGTGATAGAATAACAGAAATTAGTACGATAAGCCAAGGAGACAAGTCTATTAAAGATATCTTATCAATAAGGTCTGAAAGTATAACACCAATATAACCAATTGAAATAAGAAGAATCGCAAAACCTATTGATTTTTCTTCAATCATGTAACGGGTTGTTTGCTTTGGATGTAACCATATAGACAAAAATGGATTAACCTTTATCCTTTCTCGTGTTGTTTCATTAAAGTCATCCATTAAATTACCTCCAAAATAATAGTATAAATGCATTATGCGTATAATTAGTATACGAGTGATCCACCGAAAAGTTTCAAAAGAAAGTAAAAATAATCTTATAAAAAAAAGAGCCGCAAGAAAGCGACTCATTTTGATTACTCGTATCTAGTCAAGCATGGCATTTAAATAGAATTTTTTATTCAGCTAGCATAATTTTTTCAAGCTCTAATGGTTCTATGTATTGTTCGCCTTTGTAAGCGCGCATATTACCACCTGAAATCTCATCAATTAATAAAATTTCATTTGTTTTAGCATCGCGACCAAACTCTAATTTAATATCATATAGTGTTAACCCTTTTTTGGCAAGCTCTGCAGCAACAAATTTAGCTATTTCGATTGTGCGTTGCTTTAAAATTACGTATTCTTCGTGTGTTAACAGGTTTAACATGGCTAAAGCATCTTCAGAAATAGGAGGATCTAGTCGATCGTCATCTTTGATGGTAACTTCTACAAAAGAATCTAAGTCTTGTCCTTCTTTTACGTAAGCACCATAGCGACGTAGGAAAGAGCCTACAGCCTTGAAGCGGCAAATGACCTCTAACCCTTTACCGAAAACAGTTGCAGGCTTTACTGTCATTGTTGCATCGTTGAAGTTTGCATCAACGTAGTGTGTAGGAACACCTTGTTCGTTTAGTTTTGAGTAGAAATAAGAAGTTAAGCGAAGTCCAGCTAATCCAGCGCCGTCGATTGTTAATCCAACAGTATTAGCACCTGGATCGAATACGCCGTTTTCACCAGTTACATCATCTTTAAATTTTAATAAGTAATGACCATCTTCTAATTGAAACACATTTTTCGTTTTACCTGTATACAATAATTCCACAAAAAACCCTCCAATATTTCGTAGTACTTCATTATTATAACACGAATGTTTTAAATAATTAATAGTAAAAATGTTCGTTTTAAATGATGATTTTTATGTTTTTTAACTTCGTTTCTAATAAAAAACAAGATGATAACGAATGTTCGTTATCATCTTGGGGTGGATTAATTGTTATTAATAAACGCCTTCAGTTAGCATACCATCAGCAACTTTAATGAAGCCAGCGATGTTCGCGCCAACTACAAGGTTCCCAGGGTAACCATATTTTTCAGCAGCCGCTTTACTGTCCGCGTAAATGTTTTTCATAATTTCATGTAATTTAGCATCTACTTTTTCAAATGACCAGAATACGCGACTTGAATCTTGCGCCATTTCAAGAGCAGATACAGCAACACCACCGGCATTAGCTGCTTTAGCAGGTCCGAATAATACGCCTGCATTTAAGAATTCGTTAATTGCTTCAAGATCTGATGGCATGTTTGCACCTTCACCAATAGCTTTTACACCGTTAGAGATTAAAGTACGAGCTGAATCGCCATTAATTTCATTTTGAGTAGCACATGGAAGCGCTATGTCACAAGGAATCGTCCAGATACCAGTACAGCCTTCTGTAAATGTAGCGTTTGGACGATAGTTTAAGTAAGTGGAAATACGATCGCCTTTTACTTCTTTTATTTCTTTAATTGCATCAAGGTCTAAACCTTCTGGATCGTAAACATAGCCTGAAGAGTCAGAGCAAGCAACAACTTTTGCACCATAAGCTTGTGCTTTTTCGATAGCATATGTTGAAACGTTACCAGAACCAGAAACTACAACTGTTTTACCTTCGAATGAATCGTTGACATCTTTAAGCATTTCATTTACAAAATATACAGTACCATAACCAGTTGCCTCTTTACGGGCTAAAGAACCTCCATAACCAGGAGTTTTACCTGTTAATACACCAGATTCGTTTGCTTTTGTTAAACGCTTATATTGGCCCCATAAATAGCCTACTTCTCGAGCTCCAACGCCAATATCACCTGCAGGAACATCGACATCTGGACCAATATGGCGGTATAATTCAGTCATGAATGCTTGACAGAAGCGCATGATTTCCGAATCTGATTTACCTTTAGGATCGAAGTTTGATCCACCTTTACCACCACCGATTGGTTGACCTGTTAAAGCATTTTTAAAGATTTGTTCAAAGCCTAAGAATTTGATAATTGATTCATTTACGGAAGGGTGGAAGCGAAGACCGCCTTTGTATGGCCCCATTACGTTGCTGTATTGCACACGGTAACCACGGTTTACTTGAACTTGATTGTTATCATCTTGCCATGCTACACGGAAGGAGATGATACGATCTGGCTCAACGATACGAGATAGGATATTGGCTTTAATATATTCAGGGTGTTGTGCAAATACAGGCACTAAAGAAATGAAAATTTCTTCAGCTGCTTGTAAGAACTCCGCTTGATAACTGTTTTGTTGTTTTAGTTGCTCGAATACACCATCAACGTATTCTTTTGCTAATTGGTCGTTGCTTACAGTTGTAGTTGTCATAGTAAAAAACCTCCAGTTATTTGATATGTGTATCGTATATCTATTTTTCGGACTATTCAATAAAATACTTTTTCCAACAGTCTTAAGTTTGTGAAAAATTGAACAAATGGGGATGGAGTTTTATTATGTTGAAATAATAAAAGGATGAGTGATCTATCTAATTATGAGAAAGGAATGATGCTTTATTGTGAAGGTTTTAATTGACGCTGATGCCTGTCCAGTCGTGGATTTAGCGCTATCTATATCATCTGAGTTTGAGATTGAAACAATCTTGTTTTGCGATACATCCCACCGTGTTGAACGTGATAATGTAATAACAATTATTGTTCCTAAGGGTCCAGATTCGGTTGACTTTACGCTAGTGAATGCGCTTTCAAAGCATGATATTGTCATTACACAGGATTACGGTTTAGCTGCTATGGTTTTGGCAAGAGGAGGTTATCCAATCGATCAAAATGGGCGAGAGATGTCCAATGAAAATATCGAACGTTTGCTCGATATGCGCCATGTGGGACAAAAAATTAGGCGTGCTGGTGGACGTACGAGAGGACCTAAGAAACGAACACAAGAAAACAATATTTCGTTCGAATTGAATTTTCGACAAATTTGTGAACGAGCGATTTTAGCCCAAAAAACGGAGGAATCTTAAGGTGAAAAATGAACTTAAACACGAACTATTTAATCAATTTCCGAGACTAAATAATTTAGCAAATCATGATACTGTACTTTGGGAAAATATAAATCGAGAAAAAATGCCGCAAACAAATCTTTTTTCAATGGAGGAAGTTGAGGAGGCAGAAGAAACACTTAAACGCTTTTCTTCCTATTTAATTTTAGCATTTCCAGAGCTTGTAGAAAGTAAAGGACTTATTGAGTCGTCTTTACAAGATATACCTTTCATGAAGGAAGCTCTTGAAAAGGAATATGATGTTTTACTACCAGGTCAATTTATCTTAAAATGCGATCATGCCTTGCCGATTTCGGGCTCTATCAAAGCCCGTGGTGGTATTTTTGAAGTATTAAGGCATGCAGAACGTCTTGCACTCGCTAGTGGCAAGCTGACAAAAGCGGATAGTTATGCAGTGTTGGCAACAAAGGATTTTCAATCGTTCTTCCAGCAATACACAATTGCCGTAGGTTCTACAGGTAATTTAGGATTGAGTATCGGCATTATGGGCAAAAAACTCGGCTTTAATGTCGTTGTACATATGTCGAGTGATGCAAAAGAGTGGAAAAAAGCATTGCTGCGTGAAAAGGGTGCGACAGTTATTGAATATGAGGCTGATTATAGCGTTGCTGTAGAACAAGGTCGTCGAGAGGCTGAACAAGATCCTATGTGTCATTTCATTGACGATGAAAATTCGAAGGACTTATTTGCTGGCTATGCTGTGGCGGCGAAGCGTTTAAAAGCACAGTTTGAAAAGACGAATATTACTGTGGATGAGGCCCATCCATTGTTCGTATATTTACCATGTGGTGTAGGTGGAGGACCGGGAGGAGTTGCGTACGGCATACGTGAAATTTTTGGAGAGCATGCCCATATTTTCTTCGCAGAGCCAGTAGCATCACCTTGTATGACAATCGGCTTAATGACAGGTTTGCATGATGAGATCAGTGTAGAAGATATTGGTCTTAATAATAGAACAGAAGCAGATGGCCTTGCTGTTGGTCGTGCGTCAAAATTTGTTGGTAAAGTGATGGAAACTTATATTAGCGGTTGTTATACAGTGAAAGATGAGGAATTATTTACGTCGCTCGGTTTAGCGATGGACTCGGAAGGTCTATTTTTAGAGCCATCAGCGCATGCAGGGATGTTCGGACCAATTCAGTTAATGAAAAATGGACAAAGTTATTTAGAAAAGCATGATTTAGTTAATAAGATGGAGCAAGCTACCCATCTTGTATGGGCAACAGGTGGAAGTATGGTGCCTCTAGAAATGCGAGAGGAATACATGGCAAAGGCAGTGCAAGTAGGCAGAATTATTGATTAAGGTAGTTAGTTAATGAGAAAACGCAAGAATGCTATAAATCAACATTCTTGCGTTTATTACTTTTGCTCATTTAGAGTTATTTATATAAATAGTCCAACGCTTGATAATCTTGCTGATAGCGTCCACCGTCCGCTACTTCAGCGTGATATAGAGCTTTTAAAGCATAATTTTTTTGCAAATCCATATCGGCCATTAACTCTTTTAGGCGATCATGCAATTCACGGTTTTCTTTCACAAGTTGCTGCATTTGTGGTTTAAAATATTTCATACTGTCAAACTCCTCAAATTATAACGTGCTTATTAGTATAACACTTTTAGCTTTTGAAAATGCACTTATATTTATAATTCTGGCTGTAAAAGATTATTCGGTCGATCATGCGGTGAAGAATTGGCCTAAATTGCAATTTTACTTCAGATTTCCTAAGTCCTTGTTTTAGGTGTATCAGCTTGGCAACATTTCACACTGCTAAAATTTCTTCAAGCAAGGAGGGAAGAGTGGAGATTTGTATAAATTCCTCCTGTTAAATAATGATATCTTAAAGAAATGGATGTCCTTCTAGTGCCATTTCCGCCTCCCATTTGGCAATTTCCTCACGTACTCGAGGAGCAACTTTTGTTCCGAGCAATTCTATAGCTTGCATAACTTGATCATGTGGCATTGTGCTTAAAGGCACGTACAGCATAAAACGTGTAATCCCTACATGTTTTCGAAGATGGATGATTTTTTCAGCAACTGCATCTGGATCACCTACATATAACGCACCTTCAAAACTTCGTGCATCATCATAGCTAGAGCGATCATAATATCGCCAACCCCGTTCTTTGCCCAATTTATTCATGCCCGCCTTCGTTGATGGGAAAAATGTATCCGCTGCCCATTCAGTATTCGGGCCAACAAAACCTATTGAATGAGATCCCACCTGAAGCTTTGATAAATCATGCCCTGCTTGAGCAGCTGCCTTTTTATAGAGCTGTACGATAGGTGCAAACTGCAATGGACTGCCACCAATGATTGCTAGCATAAGTGGTAATCCTAAAAGTCCTGCACGGATGGCAGATTGTTGATTTCCTCCACTACCAACCCATATTGGTAAGGAGTTTTGAACAGGTCTTGGATACACACCTAAATTATTGATTGCTGGTCGATGTCTACCTTCCCATACTACTTTTTCTGACTCTCGAATTTTGAGGAGTAAGTCCAAATGTTCTTCAAATAGTTCATCATAATCATTTAAATTGTAGCCAAACAAGGGGAAGGATTCGATAAAGGAACCACGACCTGCCATAATCTCAGCACGCCCATTTGATAGTCCATCTAATGTAGAAAAATCCTGAAAGACACGTACCGGATCAGCTGAAGATAGAACTGTTACTGCACTTGTAAGCCTAATCTTTTTTGTTTGTTGAGCTGCAGCAGATAGCACCATTGCTGGAGAGGATGCAGCATAATCTTCTCGATGGTGCTCACCAACACCAAATACATCCAACCCCACTTGATCTGCAAGAATGATTTCTTCAACCACTTCACGCAAACGTTGTGCATGACTAATCACTTCACCACTATAAACATCTGGTTTTGTTTCTACAAAAGAAGTAATTCCTATTTCCATTTGTTATCTCTCCAAATCAACTTTAATATTTTGTTAACCGTTTAGTCGTAACCCAAAAAATAAGAGTAATTGTACTGATTGAAGCTCCGAGGAAACAAACCCCTCCCCAGCCAAAGTGTGCATACATCTGTGTAGAAGCAATTGAGCCGCCGGCACTGCCGATGGAATAAAACATCATATATCCAGCAGTAAGTCGACTCCGTGCCTCTGTACGTAATGGAAGAATCATCGTCTGATTAGTGACATGTACTGCCTGTACGGCCAAATCAAGCAACACAATACCTACAATTAATGCCAATAACGACTGTTCTAGATAGTTGATAAACAACCATGAAATGAGTAATAGAACTAAAGCAATACCTGTCGTTCTTTGTCCGTAACCTCGATCGGCTAGTTTCCCGGCCTGTGCTGCAGCTAGTGCACCAGCCACCCCAACGAGACCAAATGTGCCAATTACACTGTGTGAAAGAGCTAAAGGTGGCGCACTAAGTGGTAAAACAAGTGAAGTCCACAAAATACTGAAGTCAGCAAAAATTAGCAAGGCTAGAACTGAGCGGATGCGTAATGTTCTTTCTTGCATAAACAGAGTGAATACGGATTTAATTAGCTGATGATAGGGGAGTGATTTTACTTCACGCTCCACTTTTGGTAATACCTTCAGAAACATACAAACCATTACAAGCATGAGGGCGGCAGAGACTAAATAGACGGATCGCCATCCTGTAAGGTCTGTTAATAGACCAGCAAAGGTTCGAGCGAGCAGAATGCCAATAACGATCCCGCTTGTAACAATACCAACGACACGTCCACGTTCTGTAGGGGAAGCCATAGTTGCTGCAAACGCCACAAGTGTCTGTGTCACAACTGCGAGTAGACCTACTAAAGCCATACCAGTAAAAAGCATCACGCTAAAAGAAGCGGTACCAACTATAACCAAAGCAACTGTGGATAATAGCATCTGTCCGATAATCAAGCGTCGTTGGTTAAGTAAATCTCCAAGAGGCACCAGAAGAAATAAGCCCAATCCATAAAAGATCTGCGTGATGGTAATTACAACACCTATTGTCGAGTGATCAATATTAAATTCATTAGACAATTGATCAAGCAACGGCTGTGCGAAATAAATATTGGCGACAGACATTCCACAGGCTGTAGCGAATAATAAAGTTACAGTTCTAGACATAGAAGGTTGTAGATTCATCACAGATGCATCAACTTCATGCTTCAGATTATGGTCCACGCCATATCCTCCGTTCATCATTGTATTTTAATTATAACATACCGTTCGGTACAATATAATTATTGGTAAATATAGCTTAGGACTGTTTATGATGTCAAGGGTTTATTTAGAAATATTTTACTTCGCAGTTACTTAATGCAACGGAAATTGACAATGAAAGCAGCTGATTATACAATGTTTACATACTGTTCGGTATTTAAAAATTTATAGTAACCAACTTACTAACTCATAAACAATGGAGGTGGAATTTTTATGGCAAGAACCCGTGAATTTGATGAGGAAAAAGTTTTAGAGGCTGCCATGCAGTTATTTTGGGAGAAGGGCTATGAAGCTACTTCTTTAAGTGATCTTACTGCTAGAATGGGGATTCAACGTCCGAGTATTTATTCAACCTTTGGAGATAAAAAGGAACTATTCGAAGCAGCACTTCGTAGATATACGACATCTCGTGCAGCTGATATACGAGCTAGACTTCAAGGTCATACCTCTGTAAAACAGGCATTTGCTATTTTTTTTGAAGAAGTGATTGCAGCTGAATATACGAAAGATCTTAGTAACGGCTGTTTTTGCATCAATACAATGGTTGAATTAGCTCCTCATGATGAGAGATTTGAAATCTTAACGAGAGAGCATCAACTTTATCTAGCCGTCATTTTTCAGGAGACAATTGAACGAGGAATCCAATCGGGTGAGTTAGAGGAGGGCCAGGATGCAAAGTCTATAGCACAGGCTCTAATTGTGGCGTTAATTGGATTAACGGTCATGATGAAATCTCAACCGCAAAAATCATTTGTTGACAATGCTATCGCAACAACTCTCACATTACTTAAATGAATTTAATGAACTATTAACATCTATTGAAAAAAGTGAAATCGATGACTCGATTGCACTTTTTCCACTTCTTCTCGAGACTATTTTTGTCCCAACCTCAATATAAAAAACCATACGAAAAGTTTGTTTCAGACACATTGAAACTAAAGGGATGAATTTAACTTAAATAAATAAACAAACCTCCAAATTAATACATAGATTTGGAGGTTTAAATCTTTATCCCACATAAGCAATCAGTAAAATGGAGAATAACTACCCATATAAGCCCGATTGGTTAAGACAAATCACCGGTGGAGTTACAAAAGACCACACTGATTAAAGTTTCACTTTATCGTGGCATTGTTTTCGCTGGGCGGTTAAAAATACTTCCTGTGCTGCTCTTACACCTGCGCCTGGTTCAAAGTCATATTCAAAGTCTTGAAGTGCTGCTTCCATTAAAGAAACGGCCTGTAAAATATCACTTGGGAAGCAATAGCCCATATGGCCGAATCTGAAAATTTCCCCTTGCAAATGACCGAGTCCTCCGGCGAAATCTAAATGATATTGTTGCTTTAAATGCGACAAGAAGTCACTGAGCGCAATCCCTTTTGGTGCCATAATCGCGGTAATGGTCGTAGAAGCATGCTCATCCGTAGTGAGAAGTTCAATATTAAGGGCATTCATCGCATGACGAACCATGTTTTTCATTAGTTCATGACGGGCAACTGTATGTTCAAAGCCTCCTTCTTCCTCTATAAGTTTGCATACTTCGTGAAGTCCATATATAAGTGTGACAGTAGGTGTGTTTGGAGTCATCCCTTTTTCTGCCCAACTACGATAGCTTAATAAGTTTAAATAATAGGACGGTGTATTATTTTCTTCAATAATGTTCCAAGCTCTATCACTAACGCTGACAAGAGAAAGTCCTGGAGGAAGCATCATCGCTTTTTGAGATCCAGTAACAAGAATATCGATTCCCCAGGCATCCATTTCAGCAGGAGCACCACCTAAGCAACTTACACCATCGACAATACATAATGCATCAGTTTCCTCACGTACAACTTGTGCTAATTCAGCAATTGGGTTTAAGATACCAGTCGAAGTTTCATTGTAAGTGACAAAAACAGCTTTAATATCATTCAATGGCTGCAAGAATTCTCGCAGCTCCTTAGCTGTGCAAGCTTGTCCCCATTCTTTTTCAAGCTTATGTACATGAAAGCCGTATTTCTCACAAATCGAAACAAAATAGTCTCCGAACGCTCCAACAGTGATCACAACAACATTTTCACCAGCAGAAACAGTGTTAACCGCCGCGGCTTCTAAAGCTGCTGTACCACCTGATGGAAGGAGTAAAATATCCTGCTTTGTGCCGAAAACAGGTTTTACTAATTCAATTGTTTCACGGTAAAGCTCAACGAATTCATTGCTTCGATGACTAATAATATCGTGATTCATCGCAAGCTGAACCTTTTTCGGAATAGGTGTAGGTCCTGGATGTCTTAAAATATTTTCATACACAATCATCAAACCCCTTTGTATTTTAAAATTGGAAATTCGAAATTTTCTAACTATAATATAGCATATTATTTCTGTTATCTAACTTCTTTTTCAAAATTTGATAAGTTAAGTATCGTAAGAGAGTAGAAAATACTACGAATAGTGCCCAATTTTTCAACTTCTTTCAGCAAGTGTATTTTGATAAAAGGGGTATCAGAAAAATTATTTTGATCCGCTTATTATAGAGGCGATAGAGAGGCTACAAATGAACAAATTGCAAAAGATTTTATAAAGACAAGAACGGTGATTGCTGAATTCTTACCTTTAATGGATGAGGTTCCAAGGGTCTCCTAGAATAGGTTTTTTTTCATAGTGGGGTGCTTGCATTAAAAGGTATCCCTAAGTCCATTAGACATTATAGTGTAAAATTACGTGAATAAGTTGAAAACCTCTTTACCCTTTTAAAGGTATAAAGAGGTTTTCCATTTTTGCATATGTAATTATGCAACAAAAGGTTTATTCATTTTCATTAAGCCGTAGATAAAATAGAATAGTCCGAATGTAATGAACGATAAAATAATATAAAGTACAGCTCTTCCAGGCTCACCAGACCAACGATAAAAGAGGCGATATGTGAAGTACATAACATAAAAACAAAGACCTAAGGAAGCGAGTATACCTATAAATGGAATGATGAATGAAACAAGTAATAATCCAGCATAAATCAAAACATTCTTTTTCGCTTCGGCACGAACTGTTACTTCATCATCACCCTTTGCTGTTAATAAGAAAAGGCTATAAACGTTAATAATAGGAATCCAAGCAACATAGGCAAGATCACCAAAGCCATTTGCTTTAGATGACTGATAATAAATAAGTGAACTAATAACATAACCTGCAATACCCATCACAAGAAAAACTAACATAATGATAAGGAAAAAACCAGCGAAGAAAGCATCGGTATCATTAAAATAATAAGAATCGTACATTGGAAAACCTCCTTTCTAAAAAATACTTCATTATAATAACAGTACTAAAGTGTTAAATCTATAATGGGAAATACAGGGAATGTTAGGTAATCGTACATATATACTATTTTTATGGAATATTTGTATTATTTTAATGATGTTTTTTTGATATAAGATTGATTGAATTGTAAAAATGAATTTGGTACTATTGGGAATCTAGTGGTGAAGAATCATTTTATACAAATTTTTCTTTTAGGGTATTACTTCTACTCAATTACATATTATTGATCTTATAATTCAAGCGGTGAATAAATTGAAATTAATATAGAGACTTCCCATTTTTTCTTTCTTCGATTGATTTAAATAGTGAACAAAAGAAATTGTAATGGCTTTAAAATTAATTACAAACGGAAGTGATGAATTCGTTAATAAATTATTTGAAGTATTTATTTTGTACATCCTATGATATCTAACATTACGAAATACGTGTTCGATGGTTTTATTTGATCTTAATTTTGCTAAATCTGACTGGGGCGTTTGATTATTGTTTATTGATTATACAAATAGAAAAATTGAGGGTTAGTAAGGAACAGCATAAATTTGTTTTTTTCAAAAGTAATATTAGCATGCACATAATAAAGCCTTTTTTTGAATTTTTATAGTTACGTAGAAATAAACCTTTTAACATTTTGTCTAAAAAAAGGGAAAATTAATTACTTTATGTAAAAATATTAGACATTCTATTTTTAGTAAAATAAATGAATAGATTAACATGATTATTTGTCTGAATATTCAATTTATAAAAAGGGGGATTTAGATGCAAGCGAACATTGCTTTTTTAAATGGTGAAGTAATTACTGTAGATGGACAAGATTCTATCCGAGAGGCACTAGCGATTTCTGATAACAAAATAATAGCAGTTGGCTCGAATGAGGAGATTAAAGATTTAATTGGTGACTCTACACAAATAATTGACTTAGAAGGAAAGTCAATTCTACCTGGAATTATTGATGCTCACTTACATCTAGTTATGTATGGTACTTTTCAACTCTGTATTAGTTGTAAAGAGCCCGGATTGGACTCCATAGATGCAATTTTGACTGCTTTAAAAGACAAAGCTGCTACTACACCAAAGGGTCAGTGGATTCGCGCTTGGGGGTTCAATGAACGAACTGTTAAGGAAGAACGGTATCCTACTCTTGAAGAATTGGACAACATTTCAATAGACCACCCGATTGCCATTACCCGTACTTGCGGTCACATCGGAATTGTAAATTCAGTTGCTTTACGTCTATCAGGTATTAACGAAACAACACCTGATCCTCAAGGAGGTTTAATTGAAAGAGATGCAAAAGGTCAACTAACTGGACGACTAATCGAAAATGCTTATATGCATTTTAATGAGATAGCAACTTTTTCAAATGAAGAAGTTTACCAAGCCATTCAAATCGCGCAGCAACATTTCTTAAAAGCTGGTATTACAAGTGTACATGAAGCTGGAACATTTTCAAAAGAAAATTACCGAATGTTACAATTAGCCTCCCAAAAAGGAGACTTGAAAATTCGTGTCTATGCGATGATCGCTAGTATAAGTGACTGTAAGCAGTTCACATTAAATATGATGGAATCCGGGGTAATAACTGGAACTGGAAATGAATTTTTTAAAGTGGGTCCTGCTAAATTGTTTACAGATGGTAGTAGTACTGGTCCGACTATTGCAACCCGTGAAGGTTATTCAAGCAATCCCGACGATCATGGAATTTTATACTACACCGAGGATGAAATCTATGAAGTACTTGGTAAAGCACATGAATTAGGTTATCAAATTACTGTACATGCACAAGGTGATCAAGCAATTGAAACATATTTGAATGTTGTAGAACGCGCTTTACAAGAAAATCCTCGTGAAAATCATCGACATCGCATTGAACACGCTGGAATTTCAAGCCCTGATTTACAGCAACGAATGAAAAAGTTAAAGATGATTCCAATACCTAATCCACCATTTCCGTATGAATTTGGTGAAAGTTATTTAACGAACTACGGTGAACGTACGGATTTTATGTACCCTGCACGTGACTTTATTGATCAAGGAATTATTGCTGCTGCGGGGTCAGACTCACCAGTTACAACCTATAATCCGTTTATTGGAATTCATGAAGCGGTCAATCGACTCACTGCCAATGGAACTTCATTTGGTGAAAAGCAAAAAATAGATGTTCTTGAAGCCATTCGTCTTTATACCTATAACGGTGCATATGCAAGTTTTGATGAGGATATAAAGGGTAGTTTAGAACCTGGTAAATTAGCAGATATGATTGTACTTGATCGAAGTATTTTGAAAACCCTTCCACAAGATTTAAAAGATATTCAAGTCGAATTAACGATGCTAGATGGGGAAATTCTTTTCGAACGTTCTAAAACGAAAATATAGTGATGAGGCTAGGGGGCTCTTATGACAATAAAAATTTCAAGCTGTCAATTTGAATTGCAAAAAGTTGATAATTTCTCTACCTTTAAGGACCGGATTTTACATGCATTCAATGATGTGCCACTAACAAGTGATTATGTGCTCTTACCAGAGTTATTTACGATGTCTTTACTAACAACTTATAACAATTACAATCAATTCACAGAAAAAGATAATGAGAAACTAGGTTTCTTTTTAGATGACTACCTTGAATTTTTTAATAATCTTTCACAGAAAAGAAAACAGATAATTATTGCGGGTTCTACAATTGAACCCGCCAATAAAGGAAATTACAATACGACTTATATCTTTGATGGAAATGGCAATGTATTTAAACATCGGAAGACACATATTTTCCCTGCCGAATCTGCCTGGAACACTATAGAGGGAGACGAATTAGAAGTTTTCAAAATTGGACCAGTAACATTCGGTATCGCCATATGCTATGAAATAGAGATTCCAGAAATTGCACATATTTATAGTCAAAAAGGTGCCGATATTATCTTTTGCCCTTCCTACACGTTCTCTGAATATGGTTTCTGGAGAGTTCGCCATTGTGCTCATGCGAGAAGTGTTGAAAACCAACTCTATGTCGTTCATTGTCCTACGATTGGTGAAATTCAAGGGCCCATTCTAAACGGATTTGGTACCACCGCTATTATAGGACCTGCTGACTTACCTTGGACTGAAAATGGCGTAATTGCAGAAACTACTAGTAAATCAAGTTCAGTTATTACTGCTGAACTATCTCTTGAAGATCTTTACGAAAATCGTAAAAATGGGGCTGCTACAACTTATAAAGATCGTATCCGTAGAAAAGACATTTATACATTATGAATCAGGGAGGGTTACACTACTTTTTGTAAGATAAAAAAGAATTTCAAAGGAGGCTTATATGAAAAACATTAAACTATTATTGCTTATACCGTTTATTGGAATGTGCTTATGTTTGCCCTTTGCAAATAAAATAGAGCCTTATATTTTTGGTTTACCGTTTCTCCTGTTCTGGATTATCTTATGGATGATTTTATCATCATTAGTGTTAACGATTGTGTATAAATTAGATCCTGAAAACCAAGGGGGCGATGAATAATGAATATAGCTTTACTGATTATCTTTGCATTTGCATTAATTGCTCTTTTCCTTGGTATCCGAGCAACACACGGAAAAAAAATGAGTGTCAATGAATTTGCTGTTGGTAATAAGGGTTTTGGTACATTATTCATTTTCTTACTAATTGCAGGAGAAGTTTATACTACTTTCACATTCCTCGGTGGTAGTGGTTGGGCTTATTCGAATGGAGCCGCTGCTTTTTATGTACCTGCATATATTTGTTTAGCGTATGTTTTATCTTATTGGATTGCGCCAAAGATATGGAACTATTCAAAAGATCACCATATTATTTCTCAACCAGAATATTTTGCATCCAACTATAAAAGTCCAATATTAGGATTAGTTGTATCGTTTTTGGGTGCTATCGCATTGATTCCATATATAGTTATACAATTAAAAGGGTTAGGTATTATTGTTTCGGAGGCTTCCTATGGAGGGATTAGCCCAATTATGGCTAGTACTATTGGTGCCATAATTATTACAATTTATGTTACCATTTCAGGTATCCATGGCTCTGCTTGGACAGCTGTATTAAAGGATATTATGATACTTGGAGTCATTGTATTTTTAGGAATTTATATTCCATACCATTATTTTGGAGGCGTACAACCTCTCTTTGAAGCTGTAGAAAAAATAAAACCAGAAAGCTTAACTCTCGCTAGTTCTGGATTAAGTATTTCTTGGTTTGTCTCAACCATTATATTAAATGCGTTCGGATTCTATTTATTACCAAACTCCTTTTCTGTATTATTATCATCTAAAAGTGCAAAAGCATTGAAGAAAAATGCCATTACCTTACCTTTATATACTCTATTACTCTTATTTGCATTTTTCATTGGTTTTGCAGCCATTGTAGAGATTCCAGGATTGCAAGGAGCTGAAGGAGATTTATCATTACTCCGATTAACGATTCAAACATTTGATCCTTGGATAGTAGGCGTTGTCGGTGCTGCTGGGTTATTAACTGCTTTAGTACCCGCATCTGTTATGTTAATGTCTGCTTCAATTGGATTAATGACTGGATTTTACAAGCTTGTGAAACCAAAGGCAACAGATCGCCAACAGTTATTTGCTTCAAAAATATTTGTGTTCGTTATAATATTAGTTGCATTCGTCTTCACGATTACTGGAGGGGATGCACTAGCAATCTTAAACATTATGTCATATAGTTTAATAACACAACTTGTTCCAGCACTCCTATTTAGCTTCCATAAAAATCGCATTCTTAACAAATTCGGTGCAATGATAGGAATTTTAACCGGTGTAGGGATCGTACTGTATGCTGCTGTAACATCACATAAACTAATTGACTTTTTCCCGAACATTCCACACGTAATTAATGACATCAGCACAGGAATGATTGCTGTTATTATTAACTTTGTAGTAGCTATTGTAGTAAGCTTTGCAACTAATCATTTAGTTGCGAAAGAGAAGGACACAATTGATACGCTTGTAGCATGAAAATGACTTGATAATTATAATTTATTATATAAAATTAGACGTTTATTCTAATGTGAATAAACGTCTTTTTTCTAAAAATTTTTGTCTAAGAGGGAATTTCATTAGCTTTCTAAATGTGTTTCAAAAACCTCTTTAACCTTTAGAAGGTGTAAAGAGGTTTTTATACTTGCATATGTATTATGCAACGAAAGGTTTATTCATTTTCATTAAGCCGTAAATATAATAGAATAGTCCGAATGTAATGAACGATAAAATGATATAAAGTACAGCTTTCCCAGTTTCACCAGTCCAGTTAAAACAAATAAAGGGAGAAACGGAGAGTACTTAACATCGAAAATTATTGAGAGGCATGCCTTACAAAGTCATAGGCAATTATTAAACGTATATGTTCCAAAGAGAAATTCAGATGAATTAACAGAGATAGATTTACTCTATATTTATCGAACTGGTCTATATGTGATTGAGTCAAAAAACTATAGTGGATGGATTTTTGGTAATGAAACACAACAGCAATGGACACAAACGATGCCAAATAAGAAAAAATATAAATTTTTCAATCCAATCCGTCAAAATGCTACGCATATCCGTGCAATTCAAGCTTTCTTAGAACTACCAGATGAAGCAATTCATTCAGTCATTGTCTTTAGTGAACGCTGTACATTGAAAAAAGTGGTAGTAACTTCCGAAAATGTTCATGTTATAAAGCGAGAGCATTTAAGGCGTTTTATCCAAACACAAAAGCAAACTGCAAGACAGCTTTTCTCTCAAGATGATATTCAATCAATTTACAATAAGCTTGTGCCTCAAATGCAAGTATCTAATGAAATCAAAAAGCAACATATTCAAACAATTCAGCAGAAATACGGGAAATAATCGAATGTTAAAAGGGGACGTTTGGCATGCCAGTTTACAATAAATTAGTACGTGATTTAATTCCACAAATAATTGAAGCAGGGGGGAATACATAAGAGTATTAAAACAAGGAGAACACATAGAAGAAATACAAGCGAAAATGCAAGAAGAAGCATTAGAATTTCTTGAGGCAGCCTCTCCAAAAGAGGTCATTGAGGAACTTGCGGATATTCTAGAATTAGTACATACAGCTATACAAATGTACGGTGTGACCTACGAACAATTAGAACAAATACGTACTGAGAAGCAGAGGCAACGTGGAGGATTTTCGAAAGGTATATATTTAATTGAGGTAGAAGATTAAGGGGAAGCGGAAGGTGAGCTTTTTTGAACAGGCGTAGGTACTTGAAGTCGTTCTTTAAGCACAAAGCCGATCCCAGACTCAATTATGTCGGGCATAATCGATAACTGAATGTAGTTCCTAGGCTTTATTTACAGACGAAGAGAGTACATGTTATATTGCATGTGGCAAGATTTGTAAAATATTAGGAGTGGGGCGCGTAGAAATTGAAAAAAGAAATTGGTACATTGATGTTGTTGAGTATTTTCGCACTATCTGGATGTAGTTTAGATAATTCAAAAACAGTTACGCAAGAAACAGTAAAGGCTTCTAGTGAACAGGTAACACAGTCGGAACAAAAGAATGGTACAAATTTGATTGCGGCTTCCGATGATGAAAAAGTTAAACTTTTCGCACAAAATGAGGCAAAGAATGAAATAAAAGGCGTGGTTTTGGATATTAATAGTAAGCAAAAAAACTTTGACTGGGAAATCCCTGATACAGGAACTAAACCCCAGTTATTCTATACTGATCTAACAAATGATAGTAAGGAAGAAGCCGTAATTATAATCCAAACCGGACGAGGAACAGGATTAGTTAACTTTGATATTCATGTTATTATTGTTGAGGATTTTTCGGAGATTAAAGTACAAAGTTATGAAGATATTGTTGCAAATGAAATTAAATCAAATGTTGTTAAAAATGATGATGGTACATTAACAATTACAGCTAAAGCTAAAGGAAAAGAGTCTAAATTTGATTATGATTTTGATCCAGCACCAGATTTTAATCAAGATGAACTTGCTTTCGGCGGTGTAGTTATTTATAAGTTGGAGAATCAAAGAATAAAATTAAACATCCCTGGATCTGTTGGGGTATCCCCAGTATATGTGGTTGATTTCAATATCACATATAAATTCGATAGTGCCAAAAATGCATTCATTGTTGATCAAATTGAAACTATACCTATTGAAAAATAAAAGAAAAGCTGACCATAATTAAAGTGTACCTTTTGTAAAGGAATTTAAAAAAAGCTCTGAGCAACTTTAAGAAGATAATGTCTGTATTGTGCAGGCGTCATCTTTTTTACGTTCCATGATTGTAGTATTGCTGTACTCATAAATATCACTTTTTTAAGGGAGAACATAGTATAACGCTGATTAAAAACTAAATGTTCACTATTCAGATTTCACGATCTAATTTCTAAACAATCTCAGTAAGTGTTATTTAATTCGCTCTCACGTTTGATAATCCTATAATTTCAAGATATAGTTCTTATTACAGATTTAATAAGGAGGAATGGATATGGCAGAAATTAAATACGAGATTATTGAAACGATTGCGGTATTATCGGAGGGCAATAAAGGCTGGAAAAAAGAATTGAATTTAATTAGTTGGAATGATCGTGAACCGAAATACGATATTAGAGATTGGTCGGAGGATCATACAAAGATGGGGAAGGGTGTTACGTTATCAATGCCTGAACTACAGATTTTGAAAGAGTCGTTAGCTAAATTGTCAGACTAAGTTTTATGCACAATGGGACTCTTTAGTGTTGTATTAAGCTAATATGTAAGCAGGCTATAATCTAAGAGGTCGATTTAAGCCCATACAGCGATAGATGTAGAATATTCCCTTACACCTTTCTAACGATATAGGTGTAAAAATAAGTACAAATTTTTAATCTCTGAGGATTTTCTAATAGAATATATGTCGCGAAATTGTTAGACTAATAATAGCAACAATTCATAATGCAGGTGGCGGCTGAACTCCCTTTTGAAAGGGGGTGAGGCGGATGACAGTATTTGAAGCATTTAGTTTGATTGTACAGTGTGGCCTTTTGCTAATTGCAGTACTTACACTGATGCTTAGCATTATTGTCTCTCAAAATAAAAAGAAATAGCCACCCTGCCGGCTAAGTAAGGTGACTTTTTCTACAACTTAAACTTGGTCAGCCGCTATGTTGCGGCATGATTGTTGCTTTGACTGGATGTTGACGCATCCAGTCTTTTTTATTGTATATTTAGTGTATCATATTTATTCTAAAAAGAACATTTTATCGTGTGAAAGTAAGCACAGCTAATTATACAAAAATGTAATTGTTCTTTATCTCTCGATTAAATGAATTTTGCGATGTCATTTAGCGCTAAACGAGATGAGCCGTAAGCTGATGCTGCTGCTTTTCCGATAGCGATTAAGACGATTGGTACTAGATTATCTGTTAACTCAAAGCGCTCCGCAAAAGCCTCTTTATTGAAGCCACCCATTGTAACAGTATCATAGCCCATATCTTTTGCTAAAAGCATGATTTGCATAGAAATTAAACCAGCATCAAATGTAGCAATATTTTTTAGAATCTCTTTAGGAAGGTTTGGATAAAGCTTTAATGAATTTTCAATCATCATATTTTTTGTTGCTTCATCCATGTAGCCTAGCTCGAAGTTTTTTGTATAAACTTCCTCTGCATTATTGTACATTTCAGTATCGCCTAATACCGCAATAATGGCAGAGGCAGTCTCTACTTGCTCCTGGTTATTAGCAATTAAACGTAGATCTTTTTTTACTTCCTCATCTTGAATTACTAAAAAGCGCCAAGGTTGTAAATTGCTTGATGAAGGAGCGGTTGTTGCTTCTACAAGTAATTCCTCTAATTCGGATTGGGGAATTTTAAAATTTGCCTCATATTTACGAACAGATTTACGATCATGCATTACTTTATTTATATAACTTTTTGTTGTAGTCATGTGAAAAAATCTCCTTTATGATTGATGAGATTTTACTATACGATATACTTTTCAGAATTCCAAGTAAATTGCTCGAATTAGAGAGTTTTTATTAACTTCAGCGGGTAAATATCCGCTGAATAGAGGAACTCAGTCTAAGAACGCCACGTCCTGTGGCAACGACTGAGTGACCAACATCTTGTTGGCCTAAAGCCTCCGGCGGATGTCACGGAATCGGAAAGGAGTTCTTTCTGTGGGCACAACGTCGATTCCGAACGCAATTATGCCGAGGCATAATTGATAATTATTACTTAAATTTAAATGCTTCAAAGTCAACGCTTATATCTTTATTACAGGATTTCAATTGCTTGTCAAAATGTTTTAGCATTTTTTCAGGGCCGCACATAAAAATACTTGTTTGCGCTGACACTGAAAAATTTTCAAATGATAACCTGTCCTTTTGGGTGGTGTCAATGAAGTTCACTTTGAATTGTTGATTAGTATCTGCATATTCCTGTAAAAAATCTTTATAGATAGCATTGTCTTGACCATGATAAGTGTAAAATAATTCGATATCACGATCGACTGGCTGTGATTGCAAATAAGATAAAAATGGAGTAATGCCTATGCCACCAGCTATCCAAACTTGTTGTTGAGTCCCATTTTCGAAGTTTAAATGACCATAGGGACCATCAAGTGTGACTGGTGTATTCAGTTGAACTGAATTATATACATTCTTTGTGAAATCACCAAGCGCCTTAATAGTGACAAATATTGTATTCCCATCGCCACCTGAAATAGAAAAGGGATGCGGTGCCTTTTCTAGGCCATCTTGCAAAATCTTTATAAAAATATATTGTCCATGTCGAAATGGTAATTTTCTATCAAGTGTTAGCTCCAGTTCAATGACATTGGAGCTCAATTTTTTGATACCTGTAATGTTCCCTTGATATTTAAAAAACATATCCTGATACATCGTCAACATATATAATGCAGCCATAAATCCAATAGTCGCAGTTATTGCGGTAAAAATTCCTAAAGGTGTAGGTTGTAATAAATCATATCTGCTTGAAAAATAGGCATGATATATTCCAAATGTATATGGGATAAGCAATAATCGATGAAAGATCCTCCAATGTTCATATTTTAGAAATTTAGCAAAAAGCGCAATTAAAATTAGCGCTATAAAACCATATTGGCCAAGTGATCCTAGCTCTTTCGCAAATTCGCTAAATGAAGTTTTTTCTACTTTATCCCAGCGGGGGACCTGACCTTGTATTTGCCCATGTATAATCACCAATACTAGTGATAATATGGCTAAATATTTATGATAAATATAAACATTTTCTAGCCCGTGAAACCAATGCTCAAAAATTTTCATTCTTGTAGCTAACAAAAAGACAAGAAAGAAGCCTGTAATGGCCATTCCTCCAATGATGTGACTAAGCCTGTTAACTGCATGGATAGGCTCTATAGGTGTAGCAAAATACCACAGTAAAGCACTAATACACATTGTTAGTATGATAAACAAAATTCCTTTGATAGATTTCATATATAACCTCCAATATTCATTTTTATCTCTAATCCTCTTACATATACAATGAGAACCTGAAAAGTTTCTGATATTTTTTATTAAGAGTGAATTTCTTCTACAATAAAAAAAGGGATTGTGTGTTCGGATTATACGTTCCTTTTTGTGGTAGGGTGTGTTAAATTAAGAAAGGTAAAAATAGAGAGATATAAGGAGTGGAAGTAAATAATGCAAGGGAATACACATATTGTTGGAGGCATCACTGCAAGCCTTGCTTTTGCACAAATTTCTAATGATAATCCGCTTATTTTAGTTGGAGCAGGCGTTATCGGTGCATTACTTCCAGATATTTGCCATGGAGGAAGCAAAATCGGGAGAAAGTTCCCCATCATTTCAAAAATTGTCAATTCTATGTTTGGACATCGTTCCTTTACACATAGTTTGCTTTTTTTATTTTTAATTGGGATGTTACTACATACATTTATACCTTACGAATCCATTTCACTAGGTATTTTATTAGGAATGGCAAGTCATATTTTCCTTGATATGTGTACGAAGAAGGGTGTTAAGCTGTTCTTCCCAGTATCTATTTCAGTTCGTCTACCACTTACTACAAAAACGGGTAGTAAAGCTGAAAAAGTAGTGTTTATGTTGTTAACGATGCTTTCAGTCTTTTTTAGTTATGAAATTATTTTTAAGCTATTTGAAACTTTATAAGCAAAGGAACCCAATACGAGAGTAAGATGCTCCTTCTTAGGTAGACAGATTAAAATTAAAAATCTGTTGATCTAAGGGGAGTATTTTTTATTCAGCAGTGAACGTAAAGGGGTATTTCATTGTAAATGATTTTTTGGAGCTCAAAATAACTTCGTCCGATATGTAGTTTTACTTCGATAGAGACCCTATTTACTGCCGCATTTTGCTGTATTTCATGGAGAGTTTTTTCATTACTGAAAATATTAATCTAGTTATTGACCTTTGTGTTACACAAACCTTTATAGTCAATATCAATAGAAAAACGAATATTCAGAAGATTAAAATTACTAGAGTGGATGGGGGAGTTTTTATAAAACGACAAACATTAATGCGAACACTGACTTTGTCTCAAGTTGTATATTTAGGGATTGCATGGAATAACCCGATGGTATTCTTTAATACTTATGGAATCGCTACTGTCACTTCCGAAGGTGTCATCATGGGGGCGTATATCATTGCATTTCTCGCAATCATGTTTACCGCATTTAGTTATGGAAAGATGGCAAAAGCATTTCCAATCGCCGGCTCGGCTTATACATTTACACAAAAATCAATTAACCCACAACTTGGGTTTCTGATTGGTTGGACAATCATGTTGGATTATATGTTGACGCCAATGGTCACTTGTTTAATGTCTACTGTTTTTTTAAATGCAGTTTTTCCAGGAGTCCCTCACGCCATGTGGATTATCCTATTAACTGCAACCATTGTAATACCTAGCATCTTGGGTGTTAAGTTCACCGCATCTACGGGTAAGATTTTTGTTATTGCTCAAGTCGTTTTTGTTTGCATTTTCTGGATTTTGACCATCAAAAGTTTATTGGCAGGTGAAGGGGCAGGTACACTTTTCTCAATCCAACCTTTGTTCAATGCAGACACCGATTTGCCTGTGATTTTGGCAGGAGCGTCCATTCTTTGTTTCAGTTTTCTTGGCTTCGACTCCCTTACTACGTTGTCTGAAGAAACAATTAATCCCGAAAAAACAATACCAAGAGCGATTATCGTCATGTTGCTGATAATGGGTGTCCTCTATATCGGATCAGCCTATTTGGCACAATTGGTTCACCCGGGCTTTTCTTTTGAAAGCACTGATTCTGCCGCTATGGAAGTTGTATATATGGTCGGCGGGAATTTGTTCAAATCTTTATTTGTAACAGCAGTAATTTTAGGGAATTTCTCTTCCGGTGTTGCTGCGACTACAAGCGCATCCCGTGTACTTTATGCAATGGGGCGAGATTCTGTACTGCCTAAAAAAGTGTTTGGGCATATCCATTCACGTTATAAAACACCGTCAACAGGAATTATTGTAATCGGTTTCATTTCATTGCTCGGTATTGTGCTGACACTCGACCAAGTCATTAAGTTTATTAACTTTGGGGCGCTAATTGCGTTTGCTTCAGTTAATTTGTCTGTCATCGCACATTATTTTATTCGGAATCGTAAGCGCTCTACTTTCACCGATTACATGAGATATCTGTTTATGCCTCTACTTGGAGCAGGATTTACGCTATGGCTTTGGACTCACTTAGAGTTTGATGCATTGATTCTTGGAGGCATCTGGATGGCAATTGGCTTGGGGTATCTAATTTATATGACAAAGTTTTTCAGACAGGGATTGCCAGAATTCAGTTTCGATAAAGAGATTATTCCTGATCAAGTTCTTGTGGAAGACATGTAATGAAAATGTAAAGGACTTCAGTGAGAAATTCTCATGCCATATGAAAATAGAGTCGGCAATTGAAAGGGGATGAGGCGATTCGAAAAGGCTGAATTTAGAAAATGAGTACAGCTTTTTTGGAAAAAAGAAAGATAGTAAGCTTTGAAAATGATATGACGAAACGATTATTTTGGGGAATGTAGTTCTTTACAGTTAATCGGAATAGAGACGTCATGCAATTCCTCCCACTTATAGGTGAGGCTAAATATGAATTTAATAAAATATTGATAATAAATTAGGGGGTTTTTAGAATGCTAAACTTGAAAATGTTAGATTTGAAAATGTTTATTAATGGTGAATGGTCGGATTCTGTGAACATGGAAAAACGTAATATTATCAATCCAGCGAATAACGAAGTGATTGCGGAGGCTCCGAGAGCAAGTGTAGAAGAAACACGAAATGCCATTGATGCAGCGCGAAATGCATTTGATTCAGGAATTTGGTCAAACTTGCCGGCTTCCGAAAGAGCCTCCTATTTATTCAAAATTGCAGATAAACTTGAGGAGAAAGCATCAGAACTGAGTGAACTTGAAATGTTGAATACAGGAAAGCCCCTTAAAGAAGCAGAGTTCGATATTGGGGATGCTGTGAATTGCTTCCGTTATTATGGTGGCCTTGTCACTAAACCAAACGGTCAAACATATCCAGTTGCCGATCCAGTACAGGCGCTTGTTGTCCGTGAGCCTGTAGGCGTATGTGGTCTGATTGCGCCTTGGAATTTCCCATTATTGACAGGAGCTTGGAAAATTGCGCCTGCTCTTGCAGCAGGAAATACAATTGTGTTTAAGCCAGCGGAGTTGACGCCAATTACCACTTTCAAGCTCTTCGAAATTCTTGAAGAAGTAGGGATTCCAGCGGGCGTTGCGAATTTGGTGACTGGAGGAGGTTCAACTGTCGGAAATGAATTGGCTGAAAGTGAAAAAGTCGATATGGTTTCCTTTACTGGCAGTACAACGGTAGGCAGATCAATCATGAAAGCAGCATCAGGAAATATTAAGAAAGTTGCACTCGAATTAGGTGGTAAATCGCCGAATATCGTCTTCGCTGACGCAGATTTCGAAACAGCAGTCGATTATGCGCTTTATGGAATATTTGTGAATGCGGGACAAGTATGTAATTCAGGTTCACGTTTACTTCTTGAAGAAAGCATTCATGACAAGTTCGTTGAAAGCCTAATTAATAAAGCGAAAAAAATTCGTGTAGGTCGTGGTGATGATCCGTCGACTCAAATGGGTGCCCTTGTTGGTGAAGATCATATGAATTCAGTGCTAGATTATATTCAAATCGGCATCGATGAAGGAGCAAAATTAGTTTGTGGCGGTAAACGGATTACAAGTGGTGGGCTTGAGCATGGCTGTTTTGTTGAGCCGACAATCTTTGTAGATACAACGCCTGACATGAGAATTGTTCAAGAAGAAATATTCGGCCCTGTACTAGTTGTCCAAAAGTTCAAAGATGAAGCGGAGGCTATCGAGCTTGCAAATGATACGCCGTACGGTCTTGCTGCTGGAGTGTTCTCTCAAGATGGGGCTAAAGCTTTACGCGTTATTAAGAAAATTAGAGCAGGTATTACTTCAATTAATGCATACAATCTTGCTTACAACGAAGCTCCATGGGGAGGATATAAGCAAAGTGGACTCGGTCGTGGGCTAGGCACGTTCGGTTTGGATGAATTTTCGGAAGTGAAGCAAATAAATATCAATTTAGAAGTTAGTCCGACGAATTGGTTTGAAAATTAACATCTCGTGAAAGAAGTTCGCTGACGTAAGGTCATGAAAAAAGGGAAGGGGAAATGATTAATGATTTGGGATTTCAATTTCAATTTACCGACTTCTATTGAGTTTGGTAACGGGACAGTAAACAAGGTAGGGAAAAGAGCGAAAGAGTTGGGCGGCAATAAAGTACTAATCATTACAGATAAAGGGCTGGCACAAACGGGGATTTTAAAAAGGGTAACAGATTCATTGGAACAAGAAGGGGTTTCTTTCCTTGTTTATGATGAAATTACTCCGAATCCGAAAGATGTAGACTGCGTAAAAGCCTACGAAAAATTCAAAGACGAAAATATCGACTTGTTATTGGGCCTTGGTGGTGGAAGTTCAATGGACACTGCTAAAGCAATTGGGGTACTTTTCACACATGAAGGGGAGCTTAAAGATCGCTATGGTTTCAATCTGTTGGAGCGCGATATTACACCTCTTATTTGTATCCCTACCACATCAGGTACAGGTAGTGAGGTGACGACGGGATCTGTCATCACAGATACAATCACTAAACAGAAAGAAGCAATCCTTGATATAAAATTAGCGCCGAAACTGGCAATAGTAGATCCTGAATTGACCCTAACTTTGCCTAAATCGATTACGGCTGCTACTGGAATGGATGCATTGACGCATGCAATTGAAGCTTATACAAGCAATATTGCTGAACCGATTTCTGATGCACTCAGTCTTTATGCGATTGAAATAATTGCTAAGTATCTTCCACTCGCTGTAGAAAACGGTACCAATTTAGAAGCAAGACAAAACATGCTTGTAGGAAGCTTGATTGCAGGTATGGCGTTTACGCACGCTGACCTAGGTGCGGTGCATGCGATGGCAGAACCGCTTGGAGGGTTGTATGATACACCACATGGAGTGGCAAACTCTATCTTCCTGCCTCATGTATTTGAATATAATATTCCGTCCAACCCGGAAAAACATGCGACAGTTGCGTTGAAACTTGGAGCAACAGCGGAAGGGAAGACCCTGGAGGAGATTGCCCAGGAAGGTGTTGTATTATTGCATGAACTTGCTAGTAAAATCGGTATTCCGCAATTCCGGGATTTAGATAATGTTAACCCGGATGATTTCGAATTTCTTGCTGAAGGGGCATTTAAACATTTGTGTACTATTACAAATTCTCGCCAATTATCGAAAGATGACTACTTGAAACTGTTCCAAAAAACTTATGAGATGAAAATAAATCATTCATATCAATAACCAAAACTCAAGAGGGTTCCAGGTGTGAGAGTTAATAATAGCAGGGGGAATAATCATGGTTAATCACGATGAGAAACAATTTTTAAATCTGCCTTTTACCGGAATATGTACGTTTGGGAAATATCCGATTTGCACAGATTTGGACCAGCTTGATGCCGATGTAGCGGTCATAGGGGTACCGAATGATATGGGTACGCAATGGAAATCGGGTGCAAGAATGGGACCGCGAGGAATTAGGGAAGGGTCGACGCTATACAGTTTTGGATTAGAAGGAGCTTATGATATTGAAAATGATATCATGTATCTCGGGCCAGATTGGAAAGTTGTGGATTGCGGCGATGTCGATATGGTACATGGAGATCTAATGCAATGTCACGAAAATACAGAAGAAGCGATCCGTAAAATTGTTTCAAAAGGAGCAATGCCAGTAGTTTTAGGGGGAGACCATTCTATCACGGCTGCAGTAGGAAAAGGACTAAAAGAAATAGGTCCATTTCATATCATTCAAATTGATGCACATCTAGATTGGGCAGATCACCGCTCAGGAATGCGCTATGGCCATGGGAACTGCATCCGCCGTCTATCGGAGATGGATCATGTACAGAAAATATTCCAATTAGGTATTCGTGGAATTAGCAGTAGTAAAAAAGAGGATTTTGATGCTGCAAAAGACTACGGTAGTGTGATCCTATCTCCACGTCAAATGAGAAAGATGGGGATTGAAGAAGTACTGGAACAAATACCAGCTGGAGAAAGATATTATGTAACAATTGATATTGATGGATTGGACCCATCAATCGCTCCTGGGACGGGTACACCTTCACCGGGCGGCCTTCTATACGATGAAGTGAACGAATTGTTGGAAGGAATTGCAAAAAGGGGAGAAGTGATTGGATTTGATTTAGTCGAAGTGGCACCTCCATATGATCCTACTGGTATTACCGGGCAAGTAGCGGCACGCATCATGCTAGATTTGCTCAGCTATGTTTTAAAAGAGAAAGAGAATAGAAGGCTAGCATAAGAAAAGTACACAATACAGGATAGTGGTTGAACTGAAATAAAGCGTTCAGAAATGTACTTGACAAATAGTCAGAAAAGATTGCATAGTTTGAATTAAAGGTTCGCCGAAAAGTTTGACTGAAGATTCAATTAATTTTTAGGAGAAAAAGAAGGCAAGAAAATAATTCAGGATATAACGAATCACTTATTTTATAAAGTTTATAGAGTGTGATGTAAACTAATCAAACCTGAAAATCTTTGAATTTAGTAAGTTTTTCTATACTCCTGCGATAAAAAATTTTAGCAGTCTTTTAATTTTTTAGGAGGTAAGCAAATTGAAAGAAAAACTGACTATCGGGGAAATGGCAAAGCTGCGAGGGTTGACTTCGGAGACATTACGCCACTATGACCGGATTGACTTGTTCAAGCCACAATATATCGATCCTCATTCAGGATATCGATACTATTCCATTTTTCAGTATGAAATTCTAGGTACCATTAAAGAACTTAGGCAACTTAGGATGACTACAGATGAGATTAAGGATTATCTTAATGAACGCAATTTCAGTAAATCGTTGGATATTATGAAAACCAAGCACGAAGAACTTGTTTTAAATCTGAAAGAATTAATCGAGATGGAAGGAAATATAAGGGAAAAGATTGCTTATTTGGAACAGGTGGAAAGAGAAAAGGAACTTCAGAAAGTCATATTCCGCGAAATAAAAAGTAGGCAATTACTTACTTTGCATGAGAAAATCAATAATAACTTCGAACTTTGTTATGGTGTCTTGAATTTAGAGAATATGCTAACGGAGAAGACACCCATTCTTGCTACTAACAGACTTGGCATTATTATCGAAGAGACGAATCTTAAATTGGGACGTTTTGAGGAACCTTCCACTATTTTCATTGTGGCAAAAAATAAGGAAGATATTCCGAATACATATCAATTGACGGTTCCAGGAGGATTATTTGCGTGCATCCGTTATAATGGAGAATTATTGTCGAGTCGTAGTGAAAGTTTAAGAAAACTACTTCATTATCTTAACAAAAACAGCTATCAGATCACTGGTGATGCATTGCAAATCATGCATCTCGATATTACGATTACGGATAAACCGAATGAGATTACCTTCGAAATCCAAGTTCCTGTTCGAAAACTATGAGAATTATGTTAGCGAGTACAGTTTGTGATTAGCTCTGTTTTGATTAATATTTTTCGAAATGATCTAAATTAGGGCGTTAAGTAGGTCTCCTAGTATCCATTTCGATGCGTTTGCTACTTACTACGCAAATATGTAGTAAAGTTGTTATTAAAGATTCTTTCAGTCTTTAGCTATGAAATTATAGTTAATCTAGTTCAAACCTTTAAACTAATGAAGCCCCAGTATGAGAAAACTTTCATACTGGGGCTATTTTTAAGGCAACAGCTTTAATCAGCCTGAACCTCTTCTACTGTTTGTTCTACTTCTGCTCGTGACATTTTTTCGCGACCTTCTTGCATTGCCTTCAATGTTTTATGGGCTAATGCAAGTGGTAATCGACAGAATAATAATACTGTACGTTTATTAATATCTTTCATATACAGATCAGCTTTCGCAAGATTTTCCTCCGCATATGCAAATAAATCATCGCGTGTCCAGCCATCAGGAACGAAACTTACTCCGCGCTCATCCAAATCCTCATGCTGATTGCGTAAAATATTGACTGCTTGGAGACCTCGGCCATAGCCAATAGCTAAATCGCGATCTGTTTGAATGTCTGCACCCCACGCCCAAAGCTCGGACAGCATTGTCCCAACAAGCCCAGCAACGTAGTATGTATAATCATCTAAATCCTCTCGCGTATGCACCTGCCAGTTTGCCTTTGCCCATTTTGCCATCCCAAATGCCATTTCACTAGTTGAAGCTTGGACAATATTACGTGAGCCTTCGGGACAAAACGTTAGCCAATCTGCTAAACGAAGAGATACTTCAGGTAGTTGATCTGCATATGGCGCTAATAATGCTTTATAAGCTTCAGCATTAAATGTATCCTTTAATAACTCACTTGTTGCCATAAGTAGATCGAATTTCACATCATTAGAAAGGTCCTCATGATCCTCAATTTCATCTATAGCACGCATTGCTAAATATGCGGCTGCCACAGACAATTTTAAATCATTCTTTAAAAAAGTAATCGGTATATAAAAAGTGCGACTAGTTTCCTTTAAAACATGCATCGCTTCTTTATAAAGTTTTTTTTGATCTTTCACTTGTATTCCTCCGTTCAAATGGTAACACATCTATAGTATATCGTATCGTAAAAGTGATGAAAGATAAAACAGATTGTTCAATTTATAATCAACTATTTTCAAATGGTATAGATTAAGACAAATAGAGTGTAGATTACGAGGTTGCAATTTTTACAGGTTGGGACGAGTAATGTAATGGCTAAAATTCTTTCGAGAAGCGAACTAGTGATGGTTAGTGGATATCAGCTAGAATTGCTATAGTAGGGATAATGCATATCGAGTGTCATTGCATTTTCACTTCTTTTGTTTTTATAGTAGAATAATGTTAAAGTTATAAAAATACGACGAAAAACGTGTGATTATAGAAAAAATTTGATATTTTTCGTGTTTTTTTTATGAAAGTTTGCTAAGTTATTGCACATTTATTTCAACAGCGTTAAAGTTTAGGAAGGACAAAAATACAACTTCACTTTTCAAGTATTTTAGCTAACGCTTTGCTTTCGCTACAGAAAACATTTGATGCTGACGCTTCGCTTTCGCATAGAAAACATTTGTAGCTGTTGATTTGCTTTAGGTAATGAAAAACATTACACCGGATTTTGGCCACAATAACTCCTTGCAAAATCCGTGACATTTGTGGAGCATGAACGTTATTCAACTGGCTTCTAAAAGCCTCTTGAATGCAAAATCTAGTATATATCTCACCATCTGAAATAGAGATTGTACGTAAAGTCAAAAGGAGAATGGTATGCCAAAGGCTATAGGTATTGATGCAGGCGGAACATTGACAAAAGTTGCTTATTTAGATGAGCATAATGAGCTCGTTTTAACAACTTTCCCGTCAAATGATTTGCTAGCTGTGCAGAATTGGATTATTAATCACCCAGATATTGAGGATATTGGTGTTACGGGAGGGCGTACAGAACAATTACTTGATGTCATCAAAACAATGAAATCGATTCATTATATAGTAGAGTTTGAAGCCACATTGAAGGGCGTTCGATTTTTATTGCATAAAGAGGGCTACTTCTTCGAGCGGAGTATGATTACTAATATTGGTACTGGTACTTCAATTCATTATATGGAAGATAATACGCATGTTCGTGTCGGTGGGACAGGCGTTGGTGGCGGAACATTAATTGGATTGTCAGCGCTTACAACTGGCATCACGGATTATAATGAAATAAGAGAACTGGCCTCTAAAGGCAATCGAGAAGAAATTGATTTACTTGTAAAGGATATTTATCAAGGGATGGACACACCTATTGATGGGCAATTGACAGCCAGTAATTTTGGGAAAGTTGGTATTACAGAGTCTGTTAAACATCCAACAGAAGATATTATCGCAACTGTACAAGGGCTTGTTGGTGAGGTTATTACGACACTTAGTATTCAATATGCCGAAGAAAAAAATGCTCAACATATTGTTTATATCGGTTCAACTTTAAGTAATAATGATCATCTTACACGTGTTATTGCCAATTACACACGTACGAAAAAGCATACACCAGTCTTTATAAATGACCACGGATTTTCAGGTGCAGTCGGTGCATTATTAAATATAACTGAATATACGATTGTTTAAAAAAATGTACATTACTAATTCATATTAGTGATGTACATTTTTTTTATCTTCATTCAATAGAAAAGTTATACCAATTCAAAATCCGGTCGCATTGTTTATCTGCGCGAAAGCGAAGCGTCAACTAAAATTACGCCGGCGAAATTGATTTGATTGGAAAAGTTTTAGTAATGCCTGTAGTAATCCCCAAAGCATAAAACCTTCTATCCTGAGCAAATTACATGTAGGAGGTGAATATCCGTGGCCAATAGAAACACCAATAGAAACAACAAAAACAACAATAAAACAATGAATGTTAGAACGCATAATCCCTTTGATACCTACAAAAAAATAGACCTCGATAAATCAAATAGTAACAACAATAACCCGAATGACAACCTAAATGAAGAATTCGGTGCAGAGTTTGATGCGAAAGCCAAAAATAAAGATAATAAAACGAACCATAAGAAAAATCAACAGTCCAACAAAAACAAATAACCGAAATATTGGAGGTATAAATAATGGCAAAGAAGAGGAAAACAAGCTTTAAAAAGAAAAAGAAGGAAGATACACATAAAAGAAATGATCGTGAAGAATATTCAGCAGAATTTAATCAAGTAATTCATAACAATCCTCAGCAACCAAAACAATCCAGTAAAAGATAACGAATAACTGCTCCTTAAGAAGGTTGAAATACTTAAGGAGCACTTATTTTTTGCTGTTTTGGCGATTTTATGCCAAAAGAATATGAGAGGTTGATTCAATTGCGAAAATTTTGTGTAACGCTAGGAATTATTCTTGTAATGATTGCTGTACACATCCCAACAATTTCTTATGCTCAACAAGGGATACCAGCCCATGCACAATGGGGATATGTAGCGATAAAAGAGACAAAGGCAAAATACCCTCAAGCTAAAATTATCGATTATTTGCATGAGGGGAGCGAAGTTAATGAAGACTCTTCTATTGAAAAAATTAAGCTTTGGTTAAAACAAAGTGACAAGGAATTTGGTGTACATGTTCGGATCAAATATATAACAAAAACTAATAAAATAGTAAAAATTGAATTCCAAGAAACCACCCCATAAAAAAAGGGATGCCTAATTTCAGGCATCCTCCTTCAGTTAGCTTTCTAGCTTTTTAATAAACTCTCGCATTAATCCAGGTAAATCTGGCCACGCATGACCACTAATTAAATTGTTGTCTGTATGAAGATTTGCATTGATATACGTTGCTCCTGCTACTTGAACTTCGGGCTTGCAGGCAATATAAGCGGTTAGCTCACGACCTTTCAAAACCTCAGGAATGGTCGCGAAAATTTGAGCTGCGTGACAAACAGCAGCAATTGGTTTATTTGTTTCAAAGAAATGGCTCACTAGTGCTGGAACATGCTCATTTAATCGAATGTATTCTGGCGCTCGTCCACCAGGAATGATGAGTCCGTCAAATTGTCCTGGATCTACCTCTGCAAATGATGAGTGTGCTTCTAATCCATATGCTGTACGCTCGATGTATGTATCGACTCCATCGACAAAATCGTGCAATACAGTCTGCAATTTCTTTACAGATGGTGCCGCAATCGTTACATCATAGCCAGCCTCAAGACAACGATAATAAGGATAAAAAATTTCTAAAGCTTCAACTGCGTCTCCTGCAAGTATTAATACCTCTTTCCCCATGCTTCCATCTCCTTTATTGTAGTCTAGTAGCTTAATTCGACGTTTTCAAAAAATTCCCTTCTGATATTTAAAAAAGCTGAAAATCGCTGATAACCCCATAAAAACCACGGATACATGCATGAAAATAGTTGATGAAAGTGAATTCAACGCAATCGACTAAGGACAAGTACACTTCAATCTACTTGCTTTACAACGAAAAAAATGAAGCGTATAGTATTTATTTAGCTAGGTAAATAAATTGGGAGGTTGCTAACATGAATCCTATATTTCATGCTTTATTCCAAAAAAGTCGTTATTTAACGAATTGTTTAAATGAAGTACTAAAACAGCATAATTTGTACAGCTCACAATGGACTATTTTATATTGTTTACATAGTCACGGGCCAATGACATTAACACAAATCTGGAAATATTTGAACGTTGAGGCACCGAGTATAACAAGAGCAATTACTCGACTCGAAACTTTAGGTTGGGTGCTGAGAATAGATGGTGAAGATAAACGTGAAAAAATCGTTACATTATCACCATATGCAGAGGAAAACTTGCCTGCTATTACTAAAACCATTTTAGCTTTTGAGGAAGAAATGGTAGGGACATTAACTGCCGAGGAACAACAGCAATTTCTTATTTTATTGGAAAAAATGAAAGGTTGATTAACGTGCAACAAGAGGGAAATACAAAAATATGGACGAAGCGGTTTATTAGTCTCTTTTTAACAAATATTTCAGTATTTTTTGTTTTCTATGGATTGGTAACCACTTTGCCTCTTTATGCAATTGGTGAATTGCATCAAACAGACAAGGAAGCGGGATTGTTACTGTCAGGATTTTTATTATCAGCCATTATCGTTCGTCCCTTTTCAGGTAAACTATTAGATGTTTTTGGGAAGAAAAAACTTTTAGTTATTTCAATAATCGGCTATTTTTTATGTACAGTTTTATATTTATTTATTCATCCTTTTGGACTTTTATTAGGACTCCGTTTTGTTCAAGGGATCTTCTTTAGTATTATTACTACGGCAGCTGGTTCTTTAGCAGCGGATATAGTGCCTGCCAATCGTAAAGGTGCAGGTCTAGGTTATTTCACAATGTCTACTAACTTAGCAGTAGTTATTGGGCCATTTGTCGGTTTACTGCTTATTCAATATAGTAGCTTTAATGTACTATTTATTGTGATGAGTATTTGTATATTAGCAGGGGGCATCCTAGCTGTAACGATAAATACTGATGATTTGCCTAAGCCTGAACATCAAGGTAAATTGAAGTTTAAATTTGATGATTTATTTGAACGTCGTGCACTTCCAGTGGCGGCTATTGCAAGTTTAGTAGCTTTTTCATATGCGAGTGTTTTATCGTTTTTATCAGTGTACGCACAGCAAAAAGATTTAATGGCTGTAGCGAGTCTGTTTTATGCAGTTTTTGCAGCAGCAATGCTTATAACACGTCCATATACAGGAAAACTTTATGATACAAAAGGACCGCAATTTGTTATTATACCTGGCATTGTATTCTTTGCTATCGGTCTTGTTATGCTTGCATTTGTCTCAGGACCAGCATTATTTTTATTTGCAGCCATTTTTATTGGATTTGGCTATGGAGCAGTGACTACAAGCTTACAAGCATTAGCTGTACAGTCTACATCACATACACGCAGTGGTTATGCAACCGCAACGTACTTTACGATGTTTGACACTGGTATTGCGCTTGGCTCATTTATTTTAGGTATGGTCGCTGTGCAAGCAGGCTATTCTTCTGTTTATCTAGCTGGAGCAGGCTTACTAGTTGTTGTCTTTATCATTTATTTAATTCGTTTAGCTTCTTTCAGCGGGCAAACATCCGCTGAAAGAAGTTAATGCCTCCGGCGGATGTCACGGAATCGGACTGGAGTTCTTTGTGCAAGCACAAAGCCGATTCCGGACGCAATTATGCCGAGGCATAATTGATCAAATAAATAAAATCAAAAAAAGTAGTACATGTATGAGGATAAAGAAAAAAACAGTTGGGATATCCCAACTGTTTTTGCTTTGCGTTATATTCGACCATATCCAGTAAAGTGCTTTTTCCAATAAGAGCTATTAATGTTAGCGATAGAAACACCACTGTCACTTGCGCTAATCATTTGATTATTTCCAAGATAAATACCTACATGTGAAATACCTGCTTTATATGTATTAGAGAAAAATACTAAATCTCCTACTTGAGGTGACTTTACTTTTTTAGCTGTATTGTAAAAACCTGCTGCTGACTTACGAGCTGTCGAAATACCAGCATTGTTAAAAACGTAAGTAACATAGCCTGAGCAATCAAAACCTGTACTCGGTTTATTTCCACCAAATTTGTATTTTACGCCTAATTGTCGTTTAGCAATTTGTACTAGGTTAGTTGTTGGTTTAGGTTTAGTTGTTGATACTAGTGGGGCATTGATGTTTAACTTTTGACCAATGCGAATTGATGTTGTAGATAAGTTATTCCATTTCATCAATGTTTGATAAGAAACACCGTACTGACTGCCAATCTTCGATAAAGAATCACCAGATTTTACTGTGTAAGTTGCCGCTGATGCTGTGTCAATTGTTGAAAAAAGTATAGATGAACTCAAAGCCAATGTAGCTAAATTTAATCCCCATCTATACTTTTTATTCTTTTTCATAATATATATCCTCCTAAAAACCTTTAAAAGCTTAATATATAAATGATATTAACATTGTAATATTACAATAGCATGTCAATAAAATAACATTAAGGATACAATTATACTTACAAAAGTTAGGAAATCACTAATTTATGGTTCACCATCAAAAGTCAGGGATTTGTAAAACGTAGGCCATGTAAATAAATTGATTGAATGGGGACTTGACGATTCCTATGATGCAGTTCTTTATGTTGGTAAGCATATGTAAGTAAACCCGAGGGATAAAAATAAAATATTGGGGGATATTAAATATCTGAATAAAGTGGAGGCAGATGGAGAGAGGAGACTGACTCCTGGTTTAGGCAAGAGGCAGTCCGTAGATTAATTTTTTTCTTTTTGAATCGCTTTACGTGCAAGTGCATCTGCAGCTTTATTTTGCGTATCTGGAACCCATTTGATGAAAAATAAATCGAAACTATTGACAAGTGTAAGTGCCTGCTCAAGATAAGGTTTAAATTCCTCATTTTTCACATATTCTTTTTCCATAGAGGCTACAACTATTTTTGAATCTGAGCGCACTGAGACTAGGTTTGAACCAAGCTTTCGTGCTTCCTCAAGACCGCGTACTAAGGCAGTAAACTCGGCAATGTGGTTATTGGTTTGCCCTATACACTCACTGATTTGTATATGATGGCCTTCTCCTTTAATAAATATCCCAATACCACTAGGGCCAGGATTTCCTGCACTAGCAGCATCAATGTATACTTCTAACATTAAATCCCTACTTTTTGATTTAGATTTTACATTAATTGTACATCAATAGTGCTTTTTCACAATATCTTAGTTGATGATCAATTATGCCTCCGCATAATTGCGTCCGGAATCGGCTTTGTGATTAGGCCTGCATGACGCAGGTCAGTTAGCCGTTATCGCATGGATGCGATGATTTTAGGCTAACATCCTATGTGAACTCCTTTCCGATTCCGTGACATCCGCCGGAGGCTTTAACTTCTTTCAGCGGGTGTTTGGACACCAGCTGAAAGAAGTTAAATATGGATAAACAAAATAGTTGCTTGTTCAAAATGTTCACTTCATAATAGTAAGAAGTGAAATTTGGGCGTGAAAGGAGCGAGAGTTCGATTTGGATAAAGTGACGGTTATGAAAGATATTGATGAACTAAATGATACGTATTGTGCTGATTGCTTAGTGATAAAGCAATTGCGAAAAGAACGTGGTAAACCTGGTGCTCACCGTTTCTGTATTGAAGCTTGCACCGTAGGGGAGCGACTACAATTTCTCGGAGAAGAGCTCTTGAAGGTGTATAGTAAATAATGTTTTACAGACAGGCTTATCAACTGTGGCAAAATAATCATAGGTACTAAACGGACTATGTTTAAATAAAGTAAAGCTTAATGATAAAAGTTTCATTTTGCTCAACATAAAATAAAATTTACTTAAATCGATGCATAAATAACAATATGATTGGAAATACTAGTATTGGTTGGTTACCATAAAAAAGCTACTTTATTATTTGCTCTTTGCCGATAATAAATGTAGCTTTTTTCTATGGTAACTAAAATGCGCCACACAATCTAAGATTGCTTAGAGTGTGTGGCGCTATTTTTAGCATTATTTAGTTGAAGCATAGTTACTTAAGTCTTGGTAGTATTTTGTGAGAGAGGAAGCTGAAATATCGAACGTCGCCGCAATTTCTTTTACAGTCATTGATAACGGCTCGAATAGCTCTTTTTCTTGACCATATCGAATTGCGCCAGCGGCAATAGCAGACTCTTTGCGCGCAGATGGTTGTCCTTCAATTAAATAGTCCTCTAATAGCTCTAACATAGGAGCTGTTTCACGTTCATTTTGCTCAAGGAAATCTTTAACTTGTGTAATTACATTGCTCTCAAAGTTCGTGAATTCCTCACCTTTATAACCGTTTGACACAAGTAACTCCCAGAAGGATAAATGCTCTTCTTTTAAGAATGCTCCAGCCTTCTTCTCAGAAGCCTCGAAATTTTTCTTAAATTGTTCAAATACTTTTGTATGATCTTCAGGGAAGAAGATAAGCGTTGAAACAGCTAAATAATGCTCTGATTCTTTTGTACCATCTGGTAAGATGAATGCAAAGACATGCATACCTTCAGGGATAGGTTTGTCATTTTCACGACGAATATAAATTTCTTCATTTGTTAACACATGTGTAGCCTTGAAATATTTATCTTCTACAACTGACACGGAACCAATAAATAGATGTGGTTGTGACCAGCCTTCTAACACTTTTACCGTTGAAGGTCTTACCGCTTTTTTCTTTGTTTTCTTTAAGTAACCTTTCCAAATAGATGGCTCTTTATGGAAGAAGAAGTCGTCTAATGCGATCGCCTCAATCAGCTCTCTTTGTAGTACGCTCTCTAATTTAGGTTGCCATGTACCTACATGCTCTATATAGGCACGAACATCTTTGCGTTCAGGATATTCTAAGTAAAATGTTTGTAGTACACGCTCTAATTCTTCGATTGCTACAGCTTCTACGGTAACCTGTTGTTTACCTTCACAACATTTTTTAAATTTTTTGCCGCTACCGCATGTGCATGGATCATTACGTTTTACCATAATTAGAAACACTTCCTTTGAAAATTGTTAGTCGAATTTTGCTAAATAAATTGCATACAATTAATAATAACGGTACATTGGTACGAAGAAAAATGATTGTCTATTTAGAAATATCAAAAAACGTAGAGGGACGGCCTGATTCTAGTATATGTACGTAATTTCCTGCTTAGAACTAAAAAAAGAAAACCATCTACGCTTTAGCAATAGCATAGATGGTTCGCGCTTTGTTTAGCCTTTGATAGCTACCATTTCTGTCGTTAATCGTTCAAGCTCATCAATAAGGTGACCAATATAAGCAATCGTATCTCGAAGAGGCTGGTCTGTTGTAACATCGACACCCGCCATTTGAGCTAGCTCTACAGGTGATTTCGTACCACCAGCTTGAAGGACAGCTAACCATTCATCTACAGCTGTCTTACCTTCATTTAAGATACGCTTGGATACTTGTGTAGAAATTGTTAAACCAGCGCTATATGTGTATGGATATAGGCCCATATAATAGTGTGGTTGACGCATCCAAGTAAGCTCTGCTCCTTCAGTAATATTGACAGTGTCACCCCAGAAATCTTCTAATACGGAGCGTTTTAATTGATTTAAAACGGTAGCATTCACAGCTTCTCCAGCATCGACTAATTCATATACTTTTCGTTGATATGCTGCCTCTAGTAAGTGTGTGACGAAGTTATGATAATACGTTTTGGACACAATATTTGAAATTACCCAACGTTTGAAGCGAAGATCATCGTTATGGGTTAATAAATAATTCGCAAGCAGCATTTCATTCATTGTTGATGGTGCCTCAATAAAGTATAACGAAGGACGACTGTTAAAATAGGATTGATGGGCATGTGCATTTACAAAATGACCTGCGTGCCCAAGCTCATGAATTAAAGTAAATACCTCATTCATACGTTCATTCCAAGACATTAAAATATACGGATGACTACCATATGGACTTGAACAGAATGCCCCAGTTGATTTTCCTTTGTTTGGTGCATAATCAATCCAGCGTTCGTTAAACGCCTTTTCGATCATCTCTTTGTAATCCTCACCCATAACGTCTAATGCTTTTTCAACATATTCTTTTGCTTCAGCCATAGTTAATTTCGGATCGAAGTCTGGATCAAGGGCAATCTT
>Ga0102589_1000585_pt1 | contig 67413 bp, 62 predicted proteins | sample AraplaMF_Col_mLB_FD_76858 | JGI IMG/M metagenome (GOLD analysis project Ga0102589, IMG submission 76858) | Arabidopsis root microbial communities from the University of North Carolina, USA - plate scrape MF_Col_mLB | ecosystem: Host-associated > Plants > Roots > Endosphere | place: USA...
AGACTGTAGATCAAGCGATATTGTCTCTAACAAATATTCAAAAGCAATGGAATACAATGGGCGCAAATTATACAGATTTACTGGATAATATCGATTCTATGCAAGACCACAAATTCTCTTTAATACCGGATGATTTAAAAGCTGCTAAAGAAAGTTGGAATGATATTCATAAAGATGCAGAATTCATTTCAAAAGACATCGCTTTTAAACAGGAATAGAACTGAAAATGAAAACTTATATTGGAGGAATATAAAATGATGAAAAATATCCCGTACAAACTAATCGTCGCATCGGCTCTTTTAACTATGACAGCAACTTCTGTAGTCTCACCAGTAGCAACTTTTGCAAGTGAAATTGAACAAACGAACAATGGAGATACGGCTCTTTCTGCAAATGAAGCGAGAATGAAAGAGACCTTGCAAAAGGCTGGATTATTTGCAAAATCTATGAATGCCTATTCTTATATGCTAATTAAGAATCCTGATGTAAATTTTGAAGGAATTACTATTAATGGATATGTAGATTTACCTGGTAGAATCGTACAAGATCAAAAGAATGCAAGAGCACATGCTGTTACTTGGGACACGAAAGTAAAAAAACAGCTTTTAGATACATTGACTGGTATTGTTGAATATGATACAACGTTCGACAATTATTATGAAACATTGGTTGAGGCGATTAATACAGGGGATGGAGAAACTTTAAAAGAAGGAATTACAGATTTACGAGGTGAAATTCAACAAAACCAAAAGTACGCACAACAATTAATAGAAGAATTAACTAAATTAAGAGACTCTATTGGACAAGATGTTAGAGCATTTGGAGGCAATAAAGATCTTTTGCAGTCGATTCTAAAAAACCAAGGTGCAGATGTTGATGCAGATCAAAAGCGTCTAGAAGAAGTATTAGGATCAGTAAACTATTATAAACAATTAGAATCTGATGGGTTTAATGTAATGAAGGGTGCTATTTTGGGTCTACCAATAATTGGCGGTATTATAGTGGGAGTAGCAAGAGACAACTTAGGTAAGTTAGAGCCTTTATTAGCAGAATTACGTCAGACCGTGGATTATAAAGTAACATTAAATCGTGTAGTTGGAGTTGCTTATAGTAATATTAATGAAATGCACAAGGCACTTGATGATGCTATTAACGCTCTTACTTATATGTCAACGCAGTGGCATGATTTAGATTCTCAATATTCGGGCGTTCTAGGCCATATTGAGAATGCAGCTCAAAAAGCGGATCAAAATAAATTTAAATTCTTAAAACCTAATTTAAATGCAGCGAAAGATAGTTGGAAAACATTACGAACAGATGCTGTTACATTAAAAGAGGGGATAAAGGAATTAAAAGTGGAAACTGTTACTCCACAAAAATAGGGAAATATTTATTCTGTTGCAAAGTGACCCATAACATAGAGAGTCTATGATTACACTGATAAACAGTAAAGCGGTAATTAATAAATCCTTATATATTAAAAAGGCGGAGTCTCATTAAAGACTTCGCCTTTCACTTATATATAAGTTGTATCCAAATAAAAAGATAGCCATGTAGTTTACTTGTTTTTAAAAATTTGTAACAGAATCGATCAATAGGAGACAGGTTATATAGATTTGCTTAATAATATCGAATCTATGCAACAACATCTTCTTTTAATAAGAATAGGACTTGAAATCATACTCTATACAGGAGGAATAAGAAAAGATGAAAAAAAAACCTTATAAAATACTGGCTGTATCAGCATTTTTAATTATGACAACTACCTATGCACTCACACCAATAGCAACCTTTGCAATTGAAACTGAACAAACGAACACTGGAGATATGTCTCTTTCAGCAAATGAAGAAAAGATGAAAAAAACTGTACAAGATGCTGGGTTATTTGCAAAGGCTATGAATGAATATTCTTATTTGCTAATTAATAATCCGGATGTGAGTTTTGAAGGGATTTCTATTAATGGGTATGCAGATTTACCTAGTAAAATTGTACAGGATCAAAAGAATGCAAGAGCACATGCTGTTACATGGAATACAAAAGTAAAAAAACAGCTTTTAGATACATTGACCGGCATTATTGAATACGATACAAAGTTTGAAAATTATTATGAAACATTAGTAGAGGCGATCAATAATGGAAATGGGGATACTTTAAAAAAGGGGATTACAGATTTAAGGGTGGGGATTCAACGAAACCAAAAGTCCGCAAAAGCGTTAATAGAAGAATTAACTAAATTTAAAAACGCTATTGGAGAAGATGTTAGAGTATTTGGAAGCCATAAAGAGACCTTGCAATCGATTTTAAAAAACCAAGGAGCTGATGTAGAGACTGATCAAAAGCGTTTAGATGAAGTTTTAGGACAAGTAAACTATTATAAGAAATTAGAATCTGATGGGTTAATAATGGTGAAAGTCCCTTTTATCCCCACGCTTATTTCTGGTGGCATAATGATAGGTACTGCTAGAGATAATTTAGGTCGATTAGAGCCTGCTTTAGCAGAATTACGTAAAACTGTAGATTATAAAATTACATTAAATCGTGTAGTCGGAGTTGCATTTCATAATATTAGTGATATGCATAGTACGATTGATAGTGCTATTACTGCTCTTACTTATATGTCCACACAATGGGATGATTTAGACTCTCAATATTCGGGCGTAATGGGGCATATTGATAAAGTTGATGAAAAAGCTGATCAAAATAGATATAAATTTTTAAAGCCTAACTTGAATTCAGCTAAAGACAGTTGGAAAACATTAAGAGCAGATGTTGTCACATTACTAGAAGGTATAAAAATTGCAGAGAAGAAAGAACAAGATTTTATGAATCTACTTCGTCCATCAAACGTTTTTTACTTTTATAAAAAAATCCATAACGCATATACTTTTGAAATAAAGACTGGAACAAATGCACCAAATGCGTCTTATAAAGTTATGAATTTAACTAAAAACACTGTTCATCATATGTGGAGTGGAGGTGCTAATACAAGCATGTGGGCTGACTGGCTTTCATTCAATCCAAATGATGAATTTGCGGTGGTAGCAGTAGTGGATGGAAAAGAATATGTTGTATATAAAGACAAAGTAGAAAATATAATGAACTGAACCCGAAAAAATGTATTAATTGGAGATGGTACACTAAACTAGACACCAAGTTAATTGAAAAATTGACCGGCATATGGCTCCTTATTTCCTAGAACCCCTAGCTAAAGCAAAGGAATTCGTACATAGATTAGTTGACATTTATGTAGGTTTCATCCATTTTCAAAGATAGTTTTTCTTTTTTGTTTTATTTTTCAAAAATCACGAATGAAATTTCCGCATTTACGAACTCAGCACATAATGGTTGTTAGATGAATTGACATACCACGTCCCTTTAGAATTTCAGGCATATTATGATAACTTAAAGAAAAAAATAATAGTAGCAAATGGCTACTATTATTTTTCTTTAAAATATCACATCTATCATGTTCCTTATTTGCTTTCCCAGAATTTATTCTAGTTAAAAAAACCTTGCACCAGAACACATATTGTTCTGATGCAAGGTTCGCTGCAATATAAAATACACGACAGTAAGGGCAAGACATAAAATGTGATTTCAAATGAAACATATGTATATGTGAAGTAAGGTAAAAGAGGGGCTGCTCATAACCAGTAGCCCTTCTTTATAACGTTATTTTGCAGGGGAATGTTCAAATATACGTTATATATCATATTCCTCTTTTTCGGAAGAGCAACAAGAACATCTAGCTTAAAAATTTTCACAACAGAGCCAGATAACGTGTTAAAGTATTAATTACTGTGCATGTAAAGATAAAAAAAAGAGCCTTACAAAAAGATGTTTGTAATAGTTTAGCTTATACGATTTTAGGGGATTAATAGTACTTTGTGCCGTTATTATTAACCTAATTTCCAAGAAAAAGAGGTGAATGTAGGATGACTAAACCTTTTAAAAAAAATAGTCGTTATATGGTTGGATTGGACAGTCTAAGGGGCCTAGCTATACTAGGTGTTATTTTGTATCATATTAATTTTAATTGGATGCCTGGAGGATTTTTAGGAGTTACTGTATTTTTTGTACTTTCAGGTTATTTAATTACAGATATTCTAGCCATAGAGTGGAAGAGAAATAAGAGAATTGATTTAAAAAAATTCTGGCTTAGTAGGGCAAGGAGATTGCTTCCAGGAATGCTTGTTATGCTCGTTATAACGTTGGCATGGATTACAGTTTTTCATAGCTCTTTACTTGAAAAAATGCGCGGAGATTCATTAGCGGCATTATTTTATGTTAGTAACTGGTGGTATATTTATCATAAATTATCGTACTTTGATAATTTTAACCAGCTTTCTCCATTGAATCATTTTTGGTCGTTAGCAGTTGAGGAACAATTCTACGTTGTTTGGCCGTTTATCATTAGTTTAGGGCTTTACTACATAAAAAAACAATCCCGTATGATTTTATTAATTTGTCTGGGAGCCGTTGCTTCAGCTTTAGCGATGGCAATTTTGTATGAACCTGGAGCTGATCCGAGCAGAATATATTATGGTACAGATACGAGGGCCTTTTCCTTACTTATCGGAGCGGTACTTGCCTTAGTTTGGCCAAGCAATAGACTTGCAAATAAAATTATCCCAAAGGCGCGTTTCATTCTTGATGTAGTGGGGGGCATTGCCCTTATTATTATTTTGGTTATGTTTTGGAAGACCAATCAATATGATCCATTTCTATACAAGGGAGGAATGGTTCTCTTATCAATTGCAACAGCATTGTTAGTCGCAAATCTAGCTCATCCAGCTAGTCGTATTGCTCAATTTTTACGATTTAGACCTTTACGTTGGATAGGGATAAGATCGTATGGCATATACCTCTGGCATTATCCAATTCTTACATTGACGACTCCAAAGGTAAATGCTGGGGATTTTTCATTAATAAGAGCAATCCTTCAATTTCTTTTGATTATATTGATTGCGCAAATTTCATGGAAGTTTATTGAAAAACCAATCCGACAAGGTGCGCTCCGGAACATTCAGTTTAAGAATTTAAGAATTCAAAATGTCACTTTAGGTGTTAAGTTAGCTTTAATTTGTACATTATTCGTTTCGTCGATAGCGGTCGTAGGGTTATCAAAAGCTAGTAAGGCTAAGGAGAACTCTCAACAAGATAAGGTAAAAGCAGCACAAACACAACCGGCGCCACATCCAGTTGCAGTTTGGGAAAATCCAAATCAAGAGACGCCTCAAAAACAAGGGGAATCAAGAGAAGTAAATTCTGCGCAACCTAAAAATTCACTCACAGTTACTGCGATAGGCGATTCCGTTATGATTGATATTACTCCGTATTTAAAAAATACTTTTCCTGATATTAGGATTGATGCCCAAATTGGTCGCCAGCTGTCAAAAGCGATTCCGGTAGTTGAACAGTTAAAATATGAAGGTAATTTAGGAAATTATGTCATTATTGGATTAGGTACAAATGGAGCCTTTACTACTGAACAACTTGTTTCATTAATAAAAGTAATTGGAAACGAACGTAAAATCATATTTATTAATACGAGAGTACCACGTCCGTGGGAATCAATCGTGAATGAGAGACTGAAAGTAACGGTATCTGAATATCCGAATGTAACTCTAGTTGATTGGTATGCAGCAAGTGCTGGAAAGAAAGACTACTTTGCACCTGACGGTGTGCATTTAACCAAAGTAGGTGCAGAAGCATACGCAGCACTTGTAGCCAAAGCGGTGAAGCAATAATTAAATATGTTTTATTAACTTCTGTTGGGTAAGGAAATGGTTCTGAGTATGAGGTGCCACTCTGAGGTTTAATTACAATTCAAAAAAGAATATTATTCATGTTCTTCTAATCTAAGATTTAGAGTGGCCTGACTCACTTCTGTAATTTGACATGAAATATATGCAAACCTGAAAAAAAGAAAAGGAACTAGAAGAGGCTACAAAGAATACAAAATATGAAGTTGAAATATTAGGAAGAGACTCCGCAGGTAGAAGCACTGCAAATACATTAAAAGAACGACTTGCAATGAAAAAAATTAATTCAAATCCACAAAGAATAGTTCTAACGAGAATACCAATGACAGATTCTTGTTGACCCAAAGAAGGTGGCTAGGAATGGAACTCTTGTAGCAATTCATTATTTTAAAAATAATAGAACAGGCGAATTTAATGATTTTAAATTTAAAAATTAATTTTTTGTTGATAGGAGCTTGTATGTGAAGGTAATGTGTATAAAAAATTCAGGAGATACATTTTCAGAGGTTTTATTAGATCAAGGATATAATCGAGACTCTATTATAAATTTAGAAACCGATAAGGAATATGTGGTTTATGGTATTAGTTCATTGAATGGAGCATTAGACTATCTAATCTTGGGTGAAAATGAAAACTTGCCTTCATGGTACCCAGCAGAATTGTTTGAAGTATCGAACCCTTTACAACCTTTAGAATGGTATTTTGCGGATCATAAACATAGTAAAGCGACAACGATACAATATATATGGGGTTATAAAGAATTAGCTTTAAATGATAGACATGCTCTTGGTTTAATAGAAAGGGAGAATAAAGATATTGCAATATTTTTAAAGCGAAAAGCCGAAATTGAGGAATTAGAAGAATCGTAATAGTGAAGGAATTGATTAATTTATAAAAAACGTAGGAATTAAATATTCCTACGTTTTTTTGTACATAACATTTAAATAAACACCTTATTTTTGGGGATTTACAGGTTCAAATGGAAGATGCCCTGATTTTCGATTTGAATCAATATGATACTATTTACATGTATTGTCATGTACGGAATTATATTTTTTTGCACCTGAACTGTGTATATTATTTGTAGGATTTTCTGTTTTTATGTCGAATATATCTTTAATGCAGGGAGGGACATTACATGATTATTAAAGACTATTTCATCAATCTTTCTATTTTTTCTTTATTAGTTAGCGCAGCGATATTTATTCAAGTGTTTTTGATTCATTCCAGGCGATATTTCGAAAAATTCTATGGAGGGATTATTGCAGTTACTTTGATGCTCTTTTCTTTTCCATACATGGGATTTTCCTACGATCTTCGAGTTGTTCCTCTTATTCTATCTTTTATTTACTTTGGTCGCATTGCTGGTTGGATTACACTAATTAGCATAATTATAATGCGTATCTTTTTCATTGGTGGGTATTGGGAGCCACCTGTGATTGCATATTTAAGTATGAGTGTTCTATTTTTTACTTTTAAAACATATTTTAAAAACCTTCATCCTTTTAAAAGTGCATCTTTATATTTTTCTATTTTTGTCGGAATAAAGTGGTTAGTTGGTGTATTATTTAATACTACATTACTTTACACAGGAGGCTTATTATATATAGCGTTAGGACTTTTAATTGGGCTATTTCTTATGGAAGCCTACCAGAGATTGTATTATTTAACACAGGACTTATCTAAAATGAACCGGGAATTAAAAAAATCCAAGCAAGAACTTACAGATACCGTACATGAGCTTCAAGGAGGGATTTTTAAATTTAAAAAAGTGGGTAAGCACTTTATACACACTTTATGTGATGGACAGTTTTATTATCAAAAAGGATTTTACTCTGAACAGGTGGTAGGGAAAAGCTTACGGACTATTGATGCCTCTATTGTTCCACCACATTTAGTTTCACAATTGATGAAGTATTATCTTCAGGCATGGGAAGGGAAAGAAATTATATTCGAATTACCCTGGCCAGATGATAAAACAATTATTCTTATTGCACTTAGGCCGATTAAACGAAATGGACAAGTTATTGAAGTTGTTGGTTCTACAGTCGATATAACCGAAAGGAAAAAGGTAGAATCAGAATTAAGAGCTACCAAAGAATTACTAGAATCATTTATAAAGCATAATGTAGATGCTATTACCATATCTGATCGAGAAGGGCATATTTTACAAGCAAATAAAGCTTATGAAAAGATATTTGGATGGTCATTAGAAGAAATCATAGGTAAGAGATTACCTTGTGTACCAGATTTCTTAATGGAAGAATCACTCGAAAATATTCAGAAAATTCTAACAGGAGAATCCGTAGTTACTAGATTAGAAACTGTTAGACGACGTAACGATGGAAGTCTTCTTGATGTCAGTCTGACAGTTTCTCCTATATTAGACGTAAGAGGAAATGTGATAGCTTTATCTGCAATATGTAGAGACATCTCTGAAAGAAAACAAGCAGAAAGAGAGCGACATCAATTACATCAACAATTAAAAGATAGTGAAATGAAGTACCGTGCACTAATCGAACAAGCAACTGATGCAGTATATGTAGTAGAGCTGAATGAAAATTATGTTCCCAGTCGATTCATTGAGGTAAACCCTGTTGGTTGTAAAAGATTTGGATATAGTAGAGAAGAGCTGCTCTCGTTACCATTTCCAAATGTAGTACCACAAGATTCTAAAATGATTGTAAGGTTGTTAGAAAAAATTAGAGAGGGAGAAACTTCCTTCACTTTACAAGATGAATATGCTTTTCCAACAGGAAAAATAATAACAACTGAGTTTAGTGTCCGTGTTTTTAACTTAAATGGTAAAAAGGTTTTCCTGAGTATTTCTCGTGATATCACTGAACGGCTAAAAACAGAAGAATTACTACGGAAATCTGAAAAACTTGCTGTCGTAGGACAATTAGCGACTGCAATGGCTCATGAAATTAATAATCCATTAACCGCAATGAAAGGGTTTATGCAATTACTAAAATCAACGGAAACTGAGAATAATCAGGGGTATATAAATATAGTATCATCAGAGATTGAGCGTATAGAAAGTATTACTAATGAATTTATGGCGGTAGCCAAACCACAGGTGGTAAAGATACAACCTAATGATATTAGTGTGCTAATGGATCAAGTTTTAATGCTACTGCAACCTCAAGCAATGATGAATAATATAAAAATTAGAATTGATTTTACACCCGGTATTCCATTGATTCCATGTGAAGGAAATCAATTAAAACAAGTATTTGTTAATATTATAAAAAATGCAATTGAATCCATGCCAACAGGAGGAGAAATTTTGATTCAATTTGATAAACTTGATAATAATCAAATAAGGATTCGCTTTATCGATCAAGGATGTGGGATTCCAAAAGAACGTATACCATACTTAGGAGAACCTTTTTACAGTATTAAGGAAGAGGGAATCGGCTTAGGATTAATGGTATGTTATAAAATTATTGAAACACACCAGGGGAAGGTATTTATTGAGAGTGAAGTGAATAAGGGAACTATAGTTGAAGTCACTCTTCCAATTTGCACGCTTCAAAATTAAAACATTCTTTTACTGAAATTTTATAAATTAGTAAGCAGTTAGCTTTGGCTAGCTGTTTTTTTGTATATATTGTAATCGATTCTTCATATTACGGCTTTTTAATGTTTCATATATAGATTTTAAAAACTCTGTAAGTGTTTTGTAACATTTACGAGAGACTTTTTTAACAGTTATGAGAGAGAAAAGAAAGATTTGTTATATATGATGAAATTAATCTTACTAGTAGGTGTTCTAATTGACCTAGAAACCAAGGAGGAAAAATAACAATGAAACAATTGAAGCCAGCAATTAGTGTATTAGGTAGTGTATCGATGGCACTGACTTTAGCATCTCCTGCTTTAGCAGATGTAAAACAACCGAATCCAGGAGGTACAGTTGAAATATTCACAGAGAATGTAAATGTAAAAAAAGAAGATAAGAATTTCACGCTCGGATCTGATGGGGAAATAGGTTCACTCATTACACAAAACATTGAAATGGCAAACAACGATTGGGATAAAGATGGTATTTCTAACGACTTAGAGATGAATGGATATAAAATTGAATTCAATTCACAAACTGGAAAAAATGAAGCGAAAGCATGGGATCCCGAGAAGGATAAAGGGAAACCAAAATTTATATCGAATCCTATGAATGCAAATACGGATGGTGATCCTTTTACTGATATGTATGAGGTTGAGAATTATAACAACGATTCTGATACTAATTTCAATCCGATAGTTGCCAACATGCCGAATTTGCAAATTGGTGTCAAACGAATTGAAGTAATTCCTATTGCAACCATTACGGATAATAATGGCGGATCAGTCAGCAGAGGATGGGAAAAAAGTGTATCTACACAACATTCATTTAATGTAGGTTTAAGTGGTTCAGGTGGTGTAGAAGGCTCAGCAGCCGGTCCTGTTCCTTCCGGAAGTGTTTCAGCAAATGTGGGATACGGATATTCAAAAACAACTACGGAAACGGAGAGTTATACAAATAATTTTGATTGGTCTACTGCAACAACTGTGGATACAGCGAACGCAGCAAAATTACGGGTACATTTGGAATATAAGAATGTAGGAACAGCATCCGCTGAAAATGTTTCGCCTCATTTTAATATTCGTTTAGGAAACAAAATTATTAATACTGTAAAGGCAACACAAGATCGTTATAAAGCAAACTATTTAAGTACAGAAAAAGGTGGACGGAATAAAACAGAAGTAGTAATTGACAGTTTAGAAGGACAAGCAGATGCGAATATTGTCTTATCTTTGGATGAATTGAAAGCTGTTGAACAAGGGGAACTTCTTTCGATTGAAGTTTTACCTACAAGTACAATGGATTTATCTATTGAAAAAGGTGAAGAAATTATGCATTTGGGGGATTCAGGGAGATATGAGTCTAGAGTAAATGCAGCTACTGAACAATTAGAAACAGATATAGGAAATATACCAAAGTTTAGGGTATATACTCCTAAAGACAAATCCCTTGCTGATACGCCAGTTTTATCCTATAACGAAGTTTTTCAACATGTAAATATAGATACGAAAAAAGTAAATCATATTGTAAACAAGGCTAAAAGTACTAATAACGTATCAGTAGTTTCAGCTAATAATGGAACTGATGCATTGAACGATTTAAAAGCGGGACAGGGAAATCGCGGTTATTTACATAAAGACTCTGTACACGGTGCTTTTGCAAAACTACAGCAACCAACATTAGTAGAAGGTAGTTTTGATTCTGTGACGCAAAAGATTAGGGCAACAATTTTACCTGGTTTATTTGGTGTGAGTAAAGAGATTCCTACTACTTATAGTAAGAAATGGAATGCTCCGTCACAAACAGTAACACTAGTTAAACGTGAGAATGGATTTACATATGAGTCTAGAGAAAATATACACCCTATTAAATCTGAAATTGCTTCGCACAGAAAAGTTACATTTGAAATCAATGACGCACACAATCTAACCCCTACACAAAAGATTGATACTGAAATTAAAGCTAATAAAGAATTTGAAGATTATGTAGTAGATAATTCAGGTGAATTTGTTACAGAAGGGGTTCCTTATACCGTAGCTTCATATGGAAATACAGCTTATTGGGGAAGTCATCATGCCGGGAATAAATGGGAGTATCTTTGGGCTGAAAAATCTAGCGATGAAAAAGTGAATGTAATTATTGAAAGAGTAGGTCAACCTAAACCTGGAAAACCAATTAAAAAGGATGAAGAGGTATTAATTAAATTTCGAAATCCTATTTATTCAGATTATGCATATTTAAAACTTCAAGATAGTTATATCCATTTAGATCAAAAACAGAATGCAAGTACTTTTAAATTTAATCATGCATATCCAAAGAATTTCACTGGATACCATAAGCAATGGAACATACTATCTAATGGTAACAAGTTAAAGGTAGGATATTTAATCGATTATATGAAATATGGTAATGGAGAGAATGGGACTGATACTATAGCATGGAATCTATCAAGAGTTCAGTAATAGGTAATAGTTCTGTTGCTAAGTTTGGAAAGAGAAACGGAAATGAATTGAATCCGAAAAGTTAGATACGATAATTTAGGTTACTAATAAGGAATGAGTTCGATGTTAAATCGGACTCATTTCTTTTAATTTATATGATTTAGTAACTACTATTTTAAATACTTATCTAGTCATATAAGTAATCAAATGTTAAGATTACTATCTATATTACTTAATTTATTTTTCGAATTTTCATTTGTTTTGAGGCTGAAATGTGGAATTCTGATTTATTTATGTGATTAGTTTCTATATCTTTACCTATAAAGATATTTTTATTGAATAATAGAAAAAAATTTTGTGTTATTGGTGAAAAAGAAGTGAGGATAGTATATGAAGAAAAGAATTTTAATCGTAGAAGATGAAGAAAATATTCGAGAAGTATGCAAACGATATTTAGAAAGAGAAGAATATGAAGTTTATACAGCTGTAAATGGTAAAGAAGGTTGGGATTTATTTCTTACACATCAACCAGATTTAATTATATTAGATTTGATGATGCCAAAAAAAGATGGATGGGAATTATGTGAGGAAATTCGTCAACAGTCAAATGTCCCTATTATTATGTTAACTGCTAAGGGAGAGGAAAGGGATCGGATTTTAGGCTTAACAATGGGGGCAGATGATTATTTAACAAAGCCATTTTCCCCTCGTGAATTAGTATTAAGGGTTCAAATTATACTAAGAAGAGGAAGTCATGTGCCAATACAAGCGAAAGAATCCCTGTTGGAAGTGATAGAGTTTCCAGATTTAAAAATATACCCAAAGACAAGATATGTACTTGTTTGTGATAAGGAAGTGGAGTTAACGGTGAAAGAGTTTGAAGTACTTTATCTCATGGCAAAGCATCCAAAACAAGTATTTTCTCGCTCGCAGCTTCTTGAATTAATTTGGGATTTTGGACATGAAGGGGCATCAAACACAGTTACCGTATTAGTGAGTCGTTTACGTGAAAAGCTCGAGAAGCATACGATAAAGAATCGTTGGATTCATACGGTCTGGGGTATAGGATATCGCTTTGAGCCAAATGGAGGAAATGAAACATGAGATTACGTATTCAATTGTTACTCATGAATCTATTAAGTACCAGTATTATGGTAATTGCTATATGGTATAGTGAGACCAAAATGTTACTTGAACAGGAACAAACGCGGTTATTAACAGTAATTGCATTTGTGGCATTCATTATTTCAACGTTTATTTATTGGTTAATGACACGTCCTATCATGAGATCTATACAAAATTTAATAAAATTGACGAAACAATTTAGTGATAGACACTTTGAAACGATGTATATAATTGGGCAAGAACCACGGGAGTTTAAAGAATTAGCAACAGCCTTTCAACAGATGGCAAAAAAATTAGAAGAAGGGTTTACTAAGTTAGAGGAACAGGAAAAATCCCGTAAGGAGCTAATTACCAATATCTCACATGACTTACGAACACCTATGGCTAGCATGCAATTGATGATAGAAGCATTACAAGATAACCTGATTGAAGATCCTGAAATGAAAAAGCAATACTTAGCGACGATTTTAAAAGAAATAGAAAGATTAAGTGGATTAATTAACGACTTATTTGATCTTTCAAAGTTAGAGTTTGAGCAGGTAGATTTTCACCCAAGTTTCACACATTTAGATAAAGTCCTATTAGATGTATTAGAGTCACATTCTGTCTTATTAGGAGACAAACAAATCCATGTGCAATTGGATGTTCCAGATACATTACCTCGACTTTTGATTATGCCTTGTAAAATAGAAAGGGTCATAGGTAATCTATTACATAATGCAATTCGATATTCTCCTGTCTCTGGAACAATTGAATTGACTGTACAGGAAAATAAACAAACTCAACAGGTCCAATTCACATTGAGGGATGAAGGGATGGGAATTTCTCCAAATGATCAATTACGCGTATTTGAACGTTTTTTTAGAACAGATCGATCAAGAAGTTCGCAATCTGGAGGGTCCGGACTTGGATTAGCTATTGCAAAATCATTGATTGAAATGCACAAAGGGGAAATTGGTGTGAGGAATCGCGCAGATGGTAAGCAGGGAAGTGAATTTTGGTTTACTCTTCCCATCACATCAGAAAAAAATAAAACGGCTGAAAGACTTTTGTAACATTTACGTTAGAAAAATGAAAGACCTTCTTGTTAACATACTACTACACAGTATGTTACAGGAGGTTTTTTAGTTTATGAAAAGAAAATATGTATGGTTTATAGGTGGTTTGATAATTGTATTGGGGATTTTATGGTCATTGTTTCGACCAGAGAAATTATTTATTGATAAGCACGTCAATGAAGCATTGCCACAAACAGAGGTAAAATCAACTGAAGTAAAGAAACAAAGTGATCGAGTAATAAGTGAAGGGCAGTTTCAAAACGGTGTCCATGAAACAACTGGAACGGCAAAAATTTATCAATTAGCGGAGGGAAAACGTGTTTTACGACTTTCTGATTTTGCAACATCTAATGGGCCAGATGTACGAGTTGTATTAGTTCCTACAAATCGTTTGAAAAATAATGAAGACGTGAAAAACTATCAGTATATTGAATTAGGAAAATTAAAGGGAAATAAAGGAGACCAAAACTACGAAATTCCTGAAGGGATAGATGTAAGTGTATATGGTTCGGTTTCTGTTTGGTGTAAGAGATTTAATGAAAACTTTGGTGCGGTTTATTTTAATAATTAAGCATGAGCTTAAAAGTTTTCCTCTTACTCAAAGGAGAGATTCATATGGGATATGGTGGTAGTTGCGGCGGATTCGCCTTACTGGTTGTGCTCTTTATCTTATTAATCATAGTTGGAGCTAGCTGCAGCGGATTTAGTTGCTAAGAAGGGCACTCTTATGAGTGCCTTTTTTATATCTTTTAATTTTTGTATATTTCGGAATTACCGGACGTTTACAGAGAGGTTTTATTCGTGCACAAATGATTTTAAGAGTATGCCAGGAGGTCTTTGATTTATCAAGAAAAATTAAATTTAAAATGCATAATATACAGAAGCCACTTGAGGGGAGGAATATTTCCTCATTGGTTTTATTATTTGGGTGGAAAACGTGTTCCTATTTGGTTCGCGGTGATGCCAGCAACATGTGCATCTGTTCTCCTCATTCTTGCAGGATTAAAAATAAGTCCGATTATCATTTCAAAAATATTGGACGGTTCCATCAATACTGGAAATTGGGGAGAATTAGGGCCTTCACTATTTTCGCTACCATGGGGAATAGCATTAGGGCTAGCGACCATATCTTACTGTCAAAGGAGGCGCGGGCAGTGTAAATATTGTAGAAGGTTCTATCGTTATCACTTTCTAAAAAAGGAGTTGTTCTTTCGCGATGTCGAATACTGAGAAGAAAAGCGAAAACGAAATTCATATTTTTAGATGGTTATTATTATGGCCCAAATGGATTGGTTATACGGCGGTGGTTTGGTCATTGATGTATTTGATATTAGGTCAGTATTGGGCATTGGGAGGAAAGGGGTTTCCATTTGGAATAGGGGATCCACAACCTGAATACTCAATGCTAGCTGGTTTGAGGCCTGAGACTGGTGCACCTATAATGGCTGGCTTTAGCTTAATGGGGGTCATTGTAGCTGGCATGATGATTCGTGGCTGGGGCAAGAGCCTGTTACGAATAGTATTACTCATATTTGTGTATATGTTAGTAGCGATTCTATTATTTGCAGTTATTGACTACCGTGTTTTGGCGTCTGCAGCATATGGATTTATCTTTTTGATTGGAGCGCCATTTAATTTTCCGCATGGAGTTAAATTTTTTGAACAGATGATGTATTGGACGATTATAAATCAGTATATAAGTATGCTAGGAGCTTTTCTATGGAGTGCGACTGCCTTAGTCTATCAACGTCAAACACGAAATGCTTGTTCGTATTGTGGCCGAAATAGTAACCACTCAATGTGGACATCACAATCCTCAGCAATATCTTGGGGGAAATGGTGCACTTACGTTGCTATAATAATTCCAATCGGTTATTCCATAACAAGATGGTGTTGGGCTCTAGGCATTCCACTTGGAACTACCAAAGAATTGCTTGATTCTTTTGAGCGTGATTCACCTGGAATTTGGTTAATGGGCGCGTCCTTAGCTACCGTAGCTCTCGGAGGGGCAATTCTTACGCTGGGACTTATTCAGCCCTGGGGAGAAATTTTCCCGCGTTGGTTTCCGTCTATTGCTGGTAGGCGTGTACCTCTTTCATTAGCGATTATTCCTGCTTCACTGGTTTCTATAATGGTTACTTCAGCTGGTTTGATGTACATCCGGGGATTTATCAATAAAGGGGGCCTAGATCATAGGGGATGGGCATTGGAAGGTCCAGAGTTATTATGGCCAATTTGGGGAGTGGCTCTGTTTGGTGCTACAATTGCTTACTATTATCGGAGGCGTGGTATGTGTAAATATTGCAAACAGGTTATAAAGTGAAAATTTATTTAGTGCGGAAGCGTACTGCCCGCGAATAGCAGGATAAATAATGTGCTACAGGAAAACAAACTCTTTTATAACTTAATTTTGAAGGAACAGATACGCTTTTCCCTTTATCGGCTCGTGAAGAAGTATGTAAATCAGAATTTATAATTTAAAAGTCAGCTTAAAGCAATTGCAATGAGTACTTTGAATTGTAATCTTAAGTGAATAAAAAAAGAGAAGAACTCACCACTGTTCTTCTCTTTTTTTTATATGTAATTAGGGTTTCCATAACTATAGATATGGATGGCGTAAATTAATGGATGAATAATTTACTCTTAAAATTATAACAGAATAAATAAAGATTTTTATATGTAATATTGCATATAAAGGGTTAATTTTTAAATAACAAAAATATATTTCGATAAAAAGGAGCCATTGGTGAAATGATGTGTGGCGCTTTTTCATATGGCGAATTTGTTTCTTAGTTATTTCTTGCATTTTATATTATTTTCCAATCATGTAAGGTTAAGGGAAATGACAGAGGAAAGGGAAGATCTAAAAATGAGCGTAGTAAAAAATGGAACATTGCAAGTACCTGGAGCGAACATCTATTATGAGGTCCGCGGTGCAGGTCCGCTCCTTCTTTTAATCCATGGTGGAGGTGGTGATGCTGACAAGTTTCATAATCTCGCTAACCATCTTGCTGACCGGTATACTGTTGTTACTTACGATCGACGTGGCCACTCGCGTAGCATTCTCGCTAATCAAACAGAGGATTATCAAGTAGAGACACACAGTGATGACGCTCACTGCCTACTAGCTAAACTGACCGATGAACCAGCGTACATATTCGGAAGTAGCTCTGGTTCCGTCATCGGACTTGATTTATGCATACGACATCCGGAACAGATTCGGATGATTATCCCACACGAACCTGTTTTATTGCAGCTTTTATATGACAATGAGCTTGTACAGGCAAAACAATTCTTGAAATATCTTAAGGAGAATCATCGAAATGAAGTTGTAAAGTTACTATCAATTTCAGAAGTGGATACTAACAATTGTGGGCACTTGAAGGATGGGAAAACAGAGCGTCTTTTAAGTAATTCAACGTACTTTGTTGAGCATGAAATTCCGGGGATAATAAACTATTCGCTAGCCATTGATGCATTGAAGGCTAGATTAAAATCTTCACCTATGCAAGTGCTTCCAGCTGGCGGAAGTGCCTCACGAGAATTTTTTGCTTACCGGTGTTCGGCCGTACTAACTGAACTATTGGGAACAAAGTTTGTGGAGTTTCCTGGGCATCATGGGGCCTACAATTCAGAGCTTCATCAAGCGTTTGCTGAAAAACTACACAATATTTTGAAGGCCGAAAATACTTAACATGAATGCCTTAAATAACATCATTTGGTGTGGGATTTTCCTTCTTGGAGTAAATATCAAGACAAAGATATTAACACTGAACTAAACCTAAGAGGCGAAGCTAATCGTCTCTTAAACGTAGGAATTATGGGGATAGTATAATGAAAGAGAGTCCGATAAAATCTGTACTTATTCATCTCCCACTTTAAGGTGAATTTGCAGGTAAGTGGGAGTAGTTCAATCGATTCTGAATAAAATTGATAGTATCAGTCGCAATTTTTTTACGTTTAAGAACAATCCCAGCATGTCCGCATGTATAAATATATCGCGTAGGTCTTTCCCAGGATTTCCACAAGTAGTCCGTGTCCTCAGAATGTACGTATAGATCGTGCTTACCTGAAATTAATAAAATATTTTCTTTTTTTACTTTTGGTAATGCTTGACTCGGTTCAGTGATTTTCCAATAATCTATTAAATCATCATAAGTTACACCATGGTGTTCCAAGTCTTCTTTAATAAACTTACCTGGATTTGTCTTCCAAATAGAATAAGAAAGTCGATTCGCGTAGAAAATGGATGCTAATACATCAATCTCTGGTTCAACCAGAGCTGTTAGGTTAGTAATAAACCCACCTAAACTGATTCCTATTAGAATCAGGGGACCTTTTTTATTTGCTTTAATCCATTTGATCAAAGTTCGTAAATCAGCTACCGCTTGTCTAGTTGCTTGTACAGTTCGTTCAATATGGGCACTTACCATGTATTCTCCACTGAAAAGGGATTGTTCAGGTTCTCTTTCAAAATGATAGGGTAGAGTGGAATAATACATATTCCAGCTCAAGCTGTTCATATGGTCGTGAAATATTTTTTTTACACGTTCGTTAGAATCCATTCGCCAACCATGAACAAAGATGACATGAGGTGTATCTTCATTTTTATGTAAGTATACTTCTCCAGTTACAGAGTCGTTGCGTGAATCACCAGATTGAACTGAACTTTTATATTTGAAGTGTCCAACTAAGTATTCCTTTTCCTGTTGTGAATGCTTCATGTCAAAATGAATGTCAGATGGTGTTGCTTTATAAAAGGAATCTATGTCCTTTACACTTAGTGAGGTGTTAGAAAGCGAAGCATACTGAAACTCTGCACTTCTTTTTTTATGCAAATCATACAAGGCGTATCGATCAATGAGTTTTGAAAAAATCAAATTAGCTTCCTCCAACATACATATGGTTTAAAACATGGGCAAAATTCATGTTTTATTTATTCTGTAAATTAATTATAAAATACTAAAAGGATTATTCATCATGACTAGTCTAAATGAATTTCTAGAAGAAAACCAATGTATAAAATATTCTTTTTTCCTATTAATAGGTGCATAAAACCATAAATAATTTATACTGAAATCTAAAAAGCAAGTTAATATTCTTATTAATATAAGAGAACATTAACTTGCCTTTAACTTTAAGAATAACCAAAATGCTTAAGTTGATGGATATGTGGTGCTACTCCATTAGAGAAGATATGTAAGCTATTATTAATTCTAAATTAATTCAAACTAACAGATGCTTCTAGTTAACTCTTAGTTCTTCCATATTATTTTCCCTTTTAGATAAATTTAAGTAGAAGTGCGATATTGTGGTAGTGTAATATGGATTAATCCAAAGGTATGGGATATTTAGTGTAAATATTCCTACCAAAGAACCTAAAATAAACCATCCGATAAAACTCAACCATGTTATGAATAAATCTAATTTATGTCCTTGCATCATTTCTTTACTTTTTTTAATCGCTTCACTTGCTGTATATTCTGGATTTTCTATTAAAATATAGTACGCCATAGAATAAGAGAAAAATTTTATAATACCTGGAACAATTAATAATAAACTCCACAAAAAAATAAGTATAGTCTGCAAGATACCTAACTTCAAAGATCTAAATAAATTATTTTTCTTAAATCCTTCAAATAAATCACTAATTGTAGTTGATTCTTTTTTTGCTAAACGCAAAGTGAAATTATTATAGCCGTAACTCATAATGCTTTGTGTAGCAATATAAATAATAAATATAATAGCCCACATAATTACAGTAGCAAGTCCTAGAAAAAAGACGGCTGATGAGTCAGCTATTGCTTCTCCTGTTACCGAGTACTCTACAAAACTATCGGGATCTATCATTCCAATAATTAAGCTAAACAGCATAAATATTAAACAGCCAATAATAAACATACCAATTGCAGGAATTCCATAATAAAGACACGTTACTCCTACTCCTAATCCCCAATTTCCCTTTATTGAAGATAAGGCTGCTTTTTTTAAGTCACTAATCATGTTAGTCCACCCCCTCAATTTCTTTATCACATTATATGTGAATTTTTTATGACAAATAGAATGATAACATTTTTTGGGGAAAATAACATTATCTACATCTGTGGAAATTAATTTAGAATTAAAATATCTGTAAAAGGTAATGAAAAACTACTTAAAAAACTACTTAAAAAACGTTACCTTTATATAAAAATATACCTTAAGTTAATGGATATGTGGCGGTACCTCTTAATGAAAATGATTAAGTCATTCTATTTTTTTAAAAATAGTTAAGAGAAAGGTTACTTACTGTTCAAACAATATTGAACTAAACAATAAGGCATGCGTAGTATGTCTATTGTTGTTTAGTTAATAAAATTAAGATTATTTGTAAAAAATGTTAAATTTATAATTACACATAAGAAAAAGAATTCCTTAAGATTCTGGAATTCTTTTTCTTGTTTAAAGTTTGCTCACACAAATGATCTGCACAGCAATTCATCTTTGATATACGGATCATTTGTATGAAAAGTTATTCCTAATAATTGTGTAATAATGAACTTACATTCCTGATTTTAAAGGTTCTGTTACAAATTTAAAAATTACCATTGCGATTTCCATTTCCATATTATTTCCTCCTCTACTTATGCGTTAAGATATGATGCATCTTTATGCTTTCATAGTGGTAAGCGTTTATATTGATATCTATACATTTCTATATGCAATATTGCATCTTAAAACCAACTTTTATACTGTTATAATGATAGAGAAAAATTCTACAGCATTTTTCGAAATACTAAACAACAATTGAAAACGAAATTTCTCGTAAATAAAAAAGGAAGAGAATGATAAAAATTCTCTTCCTTTTTTATTTCTTCATAGATTTAGTGATATAGGAGATATGTCCGGAATACATTTCAACTACATAATTCTTCCAATCACCCAAATAAAAGGTATCAAAAATACTAACATATTTAATATTATCCCGATTTCCGCTCCGATATTTCTATCTACTTGATAGGAAAAAATAGCTAGGATAAATCCAATTGGACAAAGAAATACAGGTAAAAGTATAGAAACTCCAAAAAATTTAGTTAAAATAATTTTGTATGCAACATTCACAATGGATACAATTGATAAAACCGGTATTATAATCGATATAATTGTGCCTATTCTATTTTTTTAATCATAATAGCCTCTTTTTTTGTTTAAATAAAATATATTTCCCAATATGATTATAAAGGAAAAAACACTGTCATTAAGCTAGTGTTTTTTCTTTCTTGATAAGAAGCATATAAATAATAAATTATTACTGATAAGATAAATACAAATAATACATAGTTATATAATTTTGCTGTGCCATTCATTATTTTCACTACATTACTTAATAGTCCAATTGTACAAAGACTGAATATCACCTTTGTGGATACTTTAAAATTAATTGAATATCATTAATATGCAAATGTTAAATTTTAAATGATTTATATAAAATTAAAATAATTTCATGTAAATTATTTTCGTATCAAAGGGTGCACCTTTTGAAGTAGGGGTACAGCCACACATCCATCAACTTAAGGTATATTTTTATACAAAATGCGGTCTTTCCATATAGTTTTTTATTATCTTTTATAGATTTTATAAAAGTAGGCATATCAAATAAACCCTGACGGGCTTCAATTTTTTTACTATGCTACCTGATGAGTAGAAGTGGTATACTCATAAACAACACCCAAAATATCAAAGACTGTCTTTTTCTCATATCGATGAGATTTTCGTCCGTTGTGCTGTAGGAGGTTAAACAGACGAAGGAGAACCTTTGATAATTCTTGGGTGTTTTTGTGTAATGCTTGGTAAAAAAGTAAAAAATAATCCTTAATTATGTACATCGCTTTATATTCACTTAGCTCTTTCTGTTTCTTACGTAACAGGAGTTCTCGCATTTTAAACATAGTAGAAGAACATAATAGAATACTAATGAGTTGCCCATAAAGGTGACATTCTAATCGTTCTTGTTTAATAGATTTACAACGATGAATTTGAAACCAAGATTTCCATATTTTAAATAACAGCTCAATTTGCCAACGCAGTGAATATAGATCATAAATTTTCTCTTTTGGTACCCATTCCGTAGGAATGTTTGTCATATATACCGTAATACCTTGTAAAAGTTTTGTACGCTCTGTATATGTAATTCCTTTTTTCTTTTCGCGAATAGCTCGATCACGTAGACGTTTCTGTTTTTGCTCCTCGGTACATCTATAAACTACAATTCGAGTAGGAAGTTTGTCTTTACTCCCTACATATACATCATGTAATTCATACACTTGGCCAGGCTGCAATTGTTTCATGATGTCTTCCAAATGAATTTGTATATATACCGGTTTTAATTGAGCGGGTTTTGTTTTAAATACCACTGTTTCAAATTCTTTTCTATATATTTTAGTTGGTAACTTTAGACGTGATAAATAATATCCTTGCTTATCTTGAATAGACTTAAAGTCCTGTAGACGAAAATATCCTAAGTCACGAATATATAGTTCATTCTTTTGTGCCATGCCTGTTCGAGTCGCACTATATGCCTGATCACTTCGTTTTCCTGGTTCAATTTCCACATCAGAAAATTTTCCACTCAACAAGTCATACTCTAGTTGGATTTTCACACCAGCTGTATGACTACACCCTCCGGCACCAGGATAAGTAGTTGCGAATCGATCTGGAACTTGGAAAGTTGTAGAATCAAGGACGAGAATCCGCTCAAAATAAGAAGAAAGAGAATGAGAAATCTTAGATACTCCTCCAATTTTAGCTTGTAGAAGTGTAGTAAATACAGTGCGAAAGAAGGCTACAGAATCCGAATTAAATCGTCGATTAAGTCCCTCCGGACTTAATAAAATTCCTGTTGAAGTTTCTAATTGACTACAAAGTTGAGTAAGAGAGGTAGTAGCGATTTGTTGATTTAACCATACACACAAAGATAAGAAATGGTGCCCGTGGCACTTGCGTTTTCGTTTCATTCCGCCTGCTTTTATAGCTAATTGATTAAGTGTAGCGGGAGACATATATCGATATAGCTCTTCGGCAAATAAAGATAACTCTTGTTTTTGATGCATATTCATAAAAAGCACGTCACCCTTTCTCATTAACATAAGAAAATAGTAACGTGCTTTTAACTTCAAAAATAGTCTAAATCCTTAAGTTGATGGATGTGGGGTACAGCCACATGCCCACCAACCTAGCAGATGAGCTTGCCCCCAAAATGATATAAACGAACTTTGTTATTAGAAAAGACATAAAACAATAAACACGTAATTCATATTTATTTTTGTTGTGGACGATAAAAAGCATCTACCAATTGATTATACTCGCTTCTTGAAATTTCTTTATTATACAGTTTAATTAATAACTCTTTATGCGCTTTCGAAAACGCTATTTTATCAATAAATTTTGGATACATACGATCATTTTCTCCCCGTCTGATAAATTATTTTGTTGCATTTCGTCTATTTCCTCTGAATATTTTTTTAAAAAAACCAACAATGTTTTATGAAATATTACATATCGAAATGATTGGACATTTTGTAAGTGCTTACTATTACGAAAATGACAACAACTCTTCATTTCTCCTATGAAAAGGGTGAAGCAAAAACATAAAACCATTATATTTAAAGTTTAATCTACATGAATCGACATGAAAAGACTTTTTTTAGAAGAGATTATATATAATTTTATGTAATTGTACATATCCAAAGAAAGTAAAAAAGTATTTAAAATGCCATTATATTAAAATGAAGGACTTTGAAACTATTTTACTGAAAATGATTATGGTGAGCTTTAAATAATAAAAAGAAAACAAAAGCCGAACCTTTCAATAGAAATTAGGAATGACGGTGTTATTAAAAGTATTAATGAAGAAGATGACTTTGCTTTAACGATAGAAAAGTTAAGCGCCTATAACGGGTGTCTGTTTATTATATATAAATTATATAATAAACAGTAATGTGAATAAGATAGACAATTGGATTAAAAAAGTGTATATATCTCTTGGGTGATTAATTCAATTCAAGGGGAACACAGTCCGATGCGAAAAAAAGATTTAATAAGACAATGGAAAGCGGATTTACAGGAGATTGCTAAAGAAAAGGAGAAAGAGAGAAAAGAAAAAAAGAAGCGTAAGAAATACTATATTCCTGGTAGCTCATTTCATTTCATGACTAGCAAGGATACTTATCACAAGAAGAATGGGGTTTGGAAACAAAAAAACAATTAAATGTGAGTGTAAATAAGTTTCGATTAAATTTACTATTACTATTTTAGGCGCTGCCGTGATCGGCTTAGCGTCTTATTTGTTGTTAAGAGAAGAGAAATCAAATAGTTAAAAGAGAGAGCCTTCCTTTGTAATGAGGAATGCTTTTTATATTTTTTCTAAAATCAACAAAATAATCATATAACAACAAAAAAATAATCCAAAAAGATATATATTTATTGATAAACGATAAATAGGGTGTTAAAATCAAATTTACATTAAATAAGTGATGTGCTTTTTATGGAACGAGTATCAACGCTCTTTTTAAAGGTAGCTGTTTTTATGATAGGACTACCAGTTTTTGCTTTATGTATATTTTTAGTGCCCCATATGGCGAATTTCGCAACAAAATTGTATCCAAATATTGCCCCTATGAAATATCTCGTTTTCATCGTAATGTATGGAGCGGCTATACCTTTTTACTGTGCTCTCTATCAGGCTTTCAATCTTTTACGGTACATTGACGAGAACAAAGAGTTCTCGGAATTATCTGTAAAAGTGTTGAAGAACATAAAGTGCTGTGCGATTACAATCAGTGGTTTGTATGTATTAGGTTTGCCACTCTTTCATTTTATAGCGAAGAAAGTTGACCCTCCTATTGGATTAATGGGAATCATCATTATTTTTGTTTCGTTGGTTATCGCCGTTTTTGCTGCTATCCTTCAGCGGCTTCTACAAGAAGCGATTAACATAAAATCAGAAATTGATTTGACGGTCTGAGGTGAAGGATATGACAATTATTGTTAATATTGATGTGATGTTAGCAAAACGAAAAATGAGCGTAACGGAGCTTTCGGAGAGGATTGGAATTACTATGGCGAACCTTTCTATATTGAAAAATGGAAAAGCAATTAGGCTTTCAACTTTAGAGACAATTTGCAAAGCATTAGAATGTCAACCCGGAGATGTTTTAGAATATCGTCTTGATGAAGACAAGCCAGATTAATAGAGTAGAGACATTTAGCGTTAATAGGAAAAGAAAGATATCTTTTTAGTGTTGTATAAAAGGGGAGTTACTTATGAATTTAACCATACAAAAATGGAGGTTCAAAACATGAGGGCACTAAAACAACTCGTACGTTTTGGTTGGGAGCAGGCTCTATCATGTTTGTTTCCTGTCGTTATTTTTGCCTCTTTGGCTTTTACAAAATTCCTGCCACTTCCCTTCCTACCACGTTATGACTGGCTACTTATCATCTGCCTTTTGATGCAGTGGTGTATGGTGCGTTCTGGGCTGGAAACACGTGATGAACTAAAGGTTATCACATTGTTCCACCTTATTGGACTTGCTCTTGAACTTTTTAAGGTACATATGGGATCCTGGTCTTATCCAGAGGAAGGATATTTCAAAATTTTTGGAGTGCCCTTGTATAGCGGATTCATGTACGCAAGTGTGGCGAGTTTTCTTTGTCAGGCGTGGAGAAGATTAAAGGTTGAACTGGTTAAGTGGCCACCGTTTTTGGTAGTAGTAACACTTGCATCTGCGATTTATTTGAATTTTTTCACCCACCATTATTGGATTGATGTTCGTTGGTGGTTATCTGGACTTGTAATTATTGTTTTTTGGCAATCATGGGTCACATACGAGGTTAATGGAACTCGTTACCGTATGCCACTCGCACTTTCTTTTGTGCTCATTGGATTTTTTATATGGATAGCCGAAAATATCGCAACGTTCTTTGGCGCTTGGAAATATCCAAACCAAACCGATACATGGAGTCTCGTTCATCTAGGAAAGGTGAGTTCATGGCTCTTATTAGTGATTGTTAGCTTTCTTATAGTAGCTACGTTAAAGCAGGTTAAGGGAGAGGTAACAAAAGGTGGTTTTCCGCGTGTCTAATTTATCATTTTAGCCAAGAAGACTCCTTCCTCAAGGAACGCGAAGTGAGTAGGTGGGAGTCTTCTTGGCTTCGGACAAGGGATGGCAGGAAGCCATCTTAATTGTTCGACATACATAAACTGTTACTTCACTATCTATCGAATGTATGTTTGTTGTATAATAGACACATATCGAAATGGGGGTAGTTCAAAGAACAAGATCATAGACAGGTAAAACGATGTCTTGTTAAACCCGCAGGATTTCAAAATTTTTTTCATGCTTTCCGGACCTTGAAAGGCATTGAAGCCGTTCATGCTCTATATAAAAGAAACCGAAGTCTAAACTTAGATTTCGGTTTTTCTGCGTATGATGAATTAAGAAATTTATTAACAATCACATAATTTAAAAGGAATAAGACAAGTATTGTGTTTGTCATCATGATAGAAAATGAGAGGTAGCCGCTAAATCAAAAATAGAATAAAAAAACCTGTACGGGGAGGTACAGGTGTCAAATAAGGGATATTTCGGGATATTTCGGTATGTTTCATATTTTATCAGAGCTGTATTGAGAATGAAACTAAAATAAGTTGAATATTCAGTTGAATTTATTGAGAAATAAAAACGTAACAATGGGAGACAGAATGTTTTAGAGAAGCCAATAAATTATAATGATAAAGGAATATTTTTTGTATATTTTACTGGAAAAAGAGCATGATATTACCAAAATAAATGGAGGTGTGTAAGAAATGCAAATTCGTGAAAATAATAATTCAAACGAGATCTTAATAGCAGCTGCAGCAAGTGCTATTGAGCAAATGAAATATGAAATTGCTCAGGAGTTTGGGGTTACACTTGGACCAGATTCAACAGCAAGAGCAAATGGTTCAGTGGGTGGAGAAATTACAAAACGCTTAGTTCGTATGGCACAAGAACAATTATCAGGTCAATATAAAATTCACTAAAGTTAAAGGTATATCCCATTGAAAGGATATACCTTTTTAACTTTTTTAAAGAGGATAATTTAATTTTTATTGTTAGTTGAGTTTAGAAACAGCAAATTTAGCTGTAAAATTCATCTTCTTCATGTAAGAAGAATTTGCACCTGCTTGAAATTGTACAGAAATATTACCGTCTTTCTGTGCTTTGAATACGCGACCATATGGTGAATTAGCATTGTATGTGCCAATTACTTGGTTATCTGCATCAAAGACCGTATAAGAAATTGAAAACCCTGAATTTTGTACAAAGACTGTAAGTTCTTCTCCTTTTTTTAGATTAAATGATTCCTTTTGAGAGACTTCATAAGAACTCATAGAGTAATATTTTGTAACTTCTTGAATTTCTAAATTCGTAGTTGCTGCACTTGCTTTTGGTGCCTCTGCCCCTGGTAAGTTGATACCTGACAGTACTCCAATCCCTAGTACCCCTGCTAAAATAACTTTTTTCATAATGCTAATTCCTCCTTTAATATGTTGTGAAATTTGAAAAGGAAGTGAAAATATCAACCTCTGAAACCATTATAGTTACAACGATAATGGTTTTCAATAGAGATTGACATGTAATTTTGCATACATCAAATACCGATATAAGGTAATCTATTTAGTATTGGTACAGGATATTCTTCATTAGCATATCTTCCGTTGTATCCAATTGATACCTTAAAAATTCCAAGAGAATTTGTTAATAGGATTGGAAATTCTACTGATGGAAATGAAATTATTCATACCATTATTTCACTGGCTCATACTTTAAGCATGAAAGTGGTAGCAGAAGGGGTAGAAACGAAAGAACAATTAGAAGTATTACAAAATAATGCATGCTATCTAATTCAGGGCTATTACTACAGTAAACCTGTAAATGAAGATGAATTAATCAAGTATGTAAGCACGATGTAGAATAAATAAGTGAAGACTCTGTATATGTGTGAAGTAAAGTGAAAAGAAGCTTTACCCAAATAGAAGCCAGTTCTCTTAATTGAGACCGGCTTCTATTTTTATTGTTAATGGTCATAATGCTCAGCAAAAATAAGTACTACTATCTACTGATGATGGAAAGCGATTAGCGATGTTAATGTTTATTACAAATTTGTAAGGTTATGTAATAGGAATCGATAGAATTGGATGTTTGAATAAGGTAACCTGGTTAACGGATAGAAAATTCCGAAAAAAGGAGTGGGATGGATGAAGAAAAGTAAAAGAACATCTAGTTTTCTTAAAAATGTTGTATGCATATTTATTTTTATATTCATTATGAGTGAATTGACTTCCACGAAAGTAGCAAGGGCAGAATCGAACATATTGGCTGATAGGAGCATAGAAAACTTTAAGAAAAAGATGGATGAGCAAGTACCTAAATGGCAGGAGAACTATGATGTACCAGGGGTTGCAATAGGAGTTGTACATAATGGGCGTATTGCTTATACACTTAATTATGGTTATGCAGATAAAGAGAAGAGAAAAGAAGTGAATGATAATACTTTATTTCAGGCGGGTTCGGTGTCCAAAAGTCTTACTGCTTGGGGAGTTCTACACCTTGCAGACGAAGGACTTTTATCATTAGATGATCCGGTTGACAAGTATTTAAACAAATGGAAATTACCAAATTCGAAGTTCGATAATAATGAAGTCACGATAAGAAGATTACTAAGCCATACGGCAGGATTACCCACACATAAAGGGTATTTAGGAGTGGTACCTGGGGGTCAGCTTGATTCTATTAAAGAATCACTGTCTGGGAAAGGATGGCATAATGATCCGGTTGAAATAATTAAGAAACCTGGTTCAGAAGCGATATACTCTGGAATTGGCTATACGATTTTACAGCTTGTTATTGAAGAGGTGACCGGGAAACCCTTTGATCGTTACATGGAGGAACAAATTATGAAACCATTAGGGATGAAATCTAGCTCATTCCGAAAAAATTTGGAGAACTCTAATCTTTCGAAGGCGTATGGATACTTTGGACAGGAAATTCCGTATTATCAATATACAGAACAGGCTGCTGCAGGTCTCAAAACAAATGTTACGGATATGATGACTTTCATACTTGCAAGTATGGACACTAATGATCATAAAGATAAGGGGTATGGTGTTATCAAAAGTGAACGTGTGGAGGAAATGCAAAATCCGGTATTAGGCGAGAATGGTTTAGGTATATTTGAGAGTCAGTTATCTAATCAATGGAAAATGATGTATCATTCTGGTGATAATCGAGGGTGGCATTCCTTTTATGGCTACATTTTGAATACAAAGGATGGATTAGTCATTCTCACGAATGGTGAGAATGGTAAAGACTTAAGACAGGATATTTACCACGAATGGATAAAACACGAGACCGGGAAGTTCCCTGAAAGTTACCTCGCCTTCAAAGAGCAAAGAAAGATCAATGCTATTATATCCGTTGTTATTGGGGCAACACTTGGTATATACTTGCTACTATTTGTAATTAGTTTGAACAAGGGGAAAAGAACTTTCATTTTGAAGCGCGAGAAAAAGCCTTACATTGGAGTTGGAATTAGAACGCTTCTACTTTTTAGTATTGCTCTGTACTTGTTTTGTCGCACCTACATGTGGAGTACTTTAAGTTTAAGTGTAAGCAATAGAATAAATATAATGCTCATAATGGCGTGGATAATAGCGTTATTAATTACTGGATTCTTTCCAAAAAAACGAAGTAGCACAAATAAAACGTTAAAAGCTGAAGGTTATAAACCAAAAGGAAATTAAACGGGTAGTTTGTTTAGGCGCATAAAATAATAGTTAGGTTTAAATAGAGTACTAAATATAAGTGAATGGTAACGTACAAAAAGGGCTGCAAGTAATTAGCAATCCTTTTTGTATGTTAATTAAATAAAAATTGGAATTACTGAATTGTTTTTGATTACTTAATTAATAAATAATTCATGTAAAAGAGTTAATGATGAAATTAGAAATGGTATTTTAGCTTATATATGATTTGTTCTCATGCTGTAGAGAAATTTTTCTCTACAGCATGTTTTTGCGTTTAAACGTTTTCGAGCGAGGATATGGATATTTATCGATCGCCAGTTTGAGAGTTTTACGGACATTGCATGGAAGATGATAGAAATGGTTGTATAGGGATAAAATTTTTTAAAATTAAACTTTATTGTAAATCAGCAGTTGGAACTGGTAACTATCTACTATTAGGAAGCTTAAAGGTGGACGAGCTTGTGCCAAATAATTTGTACATTGTCAAATTATTTATACATTGTTGAATTATTTGTGTATATTTTATACTACAGTATTAATAAAGGAATGTTTTCTATTCATAAGAAATAACATTGGCACGTTTTTTGCTTTTATTAAATTTAAGGAAGGAGGATTGATTTAATAAATCTGTATTAGTAATAGTAAAAAACAATCTACTATTGCATTATTGATCTTACTTGTACTTATAGGGGACCGTAAATACGTACAAATAAGAATGTTCTGACTATAAAATTCAGAATTTTCTTTTAAATTATTAGGGGGTAATAATATGGTTAAATATTTGAAAATTTCTAAGCTGATTCTTGGTGTTGGACTAGTGACAATATCATGTAATGGTTTGCAAATTCAAGCAGAGACAAAAGAGGGAAATGTGAAGAATGTACTACAAATGGAGCCAATAGGAATACAGAAGTCTGTTGATGAGTTGGCACACTCTTCGAAAGTACAAGAAAATGCATCTTTTACAAAGCGGTTAAAGTTAACGGATTTATCGCAGCGTCCGCTAGCACCAAACGAGAATGTTAAACAGTTAGCTGAAGAGAAAAAATATTCGATGGCCGAATTAAATCAATTAAGCAACAAACAATTAACTGATCTTCTTGTGACGATTAAATGGTACCAAATTCCGGAATTATTTCAGTTTAATAGTGATAGTCTCAAGTTCTATCAAGATGATAGTCGTATGCAAGCGATAATTGATAAGCTTGCAGAACAAGGACAAGCTTATACGAAAGATGATTCAAAAGGGATTGAAACATTAGTGGAAACCCTACGTGCAGCATTTTATTTAGGTTTTTACCATGATGAATTAAGTAAACTAAATGAGCGTAGCTATCATGATAAATGTTTACCGGCTTTAAAGACACTTGCAAAGAATCCGAATTTTAAACTTGGTACACCGGAACAAAACCAAGTTATTTCATCATATGGAATGCTGATTGGAAACGCATCAGCTGATGTTGAGGTTGTTCAATATGCAGGTGAAATCTTCAAACAATATAACGATAATGTTGCAACTTTTGTTGAAGACTATACAAAAGGAAATGCTGTATATGAGTTGATGAAAGGGATTGATTATGACATTCAGGCGTATATGTATAATACAGGAAAAGAAGCAAAAGATACGATGTGGTATCGAAATATCGATGGTTTAATTAATGAAATCAGTCGTTTCGCGCTAATTGGTACTGTAACAGATAAAAACGGATGGTTAATTAATAACGGAATTTACTATGCTGGTCGATTGGGTAAGCTTCATAGTACGCCAACAAAAGGACAGCAAGTTGTTACAGATGCAATGCGAATTTATCCATATTTAGGTGAGCAATATTTTGTTGCAGCAGAACAAATTACTACAAATTATGGAGGAGTAGATGCGACCGGTAAAACAATAAATTTAGATCAAATTAGAGAAGAGGGTAAAAAGAAATATTTACCGAAAACCTATACATTTGATGATGGGGCAATTGTCTTTAAAGCAGGGGATAAAGTTAGTGAAGAGAAAATTAAACGTCTATACTGGGCGGCAAAAGAAGTACGTTCTCAATTTTATCGTACGGTTGGTAGTGATAAACCACTTGAAAGTGGACACACTGATGATGTGTTAACGATGGTCATCTATAATAGTCCCGACGAATATCAATTTAACCGTCAATTGTATGGTTATGAAACGAATAATGGTGGAATTTACATTGAAGGAAGCGGAACGTTCTTTACATATGAACGTACACCAGAGCAAAGTATTTATAGTTTGGAAGAATTGTTCCGCCATGAATTTACACACTATTTACAGGGAAGATACGAGGTTCCAGGATTATGGGGCCAAGGGGAAATGTATCAAAATGAACGTTTAACATGGTTTGAAGAAGGGAATGCGGAGTTCTTTGCAGGTTCAACGCGATTAGACAGTGTATTACCACGAAAAAGCATAATTGGTGGATTGTCATATGACCCTGCGAAACGTTATACAGCAGCACAAACATTAAATGCAAAATATGGAACGTGGGATTTCTATAACTATTCTTTTGCACTACAATCTTATATGTATAATAACCGTCCTGAAATGTTTGATAAAGTGCATGATTTAATTCGAGCGAATGATGTAGCAAATTACGATGCGTACCGCTCAGCATTAAGTAAAGACAATAAATTAAATGAAGACTACCAATCTTATATGCAAATGCTTATTGATAATCGTGATAAGTATACAATTCCACAAGTATCAGATGAGTATTTAGCACAGCATGCTCCAAAACCGCTTTCAGATGTTGCGTCAGATATCACCAATGAAGCAAAGTTAAAGAATGTGAAGGTAACAAAGAATAAATCACAATTCTTTAATACATTCACACTACAGGGAACATATACAGGAAGTGCGGCAAAAGGAGAAATTGAGGACTGGAAAGTGATGAACCAAGCAACAAATGATATGCTAAAACATCTCTCAGAAAAAGGGTGGAGTGGGTATAAAACATTGACTGCTTATTTTGTAAATTATCGTGTTAATGATGCTGGACAATTTGAATATGATGTTGTGTTTAGCGGAGTGAATACGGAAGAAGGTACTGCTATAGAAAGAGAACCGAATAATTCATTTGATACAGCGAATCTATTATCCTTGAACACGTTATTAAGAGGAAACTTAAGTGATCAAGATCTGGTTGACCGGTTTGTTATTGATGTAAAGGACCCAAAAGATCTACAGATTACCGTTACGAACGAACAAAACCTTGGAATGAACTGGGTATTATATTCTGAATCAGACTTAAATAATTATGTTACTTATGCAACAAAACGTGATGGAAACAAATTGCTTGGAAATTATAATGCGAAGCCAGGGAAATATTACTTAAGTGTATATAAATATGGCGGTGGAGCAGGGGATTATACGGTAGAAGTAAAATAATTTTAAGTAGTCGCTTTTAGACAAATAGATGCCCAGAGGCATCTATTTGTCTTTTTTTAATGAAGTGATGATGTATATACAAAAGATAAATTCCAATACCTTCTCTTAAAAAATCAAGGATTTTATCATTTTAGCCAAGAAGACTCCTTCCTCAAGGAACGCGAAGTGAGTAGGTGGGAGACGAATTGGCTTCGGACAAGGGATGGCAGGAAGCCATCTTAATTGTTCGACATACATAAACTGTTACTTCACTACCTATCGAATGTATGTTCGTTGTATAATAGACACATATCGAAATGGGGGTGAAACGAATGATGATCAATAAAGCATATAAATTTCGTATCTATCCAAATAAAGCACAAGCGACCCTAATCAATAAAACGATTGGCTGTTCTCGTTTTGTATTCAATCACTTCCTATCTCTATGGGATAATGCATACAAAGAAACAGGAAAAGGTTTGACATATGGTACATGCTCTGCCGAACTTCCTGCCATGAAGAAAGAGTTTGTTTGGCTAAAAGAAGTGGATAGTATTGCGATTCAGTCGTCTGTTCGCAACCTTGCGGATGCTTATACACGCCTTTTCAAAAAACAAAACAATGCCCCGCGTTTCAAATCTAAGAAAAACAACGTACAATCTTACACAACAAAACAAACAAATGAAAACATTGCCGTTGTAGGAGACAAAATAAAATTGCCAAAACTAGGTCTTGTTCGATTTGCCAAAAGTCGTGAAGTACAGGGACGCATTTTAAATGCTACAGTTAGACGGAACCCTTCTGGCAGATACTTTGTGTCATTGTTAGTCGAAACAGAAGTGCAAGAACTTCCGAAAACACATTCTTACATTGGAATGGATGTGGGACTAAAAGATTTCGCCATTTTGTCAGATGGAACAACCTATAAAAATCCGAAGTTTTTTCGATCATTAGAAGAGAAGTTGGCAAAAGCACAGCGTATTCTTTCTAGAAGAATGAAAGGATCTTCTCGATGGAATAAACAACGAGTAAAAATAGCTAGAATTCATGAATACATGACGAATGCTAGAAAAGATTACTTGGACAAAATCTCGATTGAAATCATCAAAAACCACGATGTTATCGGTATAGAGGATTTGCAAGTATCGAATATGTTAAAGAATCATAAGTTAGCAAAAGCAATTAGTGAGGTATCATGGTCACAGTTTCGAACTATGTTGGAATATAAGGCAAAATGGTACGGCAAACAAATCATTGTCGTAGCGAAAACATTTGCTTCAAGCCAATTATGTTCTTGTTGTGGATATCAAAACAAAGACGTTAAAAATCTAAACCTGCGTAAATGGGACTGCCCTTCTTGTCGTACACACCATGATAGGGATATTAACGCAAGTATCAATCTAAAGAATGAAGCGATAAGGCTTCTAACCGCAAGGACTGTGGAGCTAGCCTAATAAATTAGAGTTCGATAGAACTCTTTACTTAGGAATCCCCCTCTTCTAAACGAAGTGAAAGTGGGGGTAGTTCAAAGTAGGGTTTAGTGTACTGCTACTTATTTAACTGTAGATCGGGATAGATGTAGAGGATAGTAAGTATGTCTTCTTATGTATATTTAAAGAGGCTAATATTCAACAACATAGTGATGTTTTAAAACAATTAAATAAAATTATTAAAAAATATAACTTGTTAAGTGAATCTAGAATTAATGCTTATTATAAGGGAGCGTGAATTTCACGCCCCTGTGAACCAATAAAGGGCAAAATAACTTTCTTCTGTTTCCATAACAAAGAACACATCATTCCAGTCTGGTTCATAAGCATATGCACATCTGATTCCACTTCGAGGAAACTCGATAGGTTTGATATAAGGAGAATATCTGTTTCTAACTTCTGTAAATTCTTCTTTGGATATCATTTTCAATTTTTTTAGTTCCGCTCTAATCCTCTCTTCGAGTTCCTGCATAGTCATTTCTATCTCATCTTTTCCTTTATACCAATACCAATGTGTATTTCTCCGTTCAATGAATAGGCATTGTACTGCAAACTCCTCCAAATCATTAATACTGTCGTAGTTATTTTTTCTTTTGGTTTGTTCAAAAACGTATATTGTCTCTTCACATCCCCCTATTAATTCATCATCTTCAAATACAAAATATTTCACACTTACCACTCCTTAATTAATATTTTTTTGCTATTTATGTATTATTTCTTGCCAAAAATATTATTTAGTCCACTAAGTAAAAGTGCCAAGCCAGGGAATAGATAAAATGTAATTTTATTTACACAAACAAATAAACCTATTGCGGATACAATCATCAAAAATCCAGCCTCTTTACATGCACCCTTAGCTTTTATAAAGCCAAAGAATCCTAAAATAGAAAAAAATGCTCCCATACATCCAACAGTAAGACCTTTTTCAGCTCCTTCTAACTCTCCCATTTCGTATGCTAGTCTCCCTAGAAATTGAATGACTAGCGAACATAGTAATCCTAACAACGTACCAATCAGTCCAATTACATCTTCACCTGTTCGTTTCAATATAACAACCTATCCTATTTTTCAAATTATGTATGTTTTATGTCTGTAATATGATTGATGTATATACATATCACCTTTTCATGTTTATCAATAACTCTTAACTCATTTCGAGTAATCAAACATTGTTTCACCCTCCAAAACAGAACTTTTGTTCTTACTATAAACCTTTTGTTTTGGTTTATACAAACATTTTTTAATTAAATTCCGGTACGTGAAATTTAATTAAGTCGTAGATTAATAAAGAAGATAGACATCCCCTCCTTAAGTCATGTCTATCTCTTTACATGGAAACCTAAATCAACCATTGCATGATCCATATCCAGATCATTTTAAAGAGTGGATCCTATTGGATACTGAACAGCGGAAAATTCTTTAGAAACACTCAAATGGACTATAGAAATGAAATTAAAATTATCCGATGAAGGGTTAATAGAAGTTTACAGTTTCGGGCGGATAAACAAATGGGCTTAAAAACTCTCTTTGGAATAAGAATGCATATAAAATGCTAAACACGTTATACACGGGTTGTTATAAAAAAGAAATGCTTATTTCTTTAAAACCTATGAAATAATTACAATGTTCTTCAAAATTCGAATGTTGAACAGTTTAATATCTCTTAATTTATTAAACTCACCTTCAATTCTTCATAAATTTAAAAAAGCTTAAATCCTTATGCACCAATGGATTTAAGCTTTTTATTTTGTAAGAATACTCTTTGCAACAAGTTGCCATTAGGATAGTGTATCAGCAACTTGTAGCTATTACTATGAATGCTACATTCTTCAAAATTATTACACATTTTTTAGATTTTCTTTATATTATTCTATGCTTTATTTAAAATTATAATTCCATATTTATGAACAAAAGTTTAGATTTATGGAAATTTGGACAAGTTATTATTACCACAAGCTTACTTAGGGGGGATTCCGATGTTTGGGTTAGGAAAAAAGAGAACTCCATTTGGTGAATATTTAGACCGTAGAGGGATTAAACAACAATGGTTAGTACAACGAACTGGCTTAAGTAAATCTTTAATAAGTGATTTAGCAAATAAGAAGAATCGAATTCCCACCTTAACATCCGCAACTAAAATCATTAAAACACTAAGGAAATTTGATAAACGTATTGATTATCATGATTTTTGGGACATAAATGCTTAAAACAACTAAAATATATCTTCCATTACAAATGTTCTCATAAACACATTTCGGTTTATAGCATATTGCTCTAACTTTGATTGTCGATAGTCTGATAATGTAAAAAAATTAATTACTGGAACAATAGCATTCTGTCTTTTGTAGATATCTGTTATATGGCCATATAACTGTATTTTATGTTCGTTTGCCTTCATATGTTGCATACGATCTATTTCAACAAAATGGGGAACATTATCCTCAAAATACGTTGCATCAGGAATAATCTGATACCGTTGACCATTAATTGAAAACTCGATAGGTCTTTCTGTTTTCCATTCTGGAAATCCAAGCCACATCCAGCTTTCGTTTCGCATCAATATGTGCTGTAATTGACTATTTTTCTTTACTTCTTTTGTAATACCTAATAAATCCCGTCCCTTTTTATTTAAATAATATACGTGTTCACGAGCCATTTTTGTAATGTGACAATACGGGTGCATATCCTTTAATACACGATTTGCATTTCGAATACTCCCTAGACAGTGGATAGCTTGTAATTGCCTCCTAGTTAAAAAATCCAACTTACTCAAAGTGGATAAAATCTCGATTTGTCTCGCTTTCTGTTTGATTGTTTGGTGCCTCATTTTGCTTCACCACCTTATATTTCTTTAGTAACTCCCACATATCTGTATCCTTTAAAAAAGGTACCTGAATTTCTTCTGTACGATCCGTCTTAAATAATGCTCTTCCTGGAAGAGAAGGTAAATTTTCAAGACCTGGTTCATCCAAAGCAACTTGTGAAGCGACCGCCGTTGGTAATCGAAAGCCTACCTTCGCATCAGCATTTTGTTTAATTTGCCTTGGTAATGTATCAGAGGTTGGATATTGCGTACAAAATATGAGCCGGAATCCTAAACCACCTCCAATTCTTGCGATTTCAGATAGCATCTCCTGGCACAAAAATAAAACATCACGTTGTTTTTTAGGTAATCCTTGTGTCGGACAAAGATTTGCTCCTTCATCTACTATGATGAAGCAACGTTCTCTAATTGATGTGTCTATGATATTGGTAAAATAGGACTTCTTCATCATTTCAATCTGTTTTACCATCTTTTCACGTACTCTTCCCAACATTTCTAATGCCTGTTTCGGGTTTTCAGCGACTTCTACAACTTGGGATAACTCTTTGTAAGGGCTAAACTCTAACCCTTCTTTCAAATCAATAATAAAAAATTTCACGTGTTGAGATTGTTGTAAAATTAAACTAGTCATCACATTTTTTAAGAAAACGGTCTTTCCAAAACGAGTCATTCCACTTACACACATATGCGGTGTTTTCTCAAAATCATGATATACATATTTATCTAACGCTTTCCCCACCATAACTCTCCATGTATGCTCTTTTAATAGATCCTTAGACCAATTCCACATTTCAGGTATTCTTTGGCTAAATACTCGAATATGAAGCTCTCTTTGATGAAACGATATTTTAACAGGTTTATATAGACCTTCTTCTAATACTTCAGCTAACTTTTGGATTAGTTGACTAGGTACACCAAGTGGTAACTTGTAAACATAATTCATACTTATATCATCTTTAATTTCTTTTATAAAAATGGGATATTGTAATTCACCTTTATGTTGAACACATACCTTTGTAATTTCAAAAAACGTTGCAATTTTTTTCTTATCATTTGGTCCATTACTTTGGTAAAAATAAGCTACAGTTATAAAGGTTGCTGGGATTAATAAAAGTGACAACATTCCCTCCATACCTCCTTAAGGTAGTTGAGCCTGTATGGAAGCTTAGAAAAAGCTGTTTAAAATGCGCTATTATAATCATTTTCAACTACCAGATGTAATACTAGCGTAGAAACACATCTAGCATATCCATTAGAACGTACCAAACGCTCCCAATTAGTAAACATTTAAGACCCGCACGTAGCAACCAACCTGGAAGATAAAAACCTTTCTTCTTCAGCAATTTTATTCCTAAAACTGAAGCTCCTGTCACGCCATATACAATCCCTAGCTCTCCAATGATTGTCATATTAACCCCATCCTTTTGGTTTAATGGACAAATTCCCTTTACCGTCCTTAAAAAGTTGATATTCATCTAATAGCTGATTCCAGGAGACAGCCAGTTCATCACCATATAGATCCTCTTCGATTTTTTGACTTAAATAATAATACCCTCGGTATTGTCGGTCCAGGTATACCTCATGTCGTCGCATGTGTTCTTGTATAGCACATACGTTTTCTTCATTGTTAGTCGCTTTGTACATTTGTTTCAATGTTCGAGAAGAATACAGATAAGGTGTACTATACAGCATTTGATATTGATTCATATGTCTTCACCATCCATATAGAATTCTAGATACACTAAATACATATGATAATGATATGAGTTTTCGAATTTGTCCCTAAAAAAATACGTCATTCCAAAATAGGAATGACGTTTAACAGGAATCTTAAATTCTCTGACATGTTGCTATAGCTTTAAAAAATAACTGTGAGGATAGTTATAGATTTATTTTTGAACACACAAGGGTATTTAATGAACACTATAGTTTTGTTAGTTTTTTTATAATTATTGTTTATCGTTATACTATATCAGTTTGTTTATGAATATTAGTTAATAAAATCTAATATAAATATATATCTTATATATATTTAAAATATAAAGATAAAACTTATATAGGACTGAGAAATATACGTATATCCTTACTGTAACAAAGCCTTTTAACATTACATAGCGTAAAAAATCATAAATAGTAGAATTTTACAGCAGAAAAACAAACCATATTAAGCTCTAAAAACTACAAATAATCATAAATGAAACTTAGTATTTCTACATAAAAAATGAAACAAATTAATACATTATTAAACATATTTATTCAATCGTGAAATTTCATATGAATTAACGGAATCTCCACAATTTGATTATAGTTACCCACAAAAGATTCACATTATGTGTTAATTAATCAACATAATCCATATTTAGCACATAACTCACATAAATATTGATGATTTTTGATAGATGAAGGCGTATAACCTATTTATATCAATGATAATTGCACTAAATTACTCACATTATGTGTTATTTATCTACTTATCCACGAAATTTAATTTATTTCTTATGATTTCTTGTAGGTATTTGAATGTATTTAGACAACTCATAACGTCTTTTTATGAAAGTATGTGTGGAAATTGAGATAAGTACCATACTATTTTTGTATATGATTGCATAAAAAAAGACTCTATTATGAATAGAATCGAGTAAAGTTACTTATTGTGAAGAAGGAGTAAATTTCTTTTAAATAAACGGATCAACACGAATAGCCCTCTATCTTGAATTTTTTTCAAAAATAGAGAGCTGATGATGATTAGTTCGCTTTCATTGCTGTCAGTACTTGCTCAGCTGTTGTTACTTGGATACCAGCGCGTATTAACTGTTCAAAGGCACGCATAAATGTAATTAAATTGAAGCTATCTGGTACTTCAATAACACGAAGCTTTTCTTTCGGTAATCTATCTATCTTTTCAATGAACAATTCACGAACATCACTAGGAATAATACGCTCTTTATGCCCTCTTGCTTTTAAGAGTTCACGTATTTCAATTTCTAAAGCCATATAAGCGTTTAGGTTTGTACCTTGTTCGTAGGCGTACTTTCTAAACAACGTTTCTTCTTGATACTTTAGATAGTTGCGGTGATACGATTCCTCTGTAACAGGTATAGCAAATTTAGAGTTTAGTAATTCATACGTTTTGCGGAACAACTTTTTGATGTTTCGCAGAGAGTACATAGAGAAATGCAATCCGAAATCAAATACAGCTTGTTCTTTTTGTTCTTTTGGAACATGCTGTGTAATAAGAGGATAGATACCTTCTTTAGCAGCTGTATCAAGAATTTTATATTGTGATGTTTGATTTAATAATTTCTTCAGTGTATATACTAACTTGCTTGGATATTCTTCATTACGATCTATCATGTCACGTAAGCTATGAATTACACTTCGAATTTGTCGATTGCATGTATGTTTTAGCACATGAATAAATTTGTTCATGTCTTGTGTAAATTCTCCAATACTCATCTCTTGTAGTACGGATTCGATAAAACGAGCTTTACGAGCATAAGTAAGCTTTGGTGTGAATGGATCACGATACTGTACTTCTCCGATTTCTTTTGTACATAAGAAATCCGTATGTAAGGATAGATATAGAGTTGTATATCTTTTTTTATTCTTAACCCCTTTTTGTAATTTACAAATTTTGAATAGTGGAGTCCCTGTACATGGTAATGCAGTTGTTAACTCTGTTATAACCGCACGTATCTGATGTGGGTATTTTTTATGTAAGAAGCGGTACATCCCACCAAAATGAGTTCTATTCCCTCTTTCATCTTGTTTGTCTAAGGAACGTTTTAGTGTAGTTTCACTGTGCTGTTGCATAGCCATATCTAAGAATAGTTTCTTAGATGCAATTGATAACTCAAAGAAAGCTTTTGTAAATACCACTGGGCTAATATAAACATATGCATTGGCCTTTTCAGTTTCTTCATTCATAAAATGAGTTAATTTAATTGTATATCGGCCATCTAATTCATTTTCAATCGAAATAATGTTATGTATACTTAATTTCTTTAATGCAATATAGAATTGAGAATGCTGTATGTAAGCAAATTCTTCTTTATACAGTTTGTAATCTTCCCACATCATATGTATTGTTACATTTGGAATGACTCCATTTGTGTAACATTTTTTATGTAGATATAAGAAGACCTCCAGATCTGCGTTTGTAATGCCATATAATTTATGCTTTCTTCCCATTGTTTCCGAAATAGCAGATAGTGTACGACGTGAAAAAGATGGTTTAGCCTGTGCAACGAAGCCATCCACATCGGCAATACGTTCTTCATATGTCATATGATCAACAATATCCTCAAGGTATGTATCTTTATAGCTGTAGTATTTCTCTTCGAAAGTTTCAACAAGTTTTTGCCAAGACTTCAGTGTTACTAAAACTGCATTTGTGGATTGTCCATTTAGACTACGTTGATTACGAATAATAAATGATTTTCCCATCTTTTTCACCTCCTACCTATAAATCTTGAAATAAATACCAAAAACTATAAAATATATCAATTTTGATTATATCAAATCGAAATTTGATGAAATGCGTCCCTTTAAGAGAAAAAATGAAAAGATGAAACGGCCTTTAATCCCTTGTGTACCAAGGGGTTTCAGGAATCTTTCATTTTTTTTTATGGACATGATATGGCTATAAATTTTCATATTGGTAGAAAAGATGAAAAATAGAAAAAAAACTGTATAAGTATGATTAAATCAACAGTTATATCGGTTTTTCAAAAGGAAAAAGGGACATGATATGGCTGTAAATTTTCATGTTAATAATTATGAGTTAAATAGGAAAAACTCTTTAAATAGTGATGGTAATGGGCTTTATCTGTAATTTTTCAATTGAAAAAGGGACATGAATTAGCTAGGTGAGTTTTCATATTCGGTTAAAAAAAGGAACATTATATAGCTATGGGTTTTCATGTTGCATAAATACATGAAAATAGAGTTAGAAACGTGTAAAGCCTTAATATGAAAGGGTTAATGGGCTTTTTATCTAAAAAGAAAGGGACATCATATAGCTATAAATTTTCATAACTAATAATATTGCTGTAATAGAAAAGCTTATATATCAAGGTTTAAGCAATATTAGAAAAAAATTTCGAGTTAGTAAGAAAGAGACACATAATGTTATTTTTGTTTCATGTTTTGTAAAAAAGGGACATGATATGACTATAAATTTTCATATTGATGAATTTGTGGTGTTCGAAGTAATCGAAAAATAAAAGCATTAAACAAGACTTGTTAAGCTGAGTGCCACTGTTGAGTACCACTTATAAAACGATTAAACTGTTTTTTCAAACCATAGTAACAATGTGTTTAACGTGAATGTAAGGAAAGATGAATAAAATGTCGTAATTATAAGAATTTTGTATTTTTTTGTTGATTTATATTATTTTTCATGTTAAACTCATTTCAACAAAGAAAGAGTAAACAAAAACCCTTAGCGATTAAAATATCAGAATTTTCAATCTCTTTATCAGTTTACTTCATGTGATTTACCTGTTTGTGTATTGCTTTCCACTCTTTCTTTGTTCTTCCTTATAAAAGAAAGCGACTTGTTCGTATCTAATTTGTTCTTTTTTCATTTATTCCATAGCAGCTTTAGCTGCTTTTTCTTTTTCTATATTTTTGTCACAAATAATTTTTAAAGAAAACGGAAGCAATCTTTTTTTGGAGTTGAAATAAAGTTTAACCGTTTATAAAAAGATTATCTTTTTATAAAAAAGGTGCTCTGTTCTATCACTTTGGATTTTACAAATCGATTGAGTCTTGTATAATCAGTTACAGAGCGGGCTATAAGTATACAAACTAGAGCCTTTAACATGTTAACAACGAAATAGGAATGAGAATATTCAGACTTCATTTCTAGTTTTTATAAAAAGGAACATCATATAGCTAATTATTTTCAAGTTCAGATTAAGAATAACTAAATGTATATAAGGAGCAGAATTTATATGGACGACGTTCTACAATTGTTTAGAGATGCACTATCAATAACGGAACAATTGTATAAAAAAGATGAGCAATTGTGGCAAAAATGGGTGTCTTATTATGTTGAGGTTGAAGCAGATAAAAGTAAAATTGTGACTTCAGAATACCTTTCTCCATCATTTTCAATGCTCGTACAGTGGCTAGAGCAACAACAAAGAAAAGGTATTTCTCCTCTAGATATATATAGGAATATCGATGAATATAGATTAATCATTGATGAGACAATAGGTGTCTTTATTGAACAAGAGTTTCGTAAAAATCAGACAGTTAGTAATAAAGTGCATACAGCAACAAGTGAATCAAATGCAAGCACATTGAATGAAAACTATTTAGAAGTAAATAACTCCGCAGTATATTATAAGTTAAGGGATGGAATAGCTAAAAATCAATTTGAAGAAGATGAAAACACACGGTTAAAATCATATCCTATTGAAACAAAGGATAGTAATGGAGTGGCACAGCTTTCGTCTCATAAAGATGAAGATCTAAAATTAACGAATATCGAAGAGGCAGCAAGATGGAATACATTAGTAGATGGTGTAATGAGTAATATGGATGATCTAACTGCAGATTGTTTAGATAGCATCACGATTCAATGGTTGAATGAAGCAAAATCGCCTGATGAATTTATTGATTTTTCATATGAACAAGTTTTAGAGATGTGCAGTATTTCAAAGGCTAAGGCAAATGGTGTTGAATACTACAGGGTAGAAGATAAAATTAAAGTAGCGAAGCGGATTGCGGCCCTAGCAAGTATTTTTATATATCTAAATGATGACAATGAAGTAGTCGTATTAAATGATCGTGCTGAAACAGGTAAGCATTATGAAGTAAAACGTGAGGTAATTAAAAGACTATTCGTATTAGATTCTGTGGTTCTATGGAGAGATAAAAATACAAACGAATACATGGGAATAGAATCATGCCGAATCAAACCGGGGAGTTTCTTATCCGGATATTTATATGGATCTAATAGTACTACCGCATTATTATCAAAAAAGGCACTTGAATATAATAGTTATAGACATAAATATCATAAAAGGTTAATTCGATATTTGACATGGCAATGGAGAATACGTCAAATGTTTTCTAGTTTACAAAGACCTTACTCCATAGGTGGAGATAAAGGTTTGTTAGCAGTTATGGGGATAAACCAGAAACAAAAACCGAATCGTATTCGCGAACAATTAGAAAATGTTCTTATGGATCTAGAAAAAGAAGAGGTAATTTCTCATTGGGAATATGATAATGGTTTAGAAGAAGAAAAACTAACAAAAAAGAATTGGTTTAAAAACTATTATTCACAGTTAGGAATAGTAATATTGCCGCCAAAAGAACTAATTAGTTCAATGGAAAACTTAGCAAAAAAGAAAACAATTGATACAATACATGAGGAAAATCAGCCAATAAAAATTGTAGAAAAACCATTAGATACAACTGAAAATGAACAAGTAATTAGAGAGAAAATAGAGTTTGTGCATATGAAAAAGAATATAACTATGCGAGAACTTTCAATAGAGATAGGTATATCGCAGCCTACTCTTTCTAGATTTTATAATAAAAAAACAAAACGTCTCTCTAGTACGGCGAGAAGCAAATTAAATCAATGGTATAAACGACAGTTAATCATTGATAAGATGTAAGTTGAAAATTAAACCTAAAAAAAGAATCCTATTTCTAGGACTCTTTTTTTAGAGTATTTACATACTAATTACCAAATAAACTTGCCGTATCAAGATCATCATATTCATCATTCAAAACATTTGTTTCAGATTTAGAAACGTCTTCTTTTTTTTCATCTTCATTATCGGGCTTCTCTTCAGAAGTTCCAATTACTTCATTAGAAGATTTAATCTCATTAGGGATGTTTTGATCATCATTTTTGATAATGAGTTTTGAATCATTCAATAGGACCCGTTTAACCTCATTTAAAAAATCTTTATCTTGAAGTAAGATCTCTCTTTGCATTTGTTGTTGAATCTTATAATCACCAACATCTTGTAAACCATGTTTATCAATAAAGTAACAGACAAGTTTATATAATGAATCTGCTATATTTCCTTGAGATTCAAACCATTTAAAGAACTCTTCATTCTCAATTTTTTTGAGATTCCAAAAGAAAGATTCTCTTTTCTTGTCAGCCATATTATCTCACCTTTTTTCGAGTAAGAATCTTCTTGATTACTTGCATCCCTCTAGCATTCATATCTACAGCATATTTTTCTGGTATCCATAATAAGTACATACCAACTTGCTCACAATACTCTAATAGTTGATTATATAACTCATCTTTAAATGTAACACTTCCCCCACCGTATACACATAAAATTTCAGCTTCACTAGCTGTATTGCTTACATACTTTTCACTTGTATCTTCTAAGATAAGTTCAGCTTGTTCTACTTTTGTAATATTAAAGTACCCAGTTGCTTCTTCATAGTATTTATGATCTGGATCTTGAAGGATTTGTGAGAATTGTTGGCGTTTAATGTTTGTTCCACGTTCTTGGTTTAATAGCTTAACAGCTTCTTCTGTAGCATGCCCAACTCCACGTCTTTCTCCACTACAAGCATCAATGACTGGATTTACACCAACTGTGTATATATACTCAGTTGTTCCATCTCCAATGTCGTTATGTAAGATTTTTTTGTTCTTAAAGAAGGATTTTTCAACTGTCTCTACCTCAAGTTTGTCTTTATATAGTTTAATAAAGTCACTAAACATATCTTCTTCGCCTTCAAGGATTGCATATAAAGGAGGAACGCCTTCCTGGGTAATGTTTGCACTGTTAAATGTTAAGCTGACTGTTACTTGTTCTTCCCCTACATAAACAACTACAACATGATTTGAATTAGTAAAACGTTGCTCTAGGTGTTTTGCATTTACTGGTGTCCATTGGCTTGCTGGAATAGCTGAAATAAGATCAACAGTCACATTAATTGATTGTGGTAGTTGTTCAGTTCTTTCCCACTCAAGCTGAACGGATTTATTTGCAATTAGTCCTAGCATATTAATTAACGGCAAATCATCGTTATATTTTTGACCTACTTTAATGTTCATGTTTTTTGGGTTCTTCCCTGTTAGCATCGCTCGATTACCAATAAAGTACATACCAGATCTTCTAATTGATTTACTAGCAATATTTACAAACATATTGTCTACTAGATTAATCACATTTTTTTGAGTGTTTGTTTCTGTTACATTTGGCATTGAGTAAACGCTTTGATATACGTTTTTCATTTTTATGTATTCACCATTAATGTAACCTTTAAAAGAATCGTTCCCAATATCGCCTTCAATGTCTATATGAAGAGTTTTCCCTTTTGAATTCTTCATTATACATCACCTCTATAAAATTTATTTTTTATTTATATTTAATAAATATATTATACCTTAAAGTTAGAGTGATTACAAGGTTTTGAAAGGAATTAACCTTAATTAAATATCTATTAGATATAATTTAAATATAAAATTAATATTTAATAGTTAATTAATCAGGTTTTTATATAAAATAAATATAAATTAGATATTTATTTTATATTTATTAGAAATAGGTTCAATTCGTTTGCTAGATTAATTGTTTTCTGAGTTAATTGTATCTTTTGTAAGGCATTTATATAAACCTTGGAGAAGTTTTCTATATGAGTTGAATGAATTCCTTTAAGATATTCTTAGGAATTATGTTAGAATTAATAGTTTAAATTATAATCTTTTTAAGAGAATTTGAAGTTTTCGAGGATGTATAAAATCCGCTAACAGACAAACGTTATCGAAGTGTTAATTTGGTGTTTAATAATACATAAACGCTATACGTTATTATGGCGTTTATCCCTTTAATAACAAGGTTTGTAAGGTTTTTGTTAACGAATAATAAAGTTGTTTTAAAAATAAAATAGTTGTTTAGAAACAGGCTGTAAAATCGGATTTTTACAGCCTGTTTCTTGTATATAGTTAGAATAAAGCATGTTTGGATTTCAATTTATACTCTATCCTTATAAACATCCATCACCCTAAACGTTTGAGAAATTAGCAATAAGTCTGGAGCAAGAGTAAGTCCATACGGGCTTAATTCCCAAGTGAGAAATTCAACACGCTCACTATACCAATAATCATAGCCTAAATCACCTGTACCCTCAGATCTGGAAAAATCACTTGTTACTTCATTCATTTTTAAAAAATCAATCTCTGTATATTTTATAATTGCTTATCTTGTATTGTCTCCAGCCAATACAAGATCGTACTGGCCAAACTTTTGAATTTTTTCTCCTTCAAGCCCGTAAACACAATGTGCAGCGTATATTTCTGTTTTGATTCCTTTAACAATTAAACTTCTTAATTTATCTCTCATTTCCTTGGAACCATCTCCAAACATCCATGCATCTGGAACACTTATGTTTAACTCATTTTCTCTCGCGTACATATGCCAATATTCTTCTATCTTATTAACTGATATTAGTCACTCATCCCTATAATCTGTCAATATTTCAGAAGAACATGTAAGCCATTAAATAGATTAATTTAGGATGTTTTGCTTTCTCTGATCCATGTATATAAACGTGAGTTCACAGTTTACATAATAACATTCAGCATGACCCTCTAGATTTAGTGTAATAACTGATAGACAGCTTAAGTTATAGTGTCCAAAAGTAATAATGAAAGCATTAATTAGAGCGAGTAATTTGTATATGAACCAACCTAATTATTTAAGTTAGAATTCATTTTTAAGTAAATAAAGTAGTTAGTTGGATCTGAAAGTTTAATACTTCCAAGAGGATGTGATGTTTTAGAGAATGCAACTACCCCCCCTAAATCGTAAACGTTATCAAAGTGTTATTTTAGTGTTTAAGAATACGTAAACGCTATCCGTTTTCGTAGCGACTATCCCTTTCATATCAACGTTTATGAGGTCTCATCTATTTAGAGGGATGCGACTTGTACTAAGATTGCTTAGAGATAATGATAAAAGATTTGCTGGTAAAGCTGAAAGTTGAGGATCAAAAAAGCTTTGTTTGTGAAATTTAGGGACGCGTTATTTTAAATTTGTAGTTTCATTTAAAATAAGCTAGCATTCTATATTTGTAATAAAGAAACGTAATTTTAGTATTCAATATATAATTTCATTACAACAAGATAAAACGGATACAGAATGAACGCTTGTGAAGTGGTAAATTAACGTTCTAATGAACGTGAACGCTATGCGTTCATAATCCGTTAAACCCATTGTTTTATGGGGTTAAGGCATTCTTACTTAAGTTCTATAATATGAAATTTTTAAAAAGTTAGGGCGTTACAGCGTTTAACCAAGCTTCCCGAAAAACTGATGGAATTTTGATGATTTTGAAAATAACGATCAATACATTGATATTAATTAATACCGAGGATTTTTGGGATTCATAGGTAAGGCCAAAGAAATATATAAATACTTCTAATTGTTGAAATGGTGGAAGTACCTTAAACGCAATAAAATTGAAAGTAATACTCTAAATTTTATACAAAATTAAAGTTAAATTTGAGTTGAGGAATAACTATATAGAATTGAAGTATATAAAAACTGAAATTCATCGTGAACGCTAGGCGTTTATGATGCGTTAATCCATTGATATTAAAAGGATTAAGATGGTTTTGATATGTTTGAATTAAGAAAAGTAATTAAGAAAAGGTTGAGAAAAAGACAGGGTTTTTTTGGCTTTTTCAACTAATAATATTATAATTGAAATTAAGTGATTTTCTCTTTATTATACTTAGACGATATGTATGAACTTTAGTAAAAAAGTATATGAACTTTTAATGAGTATTAGTTAGATGTATATTAGTAAATATACATTTTACTTTTGAAGTTAAATAGGTATTAAAGACAGACATAAGAGGAATTCTTTTTAATGATGTATATTTAGCATTGTGAAGGTGATTTGAAAAATAAAAAAAAGCGGTAATTACCGCTTTTTTTATTTGGGAAATGTATTTAAAAGAAAATCGCCCAATTATTTTCGATTGAACAAACGTTGAATGAACGTTTGTTTACTGTTATCTTGTTGTTCTTGGCGATCTTCATTTAACAATTGAATGGCTTTATCCAGTTTTTCCTGTAGTAACTGGATTTGTAAATCTTTTTCTTCCTTTTCTGAGCGTTCTTGTAATAATAAATTAATAATATCTTGGTTTTGTTGTACAATTTTTTCTTGCTGGTTAAACATATAGGAAAACTTATCTTGAATTATTGAAATATCTGTTTGTGAACGTTTCTGAAGTGTTACTTCAGTTTCGTTTTCTTCTTGAACACCATCCGTTTTCAGGGCGTTTTCTTCGATTGTCTCCATGCTTCGTGTAGCGGCCTCTTCTAATTTCCAGTTTTGATTTAGGTATTCCTTCATTTGTTTTAAAATATCTATATCATTTTCATAATAAATTCTTTGGTTACGTTCATTTCTTTCAAATATGTACTCCATTTTTTCTAGTTCAATTGACCATCTACGAAGTGTATTGGTGTTTATATCCAGTTGCTTTGCTACTTCTTGTGCAAAATATCCATATTCCAAACTTCACACCTCCATTATTTGTGTGTTAGATATTCTTTCTTTATTAGAAGGATCATTCCTCTAATAATAAAAATCTTTATTGGGCCACTAGGTAAGAAGCTTTACTACCTTTAAAATGTTTTCAGTGCAGCTACTTGTGTGCTAGATTAGTCTATGTATCTAGTATTAATGTTAATTAAATTATAAAGGTTATCCGTTTTGATAACGTTCACCTTTGGAAGTAAAAAGATATTTAGTAGACAATAGAATAACTAAAGAATTACTTAAAATTTTATTATTAAAAGTTTGTTTCCAATATAAGAATTTTACTAGATATATGTGCAAGAATCAAAGTTTTCATTAATAGAATTAGTATCCGGTTAATATTCTTTTAATTCAAAATAAACAAAAATAATGAAGGGGTGTATTGAACGCTATGCGTTTAAATAGCGTTTTACTAGTAAATAATAATACTCAATGTGAAATAGAGATACTTCTAATGGAATTTTTGTTCCTCAAAATGGCTTATAAGGTGTTTTAAACTTTTACATAATCTACAAAGTATTAGAGGTATTTAATCTTAAACAAAAATAATACTACAAGGTTATATTTAATAGTTTCCGTTTTTTAGTATGGCCGATCTTTTTAAAGTACATTCAATAGCTAGTGAAATTCTTTAGAAGTGGGGGAGGAAGGGGAGGCATATAGATTCCATTTGAAATGAATAGAATCTTATCAGATTTTAGGGAAGCTGATTACAAGCATCTACATAATCATTTATATATTTTGCAAGTTGAATCGGATTCCCTAAAATTAGACAAAAGAGAAAGAATTCCAGAATGCTATATTAAATAAATCTTGTTTTAAAAAGTAAAACCAATAAAAACATTAGAAAAAATAATCATGCTTTTAAACTTACTCTAGCAAGCTATTCAGCTTTTTCACTTAGTAAATTTCAAGTTTAATTTGATAGTTAAAGAAGAGCTAACTATAAATATATTATGGTTAACTGTATACGTAGATTGCCTGAAACTTTATAAAAAAATCCTATAAGATGATTTGTATTTTGAAGTTTCTTGTGTCGAAAAATAGTAAGTTTATGACCGTTTATAAGAGGATATGACAAATAGCCTTGCTACGGTTGATTTTTTTAAGCAAGGCTACAGACTAGTATGATTTTTTAAATTTAATTACTTTCTTCTAAAAAATTATAGAAAACAAATTCTCTTTTTTTATTTAAACCATGCAGTGATTTCTTTTCTAATGCGTTTTGATTTCTTCGTTCCCAGTTTTGTTTAGATTTTTGCCCAAACATTTTTATAAAATGTGCAGGATTGCTATTTTGAGCTTCATTGTATTGAAACCATTGCACACATTCTTCAAAATCCCATCTAGCATAGCGGTCGATATAATGTGGCATCCTTAAAGCAATTGTATATGCATCTTTTTCACTAAGATGATTTAGTTCTTGGCTTAAAATGTAGTAATAAGCTTTTCTCTGATCCTCACTTAGATAGTCATCTAAATCTTGTAATCTGTTATGCTTTTCTTTTAATTCACAATCCTTATCTGATTTTTCTTGTTTATTTATGTCGAAAACATCTAAAGAATTAGACGAGACTTGTATATCATTCTTTAGATTTTCAGGATTGGCTACAAAATTTTTCTTAAAGAGTTTTTCACGTAGAAATTTAGTGAAAGTAGAGCACACATCAATTGCTAAAGCCCATTTTATCTTAAAATATTCAATGATTTTTAAATAGTTGTTATGTATGGTTAATATGTAAATTGAAGGGGCGATTTTACCATGTCTTCGCACTTTAATTTGTTGGCATACGCCCAGATCTTGCAGCCATGTTAACACGTAGTTAATGACTGGTTTTGAAATGCCTGATTTTTTGCTAATGTGTTCTTGCCTAACTTGACTATAGCCTTCTTGTACTAAATAAGATAAAACAGTCTCTAAAGCTTCATATTTTCTTTTGGTAAGATAATCTTTAGTGGTAACACCCTCATATTCTAGGACAATATTGTCAATGTAAGTAGTAACTTTTTTTATTGAATGATTAATAGCCCCGGTTTTCTTTGATAGGTGACTGATGTGAGGACTTAGTTCGGCTTTCGCTCGACTAAGTAAAAAGTTGTGCAATAACACAGAAAAACCCTCCTAAATTTCCCACCACAAATAAATAGGAAAACAGGGGGTTTATATTCACAATGTATGCACCTTATGGTATAATTTTAATATCAAGTATGATACTAAAGAAAACACATACATTTGTAGTGTGAATCTAAAACCCTATCCAGAGGAGTTTTTAATTAGTTCGAAGTTTGCCGACCTAGACTAATTAAAAACCGTGCGGTGGGGTTTTATTTTTTTATATGAATTTAATATAAGTAGTTTATAATGCATTTGTAACTATTTTACACAGGTTTTTTTGGAATATCAACTAAGAATAGGTTAAAAGTTAGAACAATAGCGCAATTAATTGACTGAAAATTGAGTTAATTATATAGAAATATAGAAAAATTTATAATGGAACGAAAGTTTCACCGATTTCTGTTAAGATATATTTACAGAATATTCTATATGTGTAAATCTTCCTATACATTAGCATTTCAAGGGGATGTGAGAGTATACCATGATATTAGATAGAATTCATAAAGACTTAAATGATAAAGGTATTACCAATAGGCAGCTTGCAGCAATATTTGATACTAGCCATTCTAAAATAAATGATTCATTTACTAAGAAAAGAGAGTTTGACTTTTATATTTTTACTGAAATATTGAATATGTTATATCCACATGATTATAATTTTAGAAAAACGGAAGTACTGAAATATTGTGAAGAAGCAAAACGTAAAGTGAATTTAAGAATTGCTTTTGAATATTTGGACATGTGTGGAGAACTAGATTTATTACAATATTTAATTGATAAGGAAAAAGAATCTAACAATAAATTGAATCGTAAATTTGCAAATGCTTATGAATTACTTCATTTACGAAATGCTGGGAACATGAATACACAAACTTTTTTAAAAACAGTGAAAAAGAAAATGGAACAGAGAAAGAGTACAGATGATATTAGCAAAATCCCAATGGATCTTTCACTAATTTACGCTTTTTTTGATCATCGAAATTATAATTTAGTAAGTGAATATACAAATGATTTATTATCACAAATTAAAAAAATGAAAAATCCATTTTTACGTTCTTCTTATGAATTACGTACCATGGAATTGCTTGCGACAAGTTTTCATAGAAATAACGAGCTAGAAAAGGCAAGAGAATTATGTAATAAAATGATAGCTAGACAAGGTAGAGTCGCCTTAATACCCAAAGCAACAGCATATTGTATCATGGGTGAAACATATATATTAAGCGATTATGAATTATCCAAGTACTACTTGGATAAAGGATTGCAACTTATGGTAGCCCCAAATAACAAAAAGATGTTCAAGAAAAAACAAATGATACAAACTACTCTAGATTTTCTTAACATACATTTTGAAAAGGATCTAGATGATATGAAACCAAAAAACCCGGCAGAACTTGCATATTTGTATGTCAAAAAAGGGATGAATCAACAAGCAGATAATCTTATTGAAGAAATCAAAAGGGAAAATGGTTTCGTGACACCGTTACAAGTATTCATTCAGGCTCTTGCAAGAGAAGATATGATTTTAATGAGGGATGCATTATTAGCATTTGAGAGAAATAACGACTTGTTCTATGCAGAACTTCCTAAAAATGTACTAAAATTGAAGTAGGGGTGGTACAAGTGAAAAATTGGACAAAGAAAACTTATTTGCTAATTACAATAACAGCATTAACAATGCTCCCAATGCAAGGGAGTATTGCTAAAGTTATTCAATATATGATGGTAGATCCTGGTGGCGGCGCTGGGTGATAGGCTTGTTAAAAGATGACACTACAAAACATTGTAGTGTCATTTGTTATTTAAGGAGTGGAACATTTTTTAATAATTTGTAATGTTTCGTTCCACTAATGCAAAAAAATAGGGATTTATAAAATAAAATCTATCTTATAGGGGAGTGCCAATTTAATGAAAAAGAAAAATATATGTAAACAAGTTGATTATAATTTCTTGGTATCAGTGTTGTCACAAACAAGTGATTATGTTGGACTACATAGTAAATTAAAAACGTATATACAAAAAAATAAAAGTTCAAAGCCTATCCTAAGAAAGAGAGCAAATTAAAAAAGAGGGAATTTATTTTTTATTTTTTTTAACTTTGTACCCAAGGAATTCTATGTATTCTAATAATCCTTTTTCTATCTCTAGACGTTCATCTTGGGAGATTGAATTAAGGTCTTCATATAATTCTTTTGCCAATCTACTTATTTCATTTTTATTAGAATCATTGTCATTTCCAACTAAATAGTCAACTGAAACACCAAAAAAGCGTGAGATTTTTACTAGCATTTCATAATTTGGCTCTGCCCCTGAATTTTCCCAATTGGAAATTGTTGTTTGTGCAATCCCTAATGCTTTTCCAAGAGCAGTAGCACTTATGTTTTTTTTATTTCTTAATTCTCTTAATCTTTGTCCAAACATGATTTTCAGCTCCTTCTAACATTTTACGTGTTATTTTTCGTGGAATACAACTTAAACAGTGTTGACTTTAGGCTTAAAGACGAATAAACTATAAATAAGGTGGTGAGATATTTGACAGTTCTAAGAGAAATTCGTGAGTCAAAGGGTTATACAATTATAGAAGTTTCAAAAGGTTCAAAAATTCCTGCAAGCACTTTATACGATGTAGAATCAGGCAGAAAAGGTTTGATTTTTAGCAGAGCAAAAAGTATTGCGGATTTTTTTGAAGAACCAATTGAGAAACTTTTTTTTGTAACTTACTTTCGGGCAAAGTTGAAATAAACTATTTTCCCCAAAAATACTTATACAGTTATATTGTAAATGAACCTTGTAGAAAAGGTACAATTTTATTGTTATTTTTTAAGTTTTTAAATCTGAAATTTCTGATTTGTAGCATTTCAACGTACATGTAAAAAATCGTATTAAATGAATATTAATTTAGCAGAAACCCATTCTTGTGAAATTAAAGAAGCTGGTCAAATTTTAACCATAAAAACTAGGAATACCACAACCAAAAGTAACCGAAAAACTCTTTACTCCACACATGAAGCAACCACAACAAACACCAAAGAAAATTGAAATTTATCTTCCAACAACAGGCGGAAAAGCCGAAAATCCTTACATAAGATGGATCAGTCTTGCATGTGTTGTACTTGACTTAATTGGAGCCGTATTTGCAGTTAGAATCCGTACGAAAGCTCAATCGTGATATAAAAGAATATGAACCTCATTTTAGTGATGTAGCTGAAAATCCGTTAGGCCTCGTTATTGGATGTCGGAATGCATGTTTACTCGTCAATCCCATTTGGACAGTTATTTTTTGGATAGAGAGCAAGATATAAGAAACCGAGAGGGAGATGATATGAGATGTCAGAAATCTGCGTCGGTAAAATAAAAAATTTAGGGAAACTTGGGGAAGCCGTGATGCGGTGCAAGAGTGCTTGGCTTTCTAAAGAACTTATACAAGGTATTTCAATCGCTCAAACTGTAATCAAGGTGAAAGAACGGTATGATTTCTGGATAGAATCCGCTACGAACTTACTAGCAGGAATTATTTTGTACTTAAATCAACGACATGGAGATTTGTACTATTTAGATTTAGAAAAGGTTAGGGAATTTGTGCAACAAGAAAAAGATCCCTATCTTTTGGAGGTAAGTGAGTTATTGAAGAAAGGTCATCCGACCTATCAAATGTTTAGCGTATTAGCCTTATTAGCAAAAGAAACAAGGCAAGGTACAATTAGTACACTTTTACGAATTTTAGATGAGCAGCAAGGACAATATGAAAAATTAGAGAAACAGAGAGAGTATCTTGGGTTTCAGTACTAGTTATTAGTGGAAAATGAAATAGGAAGGAGTGCAACGTATGTTAAGTGTAGCTAAGAAGTATACAAAGTTGATTAGAGTGTTGAAAGAACTGAATGAAAGGGAAAAGGTCGCAGGCGTGATAAAAACTCGTTTTGGGGCGTATAAATTAGTCATAGAAGGTGTGAAAGAAACAACAGATGATTTTATGTTCATTTTTGATCCGAAAGGCAACTTTTATGAAGATACCCATCATAAAAAACGCAAACAAGGATATCACATCATTAAACATGATTTACTAACTGGTTATGAAACGCTTGAAATGGATGTAAAGCAAAAATCGGTTGTATATATCAGCATCGAAACGGAAACAAGTACGTATCAAGAGAGAGGAGAAGCATTATCAAATTTTCTTCAGTATCTAACAGAATGCAAGAATATAAGGCCGATTCACCTGGTATTTCATCAATATGATTTGTACCCGATTCCTCATATGGAGCAGTTTTTAAAAGAAAGCGTAACATACCACATTCATCATTCAATCGTAGTTGAATCTCAATCCGCATTACAGCACATATACGGAAAAGAGGCAGCACAACGCATTATAACCTCGTATAACACAACAATCCTAGCATGATATGAAGCACTCGTTCACTATTTCATCCTATCTAGATGGCTAGAAAACCAGACAAGGGAGAAGCATTTTTCTCCCTTCTTTATCAAAATAGGAGGCGTTCATATGGGAAAAGAAAAAAGACTCACATTTTATGATATTGCCGCATCACAAGCTCACAGTGTTAAAACTTTTGATGGAAAAACATACGAACTGAAAGGTACCATCGCAATTGAAAATAGCACAGGAAGCATCGAAAAGGTAGCTCAAATTTATTATCAAGTGCGCTCGGTAAGAGATGAGCATCAAAACTTAATTGCTAAACGAAAAAATAAACATGCGGAATTAGTAGCTGTAAAACAAAAGTGTAAATAAAAAAAGCGATTTTGAAGTGTGCTGAGAATATAGCACAAAACAAGTTGCTCTTTGAAAATTTGAATATATATATTGTGTATCTTTTCCTTTCCGTAATGATGTAGAAGGATGATATACGGCTTTCAATATATATGCGTGCTTCCCTTCGAAAGGTCACTAGAGGGGGTAGGTATACGATTATCGTTGGGTGAGTAAGATCGTAAAACTCATCTGTGACCACTGGGAAATGCATTGTATCAAAGACCTGTTTGTGTCAGTACTGGTGAGGAATATCCCATTTTGACATTCTGAAGAAGCGAGGAACATCACAACAGTAGATACATAAGGTTCTACGTTCACGCCAAAATACGTAGTGCGGTATTGGGCATATAGAAGCTAGGTCGGGATTAGTCTCTATACGCATGCCAATACAGGGTTCGTCATTTCAGCCATAAATGATATTTCCTATAAATGTTATGAAATAAAGACAGATGTTTAAGTTTAAATGTGTCTCATCACACTTCAAAATCGCTTGTAAAAATTTGATATAGGGAGGAACATACATGAGTCGTAAAGGGTGGATCATTTCCGTTGTTGTTGGACTGTTAATTGCAATTGGTATTGGTTCAACATTTGTCTTTAGCTCGGGAAAAGGGGAAGTAATGGAACTTAGTCCGTTAGAAATGAAGAAGTTCATGAGTGAGGATGGCACAGGTTTTGTTATGTTGAATAATGATAAAAAAACAAGAGAAGATATACTCTTTAATGTTGGAAAATTAGCAAAACAAAACAACGTCCAGGTGAAAGAATTATTTGGAGGTAGAGAAGATGTACCAAGAACAAGTAATCAGCACGACTTTGGTTTGTCACAAAAACGTGATACCCTTGCCTACTATGAAAAAGGAGAGTTGAAGAAAGCGATTAAGTTTGAAAAAATTAAACCATCTGAATTTGAAAAAGAAGTGGGGTTCTTTATTCAAAATTGCAAAGAACAATATCAGAAGTAATCACATAATCATTGAAAGGTGGTGATATAGTGGCGATTACACAGAGGGAATTAAAAAAAGAAAAAGATATGGTAGCAAACCTATTAAGAGCCAATGGTCAGGATTATAACCATTGGCTTCATTTACAACATCAGAAATACATTGAAGAAAATCAAGATCTAGTAATGAAGGCTTTGCAAGCTTATAAAGCAACATCAACAGAAGTAAAGGAAGATAGCAAGGCGAATGAATCAAGTCAGCTTAGTAATGTATAAGCATTTAAAAATGAAAAGGGAGTGAATGTATATGTCAATGTTGGAAACATTATCTCAAATGTTAGTGTTAGGTGATGCAATGGATGGTCTAATTAATACGGGTAATTCTTTTATTGCATGGATGCAAAGAGGGGCAATGGTTAGTACAGCGATTGTATTTTGCTGGGGCGCTTATCTATTAATTTGGGGCGGTGAACGAGGAAGACATAAATGTATTTGGTGGTTTCTTGGTGGGGCAGCCGGACTCGTTATCGTAATGGGATGCCAATACTTAGCAGAGAGCGTAAATAGCAATGTCAAATTTGGTCAAATCTTATTCCCGTTTCTTTGGATGAAATAGTGAAAAAATATAAATAAGGCAATGAGGAGGCTATGCAAAGGGTATGGCTTTTTTTGTTGCCTTTTTTTATGGAATTTGAGTTTTATTAAGAAATTAGGAGGGGAATTATGGGGGTGCCGAGTGTATTTGAAAGTGCTCAGGTTATTGGTGATATACAACCAATTATCTCAATGCTAAAACCAGAAGCATTCTTAAGAGCTGTGATATTTTTCATAGTTATTTGGATATTGATTTCTGTTTTTTGTATCTATCATAAGTACGCAACCAATAAAGCTGAAAATCATAATTCAAGAGATCAGTCGAAGTAAATATAAATCAAATGGAAGAAAGGAGAAGCCATGTTTGTCATTTTTAAGAGTAGCAATGGAACAGAAATTGAGTCGGGTAAGCAATATTCGTTTCATGAAGCTTATATCTTAACGAAGCGATTAGAACGAGTTTATAGAGAGGCAGGGCGGCAAGAACATATTGACTTCGATTTGTTAGATGGTCATTCCAATGAAATTTATAACGGTACGTTATCACTTGGTTCGAAATATGCAGATCACATTTTTGATCACATTTCTAAAAAAATGAATGTGATGCAATTAGATCCAGAACAAGAGGAACAAAAAAAGGTGCTGTTAGAAACGTTAGAAAGGGAAATCAATGATTCTCCTTTTCATGAAGAATATGAATATCAAGAAGAATTACCAATAAGGAAGGAAGAACCCTCTTCTGGTCCATCGAATGAAATAGAGCCACAAGTAAAGCTTGGAAAGGAAAATAGAAAAGGATTTAAGATTATTGCGAGTGTTATAGGGAGCATGGTGTTAATTGGAGCTGGTGCCATATTCGCCTTTAAGTTATTCTCTTCAGAGCCAGTTTCGAGTGCAAATGCTGGTTCTGAACAATATGTAGTAAAAGGATTACAACAGGCAGCCATTCAACAGTATGGAGAAGCCGTTAAATACTTCGATAAGGTCAATTACACAGAATTAGATAAAGATAGTCAGAAGGCAGTTTTATTTACTTATTTATTAAATGGAAAGGCAAATAAGGCATTACAATATGAGCCGAAATTTGCAGAAAGTGTGGTTGCTTATTTTATTGGGATAGACAACATGAATAAAATCAATGAAATTGATGTCAAAAATGATGTAATCGATTTTGAAAAAGCAGTACTTAATAAGAAATATGAGGAGGTAATTAAGCTTAAAGGGAAAGTCAATATGGACGGTAGACGTGAAAAACTCATTGTTGAAGCTTTTGTAAATCTAAAAAAATATGAAGATTGTTATTCTTTTGCCAAAACGCAAGGAAATAAAAACGTAATGAAAGAGGTCAAAGAATTAGAGAAACGGGATATTCAACAATCTACGATAAGTGAAGAAGAAAAGAAAGCTAAGATTGAAAAAATTGATAAAGATCTACAGAACATCTAAGGGGGAAAGAATAACATGCCTTTAAATTATGAGAATCTGTACAAAAAAATGGGAATTGTTTTTCTTGGTGGTTCGTTGATATTAAGTACGACAGGTTGCAGTTGGTTTGGGAGTAAGGAATCATCAAAAAGTAAAACAGCTATTACAAAAAAGGTAGATAAGAATAAACCGGATGAAAAGAAAGAAGATTTGAACAAACATGATTTTGAAGCAATTACAGAAAATGCAATTCAAAGTAAGGATAATGAAGTTGCTTATGTACTAGAAGAGCTGGATAAATCAAAAATTAATTTTAAAGAAAAATCTATTGTAAGTAATCTTCAAAATGGGGATGACACCACTTCTCGTGTTCTAGCACTCTTTGATAAGGAAACAACAGATAAAACACTTCAAGATACAACAAAAGATAATGTGATTGCAGCTATTACCGATAATAAGCCACAAGTCACCGTGAATGGAGATCATTTTGCATTCGGCGATAATAATATTGATTCTTCAGTAGCGAGTATAGGAGATATTCTTCCACCAGAGAAGAAACCAGATGCAATTGTAACCCCACCAATTATAACGGAAGGTGAGAATGGTAATACGGAAAATACAGGGACAGAAAAACCAAAGCCACCTATAGAGCCGGAAAAACCAACAAATCCAGAGAAACCGACAGAACCGGAAAAACCAACAAATCCAGAGAAACCGACAGAACCGGAAAAACCAACAGAACCAGAGAAACCAACAGAACCAGAGAAACCAACAGATCCAGAGAAACCAACAGAACCAGAGAAACCAACAGAACCAGAGAAACCAACAGATCCAGAGAAACCAACAGAACCAGAGAAACCAACAGAACCAGAGAAACCAACAGATCCAGAAAAACCAACAGATCCAGAAAAACCAACAGAACCAGAGAAGCCAACAGAACCAGAGAAGCCAACAGAACCAGAGAAACCAACAGATCCAGAAAAACCAACAGAACCAGAGAAACCAACAGATCCAGAAAAACCAACAGATCCAGAAAAACCAACAGATCCAGAAAAACCAACAGAACCAGAGAAGCCAACAGATCCAGAAAAACCAACAGAACCAGAGAAACCAACAGATCCAGAAAAACCAACAGAACCAGAGAAACCAACAGATCCAGAAAAACCAACAGAACCAGAGAAGCCAACAGATCCAGAAAAACCAACAGATCCAGAGAAACCAACAGATCCAGAGAAGCCAACAGATCCGGAAAAACCAACAAATCCAGAGAAGCCAACAGAACCGGAAAAACCAACAGATCCAGAGAAGCCAACAAACCCAGAGAAGCCAGTTCTGAAACAAAATGAAAAGATGGTAGCGAGTAAATAAAGAAAAAAATCAACTGATATTTTCAAAAAGGTACTCAAAAAAAGAGTACCTTTTTAATTTGAGAGGGGTCATATAGATGTTTGTTAATAGTGCAAATTTAGTACAAATTTCAAGTCTAGATAAAAGTTTAATGGTGGTAGGTCGAGTGGGAACAGGGAAAACGAGGGAATTGAAGAAAATGGCTTTAAGTTTATCAAAAGTATTAGTGTTAGATCCATTTAAGGAATACGAAGAATTAGAGAAGCAAACAGAAGGGCATGTTACTTTACAATATTTAGATTGTGAATCAAATGAAGAATATAGAGATTTTAAAATTACAGATGATGTGATAAATGTAGCTAAACAATTTGAATATGTAATTGTAGATGAAACCAATTATTTATGTCAGGAAAATTTTATTTACTTTCTTCAACAAATGAAGGATTCCGATATAAAAGTAATAGCTAGTTTTCAACAAATGCCTTCAGATGCCCAAATTACTAAGAAATTTGGATATATTATATCTTTAGATGTAACGAATGATTTCGATAAGATTACAGAGTATGAAAAATATAATTATGATTCGGGATTTGGCTTGAAAAAGTAATACGTGTGGCTAGATTGAACAGAGGTGATGCTTTGTTATGTATAGTGAAAAGATATCAATCAAATATAAATTAGCTGAAAAAGAAGTACTCATTCCATTGAGTGCTTTTTTGTTTGTTGGAATGTTTTTGATCGCTAATTTTTTACTCAACTTATCTTTAGAGCTGATAGAAACAACATTTAGTGATTTATTACATCCTAAACCATTTCATATGGAGGTAGGATTTCTTTTTCAGATGCCAATTGCAGAACATCCAGTTTACTACTTGCTTGTTTTCCTTGTAGTGATTGGAACTATAGCGAGAACAGTGTACAAATTGAAATCTTCCTTTAAAAACTTAAATAATCATCAGAAAGGATCTAGTCGTTTTACAACAGTTGAAGAGTTGAAAAAGCAATACCGATCTGTACCAGATCGAGAGGAATCATTTAAAGGTGGCGGTGGTGTTGTTATCTCTCGACTAGGTGATAAGGTATTCATTGATGATAGCCCGGTAAACAATTTAATTATTGGTACAACACGCTCTGGTAAAGGAGAAACCTTTGTATTTCCTACAATTGATGTCTATTCTAGGGCGGAACATAAGCCTTCATTAATAATTAATGATCCAAAAGGTGAAATTTTTAGTGCTTCCAAAGAAACGTTGGAAAAACGGAGATATCACATTGAAGTTTTGAATTTATTAAACCCACTTGATTCTATGAGCTACAACTTGTTGCAGCTTGTCAAAGATGCCTATAAAGATGGAGACTATTCAACGGCCCAGGCATTATGTAAAACACTCTCACACACTTTGTATTACAACCCAACTGTAAAAGATCCTTTTTGGCAACAGTGTGCTATGAGCTTGTGCAACGCCATGATATTAGCGGTTACAGATAAATGTATTGCGGAAGGTACAGAAGAAAAAATCACAATGTATGCAGTTGCAAATATGTTATCAGAACTTGGTTCAAAAGAAGTAATCGTAGATCCTGAAGCAGATCCGCAAAATGCATTGGATTTTTACTTTGAAGGATTACCAGCCGATAGTGTTGCGAAAATGCAATATGCAACCTCAAACTTCTCAAAAGGAACGACACGAGGCGGGATTTTCACCCAAACCATGAATGGACTTTCTATTTTTACATTTGATGAAATCGCTAAAATGACAGCGAAAAATAGTGTGGATTTAAAACGTGTCGGTTTTGGAAAAACGATAAAAGGAAAAGTAACACCTAGAAAACGAGTGGAAATTGTATTTCCAGATGGCTCAAAGGAGTCTATCAAGGCAGATATTACAGGACGTTTTGCATTAGATTTTAAACAAGTAATAAAAGTTGAAGATACCATTCAATGTATTGAAAAGGAAAATCCTCAAACGAAAACATCTATTTCTATTACAAAAATAGATGGGAAAACGGGTCATACAGAATTTAAAGTAGTAGAAGAAAATGAAGATATGGAAGTAACAAAAGTGGATTATTTTGATAAACCAGTGGCTATTTTTATGATTACACCAGACTTTGATTCTTCGAATCATGTGATTGCTTCTATTTTTGTAAGGCAGCTTTATTTTATATTGGCTAAGGGTGCATCCCTTGCTCGTGGAGGGAAATGTCACCGTGAGGTGGTTTTTTGCCTAGATGAGTTTGGAAATATGCCGAGTATTGAAGGAATGGCGAATATTATTACAGTTTGTCTCGGTAGAAATGTTCGCTTTAACCTTGTGATTCAGGCGTATGCACAATTGAAAAATAAGTATGGTGAGGATGCAGATACGATTGATGGAAACTGTGGGAATACCATCTATATTCTAACGAACGATCAAGAAACTGCTGAAAAAGTGTCCAAAAAACTAGGGAATCAGACAATTAACCTACCTTCCCGAAGTGGAAAAGGTCTTTCTACTGATAAAAATAAAACGGAAGGTCTAGATCAACGCCCACTGTTAACATCAAATGAACTTATGAATTTTAAAGAAGGAGAAAGTGCCGTTATTCGTGTCATAAAACGTCAGGATAATAACAGAAAACGGATCAGACCTCGCCCGATTTATAATACGGGGGAAACAGCCCTAAAATACAGATGGGAATACTTAGGAGTAGAGTTCGATACAGATAAATCTATTTTAGATATAGATATTGATTCTCTACATGATGATGTAAATCCAAAATCACTTATTGTAGATTTTCTAGGAGAGAGAAAAGCAAAACAAATTGAGAAAAAAACATCAGAACCAGAACAATTACAAGAACAAGAAGCTTCTTCTCAAATAGAGACACCGCAGCCAGTAGAAGAACCAACAATGATGGGAATTGATGAAGAGATTCCCGAAGAGGCGTTTCAGCAGCAAGATAGTCCGTTTAATTCCCTATCCATTGAAAATTGGAAAGAAAAAACGGTTAATGAATTTTTTGAATCTGATTTAGCGGTTTTGAAACTGGTTGATAAGTTCTTTTTAGCACAATTAGGGAAAGCAATAGATGAGGTTGAAATTCAAGAAATGGGCGAGTTTTACAGTGAATTTCAAATGTTAGCTCACAATGACCACATCGACAAAAGTGTTTATCAAGCAGTCGAAAACAAGATTAATCGAATCTTGCGTGATTTAGAAGAAAAAGAACAAGTAACAAATTAGAAAGCACTCAAATGATTGAGTGCTTTTTTGAATCCAAATATAAAGGGGGAAGAGGTAATGGGTGTACCGACAATAACGGATAAAATGCAATTGATTTTAGATAGTTACTCGCCATTGGTAACAGAAGAAAATGAGGTCATTCTTGGTCTAGAAGATGCGGTTCTTTTCCTTTCAGTAGATCGGGAACAAAAAGGGAAATTGATTATTCGTATCGACAGACTAAATGAGAGAGTGGATTGGACAGCAAAAGAAATATTAGGACAATAGCAAGCATGAGAGGAGGGTAAATAGTGAAAGATGAAGAGATTTTAAAGGTTTTAGAATCGTTCTCGGATTATCTTCAAGTAGGAGACATCGTGAATTATGTATTGCGTTGGCTAGGATGGTTCCTAATTGTAGGTTTATCTTTAGTTGTAGATGCTTTAGAAGGTGTGACAGATGCCATACTGGGGATTAAAGGATTCTTTAATTCACCTGAAATACAAAATTTTGTTGATATGTTATATCCATTGTTTGTCGTTCTTTTAGCCATTTCGTTTTTATATATTGGCTACATGTTTATTATGAACAAACAAATGAATCGTTCTCAAATTATCATCAATATTTTCGTAACATTGAGTGTGCTTTGTTTATTAAGTACTGGTATGACAAAGGTCGATAAGTTCACCGATGATGCCATAGCGGTTGTAAAATCTGAACAAAAGGGTTCTTTAAGTGATGAAATTATTAAAAAGAATATAACCGATGTTGCAGTAATAGATCAAAATGGATGGAAAAAGAAAGAGGATATGAATCCGAAAAACAATATTCCTGAAAAAAATATTAGACAGATAGATATTACTGAAAAAATAGATGAGGATTTTGAATTTACAAAGGACAAAGATTTATCAGATAACGGAAAGAAAATTTTGAAAAATAAAAGAGTAATGGATGCGTTAGGAGTTGCATCTTTAGCTGAATTAAAAGATGGATGGTTTGATTTCTTTCCAGAAAAGTATTATCGATGGCATTGGAATTTCTGGAATATATTCTTTACTTTACTGATAACAGGATTAACTTTGTTATTGGTAAGTATTAAATTAGCTAGATTATGTTATGAATTAGCATTTAACTATTTGTTAGCCAACATATTAGCACCAGCGGATGTTGCGAATGGTCAAAAGTTAAAAGCTGTATTATCTAATATCCTCAATATATTTATAGCAACGATTATGATATTCCTATCTTTGAAGCTATATATAATGGGAACAGCGTTTCTCCATGACAAATTAAATGGTGTACCGTATCTGATTGCATTAGCCGCATTTAGTATGGCAGTTCTAGATGGCCCGGCAGTCGTAGAAAGACTATTTGGAATAGATATTGGTTTAAAGAGTAGTTGGGGCATGTTAGTAGGTGGTTACGCACTTGGTAAAGGAATCGCTGGTCTTGCAAGTTCAAAACCAATGAAGGGTCTAGGAAATATGATTGGAAAAGGAGCGAAAGGTGCAGCGCAAGGAACTGGTGTTGCAGCGGCTAAAACCGCAAGTGCGGCAGCGATGGCAACAGGTGGAATGGCTGGTCTCATAAGTGGCTTGAAAAATGGAAATGAATCTGAAAATAAAGATTCATTGCAAGATCAAATGAAAAAAGCTGGTGAGAAGAAAGCAAATGGAAATGATGTAGCAAATAAGGAAAAAGGTAACTTAAATAAGGAAAAAGATAAAAAGAATGGTGGTATGCCATCTATTCAAGAAGACATGAAAAAAGGAGGGAACGAAAACCCAGGGGTAGCGAATGGGCAAGAATCGGGAACAACTAGTCTTCAAGATGAAATGAAAGAAGCTGGAAAATCAAATGGAACAAGTGAAGGAAATCAAACACCAGGAACAGTAAGACAAGGAACAAGTGAAGGAAATCAAACACCAGGAGGCGTAAGACAAGGAGCAAGTGAAGGAAGTCAAACACCAGGAGGCGTAAGACAAGGAGCAAGTGAAGAAGGTCAAACACCAGGAGGCGTAAGACAAGGAGCAAGTGAAGGAAGTCAAACACCAGGAGGCGTAAGACAAGGAGCAAGTGAAGGAGGTCAAACACCAGGAGGCGTAAGACAAGGAACAAGTGAAGGAAGTCAAACGGCAGGAACAGTATCAAGCGGAAGTAGCCCGGCATCAATGGAAACATCAAGACCAGTGCCAAGTGGAGGAAGCCCGGCATCAATGGAAACATCAAGACCAGTACCAAGTGGAGGAAGCCCGGCATCAATGGAAACATCAAGACCAGTACCAAGTGGAGGAAGTCCGGCACCAGTAGAAACGTCAAGACCAGTGCCAAGTGGAGGAAGCCCGGCACTAGTAGAAACGCCAAGATCAGTACCAAGTGGAGGAAGCCCGGCACCAGTAGAAACGCCAAGATCAGTACCAAGTGGAGGAAGCCCGGCACCAGTAGAAACGCCAAGATCAGTACCAAGTGGAAGTAGCCCGGCACCAGTAGAAACGCCAAGATCAGTACCAAGTGGAGGAAGCCCGGCACCAGTAGAAACGCCAAGATCAGTGCCAAGCGGAAGTAGCCCAATTATTCCTTATGAAAGTGATAAGGAAGTGGCAGCAAGTAGAAGTCAGGAAACACGTACATTAGGACAATATGCAACGGATACAGTTAAAAAAGGTTATAACTCCACTACATCATCCGTTAAGCAAACAGTAAGAGGGGTTCAAGAACGAATCAATAATTCAGACACGGTACAAAATACAAAGCGTTTTTATCAGATGGGGCAAAACACGGGTAAAAGTTGGAGAGATATTGTAAACAAAAATAAAAAGAATACAGATAAAAAATAAGCGTAATCGTACGCTTATTTTTTATTGTCGAAAAGGAGGGAATCCCGATGAGAAGCTATCGGATTCCGAAGGAAATCAGTACAGAATTACGGATTAATAAAGTGCTTTATTTAATAGATTTCTTTTTATTAATTGG
>Ga0102589_1000586_pt1 | contig 67330 bp, 66 predicted proteins | sample AraplaMF_Col_mLB_FD_76858 | JGI IMG/M metagenome (GOLD analysis project Ga0102589, IMG submission 76858) | Arabidopsis root microbial communities from the University of North Carolina, USA - plate scrape MF_Col_mLB | ecosystem: Host-associated > Plants > Roots > Endosphere | place: USA...
TAGCCGAACGCTTCTTCCTGAACCTGAAGATGGAGCGAGTCTGGCAGAGGCGGTACGTCGACCGGGCCGAAGCCCGGCGCGACATTACGCAGTACATCGTTGGCTTCTACAACCCGGTGCGCCTGCACTCGACACTGGGCTACGCGTCGCCAACAGACTACGAGGACAAGTTCCAACAGACCACCTTAATACCTGTCTGAAAAAACTTGACCACTACAAGTTCCCTGGGGGCAAGCGTCTTCGCGCCCCTTCGCCATCCGCGAAATCCCCCTTTCGCCAATGACCGTCGCCCGGACGGGCGGTCCGGCCCGCTGGCGGCCGGCGGCAATGGCATAATCGCTTGCGATGTCAAGCAATCACCCGGCCCGGCCGGAAACGCAGCAGAATAGCCTGCCTGCCCGCGAAGGCATCCGGAAAAACAAATTCCCCTGCAAACCAACGCGCGGATCCGCGCCAGTTGCCCATGGGCGATTGGACGGTCTGCCCCCCGCATCATGGCCAAGACGCTCTACGACAAACTCTGGGATGACCATACGGTCCACGTCGAGGAAGACGGCACCACGCTGCTCTACATCGACCGTCATCTGCTGCATGAAGTGACCAGCCCGCAGGCCTTCGAGGGCCTGAAGCTGGCGCAGCGTCCGGTATGGCGCATCAGCGCGAACCTGGCCGTGTCGGACCACAACGTGCCGACCACCGACCGCACGCAAGGCATTGCCGACCCGGTGTCGAAGCTGCAGGTCGATACGCTGGACAGCAACTGCGATGCCTTCGGCATCACCCAGTTCAAGATGAACGACCACCGCCAGGGCATCGTGCACGTGATCGGGCCGGAGCAGGGCGCCACGCTGCCCGGCATGACCGTGGTCTGCGGCGATTCGCACACCAGCACCCATGGCGCGTTCGGCGCGCTGGCGCACGGCATTGGCACGTCGGAAGTGGAGCACGTGCTGGCCACCCAGACGCTGCTGGGCAAGAAGGCCAAGAACATGCTGATCCGCGTGGAAGGCAAGCTGCCGCGCGGCTGCACCGCCAAAGACATCGTGCTGGCCGTCATTGGCAAGATCGGCACGGCCGGCGGCACGGGCTACACGATGGAATTCGCTGGCTCGGCCATTCGCGACCTGACCATGGAAGGCCGCATGACCGTCTGCAACATGGCCATCGAAGCCGGCGCGCGCGCCGGTCTGGTAGCCGTGGACGACGTCACGCTCGAATACGTGAAGGGCCGCCCGTACGCGCCGCAGGGCGTGGAGTGGGAGCAGGCCGTGGCCTACTGGCGCACGCTGCATTCGGACGCAGGCGCCCACTTCGACAAGGTGGTGGAGCTGCGCGCCGAGGACATCCGCCCGCAGGTGACGTGGGGCACCTCGCCCGAGATGGTTGTCAGCATTGAAGACCGTGTGCCGGACCCCGACAAGGAAAAGGACCCGAACAAGCGCAACGCCATGGAGCGCGCGCTGGAGTACATGAACCTGCAGCCGAACGTGCCGATGGAGTCGATCAACATCGACAAGGTGTTCATCGGCTCGTGCACCAACAGCCGCATCGAGGACATGCGCGCCGCCGCGTGGGTGGTGCAGAAGCTGGGCCGCAAGGTGGCGTCGAACGTGAAGCTGGCGATGGTGGTGCCCGGTTCGGGCCTGGTCAAGGAACAGGCCGAGCGCGAAGGGCTGGACAAGGTCTTCAAGGCCGCCGGCTTCGAATGGCGCGAGCCCGGCTGCTCGATGTGCCTGGCGATGAACGCCGACCGGCTGGAGCCGGGCGAGCGCTGCGCCTCCACGTCGAACCGCAACTTCGAAGGGCGTCAGGGCGCCGGTGGCCGTACGCACCTGGTAAGCCCGGCCATGGCGGCCGCGGCAGCCATCGAAGGGCATTTCGTCGATATCCGCAAACTCGGCTGAACGCCGGGCGCGGTCATCAGGTCAACCACGACTTTCGAATAGAGAAAACATGAAAAAGATCGTGATCACACTGCTGGCATGCCTGGGCATGCTGCAACTGGCTGGCTGCAACACGATTGCCGGGTTTGGCAAGGACACGCAGGCTGCCGGGCAGGCGCTCGAGAACGCCGCCCGGAAGTAAGGACACATCATGGAAAAGTTCACCGTACATAGCGGGCTCGTGGCGCCGCTCGATCGCGAGAATGTCGACACCGACGCGATCATCCCGAAGCAGTTCCTGAAGTCGATCAAGCGCACGGGCTTCGGCCCGAACCTGTTCGACGAGTGGCGCTACAAGGACGTGGGCCAGCCGGGGCAGGACAACAGCCGCCGTCCGCTGAACCCGGACTTCGTGCTGAACCAGCCGCGCTACCAGGGCGCCTCGATCCTGCTGGCGCGCAACAACTTCGGCTGCGGCAGCTCGCGCGAGCACGCGCCGTGGGCGCTCACGCAATATGGCTTCCGCGCCGTGATCGCGCCGAGCTTTGCCGACATCTTCTTCAACAACTGCTACAAGAACGGGCTGCTGCCGGTGGCACTGACCGACCAGCAGATGGACCAGCTGTTCGACGAGACCAACGCGTTCGTGGGCTACAAGCTGACCATCGACCTGGACAAACAGGTGGTGCTCACGCCGGGCGGCCAGGCCTTCCCGTTCGACATCGCCCCGTTCCGCAAGTACTGCATGCTGAACGGCTTCGACGACATCGGCCTGACGCTGCGCCAGAAGGACAAGATCAAGGCCTATGAAGCCGAGCGCCTGACGAAGATGCCGTGGCTGGGCAACCGTCTGGTCGGCTGAGCCGGACCCGATCACACACCCATTAGGAAGACACATGAAGATTGCAGTCCTGCCGGGCGACGGCATTGGTCCCGAGATCGTTGCCGAAGCCGTCAAGGTGCTCAACGCGCTCGACGAGAAGTTCGAAATGGAAACCGCCCCGGTGGGCGGCGCCGGCTACGAGGCCGAAGGGCATCCGCTGCCCGACAACACGCTGAAGCTGGCCAAGGAAGCGGATGCCATCCTGTTTGGCGCCGTGGGCGACTGGAAGTACGACAGCCTGGAGCGTCCGCTGCGCCCCGAGCAGGCCATCCTGGGCCTGCGCAAGCACCTGCAGCTGTTTGCCAACTTCCGCCCGGCGATCTGTTATCCGGAGCTGACCGGCGCTTCGAGCCTGAAGCCCGAACTGGTGGCCGGCCTGGACATCCTGATCGTGCGCGAACTGAACGGCGACATCTACTTCGGCCAGCCGCGCGGCGTGCGCGAGGCGCCGGACGGCCTGTTCAAGGGCGCCCGCGAAGGCTTCGACACGATGCGCTACAGCGAGCCGGAAATCCGCCGCATCGCCCACGTGGCCTTCCAGGCGGCGGCCAAGCGCGGCAAGAAGCTGTGCAGCGTGGACAAGGCCAACGTGCTGGAGACGTTCCAGTTCTGGAAGGACATCGTGATCGATGTCAGCAAGGAGTATCCGGACGTCGAGCTGTCGCACATGTATGTGGACAACGCCGCCATGCAACTGGTGAAGGCGCCGAAGAGCTTCGACGTGATCGTCACCGGCAACATGTTCGGCGATATCCTGTCGGACGAAGCCGCGATGCTGACCGGCTCCATCGGCATGCTGCCGTCGGCGTCGCTCGATGCCAACAACAAGGGCCTGTACGAGCCGTCGCACGGCTCGGCACCGGACATCGCCGGCAAGGGCGTGGCCAACCCGCTGGCCACCATCCTGTCCGCCGCGATGATGCTGCGCTACTCGCTGAACCGCGCCGAACAGGCCGACCGCATCGAGAACGCCGTCAAGAAGGTGCTGGCCCAGGGCTACCGCACCGGCGACATCCTCACGCCGGGCTGCAAGCAGGTTGGCACGAAGGAAATGGGTGAGGCGGTGCTGGCTGCGCTGTAAGCGCAGTCCTGGCCGACCGCCGACGGTCTGGGCTCCCTCTCCCGTGTGTACACCGCCTGCGGGAGAGGGACTTGGAGAGGGAGGAGCAGTACAAATTGCGGGATGCGCAATTTGATGCTCTTTTTGCTCTCTCCCGACCGCTCTTTCTGACACGGGCGAGGGTAGAGCCGCCCCCAGGGGCTACAAAACACCCATTATTTCCCCTGCGGCGGCGCCGCAAATTCGTGTAGACTTCTCCGCTATGGTCCGAATCCCCCAGTCCCTCCTGACTGCTTTTGCTGCGCGCACCGCTACGCGGGGCGAACTTGGCATGGATTCGCGCGGCCTGACTGCAACGACGATTAAAACCATTACCAAAACGATCCCCTAGATCGTTCGTCGTGCCTGCCCGTCTTCCCCGCGCAGCCACGCCGGGCGAGGAAAATGGCGGGGAAGTTCACATCACATCGAGGTAAGTCATGATTGTAGGTCTCGTCGGTTGGCGGGGAATGGTCGGTAGCGTCCTGATGCAGCGCATGCAGGAAGAGGGCGATTTCGACCATATCGAGCCCGTTTTCTTCAGCACGTCCAACGCTGGCGGCAAGGCCCCGGCCATGGCGAAGAACGAAACCACGCTGAAAGATGCGAACGACATCGACGCACTGAAGAAGTGCGACGTGGTGCTGACCGCCCAGGGCGGCGACTACACGAACGATGTCTTCCCGCGCCTGCGCGCCGCCGGCTGGAACGGCTACTGGATCGACGCCGCCTCGTCGCTGCGCATGAAGGACGACGCCATCATCGTCCTGGACCCGGTCAACCTCGGCGTGATCAAGGATGCGCTGTCGAAGGGCGTGAAGAACTTCATCGGCGGCAACTGCACGGTCAGCTGCATGATGATGGGCCTGGGCGGCCTGTTCCAGCACGACCTGATCGAGTGGATGACCTCGATGACCTACCAGGCCGCCTCCGGCGGTGGCGCCCAGCACATGCGCGAGCTGCTGACGCAGTTCGGTACGCTGAACGCCGCGGTCAAGCCGCTGCTGGACAACCCGGCCTCGGCCATCCTGGAAATCGACCGTCAGATCCTGTCGACCCAGCACGGCTTGTCGGCCGAGGAAACCAAGCAGTTTGGCGTGCCGCTGGCCGGCAACCTGATTCCCTGGATCGACAAGGACCTGGGCAACGGCGTGTCGAAGGAAGAATGGAAGGGCGGCGCCGAGACCAACAAGATCCTGGGCCGGGGCGAAGGCTTCGTGGGCGCCACCGGCGCCAGCCCGATCGCCGTGGACGGCCTGTGCGTGCGGATTGGCGCAATGCGCTGCCACTCGCAGGCGCTGACCATCAAGCTGCGCCGCGACGTGCCGCTGGACGAAATCGAGGGCATGCTGGCCGCCAACAACCAGTGGGCCAAGGTGGTGCCGAATACGCGTGAGGCCAGCATGAAGGACCTGACGCCGGCGGCCGTGACCGGCACGCTGACCATTCCGGTGGGCCGTCTGCGCAAGATGCAGATGGGCGGCGAGTACCTTTCGGCCTTTACCGTGGGCGACCAGCTGCTGTGGGGTGCCGCCGAGCCCCTGCGGCGTATGCTGCGCATTCTGATCGAGGGTTGACCCCCGGTTTGCCTCGCCGCTTTCGTTGCGGGGAGGCAACAGAATCCATCGCTTTCAGAATAACGCCGCGCCCGGAGCGCGGCGTTGTCGTATCCGGGGCCCTATTTTTCCGGCGTTAGGTCACAATACAGCCGGCATGCGCTTGGCCACGGGGTCATCGCGCCGGCTGCTTTAGTGGCCGGTCGCGACATGGGCGAGAGAGCAGGGCGGGTCTGGGCCCGCACCGGTTTCCGTCCGCCAGCCAGCCTTTTGTTGGGATCGGGTTAATTTTCGCTACTAAAACCATAAATGGAGCACGAGGTGAGTGTGAGCCTACATCGCCGGAAAGATGCGCCTACTGTCCGTCAGCGCTGGTCAACGCTGGCCGTCACGGCTCTCGGTCTGCTGCTTGCGCAGCCAGCCGCGTATGCCGCGGGGTTCGGACAATTGAGGGTACAGAGCAACCTGGGGCAGCCGCTCCAGGCTGAAATCGATATCACTGGGGTGTCCGCCGAGGAAGCGGACAGCCTGCAGGTCAAGCTGGCGCCGCCGTCTGCGTACTCGCGTGCCGGGCTGACCTACCTGTCGGCCATTTCGGGCGTGAGGCTCGACGTGCAGAAGCGTCCGAACGGCAGCTACGTGGCTACCGTGCGGTCCAACCAGCCGCTGAGCGAACCGTTCGTCGACATCCTCGTCGACATGAGCTGGTCCAGCGGCAAGGTCACGCGTGCCTACACCTTCCTGCTGGATCCAGCCGGCGCCAAGCCGTCGAACCAGTCGTTCTCGCCGGCCACCGTGGTGCAGGCCGCTACCCCCGATGCCTCGCCCGCCGCCGCGCCGGCGCCGGTGCCGGCTCCGGTAGCCGCAGCGCCGGCCGCCGTGGCGCCGTCTCCGGCTCCCGCCGCCCGCGCGCCGCGCCGCGCCGCCGCGCCCGCGCCGGCCCCGGTTGGCGATGGCGTTGCCGCCAATGGCAGCTACACCGTGCAGCGTGGCGACACGCTCTATGCAATCGCCGGTGAAGCCGCCCAGGGCCAGGATTCGGTATCGCTCGAGCAGATGCTGCTGGCCCTGCATCGGAACAATCCCAATGCCTTCATCGGCGGCAATATCAACCGGATCAAGTCCGGCGCCGTGCTGAAGGTGCCGAGTGCGCAGCAGGCGCAGTCGGTCAGCCCGCGTGAAGCGCGCCGCGAAGTGCTGGCCCGCACGCAGGGCTTCGACAGCTACCGCAGCCGTCTGGCCGCCGCCGCCGCCGCGAAGTCGGTGGAAGCGGGTTCGGGCCGCGAGCAGTCGGGCAATGTCACGGCTCGCGTGCAGGACACCACGGTGCCGAACGCCGGCCCGCGCGACGAGCTGAAGCTCTCGAAGGCCGAGAAGGGCGCGCAGGCCAAGGCCGAAGCCGAGGTGGCCAATCAGCGCAAGCTGAAGGAAGCGGAAAGCCGCGTGGCCGATCTGGAGAAGAACATCTCCGATATGCAGCGCCTGATGGAGCTGAAGAACTCGGAGATCGCCAAGCTCAACCAGAACAGCCAGGCCGCCAAGCCGGCTGCTGCTGCGGGTGCCGCCGCTGGTGCGACGGCCGCAGCCGCTGCCGGCAAGGCCGCCGAAGCCGTGGCCGACAAGGCTGCCGCACCGGCCCCGACCGTGGTGCCGGCCGAGCCAGCCAAGGCCGCGGACGCATCGACCACTGCCACGCCGAGCACCGCCACGCCGGAACCGGCGCCGGCCGCCACGGCCGCCGCCTCGGCACCGGATGCGGCGGTTGCCGCCGCCGCTTCGGCCCCGCAGGCTGCCGCCTCGACGCCCGCCGCCGCAGTGCCGGCTTCGGCTCCGGCTGTGGCCAAGAAGAAGCCGCCGGTCGTGCAGCCGGTGCCCCAGCCGTCGTTCCTCGACGAGCTGTTGGCCAACCCGATGCTGCTGCCCGGCGCCGGTGTGCTGGTTGCGTTGCTTGGCGGATATGCGTACTATCGCCGCCGCCAGAAGCAGAAGGCCGGCGAGAACACCGGTTTCGGTGACAGCATCCTGTCCCAGGAAAGCACGGTCATGGCGGGCGGACATTCGTTGTTCGGTACCGCTGGTGGCCAGAGCGTCGACACCTCGCAGCACAGCGTGTTCGGCGCCGACTTCCGCATCGGCAACAACTCGCCCGAAGCGACGGAAGTGGATCCGATTGCCGAGGCCGAGGTGTACATCGCGTACGGACGCGACGTGCAGGCCGAGGAAATCCTGCGCGAAGCGTTGCAACAGAATCCGGAGCGCCAGGCCATTCGCCTGAAGCTGCTGGAGATTTACAACACTCGTCAGGATGTGGAAGGTTTCCGGGTGATTGCAGAAGAAATGTTCGCCCAGGTAGGCGGACAAAGCGCGGACTGGCAACAGGTCGCGGAAATGGGTCGCAAGCTCGATCCGAGCAACGCGCTGTACCTGGCCGTGACGCCCGATATGGGCGCGGAGCTCGACACCACCACGCCGGTGGCCGATCAATGGCGCACGCAGGATCCGGCGCAACAGCCGCAGCAGGCGCCTCAGGTTTCGGCCATGCCGGACCTGGCCTTGCCGCTCGACGCCTTCCCGGCGCCGGCGGCGGGCGAGCCCATCGTGGCATCGGAATCGGCCGCGCTGGTGTTCGGCAACGATACGCTGGCGGAGCCGGTGGCGCGCCTCGATGACGTGCTGGACGAGCGCCATGACGCCGGTCTCGACGTTGATGTGCCGGCGCTCGACACGCCGACCCGCTCGCGTCCGTTGGAGTTCGACATGTCCAGCCTGTCGCTGGACCTGAACGCCGGCGCCGCGCCGGAAGCGGCACCGGTGGCCACGCTCGACGTGCCGTCGCTAGCCGAATCGACGGTGCCGCTGCCGGCGCCGACGATGCTCCAGAATGGCCGTCTGGTGGAGCCGATCGACCTGAGCCGCGTGACGTCGGAAGGCCATGGCGATTCCACGCACGGGGTGTCCGCCAGCACGCTGTCGGCCACGGGCATGGATGGTGGCCGCGACATGCAGATCAAGCTCGATCTGGCACGTGCCTACATCGAGATCGGTGACAAGGAAGGCGCCCGCGAACTGCTGCAGGAAGTGGTCGAGCAGTCGGAAGATCCGCTGCAGTCCGAAGCCCGCACGCTGCTGCGCGACGTGGCCTGACCGAGGAACGGCCCGAGGGTTTCGACCGAGGTTCGACCGAGGTTCGACCGAGCTTCGACCCAAAGGCCGGTATGATTCAGGGTTTGCGACGCGCCGGCGAGCTGGCGCGGCGTGGCCCGAAGCGATGCGCCGGAAGCGTCCCTTCCGGCGCATTTTGTTTTGGCGCATCACAACCCTCATGAACCGCATCGCCCTCGGACTCCACTACGACGGGTCGGCCTTTTCCGGCTGGCAGTCGCAGCCCCACCGCAATACCGTGCAGGACCACCTGGAAGACGCCATCGAGCGATTCGCCGGGACGCGCCTGCTGACCACGGTGGCCGGGCGGACCGATACCGGCGTGCACGCGTTGGGGCAGGTGATCCATCTCGATACCGAACTGGAGCGCGACCGCTTCTCGTGGGTGCGCGGCGTCAACGCGTTCCTGCCGTCGTCGATCGCCGTGCAGTGGGCCCAGCCGGTGGACGAGAACTTCCACGCGCGCTTCCTGGCGTTCGAGCGCATGTACTACTACGCGCTCTACACCGGCCCGCACCGCGTGCCGATGATCCATGGCCGCGCCGGCTACCAGATGCTGCCGCCGGGGCAGCGGCTCGACGTGGCGGCGATGCGTGCCGCGGCGGCCTGCCTGATTGGCGAGCACGATTTTTCGTCGTTCCGCGCCGCCGAGTGCCAGGCGAAGTCGCCGGTCAAGACCATGTACGACGTGACGATCCAGCAGGATGGCCACTGGGTGTTCCTGCGGTTTCGCGCCAGCGCGTTCCTGCATCACATGGTGCGCAACCTGATGGGCTGCCTGGTGGCGGTGGGGCGGGGCCGTTATCCGCCCGAATGGCTGGCCGACGTGCTGGCCGCGCGCAACCGGGCGAAGGCCGCTCCCACGTTCATGCCCGATGGCCTGTACCTCGTGGACGTGAAGTATCCTGAGCCGTACCAGCTACCCCGCGCGGATGCGTCCGCCAGTGTCTTCCACGGAGTATTTCCCGATGATGGTGTCTGAATCTGGCGGCGTGCCCCCACGCACCCGTGTCAAGATCTGCGGCCTGACCCGCCCCGGGGATGTGCAGGCGGCCGTCGATGCCGGCGCCGACGCCATTGGCCTGGTGTTCTACGACAAGAGCCCCCGCTACTTGGACGTGGCGCGCGCGGCGGCTCTGGCCGAGCGGGTGCCGCCGTTCGTCACCGTGACCGGCCTGTTCGTCAATGCGGACCCCGAAGAGGTGGCCCATGTGACCGAGCGTGTGCCGTTGACGTTGCTTCAGTTCCATGGCGACGAGTCGGCGCAGCAGTGCGAGGCCATCGCGCGGCGGTGCCGGCTGCCCTTTATGCGCGCTGCCCGTGTTCGGCCGGGGCTCGATTTGGTAGAATTCGCCGATCAATTCCGTGACGCCGCCGGGCTGTTGCTCGATGCCTTCGTCGAAGGCTATGGCGGTGGCGGCCACGTCTTCGACTGGACCCTGATTCCTGCGCAATGGCTTCCGCCCACTCCTTCCAACCCAGCCGCAAACGGCGCTCCTCGCATCGTTTTGAGTGGTGGGTTGAACGCGCAAAACGTCGCTGGTGCGATTGAGCGCGTGCGCCCCTATGCCGTGGATGTCAGCAGCGGCGTGGAGGCGTCGAAGGGTGTGAAGGATCACGCCCGCATTGCCGCATTCGTGCGCGCGGTGCGCGCGGCGGACGCGAGGCAGGCCGGCAGCTGAACCGCGATTGTTCAGCCCGCGCCGGTCTTGCACCGCTGTTGCGCCACCTCCCGCGTCGCCCGATTCCGAATTTTCGCGTTCCGCCGCACCACCGGCTGTGCGGAACGCTCTCCTGAGAGCCTGGACATGTACGACCTGCCCGATTCCCGTGGCCATTTCGGCCCCTATGGCGGTACCTTCGTTTCCGAAACCCTGGTCCACGCGCTGGACGAACTGCGCGATGCCTATGCGCACTTCCAGAAGGACCCGGACTTCGTCGCCGAGTTCGAGCGCGAGCTGAAGCACTTCGTCGGCCGTCCGTCGCCGATCTACCACGCGCAACGCTGGAGCGAGACGCTGGGCGGCGCGCAGATCTTCTTCAAGCGCGAAGACCTGAACCACACCGGCGCGCACAAGATCAACAACGTCATCGGCCAGGCGCTGCTGGCCCGGCGCATGGGCAAGAAGCGCGTGATTGCCGAAACCGGTGCCGGCCAGCACGGCGTGGCCACGGCCACGATTGCGGCCCGCTTCGGCATGGAGTGCGTGGTCTATATGGGCTCGGAGGACGTGCGCCGCCAGGCGGCCAACGTCTATCGCATGAAGCTGCTGGGCGCCACCGTGGTGCCCGTGGAAAGCGGCTCGAAGACGCTCAAGGACGCACTGAACGAGGCCATGCGCGACTGGGTGACCAACGTGGAAAGCACCTTCTACATCATCGGCACGGTGGCCGGCCCGCACCCGTACCCGATGATGGTGCGCGACTTCCAGTGCGTGATCGGCGAGGAGTCGAAGGTGCAGATGCCCGAGCTGACCGGCCGCCAGCCCGATGCCGTGATCGCCTGCGTGGGCGGCGGTTCGAACGCGATGGGCATTTTCTATCCGTACATCGAGCACCAGGACGTGCAGCTGATCGGCGTGGAAGCGGCCGGCGACGGCCTGGACACCGGCCGTCATGCGGCGTCGCTGACCGGCGGTTCGCCGGGCGTGCTGCACGGCAACCGCACGTACCTGCTGCAGGACGCCAACGGCCAGATCATCGAGACCCACTCGGTGTCGGCCGGCCTGGACTATCCGGGCGTGGGCCCCGAGCACGCCTGGCTCAAGGACACGGCGCGCGCCCAGTACGTGCCGATCACCGATGAGGAAGCGCTGAAGGCGTTCCACGACTGCTGCCGCATCGAGGGGATCATCCCGGCGCTGGAGTCGAGCCATGCCATCGCCTATGCCTGCAAGCTGGCGCCCACGCTGCCGAAAGACAAGCTGCTGCTGGTGAACCTCTCCGGCCGGGGCGACAAGGACATGCATACCGTGGCCGAACGCGCGGGGTTGAAGCTGTAATGCGCGCGCTGCCTCCTGACACTGCCTCGTTGCAAGTGGATGCGGGCGGCGCTGCGGCGCCGTTCGACATCCTCGACACCGACACCATGCGCCTGTACCAGGAAGATGCGCTTGACGGCATCCGGCGCATCGAGGACGGCTCGATCGACCTGATCGTCGCCGATCCGCCCTACGGCCTGGGCAAGGACTACGGCAACGATTCCGACCTGCTGTCTGGCGACGCCTACCTGGAATGGTCCGAGCGCTGGATGGATGCGGTCATCCCGAAGCTCGCGCCCAAGGGCACGCTGTACCTGTTCTGCACCTGGCAGTACTCGCCCGAGCTGTTCGTGATGCTCAAGAAGCGGCTGACGATGATCAACGAGATCATCTGGGACCGCCGCGTGCCGAGCATGGGCGGCACCACGCGCAAGTTCTCGTCGGTGCACGACAACATCGGCTTCTTCGCCCGCCAGCGCGATTACTACTTCGACCTGGACCCGGTGCGCATTCCGTATGACGCCGAGACCAAGAAGGCCCGCAGCCGGCCGCGCTTCGAGGGCAAGAAGTGGCTCGAGGTGGGCTACAACCCCAAGGACCTGTGGAGCGTGCCCCGCATCCACCGGCAGGATCCCGAGCGCGCGGATCATCCCACGCAGAAGCCGCTGGAAATTGTGGAGCGCATGGTGCTGTCGAGCTGCCCGCCGGGCGGCCTGGTGCTGGACCCGTTCACGGGCAGCGGCACCACGGCGGTGGCCTGCGTGCGCCACGGCCGGCGCTTTGTCGGCTTCGAGATGAATCCGCAGTATGCGGCGCTGGTGCGCGAGCGGGTGACCGCCGCGCAGCCGGTGTACGCGCAGATCCAGCCCGATACCCCTGAAACGACTCCGGCCGCTGCCAACGACGATGCCAATGACGAGGCCTCGACCGTGCAGCGCCTGATCTGATACCTGATGGCCAACGACATGTCCCGTATCCAGAAGACTTTCGCGGCACTGGCCGCGCAGAACAAGAAGGGCCTGATTCCGTTCGTGACCGCCGGTGACCCAGAGCCGGGCCTGACCGTGGCGCTGATGCACGCGCTGGTGAAGGGCGGCGCCGACGTCATCGAGCTTGGCGTGCCGTTTTCCGATCCGATGGCCGATGGTCCGGTGATTCAGCGTGCCTCGGAGCGCGCGCTGGCGCAGGGCGTCTCGCTGACGCAGGTACTGGGCTGGGTCAGGGAATTCCGCCAGACCGACGACGCCACTCCGGTGGTGCTGATGGGCTACGCGAACCCGATCGAACGGATGGGCGAGGAGGTGTTCGCCAAGGCGGCCGCCGCGGCCGGCGTGGACGGCGTGCTGGTGGTGGACTACCCGCCTGAGGAGTGCGAGTCCTTTGCGTCGCTGATGCGTGCCAACCAGATGGATCCGATCTTCCTGCTGGCGCCGACCTCGACCGATGCCCGCATCGCCGCCGTGGCGAAGGTGGCCAGCGGCTACCTCTATTACGTGTCGCTCAAGGGCGTGACGGGCTCGGCCACGCTCGACCTCGACAGCGTGGCGGCACGCCTGCCGCTGATCAAGCAGCACGCCAACCTGCCCGTGGGTGTCGGTTTCGGCATTCGCGACGCGCAGACCGCGCGGGCCATCGGGAGCGTGGCCGACGCCGTGGTGATTGGCAGCCGCCTGGTGCAGCTGCTCGAAGACACCCCGCGCGACCAGTCCGTGGAGGCCTTGCGGGCCTTCATCGCCGAGATTCGCCAGGCGCTCGACGCCTGAGTTTGTTTCTCCGGCGTGACGCTTGCTGAAGAAATCAGCGCCGATTGTGCTTTATCAGGCTCAATCGGCGCGTTTTGCTTAGGCGCGTCGTGGTCCGGCATGGTAAATTCGCGGCCTGATTCCCTGCCGTCCCGGTGTCCGACTCCTCAGAGAGGGGTTGTCGATGCGCGGCCGGCGGCTATCCGAAAGGAGCTTTCATGAGCTGGTTGGATAAACTCCTGCCTCCCAAGATTCAACAGACCGACCCCTCCACCCGCAAGGGCATTCCCGAAGGGCTGTGGGTCAAGTGCCCGTCGTGCGAGTCCACCCTGTACCGCACCGACGTGGAAGCCAATCTGCACGTCTGCCCGAAGTGCGACCACCACATGCGCATTCGTTCGCGCGAGCGTCTGGACAAGCTGCTGGACGCCGAAGGTCGCTACGAAATCGGCCAGGAAATCGTGCCGGTGGACGCGCTGAAGTTCAAGGACACGAAAAAGTACCCGGACCGCATCAAGGCCGCCATGGATGACACGGGCGAGACCGATGCCATGGTGGTGGTGGGCGGTGCCATCCACACGATTCCCGTGGTGGTGGCCTGCTTCGAGTTCGAGTTCATGGGCGGTTCGATGGGCTCCGTGGTGGGCGAGCGTTTTGCCCGTGGCGCGCAGGCCGCGCTGGAGCAGAAGGTGCCGTTCATCTGCGTGACCGCCACCGGCGGCGCGCGCATGCAGGAAAGCCTGCTGTCGCTGATGCAGATGGCCAAGACCACGGCCATGCTGAACCAGCTGTCGAACGCCAGGCTGCCGTTCATCAGCGTGCTGACCGATCCGACCATGGGCGGCGTGTCGGCCTCGTTCGCGTTCCTGGGCGATGTGGTCATCGCCGAGCCGAAGGCGCTGATCGGGTTTGCCGGCCCGCGCGTGATCGAGCAGACCGTGCGCGAGAAGCTGCCGGAAGGCTTCCAGCGCGCCGAGTTCCTGCTGCAGAAGGGCGCCATCGACATGATCGTCGACCGCCGCCGCCTGCGCGCGGAACTGGCCCAGCTGCTGGCGCTGCTGCAGAAGCAGCCAGCCGATGCGGTGGCCTGACGCGGTAGCGTGATTTGCAGGACAATGGCGCGGGTGCCAACCCGCGCCATTTTCTTTTTGTAGTGTCGCAGTCCCCGAAGTTCTGAAGTTCGACAGACAGCATGCCCATCTTCCACACTCTTCCCGACTGGCTCCAACACCTTGAAACCGCCCATCCCGTGGGCATCGACATGGGTCTGACGCGCATCACACGGGTCAAGGAAGCGCTGGGCCTGCGCATCGACGCGGTGGTGTTCACGGTGGGCGGCACCAACGGCAAGGGTTCGACGTGCGCCATGCTCGAGCGCATCCTGCTGGAGGCCGGCTACAAGGTGGGCCTGCATACGTCGCCGCACCTGATCACGTTCAACGAGCGTGCCCGCCTGAACGGCGAGCAGGCCACCGACGCGCAACTGCTGCCGCACTTCGAGGCCGTGGAACGCGCCCGTACCAGCTTTGCCGACCCCGTCAGCCTGACGTACTTCGAATTCACCACGCTGGCCATCATCCACATGTTCGCGTCGGCCGGGCTCGACGCCATCATCCTGGAAGTGGGCCTGGGCGGCCGGCTCGACGCGGTCAACGTGATCGATACCGACTGCGCCGTCATTACCAGCGTGGACATCGATCACACCCAGTACCTGGGCGACACGCGCGAGAAGATCGGCTATGAAAAGGCCGGCATCTTCCGCCCGAACGTGCCGGCCATCTGTGGCGACCCCGTGCCGCCGCAATCGGTGATCGACCATGCCGAGGCCATCGGTGCCGACCTGTGGCTGGTGGGGCGCGATTTCCGCCACCAGGCGGCGCCGGGCCAGGAGCGCCAGCAATGGGACTGGACCGGCCGCGACCGCAAGCTCAATGGCCTGGGCTACCCCGCGCTGCGGGGAGCCAACCAACTGCTCAACGCCTCCGCCGCCCTCGCTGCGCTGCAGGCCATGCGCCCGCGCCTGCCGGTCAGCGCGCAGGAAGTGCGCAACGGCCTGGCATTCGTGGAATTGCCGGGGCGTTTTCAGGTAATGCCGGGGCGGCCCGCGGTGATCCTGGATGTGGCGCATAATCCGCACGCGTCGGCCACGCTGGGCCAGAACCTCGAGAACATGGGCTTCTTCCGCTACACCTACGCCGTGTTTGGCGCGATGGCGGACAAGGACATCGCCGGTGTGCTGCAGCACGTGGCCGACAAGGTGGATCACTGGTGCCTGTGCGACCTGCCCACCGAACGGGCCGCTACCGCCGCGCAGCTGCGCGAACAACTCGACACTACGGGCTTCCGCGAGGGCCCCGACAATACCGCCGCGTGCTTCTCGAGTCCGGAACTGGCGTATCGCGATGCCATCGAGCGGGCAACCGAGAATGATAGAATCCTGGTCTTCGGATCGTTCTACACCGTGGCCGGCGTGCTGGCGTATCGCGCCACGCAGGCCAACTGAAAGCCCGGCTGAGGGTCTGACTGGGTCTGACTGAGGCCGCGGCTGGAACGACATCACACCGAACATATTCTTTGGGCATCTATGGGCCTGCTTTCGCTGTTCTCGTCCCGCAAGGGCACTGATCCGGCGCCCGAACGGGCACGCCGCACTCGCGCAGAGGCAGGCGTCGGCATCGGCGCGTCGCGCCGCACGGCCGACGAATATGCCGACGACACGCTCGACCCCGATTTTCCCCAGAAGCAACGCGCCCGGCGCCGCCTGATCGGCGCCGTGGTACTGCTGGCCGCCGCGGTGATCGTCCTGCCGATCGTGTTCGAGCACAAGCCGCGGCCGGTGTCTGAAGACGTTGCCGTGAAGGTGGCGAACGGGCAGGGCGCGCAGAAGCCCAAGGTGGAGCCGCGCAAGGCCGATCCGCTGCCGCCGTCGGCCAATGCCAGCCGCAACGACGCGGCGCTCGACGCCGGCGAGGAAATCGTCGCCACGCCGGCCGCCGACAAGCCCAGGGCGGCCGAGAAGGTGGCCGACGCCAAGCCGGCCGAGAAGCCCGCGGAAAAGCCGGCCGAGAAAGTCGCAGACAAGGCCACGGCCAATACCAAATACCTGATCCTGATTGGTGCGTTTTCCTCGGAAGAGCGCGCCAGGAACTGGCTGGCCAAGCTCAAGGAGAGCAAGGTGCCTGCGTATGTGGAAAAGAAGACGATGGCCGATGGCGACCGCATCCTGTTGCGTGCCGGGCCGTTCACGGGCCGTGAAGCGGCGGATGCGGCAGACCGCAAGGTGCGGTCGATCGGGCTGACCTCGAAGGTGGTTGAGCAGTAACGCCCCCGATTGCAGGGCGACGAATCGCCCCCATCTGACAGGACTTCAGGTCGTACATCCGATCGCGCGCATGGCTTTTACTTTCTTTGACTACGGCGTGGCATTCATCCTGGTGGCGTCGGCGCTGATCGGCGTGCTGCGCGGCCTGGTGCGCGAGGTGCTGGCGCTGGTGGGCTGGGTGGTGGCATTCGTGCTGGCCTATCACTTTGGCGGCATGGCCGCCAAATGGATGCCCGAAGCGCTGCCGGGCGGCGAACTGACGCGCAGCGCGCTGGGTTTCCTGGCGGTGTTCCTCGGCACGTGGATCGTGTCGGCGCTGGCGGGGGCCATTCTCGGCCAGCTGCTGGAAACCACTGGCCTGAAGCCGGCGGACCGCGGCCTGGGCCTGGTGTTCGGGCTGGCGCGTGGCGTGCTGATCGTGATGCTGATCGTCGTGGTGGCGGGCCTCACGAAGCTGCCTGAGGAGCCGTTCTGGCGCGACGCGGTGTCGCGTCCGTATGTGATCCAGGCCATGGAGGAACTGCGGCAATGGCTGCCGCCCGACCTGGCCAAGTATGTGAAGGCCTGATTTGAGTTTTTGAAGACGCGGGTGCTGGACGAACCCATGCCCGCGGCGCAGTATCAACGCAGATTCCGTCGCGTACATGACGGGATGGCGCCCCTGAATCTTTTGCTTTTCCCCTGGGAGTTTGGCATGTGCGGTATCGTCGGCGTGGTTTCCACCAGCCCTGTCAACCAACTGATCTATGACAGCCTGCTGCTGTTGCAACACCGCGGACAGGATGCAGCCGGCATCGCCACGGCCAACGGCAGCACCTTCCACATGCACAAGGCCAATGGCCTGGTGCGCGACGTGTTCCGCACGCGCAACATGCGCAGCCTGCCGGGCACGTCCGGTATTGGCCAGGTGCGTTACCCGACCGCCGGCTCCGCATCGAGCGAGGAAGAGGCCCAGCCGTTCTACGTGAACGCGCCGTACGGCATCATCCTGGCCCACAACGGCAACCTGACCAATTCGGAACAGCTGCGCGAGGAGATGTTCCGCCGCGACCGTCGCCACATCAACACGCATTCGGACTCCGAAGTGCTGCTGAACGTGCTGGCCGACGAACTGCAGCGCGCCAGCAACGGCAAGGCGCTGGAGCCCGAGACGATCTTCACGGCCGTGGCCGGCATGCACCGCCGCGTGAAGGGCGCCTACGCCATCACCGCGCAGATCGCCGGCTATGGCCTGCTGGCCGTGCGCGACCCGTTCGGCATCCGTCCGCTGTGCATCGGCAGCATGGACACCCCGACCGGCAAGGAATACCTGATTGCCTCGGAATCGGTGGCGCTCGAAGGCATGGGTTACCAGATGGATCGCGACGTGGCGCCGGGCGAGGCGATCTTCATCGACCTCGAAGGCAAGTTCCACAGCAAGCAGTGCGCGGACAACCCGCAGCTGACGCCGTGCATCTTCGAATACGTGTACCTGGCCCGTCCGGACTCGTGCATCGATGGCGTGCCCGTGTACGACGCGCGTCTGCGCATGGGCGACTACCTGGCCGAGAAGATCCGCCGCGAAGTGCCGGCGGGCGAGATCGACGTGGTCATGCCGATTCCCGATTCGAGCCGTCCGGCGGCCATGCAGGTGGCCAACGCGCTGGGCGTGCCGTATCGCGAAGGCTTCTTCAAGAACCGCTATGTGGGCCGCACGTTCATCATGCCGGGCCAGGCGGTGCGCAAGAAGTCGGTGCGCCAGAAGCTCAACGCCATGGGCGTGGAGTTCCAGGGCAAGAACGTGCTGATCGTCGACGACTCGATCGTGCGCGGCACCACGTCGTTCGAGATCGTGCAGATGGCCCGCGACGCCGGCGCCAAGAAGGTGATCTTCGCCTCGGCCGCGCCGCCCGTGAAGTTCCCGAACGTGTATGGCATCGACATGCCCACGCGCGCCGAACTGGTGGCCCATGGCCGCACCGACGAAGAAGTGGCCCGCATGATCGGCGCGGACCAGCTCGTGTACCAGGACGTTGAAGCGATGAAGCAGGCCGTGCGCGACATCAACCCGAACCTGCGCGATTTCGATGCGTCGTGCTTCGACGGCAAGTACGTCACCGGCGATATCGACGAGGCCTATCTGGACCGCCTGGAGACGGCGCGCAGCCAGGCCGACCGCGACGGCACCAACGCCGGCGAGACCGAACGCTCGCAGCTGCACCTGCAGCGCTCGGGCGGCAACGAATAACAACAGTCAACCAATTGGGCAGCAGAGCAGCATGAGCGAACCGTTCCAACCCGACTCCTACGGCATTGACACGCTCGGCGTACGCGCCGGCACGCTGCGCACCGGCGAGTTCATGGAGCATTCCGAGGCGATGTACCTGACCTCGAGCTTCTGCTTCAACAGCGCCGCCGAGGCCGCCGAGCGTTTTGCCAACTCGGAAGAGGGCTACACCTACTCGCGCTTCACGAACCCGACGGTGTCGATGTTCCAGTCGCGGCTGGCCGCGCTGGAAGGGGCCGAGGCCTGCATGGCCACGGCCTCGGGCATGAGCGCCATCCTGTCGGTGGCGCTGGCTACGCTGCAGTCTGGCGACCACCTGGTCAGCTCGCGGTCGATCTTCGGATCCACCATGACGCTGTTCAACACGATCCTGGCCAAGTTCGGCGTGGAGACGACCTACGTCGACGGCACCGACCTGGCCGCGTGGCGCGCGGCAGTGAAGCCCAATACGAAGCTGTTCTTCCTGGAAACGCCGTCGAACCCGCTGACCGAGGTGTCCGACATCGCGGCCATCGGCGAGATCGCGCACAACGCGGGCGCGATTTTCGTGGTCGACAACTGCTTCTGCTCGCCGGCGCTGCAGCAGCCGATCAAGTTTGGCGCGGACGTGGTGGTGCACTCTGCCACCAAGCACATCGACGGCCAGGGCCGCGTGCTGGGCGGCGCCGTGGTGGGCAAGCACGACTTCATCATGGGCAAGGTGTTCCCGTTCGTACGGACGGCGGGCCCGACGCTGTCGGCGTTCAACGCCTGGGTGATGCTCAAGGGCATGGAGACGCTGGCCATCCGCATGGAGCGCCATTCGCAGAGCGCGCTGGCGCTGGCAGGGTTCCTGGAGTCGCATCCGGCGGTGAACCGCGTGTTTCATCCGGCGCTGAAGTCGCATCCGCAGTACGAGGTGGCGCGGCGCCAGCAAAGCGGCGGCGGCGCCATTGTCTCGTTCGAGCTGAAGGGCGACACGCCCGAGCAGATGCGTGCGAATGCATGGCGCGTGATCGACAGCACGAAGCTGTGCTCGATCACCGGCAACCTCGGTGACACGCGCACCACCATCACGCATCCGTACACCACCACCCATGGCCGTGTGGCGCCGGAAGCGAAGGCTGCCGCCGGCATCAGCGAAGGGCTGATCCGCCTGGCCGTGGGCCTGGAGTCGGTAGAGGACCTGAAGGCCGATCTGCTACGCGGCCTGGGTCAGTAAGTACCCGCCGGGTGTCGCCCGTTCCCCGCATGCGGGGAAGGGCGGGCCACCCTGTCAGGGCCGCTAGCTCCGCTGCGGCCTTCGCTTCATCGCAGCAGGCGCCGGCGCAGCAGCACCAGCGCCACCATCAGCGCCACGGCCGCATAGGCCAGCAGCACGGCCACGTGCAACGCGGCGTTCTCCACCGGCCTTCCCAACATCAACGGACGAATCAGCGCCACCGCGTGCGCCAGCGGCAGCACCATCGTGGCCTTCTGCGCGCCTTCCGGTAGCTGCTCCAGCGGGAAAAACACGCCCGACAGCAGCAGCATCGGCGTCATCACCAGCGTCTGGTAGAACATGAAGAAGTCGTAGCTCGGTGCCAGCGCGGTGACGATCATGGCCAGGCTCGCAAAGGCAACGCCAGCCAGCACGATCACGGGCAGGGCGGCCAGCGCCCCCGGGAACTGGGCGTAGCCCAGCAGGCCGGCCACCAGCATGATGGCCGCGCCGGACAGCACGGCCTTGCTGGTGGCCCAGAAGACCTCGCCCAGCACCACGTCGCCCAGCGTCAGCGGCGCATGCATGATGGCTTCCCAGGTACGCTGCACGTGCATGCGCGAGAACGCCGAATACATCGACTCGAAGCTGGCCGACATCATCACGCTCGATGCCGTGGTGCCGGCGGCCAGGAAGGCGATGTACGACACCCCGTGCACCTGACCCACCAGCAAGCCAAGGCCGAGCCCCAGGCCGAACAGGTAGATCATCGGGTCCGCCAGGTTGCCGATCATCGACGGCACCGCCAGCTTCTTCCAGACCATGTAGTTGCGATACCAGACCATGATCCAGTTGCGCGCGTTGCGTGGCAGCAGCGGCTGCGGATAGTGCTGGTGCGGGGTCGACGCCGCCGATTCTGGCGAAATAGCGACGTCGGGATTGCGGGGATCCTGTTCGCTCATCTCAATCTCTCATTTCGCGGCCGGTCAGCTTGAGAAACACGTCCTCAAGGTTGGCGGGCCGGTGCAGGTAGCGGACGCCGCCCTTGCCATGCAGGGCGGCCAGCAGGGCATCGGGCTCGCGCACGTAGCAGAACAGCGTCTCGCCGCGCGTTTCACAGCGATCGGCCAGCGGCGTCAGGGTGTCGCGCAGCGGTTCCAGTTCGTCGCCATAGACTTCCACCACATCGCAGCCGATTTCGCGGTCGATCAGCTCGTGCGGCTTGCCTTCGGCGATCTTGCGCCCCGCATCGATCACGCAGAGGTAGTTGCAGAGCCGCTCCGCTTCCTCCATGAAGTGCGTGGTCAGCAGGATGGTCTTGCCGGCGCCGAGCAGCTGTTTCAGGCGCTCCCAGATCAGGTGGCGCGCCTGGGGGTCGAGCCCGGTCGTGGGTTCGTCCATGACGAGCAGGTCGGGGTCGTTGATCAGCGCGCGCGCCACGGTCAGGCGCCGCCGCATGCCGCCGGAGAGGTCGCGCACCTGGGCGTTGGCCTTGTTTTCGAGCCGGGCGAATTCCAGCAGCTTCGGCACGCGCTCGGCAATCTGGGCCGACGACAGGCCGAAGTAGCGGCCGAAGATACGCAGGTTCTCGATGACCGAAAAATCGGGGTCGAGGTTGTCGAACTGCGGCACCACGCCCACCCGCATGCGTGCCTGGGGCGCGCGCTCGGGTATGGGCTCGCCGCACAGCGTCAGCGTGCCCGAGGCGGGCGTGGTGAGGCCCAGCAGCATGCGCAGGGTGGTGGTCTTGCCGGCGCCGTTGGGGCCCAGCAGGCCATAGCACTGGCCGGGCTGGACTTCCAGGTCGAGGTTGTCGACGACAACCTGGCTGCCATAGAGCTTGCGCACGTTGCGCATCTGAAGAATGGCGGTCAAGGGAGGGTCCTTGCGAGCGATATCCGCCATTATGCCGGCCATCGCGTGACGCATTGTTGGCGCATTGCAGCAAGACAATTCCATTGGCGGGCGATAACACGGTCTGGCGGAGCGGCGGCCGCAGGGGTAGTCTCTGTGGTTCAGAACAACATCGACCGAGGAGCACTTATGTCTTTCGAGCACTGGATCACGTTCGTGGTGACCAGCATGGTCCTGCTGATCATTCCGGGCCCAACCATCCTGCTGGTGATTGGCGATGCGCTGGCGCACCGCGGCCGCAGCGCCTACGCCACGGTGGCCGGGGTGGCCGCCGGTGACCTCACGGCCTTTACGTTGTCGATGGCGGGCCTGGGCGCCGTGCTGGCGACGTCTGCCATGCTGTTCACGGCCCTGAAGTGGGCCGGGGCGGCCTATCTGGTGTATCTCGGCGTGCAGGCGCTGCGCACGGCCAGCCGCGCCACGTCGCTCGACGTGTCGTCACAGTCGGGCAGCGGTCGCCAGCGCTTTGCCAAGGCCTGGCTGGTGACGGCGCTCAACCCGAAGAGCATCGTGTTCTTCGTGGCCTTCGTGCCCCAGTTCATCGACGCCAGGCTGGCCTTCTGGCCGCAGGCCGTGGTGCTGATTCCCACGTTCGTGGTGCTGGCCACGGCCAATGCCATGGTCTACGCGCTGCTGGCGCGCTCGCTGGCCAGCCGGCTGACGTCGCGGCGTGCGCACGCCAATGTGCAACGGGCCGGCGGCGTCACGCTGATCGGGGCCGGTGCGCTGATCGCCACGCGCACCTGAAACCTGGCAAAGCGCGGACGAAAAAAAACCGCCAGCATGCTGGCGGCTTTTTTATGGCAATGCGCGAATCAGTAGAGCTTCTTCGGCAGCATTTGCATGCGCAGACGCTTGCGCAGACGGGCCTCGGCAGCCTTCTTCTTGCGCTTGCGCTCGGTCGTCGGCTTTTCGTAGGCGGTGCGGCTCTTCAGTTCCACGATCAGGCCAGTCTGCAGAATGGCGCGACGGAAACGACGCATTGCAACTTCAACGGGCTCGCCCGGTTTCAGAACGATCTTAGTCAATTCAGTCCTTCAGGAATAACCGCCAGGGGGCGGTGGGTTCATAGGAGGGAAACTTGTCACATCGGGCTCCGGAGCCTTCCGTGACGGTGGTATCGCACACTGCGGCGGATGCCGTGGTGCGCCCCCTAGAACCTGCTGCGGACCGAAATCCGTGCTGCCTGTGTCAGGGGTGACGGGCCAAATTTTCCTAGCTAGGTAAAAACTTGGCGACTACCTGTTTCCGTGGATATTGCGCAAGAAATACGCCGGTAAGCTTTTACAGGTATACCGGCGGAGAGTCAAGCTATTCAGGGCAATCCAAGATCATACACCAGATTATGTGCCGGAGAGCCCTCAGCCGGGGTCGTCAGATTACTGCAACAGGCCGGCCCAGGCGGCGGCGAGCAGCAGCAGCGCCATGAGGCGGTCGAAGCGCTTCATCCATGCCGGCGAGCGGATGAAACGGGCCGCGCCAGCGCCGAGGGCGGCCCATGCGCCCATGCACGGCAGCGAGACGAGAAAAAACAGTAGTGACAGCAGCATCACCTGATGGGCCTGGCCCGTGCCCGGGCCGGCAAAGACACTGACGACGGCCAGCGCCATCATCCAGGTCTTCGGGTTCACGAGTTGCAGGCCGGCAGCGCCGAGCAGCCCCAGTTGTCGTCCGGTATCACCGCCGTTCTCCGTGTTGGTCTCCACGCCGGCAGCGGGGCTACGCCAGATCTGCCAGGCCAGCCAGCTCAGCCAGAGCACGCCGGCCCACGCCATGGCGTGCTGCAGGCCGGGGTGGGCTGCCAGAGTGTCGCCAATGCCGATGCCGACGGTCAGCACCAGCAGCGCCGCACCACCGCAGCCGCCGAGGATGATCGGCAGCGTGGCCGCCACGCCGCGCCGCGCGCTGTGGCTCAGCACGATGACGTTGGTCGGGCCTGGCGTGATCGACGCGACGAGCGCGAACATCAGGAACGGAAGGTAGGAAGCAATATCGGGCATGCGGCCATTGTTGAGGCCGTCGCCTCAGGCGTCTGGAAGATTTGTGCAGTGCCTGCGGTAGTGAGCCGGCGTGAGGCCATAGGCACGGCGGAACCATCGGCCCAGGTGGCTCTGGTCGGCAAAGCCGAGCACCATCGCCACGTCGGCCGGCGTGGCGCCGCGTGCGAGCAGATGGCGCGCGCGGGCCAGGCGCAACTGCACCAGGTAGGCGTGCGGCGCGAGCCCGAACGCGGCCTTGAAGGCGCGCGTCAGGCGATAGCGGTCCACGCTGCTGGCGGCGGCCAGGTCGTCCAGGCCGATATCGGTATCGATGTGGTCGTGCAGGTAGTCGCGCGCACGCTGGGCCACGAGCGGCAGGCGCGGATCGATGGCTTGATGCGTGCGCCAGTGGAGGCGCGCGGTAAGTTGGCCCAGCAGGGCATCCAGCGCAGACTGGCGCACGATGCGCAATTCCGGCTGCCGCAACACCGCGTAGGCGCGCCCGATGGCGCCGATCAGGTGGGCATCCTCGCTGAGCACGTGGTTGAAGCCCGGCTGGCAATGCGCGGGGGCATCCTCGAACAGCCCGCGCAGTTCCCGCTCCATCCACTGGGCGTCGAGGTAGAGCATCGAATAGGTAAAGCCTTCCGGCGCCACAGCAAAGCCGTCATGCACCTCGCCCGGTTCCAGCGTGAACACCAGCCCGGGCACGCTGCGCTGGATCTCCCCGCGGCAATGAAACTGCTGGATGCCTTGCTCGGTGTAGCCGATCAGGTAGCTGTCGTGCCAGTGCGGGTCGTAGGCGTGGCCTTCGAAATGGGCGCGGATCGTCTCGATGCCTGTCTCGGCGTCCTGCTTGAGTTCAATCCAGCTTTTGGGGCTCACTGCGGTCTGCGTTCACGGGCGCTCAGGGTTGGCGGCCATCCATCATAGCCACGCCGATGCGAATTTTCTGGAACGTTTGTGCGAGAGAAGGGTGGGCTTGCGTGTGCCCGGGTGCCCGGTCAGGCAAGGCGACACGGCCTGAGATGGGATGGGATGGGATCGCGAGGGTGCGAAGGCATCGCGCAAAACGGATCTGGCAAAAGAAAAAGGCCGATGCTTTCGCATCGGCCTTCCTCTTCTATCGGTTGGCTCCCCGACCTGGGCTCGAACCAGGGACCTACGGATTAACAGTCCGGCGCTCTACCGACTGAGCTATCGGGGAACAGCTGAGAAAGAAATTATAACCAGCTTCTCTTCGTTTCGTCAACAACTTTTTAACGTTTTGTTTTCGTCAGAAGTTGTTGCCGTTACTCTGGTCCGCCTCGAAACCGGCTTGCAGTGGGCGTTTCCGCCTTTTGCTGCGTTGCCGTGTTCAACAGCGAGGCCGCATTATAGCCAGCTTTTTGATTTGTGCAAACAAAAAAACTGCCCGGAGGCAGTTTTTTTGTTCGGCTTGCTCGCGATCAGTCGAACACCGGCGATTCGACGCCCAGCACCTTGTGCAGCTTCGGCGAAGTCGTCGTGTATTGCATGTGGATCTTCTTGTCCGGGAAGATGTACGGCGCGGCGCCAAACGCTGCCAGGGCGGCTTCGTGGAAGCCCGACAGGATCAGCTTCTTCTTGCCCGGGTAGGTGTTGATATCGCCCACGGCGAAGATGCCCGGGATGTTCGTCTCGAACTTCTCGGTATCCACCTTGATCTGCTTGCGTTCCAGCTCCAGGCCCCACTCGGCGATCGGGCCCAGCTTCGGCGACAGGCCGAAGAACACCAGCAGGTCGTCCAGCGGCATGCGGCGGGTCACGCCGTCGCCACCGGTCACCTTGATCTCGGTGAGCACGCCGTCCTTCTCTTCATAGCCGCCGATCTGGCCGACCATGAATTGCATTTCCATCTGTTCGCACAGGTCGCGCATCTTGGCCACCGAGGCCGGCGCGGCGCGGAAGCCGTCGCGGCGGTGAATCAGCACGATCGACTCGGCCTTGCCATGGAGGTCCAGCGCCCAGTCCAGCGCGGAGTCGCCGCCGCCCACGATGACGAGGTTGCGGCCGTGGAAGCGGCTCGGATCCTTCACGCGGTAGAACAGCTGCTTGCCTTCGAACTTGTCGATGCCTTCCACCTTGACCGTACGCGGCTGGAACGAGCCCACGCCGGCGGCGATGAAGATGGTCTTGGTGATGAAGCGGGTTCCGAGGGAGGTCTCGACGAAGAAGCGGCCGTCTTCGCGGCGCTCCACGACGCTCACTTCCTGGCCCAGGTGGAACGTGGGCGAGAACGGCTCGATCTGCTTGAGCAGGTTGTCGGTCAGTTCCTGGCCCGTGCAGATGGGCACCGCCGGGATGTCGTAGATCGGCTTGTCCGGATACAGCTCCACGCACTGGCCGCCCACTACCTTGAGCGAGTCGATCACGTGCGCCTTGATTTCGAGCAGGCCGAGTTCGAACACCTGGAACAGGCCAACGGGGCCCGCGCCCACGATCAGCGCATCGATTTCCAGCGGCTGGCCGCCATGGTTGCCGCCAGCCTGCTGGGTCGCGTCGGCCACGGGATTTGGAATGCTCAAGTCCATATTCGTCCTGATACGTTGTGGGCACGCAGGTGCCCGGTATTACGGGAAAGCGCGTGGGGACGGGCTTTCAGTGACGCGGTGCGCCGGCGGCGCCAGCTTGGCCGCCCGCCGCGTCTAACTCTTCTTAGCGCTGCAGATACTGCAGCTTGTCGGTGGCGTCCTTCCATTCCTCGGCCTCGGCCAGCGGGGCCTTGGTCTTGGTGATGGACGGCCAGCCACGGGCCAGCTCGGCGTTCAGGTCGATGAACTGCTGCTGGTCGCCGGGTACGTCTTCCTCGGCATAAATGGCGTTCACCGGGCACTCGGCCACGCACACGGCGCAGTCGATGCATTCGTCGGGGTCGATGGCCAGGAAGTTCGGGCCTTCGCGGAAACAATCGACCGGACACACATCAACGCAGTCGGTGTAGCGGCAACGGATGCAGGATTCGGTGACAACGTGAGTCATTTCGGTTCCAGAAAAACGGATCGGTCTTCGATGGGGGTATTGTCCAGGGCCGGTTTCTTGCCAGCTCTTGCGAGTTGTCCGCTACGCGTCGAAGATCGCGCGTGTCAATCGGGATAACTTGGGGCGAGCGAGGGCCGAGGCCTTTCAAAGACCGATATTGTAGCTGAGCCTTCCCGCAAGGATAGTCAGTCTATATAGCCGGGTCAGATAGTTTTCTTATTTCTTTATGTACTTTTGGTGCAACCTGTGCGGGAAAGCGGCGCGGGAGGCCGGTTTGCGGGTGGCTGAGGGTCCGCGCGCCCGCCTTGCCGACCACTCACGGACTACTATTCCCCTGTGTGACACGTGGCTTTTTCGCCGGCGGCAGCGGCCGCCACGCCGGTTTTTTCACCGCTCGACCTCCAGACATCGAGGATTTCCATCATGCCTGCCCGACTTCCGGTCTCCCCGATCCGCCTGATCCGATGGGCTATTGGCGCCGCGCTGCTTGCCGCCACGCTGGGCGCCGGCAGCGTGGCCGCCCAGCCCGCGCCGGCGCGGCAGGGCGAAATGGCCGACAGCGTGGTGTCCCGGCTGGTGGCCTGGCGCGCCCGCACCGAGCAGCCCGTGGCGCTCACAGCACTGACCGCGTTCGACTGGGACAGCTTCAGCGTCGTCCGCACCCCCGCCGGCCTGGCCCTGGCCAATTGCAACCGCGAGGGATTCCTTCCCTGCGACAAGGACTTGCAGCCGCCGCCCGACGCGCTGATCCAGGTGCTGCGCTTTGATCGCGCGGGGCAGGCGGTCTACCAGGAGCGCATCATGGTGGCCTCCGGCAACTTCGCCGATCCGCTGCCGGCCGCCGTGCCACGCACGCAGGCTACGCTGGTGACCTGCCACGACGGCCAGGGCCAACAGCTCTGGTGCCTGCAATCGCAGCGCCGGTGGCAGCCGGCCCCCGCGGCGCTGCGCAGCCTCGATGGCGGCTGACCCGACGGCCACCAAGGTGCGGCCGATGGCGTGACTTTCGGTTAGCATGGTGGCCTGACTTCGCCGTGCCCGGCCCCCCTGGCTTCGTTATGATCATCCGCTCGCTGCTCGACACCGACCTGTACAAGTTCACGATGATGCAGGTGGTGCTGCACCATTTTCCGCAAGCCCAGGTCGAGTACCGCTTCAAGTGCCGCAATGCCGGGGTGGACCTCACGCCGTACGTCGACGACATCCGTGCCGAAATCGCGCTGCTGTGCCAGCTGCGGTTTTCCGACGACGAGCTGGACTACCTGCGCGGCATGCGCTTCATCAAGAGCGATTTCGTCGATTTCCTCGCGCTGTTCCACCTGAACGAGAAATATGTGGTGGTGCAGCCGTCGGCCCTTGGCAATGGCGAAATCGATATCACGATCCGCGGCCCGTGGCTGCACACGATCCTGTTCGAGATTCCGCTGCTTGCCATCGTCAACGAGGTGTACTTTCGCCGCACGCAGCCCCAGGCGGACCTGGCCGAGGGCCGGCGCCGCCTGGAGGCCAAGCTGGCTCTGCTGAAGGCCACGCGCTACAACGATTGCGTGATCGCCGACTACGGCACGCGCCGGCGCTTCTCGCGCGACTGGCAGGAAGAGGTGCTGCTGTCGATGCGCGGCATCCTTGGTCCGCAGCTGGCCGGCACCAGCAACGTCCATTTCGCGCGGCTGCACAACATGACCCCGCTCGGCACCATGGCCCACGAGTACCTGCAGGCGTGCCAGGCGCTGGGGCCGCGCCTGCGCGATTCGCAGGTCTATGCGCTCGAGAACTGGGCGCGTGAGTATCGCGGCGACCTCGGTATCGCGCTGTCCGATACCTACGGCTTCGACGCGTTCCTGCGCGATTTCGACCTGTATTTCTGCAAGCTGTTCGACGGCGTGCGCCACGATTCCGGCGACCCGTTCGAATGGGGCGAACGGATGATTGCGCACTACGCCGCCAACCGGGTGGACCCGCGCGGCAAGACGCTGATCTTCAGCGACGCGCTGAACATCCCGAAGGTGATCGAGCTCTACGAGCGCTTCCACGGGCGCGTCAAGCTGGCGTTCGGCGTAGGCACCAACCTGACCAACGATCTCGGCTACACGCCGCTGCAGATCGTGGTCAAGATGGTGCGCTGCAACGGCCAGCCGGTGGCCAAGCTGTCGGACACGCCAGAGAAGACCATGTGCGATGACCCCGGCTACCTGTCGTACCTGCGGCAGGTGTTTGAAATTCAACCGGCCGCCTAGCCATATTCATGTGACCGCCGCCGCCGATTGCGTATCATCGGCAAGCCTCCGACATCGAAAATCCAGACCATGGAAACCAACGCCGCCCGTGACCGCATCTTTGCCCGTATCCGCGCCGCCCAGGGCAGGGGGGCGACGGTGACGCAGGGCGAGCGCGACGCGGTGGCCGACTACCTGACGCGGCATCCGCAGGGGCCGCAACCGGCCATCGCGGACGATCGTGCCGAAGCGTTCAGCGTCCAGGCACAGAAGATGGCATCGACCGTCGATCGCGTGGCCACGCTGGCCGATGTACCCGGCGCGGTGGCGCGCTATCTCGACGGCCTCACACTGCCACGCCGTGCTGTGGCCTGGACCGGACTGGGCAACCTGCCGTGGGCCGCGCAGGGTGTGGACGTCGAGTGCCGCCCGCCAGTTCGCGACCCGCTGCAGGACCGCGAGCATGGCGACCTGGTCGGCATCACGGGCTGTTTCGTGGCGATTGCCGAGACCGGCTCGCTGATGCTGCTGTCGGGGCCTGATACCTTCGCATCGGCAGCGCTGCTGCCCGAAACCCATATCGCCGTGGTGCCGGTCTCGCGCATCGAGTCCAACCTGGAAGCGGCGTTCGCGCGCCTGCGCGCCGAGCATGGCCAGCTGCCGCGCGCCACCAACATCATCAGCGGCCCGTCGCGCACGGGCGATATCGAACAGACCATCGTGCTTGGCGCCCACGGACCGTACCGCGTGCACGTGATACTGGTCGACCAGGGCTAACTGGCACGGCCGGTTTGGTGCACTTTCAGACCTTTCTCAAAGGTCTTTGCTTTACACTGGCCCCTTCGTCGCGTGCCAACGTCCCTGCGCCCTGGTAACCCCGGACGCGTACGCCTTTCGTCTGTGCCACCCCCGGCTGATTGCGCCGGCGCGCGTGGCGATCCGGGAGAATCCTGTCCGATGCGTCGTGTTGCCACGCTGCTTTCTCAATGTCTGTTTGCGTCGTTGTTGCTGACGCCTGCCTTGGCGCGGGCGGCCGATGTCGACGGCGCAGCGCTCTCGCCGGTCTGGGGCGTGCCGTTCGCGGGCATCCTGCTGTCGATCGCGCTGTTTCCGCTGTTCGCGGCGAAGTTCTGGCATCACCACTACGGCAAGATTGCCGGCGCGTGGGCGCTGCTGTTTCTGGTGCCGTTTGCCGTGCAGTTCGGCATGCACGCCGCGGTGGCCAACATCGTGCATGCGCTGCTGGCCGAATATGTGCCGTTCATCGTGCTGCTGACGGCGCTCTACGTGGTGGCGGGCGGTATCTGCGTACGCGGCAACCTGCACGGCACGCCAAAGCTGAACACCGGCATCCTGGCACTGGGCACGCTGCTGGCCAGCCTCATGGGCACCACCGGCGCGGCGATGCTGCTGATACGTCCGCTGCTGCGCGCCAACGACAACCGGCGCCACGTGTCGCACGTCGTGGTGTTCTTCATCTTCCTGGTGGCCAACGCGGGCGGCGCGCTGACGCCGCTGGGCGATCCGCCCCTGTTCCTGGGCTTCCTGAAAGGCGTGGAGTTCACCTGGACGTTGCGCAACATCCTGCCGGAGACCGTGTTCATCTGGGTGGTGCTGCTGGCGCTTTTCTACGTGATCGATCGCCATTACTACCTCAACCGCGAGGAAGAACTGCCGCACGCGCAGGATCCCACGCCGGATTCGCCTGCCATCCGTATCGAAGGCAAGATCAATTTCGTGCTGCTGCTGGCCGTGATCGGGCTGGTGCTGATGAGCGGGCTGTGGAAGCCCGGCATCGCCTTCGACGTGATGGGTACCGAGGTGCCCTTGCCCGCACTGTTGCGTGACGTGCTGCTGATCGGCGTGACGCTCGTTTCGCTGTTCGCCACGCCGCACGCTGCCCGCAGCGGCAACGAGTTCAACTGGGAACCGATGCTGGAAGTCGGCAAGCTGTTCGCGGGCATCTTCCTGACCATCATTCCGGTCATCGCCATGCTCAAGGCCGGCACGGACGGCGCCTTCGCGGGCGTGATCCGGGCGGTCAGCGATGGCAATGGGCAGCCCATTGACAGCATGTACTTCTGGGCCACCGGCATCCTGTCGTCGTTCCTCGACAATGCGCCTACCTACCTGGTGTTCTTCAACACGGCGGGCGGCGACGCGGCCACGCTGATGACGCGCGATGCGTCCACGCTGGCGGCGATCTCGGCCGGCGCCGTGTTCATGGGCGCCAACACATATATCGGCAATGCGCCCAACCTGATGGTCAAGGCGATTGCCGAAAGCCGGGGCGTGCGCATGCCGAGTTTCTTCGGCTACATGGCATGGTCCTGCGCCGTGCTGGTGCCGCTGTTCCTGGTGATGACGTTCCTCTTCTTCCACGTATGACTGCCATGAAGCTCTCCGTCCTGGTTACCCGCGCGATCTTTCCCGATGTGATCGACCGTCTTGCGCAGTATTTCGATGTGGACGCCAACCAGGAGGACCTGGTGCTCGACGCCCCCGCGCTGCGCGCGCGGCTGGCGGGCAAGGCCGGGGTGCTGGCCAACGCCGCCGACAGGATCGACGGCAACCTGGTGGCCGCGCTGCCCCAGCTGCGGGCGGTCTGCAACATGGCGGTCGGCTACAACAACCTCGACGTGCCGGCGCTCACCGCGGCCGGCATCGTGGCCACCAACACGCCTGACGTGCTGACGGAAACCACGGCCGATTTCGGCTGGGCGCTGCTGATGGCCACGGCCCGTCGCGTGACCGAATCCGAGCACTATCTGCGCGCCGGCAAATGGGAGCGCTGGAGCTACGACATGCTGGTGGGCGTGGATGTGCACGGCAGCACGCTGGGCATCCTTGGCATGGGGCGCATCGGGCAGGGGCTGGCACGGCGGGCGGCAGGCTTCGGCATGCAGGTGCTCTATCACAACCGCAGCCAGTTGCCGGCCGATGTGGAGCAGTCGCTCAACGCGCGCTACGTCAGCAAGGCCGAACTGCTGCAGCAGGCCGACCACCTGATCCTGGTGCTGCCCTACAGCGCCGAAAGCCATCACAGCATCGGCGCAGCGGAGCTTGCCCAGATGAAGCCGAGCGCGACGCTGATCAACCTGGCGCGTGGCGGCATCGTCGATGATGGCGCGCTCGCGGCGGCGCTACGCGACCGGAAGATCTTTGCCGCCGGCCTCGATGTGTTCGAAGGCGAGCCCGCCGTGCATCCCGACCTGCTGACCGTGCCCAATGTCGTGCTGACCCCGCATATTGCGAGCGCGTCGGAGAAGACGCGTCGGGCCATGGCCAACCTGGCGGCTGACAACCTGATTGCCGCGCTCGATGTCGGGCCGCAGGCCGGCAAGCCGCCGACCGTGATCAATCCCGATGTCATGACGCGTCGTCGCTGACGGACAGGATTTCACCATCTTCGACATGACGCTGATTTCCTTGTTGACACTGGCTGCCGCTCTCGTGGCGGTGGCTTTGCTGATCGTGTTGCTGTGGCGCATGCCGCGCGGCGCGTCAGCGGATCTGCTGCCGATGCTCGGCGATTTGCGCGACGATGTGCGCGAAGACACGGCGCGCGGCCTGGAGCGACTGGAGCGTGAACTGCGCGCGGAGCTGGCCGAGACCGCTCGCGCCAACCGCGGAGAGGCGGGCCAGCACATGCTGCGCTTTCAGCAGCAGCTGTCGGCGCAGCTGACCAGCATGGCTACGATGCAGCAACAGCAACTGGCGCAGATGTCGGAGGCGAACGAGCGACGCCTGGCCGATGTGCGGGCCACGCTTGAGCAGAAGCTCCGCGACATCGAAGCCAACAACGCGGCCAAGCTGGAAGAGATGCGCCGGACGGTCGACGAGAAGCTGCATGCCACGCTGGAGCAACGGCTGGGCGAATCGTTCAAGCTGGTTTCCGAGCGGCTGGAGCAGGTACACCGTGGCCTGGGCGAAATGCAGATGCTGGCGCAGGGCGTGGGCGACCTCAAGCGCGTGCTGACCAATGTGAAGGCGCGCGGCACCTGGGGCGAAGTGCAACTGGCCATGTTGCTGGAACAGATCCTGACGCCGGAGCAGTATGGCAAGAACGTCGAAACCATCCGCAACTCGGGCGCGCGCGTGGAGTTCGCGATCCGGTTGCCGGGGCGCGAGGTAGGCGGGCAACCGGTCTGGCTGCCGATTGACGCCAAGTTTCCCAAGGAACAGTACGAACGGCTGGTGGAGGCGCAGGAGCGTGGCGACGTCGACGGTGTCAACGCGGCCAGTCGCGAGTTGGAAGTGGCCGTACGTCACGAGGCGCAGAAGATTGCGGAAAAGTATCTGTCACCGCCCGCGACCACCGATTTCGCGATCTTGTTCCTGCCGACCGAGGGGCTTTACGCCGAAGTGCTGCGTCGTCCGGGCCTGACGGATCTGCTGCAGCGCGATTTCCGGGTGACGGTGGCGGGGCCGACCACGCTGACGGCCTTGCTCAACAGCCTGCAGATGGGTTTCCGCACGCTGGCGCTGGAGAAACGCTCGAGCGAAGTCTGGGAAGTGCTGGGTGCCGTGAAGACCGAATTCGGCAAATTTGGCGAAGTTCTGGCCAAGACGCGCGATACGCTGGTGCGCGCGGCGCGCAATATCGAACAGGCGGAAGTCAGGACGCGGCAGATGGAGCGCAAGCTGCGCACCGTGGAAGCGTTGCCGGGGGAGATGGCAGAGCAGTTGCTGGGGACGGCGGCGGCCAGCATCGGCGGCGATACCGCAGCGGCGTCCGCCCCGGCGGATACCGGCACGGGGCAGGAAGACCGGCTGGCCTAGGGCACAGGCGGGCGCCGCCGGTCCGCCTTGCGAACCAGCCGCGGAGAGCTTACTGGCGGTCTTCGGGGCTCAGTTCGCGGACGTGCACCTCGATACCGCCGAAGCGGTCAGCCACCCAGTTGTAGGCGCGGCATCCGAGCCAGAGCAGGCCAAAGCCGATCAGCGCGTTCAGGATCAGGGCCGTGACGACTGCGATACCCGGCAGTTCACCGTAGCGCACGAATGCCACGAACAGGCCCATGGCAACGATTGGTACCGAAAAGCACAGATAGACGAGTACGAGCGCGCGTGCGGTCTTGACGGGGTGGAGGTACGCGATCTCCTGGTGCATGACGACAGACAAGATATATGGGGGAATTCGGTTTTTCGTGCTGCAAGTGTAGCGATTGGGACCTGCGACGCCTAGCCTGCTTGATCGAAGGATGAGGCATTTACGGGGCGGGCCGTGCTTTCGCGCAAGGAGTGCGGCACAAAAACGACACCGGTCGCCCGTTCAGCACGTTCATCGATGGGCCGAATGAGTGGATGCCATTCATGTATGGCCCATGTTGTTCCGCGTAGCGGACTCACGTGCCGAGCTTGGCGTGAAATCGGCGCCTGACAGCGTCGTCGACCGTCACTGCGTCTCTGCCCGGCTTGTCTCAGATCAGCCCGTCGAACAGCATGACTTCCACGCTGTCTCCCGCAGCCACCGACCCCTGATCGTGGCCGAGCACGATAAAACAGTTGGCTTCGCTCATCGAGCGCAAGACGCCCGAGCCTTGTTGGCCCGTCAGTCGCACTTCGAGGTTTCCATCCGTGCCCGGCGCGACAATGCCGCGCTGGTATTCGGTGCGTCCGGGCTTTTTGCGGATGGGCATGGTGCTCGTGACGCGGATGCGCGGCAGGGGTGCCACGTCGGCGCCCATCAGTCGGTGCAGCGCAGCACGCACGAAGTGATAGAAGGTGACCATCACCGCAACGGGGTTGCCCGGCAGGCCAAACAGCATGGCGTCATGGCCGTTCGACGAAATCCGGCCAAAAGCCATCGGCCGACCGGGTCGCATGGCGATTTTCCAGAACGTGACATCGCCAAGCTTTTCCATGATCTGCTTCGTGTAGTCGGCCTCGCCCACCGACACGCCGCCGGAGGTGATGATGGCGTCGGCGTTCTCGCACGCACTCCGAAACGCAGCCTCCATGAGTTCGGGGTCGTCACGCACCACGCCCATGTCGATCAGGTCGACATTGAGCCGGCGCAACATGCCGTGCAGCGTATAGCGGTTCGAATCGTAGACGCACCCGGCGTCGAGCGGCTCGCCAATCGAGCGCAGTTCATCGCCCGTCGAGAAGAAGGCCACGCGCAGACGTCGGCGGACCTTGACTTCGGGAACGCCGAGCGACGCCAGCAACCCTAGATCGGCCGGGGTCAGGATGCGGCCGGCCTGCAGCGCGGGCTGTCCGCACGCGAGGTCTTCGCCGCGCAAGCGCCGGTTGTCGCCAGGTTGCACCGCACCGGGCGAGAAGCGGACCAGATTGCCGCCGGCCTGGATCTCGACAAATTCCTGCGGGATCACCGTGTCGCAGCCCGCCGGCATGATCGCGCCGGTCATGATGCGCACGGCTTGCCCGGCTTTCACGTCGTCCGGAAATGCGCGGCCCGCGTAGGCCGTGCCGATGACCTCCAGCGCGATCGTGCTATCGGCCGATCCATCGCCGCCCTGCAATGCGGCGCCCGGGAAGGCATAGCCGTCCATCGCGGAATTGTCGTGCGACGGCACGTCGATCGGCGACGTGACGTCGACGGCCAGCACGCGGTCCAGCGCCGAGCGAACGGCGACCTGTTCGACGCCTTGCACCGGTTCGATCACGTCCGTGATGATGGCGTTGGCCTGGGCCACCGGCAGTGCGGAAGGGTCGTAGTCGGACTGGCACGAAATGACGGATCGCAACGAAGGCATGGCTCTGGATGGTGAAATCTAGCCCGATCGGCCGCCGCCCTCATGGCGCTGCAGCTCGTCAAGCGTATTGATATTAAGGAAGGCGAGGGCGTCGTCGAATATCACCTGCGCCAGCCGATGGCCGGTGACCCAGCTCTCGATCTTGCGGTGGCCGGCTTCGATATACGTTCGCAAGCTCGCCGCAGCCGTGACCGGCATCAGGCAGAACACCGGTTGCAGGCGTCGGCGGCCGTCCGCGTCAACGGTCACCGGAATCGCCAGCTCGGCACCTTCGGTCTCGATGGCTCGCGCGAGGCGGGCGACCAGATCGGTCGGCAGGAATGGGGTATCACAGGGCGCCGTGACCAGCCACGGTGTCTGGCACTGGGCAAGGCCGGCCAGCATGCCGGCGAGCGGGCCGGCGAAATCGGATATGGCATCGGCAACCACGGGCGGGCCGAACGCGGCGTAGCGGTCGGCATTGCGATTGGCATTGATCAGCAGCGCGCCGGTCTGCGGCGCCAGGCGTTGCAGCGTGTGCTGCGCCATCGGCATGCCCTGGAACGGTTGCAGACCTTTGTCGACGCCGCCCATGCGGCTGCCGCGGCCGCCCGCCAGAATCAGTCCGGTGACTTCCTCGCGCGCAATCATCAGCCGCCGATGTACGACATTTCGATCTTGCTTTCGGCACGGGCTGCCCGCACCGCGGGGTCGCTGCGCTGCTCGGAATAGTTGTCGGTGCGCCCGCGCCATATCTGCGCGATGGCGTTGCCGATTTCCAGGTCGCTGTAGTCTCCGCGCAGCAGCGCACGCAGGTCGTAGCCCTCGGTGGCGAACAGGCAGAGGTAGAGGCGGCCTTCCGTCGAGAGCCGGATGCGGCTGCAGTCGCCGCAGAACGCGTGCGTGACACTCGAAATGACGCCGATCTCGCCGCCGCCGTCGCAATAGCGCCAGCGTTCGGCGGTCTCGCCCGTGTAGTTCGCGTGCACGGCCTCCAGCGGAAAGCTGGCGTCGATGCGACGCACCACTTCGGCCGACGGCAGCACTTCGTTCATCTGCCAGTGGTTGCTGGCACCCACGTCCATGAACTCGATGAAGCGGACGATGATGCCGCTGCCGTGGAAATGGCGCGCCATCGGCACGATTTCCTGATCGTTGGTGCCGCGCTTGACCACCATGTTGACCTTGATCGGCGCCAGGCCCACTGCCTGGGCCACCTCGATGCCGTGCAGCACATCGCGCACGGCGAAGTCCACATCGTTCATCTTGCGGAACGTGGTGTCGTCGATGGCGTCCAGGCTGACCGTCACGCGCGACAACCCGGCGTCGCGCAGCGACTGGGCCTTGCGCGCCAGCAGCGACGCGTTGGTGGTCAGCGTCAGGTCGAGGGGTTTGCCAGAGGCGGTCTCGATGCGCGCGAGCATTTCCACCAGGCGTTCGATGTTCTTGCGCAGCAGCGGCTCGCCGCCGGTGAGGCGAATCTTTTCCACCCCTTGCGCCACGAACAGCCGCGCCACGCGCTCGATTTCCTCGAAGCTCAGCAATTCCGAATGCGGCAGGAACGTGTAGTCCTTGTCGAACACCTCCTTCGGCATGCAATAGACGCAGCGGAAGTTGCAGCGGTCGGTGACCGAGATGCGCAGGTCATGCAGCGGCCGCCCGCGCGTGTCGGCAACAAGCCCGCCCGGCGCCAGCAGGCGCGACGGAATGCTCGGCACCATCGACTTGGAGCGATGGTCACGCAGGTCAAGGATCGGAATGACAGTATCGGTCATGGCAGAGTGGGGCCGCGGCTGGCAGGCGCATGGACGCCAACGCCCGGGGTCTGTTCTGCCTGCCATTCTAGCCGAGGGTGGCATATCGCCGGGCGCAACACTGTCGTGACACCAGTACAGATTGCGGTGGGGAACGGCGGTACAGCCGCGAAGCTTGCGGCTAAGCCATGTTGACGACACAAATGAAAAAGGGACGGCGGTTGCCGTCCCTTTCTGTTGCCAGCGTGTCAGCCCGTTATTGCTGCTGGGCTGCCTGTTGCTGGGCGCTCGCCGTTTCCACCAGAATCATCGGGCCTTCCGGCAGCGGCGGCAGCGGCTTGCGCTCGCGCGGGGCGCGCTGGACCGGCGCCACGCGTGCGGCGGCTTCCTGGGCGGCGGCGTGCTTGGCGTTATCCGTATGCACCCACTCCAGCCCGGCGGCGGCCAGCATCGTTTCCAGCTTCTGCTCGCTCGGCGCGGCCGCTGCTGCCACCGGGGCCGGGGCGGCGGCTTGCGTCACCGGCGAAACCGGTTCGGCGGCCGGCGTCTCGATGGCAGCCACCGGAGCCGGTGCGGCTTCCGGCGTCACGACTGCGGGCTCCGGCGTGGCCGGTGCCGTGGCGACAGGCGCCGGCGCTTCCACTGCCGGGGCTGCCGGCACTTCCTGGGCCGGGGCCGGCGCGGCGTATGCCGGGGCAGGCGTCACCACCGGTGCGGCCTGCGGCTCGGCCACGGCGGCAAACACCGGTGCAGCCGGTGCCGGTGCCGGTGCGACCGGCGCCGGGGTGGCGACCGGTTCGACCGCGGCGACAGCCACGACGGCGGCTGCCGGGGCGGCCTCGGCGATGGCAGGCTGACGGGCCGGCACTTCTGCCTGCACATCGGCCTTCGTCACATTTGCCGCTTCCAGCGATGCCGGTTCCGTTTCCGATTCCGTCACGCCGCTGCTGACTTCGGCCAGGTTGGCTTCGTTGACTTCGAGGTTTTGTGCCTCGTCGTCGCGCTCGCGGCGGTAGCGGTTGCGGCCACGACGGTTGCGGCGGCGGCGTTCTTCGCCTTCGGCGCTCTCACCGGTTGCCGCGTCAAAGCCCTCGGCACCGGCCGGCATGTCCACGGTTGCGAGCACGGTCGGCGCTGCCTGGATGGCTTCGAGGTCGGTTTGCGGGGCGACGCCCTCGGCGCTCAGCGCCTCTTCACCCTCGCGGGACTCGGCACGCTCGCGCTGGCGTTCGCGTTGGCGCTCGCGGCGCTCCTGGTTGCGCTCGCGGCGGCCTTCCTGGCGGTTTTCGCCACGCTCTCCTTGCGGGGCGGCGGCGATGGCCGGGGTGGCCTGGCCTTCACGCGGCTGGCGCGGCTGGCGCTCGCCACGCGGCTCGCGCGGTTCACGCGGTTCACGTTGTTCGCGGGCCTCGCCACGCTGCTCGGCGCGTTCGCCACGCTCCGCACGGTCTCCGCGTTCGCCACGCTGGCCACGGCCCTGGCGCTCACCGCGCTCGCCGCGTTGTTCGCCGCGCTGCTCGCCACGTTCGCCACGGCCCTGGCGTCCTTCGCCACGGCCTTCACCACGTTCGCCGCGCTCACCACGCTGGCCGCGCTGGCCACGGCCTTCGCCGCGAGCCTGGGGTTCGGCGGCCGGCTTGACCGGCTCGGCCGCGGGCGCGGCAGCCGGCTTGGCGCCGAACAGGCTCTTGAGCCAGCCGATGATGCCGCCGCCGGACACCGGCTGCGTGGCCGGCGTGGGGCGTGCGGCCGGCGCCTCGGGCTTGGGCGCGCGCTCGGGGCGCGGCACCGAAACCGGTGCGGGGGCGTCGGGCGTGATGCCCTTGACCGCCGCTTCCTGGCGCGGACGTGCATCTTCCTTCTTGCGGCTGCTGTAGCTCGTGTCGGCTTCCAGTTCCTTCGCGGCAGCCTCGGCCATGCGGTAGCTGGCGGTGGAGTCTTCCAGGCGCGGGTCGTCGTGGCGCAGGCGCTCGAGCTTGTAGTGCGGCGTTTCCAGATGCTTGTTCGGAATCAGCAGCACGTTCACCTTGAAGCGCAGTTCGATCAGGTTGATGTCCTGACGCTTCTCGTTCAGCAGGAAAGCGGCCACTTCCACCGGCACCTGGCAGTGGATGGCGGCCGTGTTTTCCTTCATCGCCTCTTCCTGGATGATGCGGAGCACCTGCAGGGCGGACGATTCGGTATCGCGGATATGACCTGTTCCATTGCAGCGCGGGCAGGTGATGTGCGAGCCTTCCGACAACGACGGACGCAGGCGCTGGCGCGACAGCTCCATCAGGCCGAAACGGCTGATCTTGCCCATCTGCACGCGGGCGCGATCGTGGCGCAGGGCGTCCTTCAGGCGCGTTTCCACGTCCTTCTGGGCCTTGCCGGACTCCATGTCGATGAAGTCGATCACGATCAGGCCGCCCAGGTCGCGCAGGCGCAGCTGGCGGGCGATTTCGTCGGCCGCTTCCAGGTTGGTGCGCAGCGCGGTTTCCTCGATGTCCGCACCCTTGGTGGCGCGGGCCGAGTTCACGTCAACGGATACGAGGGCTTCGGTATGGTCGATCACGATGGCGCCGCCCGACGGCAGCATCACCATCCGCGAGTACGCGGATTCGATCTGGTGTTCGATCTGGAAACGCGAGAACAGCGGCACATCGTCGCGATACTTCTTCACGCGGTTCATGTTGTCGGGCATGACCACGCTCATGAAGGCGCGGGCCTGCTCGTAGATCTCGTCGGTATCGATCAGGATCTCGCCGATATCGGGCTGGAAGTAGTCGCGGATGGCGCGGATGACCAGGCTCGATTCCAGATAGATCAGCAGTGGGGCCTTGTTGTCGCCGGCAGCGCCGTCGATGGCCTTCCACAGTTGCAGCAGGTAGTTCAGGTCCCACTGCAGTTCCTCGGCGGCACGGCCGATACCCGCGGTGCGGGCGATGATGCTCATGCCTTCCGGCACCTGCAGCTGCGCCATGGTTTCGCGCAGTTCCTGGCGGTCCTCGCCCTCGATGCGGCGCGACACGCCACCGCCACGCGGGTTGTTCGGCATCAGCACCAGGTAGCGGCCGGCCAGCGAGATGAACGTGGTCAGGGCAGCGCCCTTGTTGCCGCGTTCTTCCTTTTCCACCTGGACGATCAGTTCCTGGCCTTCGTGCAGGGCGTCCTGGATGCGCGCGTTGCGCACATCCACGCCGTCCTTGAAGAAGGCACGAGCCACTTCCTTGAACGGCAGGAAGCCGTGGCGCTCTTCGCCGTAGTTGACGAAGCAGGCCTCGAGCGACGGCTCGATGCGGGTAATGACACCCTTGTAGATGTTGCCCTTGCGCTGTTCGCGCCCGGCGGTTTCGATGTCGATGTCGATCAGTTTCTGGCCATCGACGATCGCGACGCGCAACTCCTCCTGTTGCGTCGCGTTAAACAGCATGCGTTTCATCGCAATACCTCACTCCAGTGTCGCGGATGGCCCTTTGGTCATGAGTGGGCCACGCCTGCGACGGTCCAGGGAGCACGCGAGGAAAGTGAGCGAGGGCGGGAGAATTGCCGGAATTGCCGACGCGTACTGCAACGCGGCCGGCTGGGCGCGGGTGAAAGGAGAGGCTGTCGGCGTCCGGTCATCCGCGCGCAACATGCGCGGATCCACTGCTGGGTAGGGAGAGGGCAAATGGGCACTGCTCCGGATGCAGCGATTGCTGGCGGATGCCCGGGGCCGGGGGCGACGGGGTGGCTTGGCCGTGCCTGCGGCACTGGCCTGGATCCCGTCGCGGCCGGGCCGGGATGGCCAGGACGCGTCAAAGAGCAAGTCATCGGGCGCAGCAGTCGCATGCCTTTGCCAATCTGACCTGTTCCGCTGGCGGGCGCGCCGCTGCTTCTTCGCGTTCTGCGCTTGGGCGCCTGCATCGGATCGTCGAACTACGACGACCATCGACGGGTCGCGGCCAATACTGCAGGTCAGATGGCAGGGTGTCTCCTGCCGGGCCGGCACCGGTTCCCGGTGCGGGCGGTCTTCTCTCACCGATGCGGATGCCTCGAGGCGCATCCGCATTGAATTCTTTTCTACCTGAACACTCAGTTCCCACGTGTCGGCCGGCAAGATTGCCGAAGCCGCCTCTGGGCGGCTTCCTGCGCGCCGGCGCGGCGCGTGCGTGCTGCTGATTGCCACCATTTACCTGTCTGGCGCCTGCGGGGTACGCAACATGCGGGAGACGGGCCGGGCTGATGGCAACCCGAAGTGTAAAATGCGAGATCTCGCGCGAATACTGGTGTGAATACCCAAGACAATCATCGTCCGGGCCCCTGCATCTTTCGTTCCGGGTTGCCATGGTTCAAGGGCAATGGTCCGGAAGGACTTCGCGCAAAACGTTGCTTACACAGGTCTGCGTCACCGGTCTTTGGCCGGGAACGGCCGGGAAATTATATTGAAAATGAATGAGTTACGCCATCAAATTGAAACGGAGCCGCAGTCTCGTCCGAGCGGGCTCCAGGTGGCGTATGTCACGATCGACGAGAGTGCCGAAGGCCAGCGCATCGACAACTTCCTGCTGAAGGTTGCGAAGGGGGTGCCAAAGAGCCACATCTACCGGGTGCTGCGCTCGGGCGAGGTGCGGGTCAACAAGGGGCGGATCGATGCGACTTACCGGCTGATGCTGGGAGATGTGGTGCGGATACCGCCGATGCGGGTGGCCGAGAAGTCGGCCGAAAGCACGGCTTTCGTGCCCGCGGCGGAATTTCCGGTGCTGTTCGAGGATGCCCACCTGCTGGTCATCGACAAGCCGGCGGGCGTGGCTGTACACGGTGGCTCGGGCGTGGCATTTGGCGTGATCGAGCAATTGCGCCGCACCCGTCCGGAAGCGAAGTTTCTGGAACTGGTACACCGGCTGGATCGTGAAACGTCCGGGGTGCTGGTCTTGGCCAAAAAGCGCTCGGCGCTGGTGCACCTGCACGAGCAGATTCGCGGCAATGGCATGGACAAGCGGTATTTCGCCTGCGTCGTGGGCGAATTCCCGAATGCGCGGCAGCATGTGAAGTTGCCACTATTCAAATACAGCACGCCGGATGGCGAGCGCCGCGTCCGCGTGCAAGCCGACGGACTGCCATCGCATACGGTATTCAACCGGGTGAAGGCATTCGAAGGATTTACGTTGCTGGAGGCCGAACTCAAGACCGGGCGCACGCACCAGATTCGCGTTCACTTGCAATCGTCGGGTTTTCCGATCGTCGGCGATGACAAGTATGGCGATTTTGCGCTTAACAAGGCACTTTCGCGTAGCGGGGCCAAGCCGGGCATCAAGCGGATGTTCCTCCACGCCCATCGGCTGACCTTCACGCATCCCGCCACGGGCGCGCCGGTGACCGTTTCCGCGTCGTTGCCCGCCGAATGTGTTGAATTTCTGCAACAATTGCCCCACGCAGGGGCCGGCGCCTGACGCTGGCGCGCCCCGCGCGACCCTCATCCGCAACAATTCCGGCATCGACCAAGGACCGCAATGGCCAGGCAGCGCTACGACCTGATCGTTTTCGACTGGGATGGAACCCTGATGGATTCCGCCCCGACCATCGCCAAATGCATTCAGCTGGCCAGCCGCGACCTTGGGTTGCCGGTGCCCGACGACAGCGCGGCGAGCCATGTGATCGGGCTGGGTCTCAAGGACGCCCTGTCGTACGCCGTGCCCACGCTCGATCCCGTTGACTACCCGCGCCTGGCGGAGCGCTATCGCTATCACTTCCTGACACGCGACGCCGAACTGGTGCTGTTTGCGGGCGTGCGCGAGATGCTCGAAGCGCTGCACGCCGAGCACTACTTCCTGGGCGTGGCCACCGGCAAGACCCGCGTGGGTCTTGAGCGCGCACTCGCCAGCACCGGGCTGGGCAAACTGTTCGACGCCACGCGCTGTGCGGACGAAACGTTCTCGAAGCCGCACCCGGCCATGCTGCACGAACTGACCCGCGAGCTGGGCCAGGACATCGAGCGCACGCTCATGATCGGTGACACGACGCACGATCTCCAGATGGCGATCAATGCCGGGGCACAGGGGCTGGGCGTATGCTACGGCGCCCATCCGGCCGATTCGTTGCGCGCGATGGCGCCGGTGCACTGCGCCACCTCGATCGAGGACCTGCAGCAGTGGCTGCTCGCACATGCCTGATAGCGAACTGGCGCCCCGACGCCTGTGCGCCGTCGACGATCTGGTCGATGGCGGCGCCGGCGTGCGATTCAGCGTACGCGTCGACACGCGAGAGATCAGCGCCTTCGTGGTTCGCTTCGACGGTGTGGCGCACGGTTACCTGAATCAGTGTGCGCACGTGCCGATGGAGCTGGACTGGCAGGAGGGCCAGTTTTTCGATAGCGCGGGCCTATACTTGATGTGCGCGACACATGGCGCGGTGTATGCGCCAGACACAGGCCTTTGCGTGGGCGGCCCTTGCCGGGGCGCCGCGCTGGCCAAACTCCGCATCGAGGAACGCGAGGGTGCCGTCTTCTGGCTGCCCGAAGCCCCTTTTTTTCCGCCCGACGCCAGTTAGCGGGGCCGGGACATCGTTTGACGCATGAGTCTTGAGTCCAATTGCATGACAGAACAGCAAAAACCGCCATCGCATTCCGATCAACCGGGTCAACCTGATCAGCGTCCCGACACGCCGCCGGCCGGCAACGAATCACTCGAAACCGTGGCACGTGCTGACTATCCGCTCGAGCGCGAACTCAAGGCCGGCGACGACGCCGCGAAGCGCGAGGCCGACGAGCGCCGCGCGCGCATGGCCGGCAAGTCCGGCCCGGTTGGGGCGGCCGCGGCCGGCGGCTGGGAGCGCGACGTACTGGAAAAGGTGCTGATGGCCAGCCTGCGCGAGCAGCGCGCGGCGCGGCGCTGGAAAATCTTCTTCCGGCTGGTGGGGCTGGCCATCCTGGCACTGATCCTGTTCGCCGTGATCGATTTCAAGGGGGATGGCCTGGCCAGCACGACCGGCCGGCATACGGCCATGGTGACGCTGGAGGGCGAGATCGCCGCCGGCACGCCCGCCAGCGCGGAGTCGATCAATGCCTCGCTGCAGGCCGCGTTTGCCGATACCACGGCCGCCGGGGTCATCCTGAAGATCAATTCGCCGGGCGGCTCGCCGGTGCAGGCCGGCATCATCAACGACGAGATCCACCGCCTGCGCAAGATCTATCCGGACAAGCCGTTCTATGTCGTCATCGAGGAAATCTGCGCGTCCGGCGGTTACTACGTGGCGGCGGCGGCCGACAAGATCTATGTCGACAAGGCCAGTATCGTGGGCTCGATCGGTGTGCTGATGGACGGATTCGGCTTCACGGGCCTGATGGACAAGCTCGGCGTGCAGCGCCGGCTCTACACGTCGGGGGCCAACAAGGGCATGCTCGATCCGTTCTCGCCCGAGGTGCCGCGCCAGAAGGCGTTCGCCGAGTCGATGCTGAAAGAGATCCACCAGCAGTTCATCAACGTGGTGAAGGAAGGCCGTGGCGACCGGCTCAAGAACGATCCGGATCTGTTCTCGGGGCTGTTCTGGTCGGGCGAGCGCGCGATCGAACTGGGCCTGGCCGATGGGCTGGGCAGCGCCGACTACGTGGCGCGTGACGTGCTCAAGGCCGAGGACATCGTCGACTACACGGTGAAGGAGAATATTGCCGAGCGCGTGGCCAAACGATTTGGCGCGGCCGTGGGGTCGGCGGCAATGAAGGTCATGCTGAGCGTCAACGCGCCGGTGGTGCGTTGACCGACTGGGGTGGCTGACGAAGCGCCGCACCGGCTTTTCGGCGGGTGCGGCGCTTCGTGTTTTTACCTTTCGACTACGCCGCCAGCAGCGAGAAAATCGCTGGTCGCTTGTGCAGCGCCAGGCGATCCGGCCGCCAGGCCGAAATCGGCAGCGTCACAATGGACTCGGTCGGCAGCGTCAGATCCACGGCGATCGACAGCAGTGTCGTGCCGGCGCAATGCTGGCGCAGCGCATCGAGCAAGGCGCCGTTGCGATACGGTGTTTCGATCCACACCTGCGTCTGCCGCGCCTTGCGCGAATGCTGCTCCAGATCGCGCAGCTTCTTCGCCCGCTCATTGGCATCGACCGGCAGGTAGCCATTGAATGCAAAGCTCTGGCCGTTCAGGCCGGACCCCATCACGGCCAGCAGGATCGAACTGGGGCCCACCAGCGGCCGCACCGTGATGCCGCGCGCGTGGGCCAGGCGAACGAGGTCGGCGCCGGGGTCGGCCACGGCCGGGACGCCGGCCTCGGACAGCAGCCCGCCATCGCGGCCGGCGCTGATTGGCTCCAGCAGCGCGGCCAGCGCATCGGCCTTGGTGTTGACGTTCAGCTCGCGGATCTCGATCTGCTGGATCGCATGGGCCAGCGGTGCGGTCTCGCCCAGCTTTTTCAGGAATGCACGCGCCGTCTTGGCGTTTTCGGCCACGAGGTAGTCGAGCCGCGCGGCAATCTGCTGGACGCCGGCGGGAATCACATCGATCAGCGGGTCGGCTTCGTCGCGCTTGCCCAGCGTATTGGGAATCAGGTAGAGCGTGGCGGCCATCGTTCAGACTCCAAAGAAGGGGTAGCCAACCTGGCGCAGCATGCCGGTCAGTGCGATCAGCGGCAGGCCGATCAGCGCGGTTGGGTCGTCCGATTCCACGCGAGACAGCAGGGCGATTCCCAACCCTTCGGCCTTGGCGCTGCCGGCGCAGTCATAGGGTGTCTCGGTATGGAGATAGGCGTTCAACTCGGCGTCGCTCAGGTCGCGGAAGGTGACATGCGTTTGCACGTCAGCGAGTTGCGCCACGCCGGTGCGGCTGTCGAGCAGACACAGTGCCGAATGGAATGTGACGCTGCGACCACGCATGAGCTTCAGCTGTGCGAGCGCCTTGTCATGGGTGCCGGGTTTGCCGATCTGCGCGCCATCGAGCGTGCAAACCTGGTCGGACCCGATGACCAGCGCCCCGGGGTGCCGCGCCGCGATGGCCTCGGCTTTCAGGCGCGACAGGCGCAGGGCGGTGGCCTCGGCACGCTCGCCGGGAAGGGGTGTCTCGTCGATGTCGGGCGTTGCCACCTCGAACGGGATGCGCAGGCGCGCCAGCAGGTCGCGGCGATACGGGGAGCTCGACCCGAGAATCAGGGGAGGGCGGGCGTCGGAAGACATATATATAGGGAGAAGAGGATATGAGCGGTTTCTGTCGCGTTGCGCGCCGTATACTTTGACGGTCCGGCAATTTTCCAGGTATAATCGCGCGTTTAGCTGCACAGGCGCATTCGTCGCCGCAACGCTGTGGCAAACAAGGCATTTTCTGCGATTCAGTCAGTATGAGTCAGCCGACCCGGCCAGCGGCGCCCGCCGCGGCAATCGATCTGCGTGAAACCGACCTCTTCGCCTTCTGTCGCAAGGGTGACAGCCTGGCAGGCGAGGTACCGGTGCGCGAATTGCCGCGCATCTTAGCCGAGACGGCTGCTGGTGCGCCAGCGTCGGCCACTGACGACACATTCGCCTATACGCTGGACGGCTTCGTCCGTGAAGAGGCGGCCGAGCCCGGTGCGGCGGTCACGCAGCGCCTGTTTGTCGATGTGACGGTGAAGGGACGTGTCTGGCTCGACTGCCAGCGCTGCCTGGGTGTCTACGCGGAGCCGGTTGCGACGAAAATGCGGTTTGAGGTGGTAGCCAATGAGGCGGCCGCCGACTCGGCACCGATGGATGACGACGAACTGGACGTACTCGTGGGTTCGAAGAAATTCTCGATGCTGGAGCTGATTGAGGATGAAGTGCTGTTGGCGTTGCCAACGGCACCCAAGCACGTGGTCTGCCCGGAAGTGCACGAATCGCTCGTGACCGGCGCGGACGGCGAGGTGGAGCCAGAGGCTGCACCGGAAGAAGAAAAGCGGCCGTCGCCCTTTGCGGCGCTGGCCGGCCTGAAGACGAAGCACTGAAACCACGCGCAAGCGCGGCTGACGTGTCGGTCATCAAGGTAGTTAAGTCAAGCATCCGGCCGGGCCCCGGCTACGCCTCGCGCAGGATGCGTGTGTTAATATCGCGAAATTCTCGAAGGAGTCATCATGGCTGTTCAACAGAACAAGAAGTCGCCGTCCAAGCGCGGCATGCATCGTTCGCACGACCACCTGTCGGTCGCCCCGCTGGCTGTCGAGCCGACCACCGGCGAAACGCACCTGCGTCACCACGTGAGCCCGAACGGCTACTACCGTGGCCGCAAGGTCATCAAGACCAAGAACGACTGACCAGGTCGTCTGGCGTGACCCTGTGTCTCGCTCGCGCACGTTGTCAGGTGTGAAACGAGAAAGCGGCAAGTTCGTTGCCGCTTTTTTGTTGGGCGCTCGGCGCCCGCACGGCAACGTATCCGCGCGTCCGGCTGGTTACGTCCCCGCGAACCGATGCGGCGGGTGCCGGCGCGCTTTCCGTATCAGGAAATAATGACGATCAAGCTCGCTATCGACTGCATGGGCGGCGATCACGGTGTTGCCGTGACGGTGCCTGCGGCGATCAGTTTTCTTTCCCGTCACGACGACGCCGAGATGATCCTCGTCGGCCTGCCCGACGCCATCGGCGCGCAGCTCAAGAAGCTGCATGCAACCGATCATCCGCGCGTGTCCATTGTGCCCGCGACCGAAGTCATCACCATGGATGACCCGGTGGAAGTGGCGCTGCGCAAGAAGAAAGATTCTTCGATGCGCGTTGCAGTGACGCAAGTCAAGGAAGGCAAGGCCGGCGCGTGTATTTCCGCCGGCAACACGGGCGCGCTGATGGCCGTGTCGCGCTACGTGCTCAAGACGCTCGAAGGCATCGAGCGGCCCGCCATCGCCACCACCATTCCCAACGAGCAGGGCTGGGGCACCACGGTGCTCGATCTTGGCGCCAATGCCGATTGCGAGCCGGGCCACCTGCTGCAGTTCGCGCGCATGGCGGAAGCCATGGTTTCGGTGGTGGATCACAAGGACCATCCCACGGTGGGCCTGCTGAACATCGGCGAGGAAGTCATCAAGGGCAACGAGGTGGTGAAAGCCGCCGGCGAGTTGCTGCGCGCATCCGAGCTGAACTTCTACGGCAACGTGGAAGGCAACGACATCTTCAAGGGCACCACCGACATCGTGGTGTGCGACGGCTTCGTCGGCAACGTGGCGCTCAAGAGCACCGAAGGCCTGGCCAAGATGATCGGCAGCATGATCAAGGAAGAGTTCACGCGGTCCTGGTTTACCAAGCTGCTGGCCGCCGTGGCCATGCCGGTGCTGTCGCGCCTGGCGCGCCGGCTGGACCCGGCCCGCTACAACGGCGCATCGCTGCTCGGCCTGCGCGGCCTGGTGATCAAGAGCCACGGATCCGCCGATGCCCATTCCTTTGAGTGGGCGATCAATCGCGGGTATGATGCGGCCAGAAATGGCGTCATCGAGCGCATTGCCAAGGCTTTTGCCAACAAGTCAGGCGCCGCGACCGGCGGCCCGGAGACAGACGCACCCGATCCACATTCCGACACCCGTGCCGCCTGAGGCCGCATGCCCGCGTGGCGGGTGGCCGGCCGGTACGTCCTGGCGTGCGCCGGGGCGGCCCGGAGAGCACCACGATCCGACACATTCATGACCAAGTACGCAAAAATCATCGGCACGGGGAGCTATCTGCCCCCGCGACGCGTGACGAATCACGAACTGGCAGCGCAGCTGGCCGAGCGGGGCATTGAAACCAGCGACGAGTGGATCGTCTCGCGCAGTGGCATCTCCGCCCGCCATTGGGCCGACGCCGACGTCACGTCGAGCGACCTGGCCGTCAAGGCGGCCGAGGCAGCGATTGCCACCGCCGGCATCGATCGCCAGGACATCGACCTGATCATCGTGGCGACGTCGACCCCCGATTTCGTGTTCCCGAGCACGGCCTGCCTGGTGCAGCAGAAGCTCGGCATCACGAACAACTGCGCGGCGTTCGATCTCCAGGCGGTCTGTTCGGGCTTTGTCTATGCGATGTCGACGGCGGACAAGTTCATCCGCAGCGGTTCGCACAAGAACGTGCTCGTGATCGGCACGGAAGTGTTCTCGCGCATTCTCGATTTCAACGACCGCACCACCTGCGTGCTGTTTGGCGACGGCGCGGGCGCCGTGCTGCTGTCGGCGTCGGACGAACCGGGCATCCTGTCGTCGGCCATGCATGCCGATGGCAGCCACGTCGACATCCTGTGCGTGCCGGGCAATGTGTCCGGCGGCGCCATTGTCGGCAATGCCTTCCTGCACATGGACGGCCAGGCCGTGTTCAAGCTGGCGGTGACCGTGCTGGACAAGGTGGCGCGCGAAGCGATTGCCGAGGCCGAAATGCAGGCCGACCAGATCGACTGGCTGGTGCCGCACCAGGCCAACATCCGCATCATGCAGGGCACGGCCCGCAAGCTGGGCCTGCCGGCCGAGCGCATGGTGGCAACGGTGCACGAGCATGGCAATACGTCGGCGGCCTCGATTCCGCTGGCGCTGGACGTGGCCGTGCGCGATGGCCGTATCAAGCCGGGCCAGACCGTGCTGATGGAAGGCGTTGGCGGCGGCTTCACCTGGGGCGCGGTGCTGCTGCGCATGTAATATGCGGCCGGTGCGAAGCATCAGCAGCCCTCGCACCGTTCGACAAGATGAATAGCTAGGACTGGATTTCCGATGAAATTCGCATTCGTATTCCCCGGACAGGGTTCGCAGTCGGTTGGCATGCTGAACGCATTTGCCGACAACCCCGTGGTACGCGCCACGCTCGAGGAAGCCTCGACGGCGCTGGGCCAGGACATCGGCAAGATGATCGCCGAAGGCCCCGCGGAAGAACTGAACCTGACGACCAACACGCAGCCGGTCATGCTGACCGCCGCCGTTGCCGTGTATCGCGCCTGGCTCGACGCCGGTGGTCCGGCCCCGGCCCTGGTGGCCGGCCACAGCCTGGGCGAATATTCGGCCCTGGTTGCCGCGGGTGTGATTCCGTTTGCCGATGCGGTACCCCTGGTGCGCTTCCGCGCCCAGGCCATGCAGGAAGCCGTGCCCGTGGGCGAGGGTGGCATGGCTGCCATCCTGGGTCTGTCGGACGACGACGTGCGCGCGGCGTGTGCCGAAGCTGCCGCCGCAGGCGCTGGCGTGGTGGAAGCCGTCAACTTTAACGCGCCGGCCCAGGTCGTGATCGCCGGCCACAAGGGCGCGGTGGAAAAGGCCTGCGAAATCGCCAAGGGCAAGGGCGCCAAGCGCGCGCTGCCGCTGCCGGTGTCGGCCCCGTTCCATTCGTCGCTGCTCAAGCCCGCCTCCGACCGCCTGCGCGAGCGCATGGCCGGACTGGCGTTCTCGGCGCCGTCCATTCCCCTGGTCAACAACGTGGACGTGGCCATCGTCAACGATCCCGCGCAGATCAAGGATGCGCTGGTTCGCCAGGCGGCGGCGCCGGTGCGTTGGGTCGAGTGCGTGCAGAAGATGGCCGCCGAAGGCGTGACCCACGTGATCGAGTGCGGACCGGGCAAGGTGCTGGCCGGCATGACCAAGCGCATCGACGGCAACCTCGTTGGTGGGGCAATCTTTGATCCGGCGTCGCTGCAGGACACGCTGGCGCTGCTGAAGTAAGACCAAGGAACAAACGCAACATGAGCAAGACATTGGAGAATCAGGCCGCGTTGGTGACGGGTGCCTCGCGTGGCATTGGCCGCGCGATTGCACTGGAACTCGCGCGCCAGGGCGCCACGGTGATCGGCACGGCCACGAGCGAATCGGGTGCGGCCGGCATCAGCGAATACCTGGCGGCCGAAGGGCTGAAGGGCCACGGCGTGGTGCTGAACGTGAACGACGCCGCGCGCTGTGAAGCCGTGATCGACGAAATCGTGAAGGCGCATGGCGGCCTGGCGGTGCTGGTCAACAATGCCGGCATCACGCAGGACCAACTGGCCATGCGCATGAAGGACGAAGACTGGACGGCGGTGATCGACACGAACCTGACGGCCGTGTTCCGTCTGGCCCGTGCGGTGCTGCGCCCGATGATGAAGGCGCGCGGCGGCCGTATCATCAACATCACTTCGGTGGTGGGTTCCACCGGCAATCCGGGGCAGATGAACTACGCGGCGGCCAAGGCCGGCGTGGAGGGCATGACCCGTGCGCTGGCCGCCGAAATCGGCAGCCGCAACGTGACGGTGAACTGCGTGGCGCCTGGCTTTATCGATACGGACATGACGAAGGTCCTGTCCGAAGAACAGCATGCGGCCCTGAAGACCCGTATTCCGCTGGGTCGGCTGGGTCAGCCGGAAGACATCGCCAATGCGGTGGCTTTCCTGGCCGGTCCGCAGGCCGCCTACATCACGGGCACTACGCTGCACGTGAACGGCGGCATGTACATGAACTGATGTTTTGAACCGGTTTCGGTTTCGAGGGAGAAGCCGAAAGAAGCCGGTTGAAGCTGCAGTTTTTTAAACCAATCGGGCGCGATTCTTGCAAAGCTTGGCAGGCGGATTTTTTGTGGTCCAAACCTGCTAAAATGCGCCCACTTTTTGTCGAACTTCCCTGGAGGGTTACATGGACAATATCGAACAACGCGTCAAGAAAATCGTGGCAGAACAGCTTGGCGTGGCCGAGGCAGACATCAAGAACGAATCCTCGTTCGTGAACGACCTCGGTGCGGACTCGCTGGACACGGTTGAACTCGTGATGGCGTTGGAAGATGAATTCGGCATGGAAATTCCCGATGAGGAAGCCGAAAAGATCACGACCGTGCAACAGGCTATCGACTACGCCACCGCGCACGTCAAGGCCTAAGCCCGTCGTATCTGAATTCCGAGCCACAGAAGGCAGGTGGGCGGGCCGTCGCGGCCTTGCCTTGCTGTTTTCTGTGGCTTTCGTCTGTTCGAAGACGCAGAATGGAATGCGCCTGTACGCCGCGCCCGTGGCGCGGCGGCAGGCTGATCCGTCGTTCCGTCGCCTCTTCACGCACCCGTAGGAAAACATAGTGAGCCGTCGTCGCGTCGTCGTCACTGGGCTTGGCCTTGTGTCTCCGGTCGGAAACACGGTTGCCGAAGGCTGGGCCAACCTGGTAGCCGGCAAGTCCGGCATCGCCACCATCACCAAATTCGATCACTCCGCGCTTTCCGTGCACTTCGCCGGTGAAGTGAAGGGCTTCAATGCCGAGGACTACATCCCGGCCAAGGAAGCCCGCAATATGGATACGTTTATCCATTACGGTATCGCCGCGGGTACGCAGGCCCTGAGGGACAGCGGCCTGGAAGTGACCGAAGCCAATGCCGAGCGTATCGGCGTACTGGTCGGCTCGGGCATCGGCGGCCTGCCGATGATCGAAGAGACCAAAGCGGTGCTGACCGAGCGCGGTCCACGCCGTATTTCGCCGTTCTTCGTGCCGGGTTCGATCATCAACATGATCGCCGGCCACCTGTCGATCATCCACGGCATCAAGGGCCCGAACCTCGCTGCCGTGACCGCGTGCACGACCGGCCTGCACAGCATCGGCCTGGCCGCTCGCCTGATCCAGGCCGGCGACGCCGATGCCATGTTGGCAGGCGGGGCCGAGTCGACGGTGTCGCCGCTGGGTATCGGCGGCTTTGCCGCGGCCCGCGCGCTGTCGACCCGCAACGACGACCCGGCTGCGGCCTCGCGCCCGTGGGACAAGGACCGCGACGGCTTCGTGCTGGGCGAGGGCGCCGGCGTGATGATGCTGGAAGAGTACGAGTCGGCCAAGGCGCGCGGCGCGCGCATCTATGCCGAGCTGATCGGCTTTGGCATGAGCGGCGATGCGTTCCACATGACCGCCCCGAACATGGACGGCCCGCGCCGCTGCATGGTCAACGCGCTGAAGGACGCAGGCATCAATGCGGACCAGGTCCATTACCTGAACGCGCATGGCACCTCGACGCCGCTCGGAGACAAGAACGAATCCGATGCCATCAAGGCAGCGTTCGGCGACCAGGCCTACAAGATGGTGGTGAACTCGACCAAGTCGATGACTGGCCACCTGCTGGGCGGCGCCGGCGGCGTGGAGTCGGTCTTCACCGTACTGGCTGTGCACAACCAGGTGTCGCCGCCGACGATCAACATCGACAACCAGGATCCGGAGTGCGACCTGGACTACGTGGCCAACACGGCGCGCGAGATGAAGATCGACGTTGCGGTAAAGAACAACTTCGGTTTCGGCGGTACCAACGGCACGCTTGTCTTCCGCCGCGTCTGATCCGTGGTTGAGGCGGGCCCTGCACGGGCTGCGCCAGGACAGGGCCCACCCGTTGCGGTGGGCCCTGTTGGTGTTCTGCGCCGGTGAAGCGGTTGCGATGGGACTGCTCGCGTCCGCGTTGGCCGACACCGTTGCCACGAACCCTGCCGGCATGCTGTGGTGGCACGGCGCGCTGGCGCTGCTGCCCGTTGTCGCCTGCGTGGCGATTGCCCGCAAATGGCGCCAATGGATGCGTGCGCTGTGCTGGCACTGCACGGCGCTGCTGCCGGCCCCCGACGGCAAAGGGCCGCTGCGGGTCCGTATTGAAGTACCCGGTGCCAGCCGCCACGAGGTCGTGGTGAGCGGCTTCTGGCAGGCGGGCAGCGTCGCTGTCTTGCGCCTTGGCTCCCGTGCGCCCGGTCTGCCGGGCGTAGTCTTCCTTCCCTGGCAAGCCGTGTCGCCGGATCTCTCGCGGCGGTTGCGGTGCGCTGCCAGAGTTGCACTGCAGGTGCAACCGGAAACGACCGCAAGGGAACGAATTTGTTAATTCACGGTCACAGCGTGCGCGTTGCTCGACGGGGCGAGCGAAGAATCGTAGGTAAAATACAACGTTTGTCGTGACGACCAAACCAAGAGATACACTGCAGGTGAGCCATACGTGAGCGAACGCGAAGCCGATCAGCTCCTAGTTGAACGCGTCCAGCAGGGCGACAAGCGGGCCTTTGAACTTCTGGTGACCAAATACCATCGGAAGATCATTCGCCTGATTTCGCGCCTGGTCAGGGACCCCGCCGAAGTCGAGGATGTGGCGCAGGATGCCTTTATCAAGGCATATCGCGCCTTGCCCCAGTTTCGCGGGGAGTCGGCCTTCTACACGTGGCTGTACCGGATCGCCGTCAACACGGCCAAGAACTACCTTGCTACCCAGGGCCGCCGCCCGGAAGCGTCGAGCGACATCGATGCGGAAGAGGCTGAAACTTTTGCGGACGGTGAGCAACTAAGGGATATCAATACGCCGGAGTCGATGCTCCACACGCGCCAGGTTGCCGAGACGGTGAATCGCGCGATGGAAGCACTGCCGGAGGAATTGCGGACCGCCATCACCCTGCGCGAGATCGAGGGCCTCAGCTATGAGGAAATCGCGGAGGCGATGGGATGTCCGATCGGCACGGTGCGCTCGCGGATCTTCCGCGCGCGCGAGGCGATTGCCGAAAGATTGCGTCCGCTGCTGGGAACGGCAGAGGGCAAGCGGTGGTAGTAGTTCCGGTGGTAGTAGTTCGGTAGCAAAGAACGATGTCGTGCGGCCAGCGTTGCAGCCTATTCCTGCATCGATAAGCGACAGCAGTAGACGGGATTATCGGTGTTCAATGGAAGTTCTTGGGGTGGGAAATGGGTCAGGCTCATAAGCAGTCGGTTCATGTAGTGGAAGCAGCGGAGCAGATCTCCGTTCTGATGGATGGCGAACTGGCGCCGCATGAAGTCAATGCCGTGCTCGATCTCGCAAAAAGCGACGACGGCATGGCCGACTGGAGCACATACCAGTTGATCGGCGATGCGCTGCGCTCGGAAGACCTGACGCACGCAGGCTCCACCGCCGATTTCCTTACTCGCTTCTCCGCCCGCCTGGAGGCCGAGCCGCACGTGCTGGTGCCGGCCGTGGCGCAAGCCAGTGCACGCCACCGCCTGCTGGTCAGGCCATCGTGGGTGCGCCGCGCCTTGCCTGGTACCGCGATCGCTGCCGCAGTGGCGGCGGTCAGCTGGGTGGTCGTGCCGCAGATGCGCGGACCCGCTGGCCTGGCCGCGCCCGAAGCCGTGGTGGCGCGCGCGGAACCGTCCGCAGCCGCGCCGGCTGCCGGCATTGTCACCGTGGCCGAAACCCAGATGATCCGCGACCCGCGCCTGGACGAATATCTGCGTGCCCATCGCACCTCGGTGGCAACGGATGCGTTCGTGCCGACCATGCGCACGGTTGCCAACGGCGCCAGCTTCTCTCAGGAAAATACGCAGGAATAATGCCGGACATGCCTAAAGGACGGTCGTCCGCCTATGTAGCGGGCGCACAGAGAATTGGGGCCCTGCGTAGGTCCCTTTTTCTGGCCTTGTGTCTGACTGCTGCAGCGGCAACCGCGCAGCCCTCGGACAGTACGCTGAACCGACGCGACGCCACGGCCTGGCTCAACAAGATCCACAAGGCCGCGCAACGCGAAAACTATGTCGGCACGCTGATTTACCAGCGCGGCAGCGTCATGCATGCGTCGCGCATCCAGCATTACAGCGATCTGGTCAACAACGAGTACGAGCGCCTGGAAACGCTGGACGGCAAGCCGCGCGAGGTGCTGCGCCAGAATGACGTGGTGCACAGCCTGATCCCGGAAGCCAAGCTGGTGGTGGTGGAGAAGCAGGAAGCCAAGGACCGCTTCCCGGCGCTGCTTGCCACCAACAAGAACGATGTGCTCGAGCTTTACGATATGCGCAGGATGCCCGCGGAGCGGGTGGCCGGCATGGATTGCGAGGTGTTCGCGCTGGAGCCTCACGATGCCGCGCGCTATGCGGTGCGCCTGTGGGCCGAGAAGAATTCCGGCCTGCTGATGCGTGCGCAGACCGTTGGCGACGGCGGCAAGGTGCTTGAGCAGGTGGCATTCTCGCAAGTCCAGATCGGGGTGCCGTCGGAAAAACAGCGCATCCTTGCTGCCATCAAGAGTGCCAGCAACTGGAACCACTACGAGGTGAATTACCAGGCGACCAACATCGCCGACGAAGGCTGGACGATCGCCGTGCCGCTGAAGGGTTTCCAGAAAATCCGCGAGGTGCGTCGTCCGCTGGGTGAGCTTCGGGCGCCGGCGCCCGGCAACAGCCGCGGTCAGGTCTTCGAAGTTTTGCAGGTGGTCTACAGCGACGGGCTGACCGGCCTCTCGGTCTTCATCGAGCCGGTTTCCGAGCAGCGAGTGCGCCGCGAGGGCGTAGCCGCACTCGGCGCGACACAAGTCGTGGTGCGCCGGATAGCCGATTACTGGATCACCGTGGTCGGCGAGGTGCCGGCGAGCACCGTACGCCAGTTTGCGACGGCCGTAGAGTACCGGCAGCCCAAGGCGGTACACTGAGCCTGACGCGGGTGCAGCCGGCGCCTCGGAATGCCCCATTCCAGGGGCCGGCCCATGAAACCTGCGCGAGGGGTCCCAGCCACGGGATCGTATCGGTTTTTCTTCTTTCGCTGAATCCCGGGAGTTGTCGATGACTTTCAGATCTCCAGCCCTGGCGCGTGCCGTGGTCATGGCTGCCATGTTGGTGCTCGGCCCGACCGTGGCCCAAGTCAGCCACGCCCAGGCCGCCGCCGCCAACTACAACCTGCCTGATTTCACCGACCTGGTGGAAAAGGCCAGCCCCGCAGTCGTCAATATCCGCACCACGGAGCGCGTGCGCCAACGCGGCGGCGCTCCCGGCGACGATGAAATGGCCGAGTTCTTCCGGCGCTTCTTTGGCGTGCCCATGCCGGGCGCGCCGGCCCCAGGCACGCCGCCGCGCCGCAACCAGCCGCAGCCGCCGCAGCAGGAAGAACAGAGCCGGGGCGTAGGCTCGGGCTTCATCATCAGCGCCGATGGTTATGTGATGACCAACGCGCATGTGGTGGCGGACGCCGAGACCATCTACGTTACGCTGCCGGACAAGCGCGAGTTCAAGGCCAAGCTGATCGGGTCGGACAAGCGTACCGACGTGGCGCTGCTGAAGGTTGATGCCACCAACCTGCCACGCCTGCCGCTGGGAGATTCGGAGAAAGTCCGCGCCGGCGAGTGGGTGCTCGCCATCGGCTCGCCGTTCGGGCTGGATAACAGCGTGACCGCCGGCATCGTCTCGGCCAAGGGGCGCGATACCGGCGACTACGTGCCGTTCATCCAGACAGATGTGGCGGTCAACCCCGGCAACTCGGGCGGTCCGCTGATCAACCTGCGCGGCGAAGTGATCGGTATCAATTCGCAAATCTACAGCCGCAGCGGCGGCTACATGGGCATTTCCTTCGCGATCCCGATCGACGAGGCGATGCGCGTGTCCGAGCAGCTCAAGACCGCCGGCCGCGTGACCCGCGGCCGCATCGCGGTGGCGATCGGCGATGTCACCAAGGAAGTGGCCGATTCGCTGGGACTGGGCCGTGCGCGTGGCGCACTGGTCGGCAGCGTCGAACCGGGCGGCCCCGCCGAGAAGGCCGGAGTCGAGGCCGGCGATATCATCCTGAAGTTCAACGGCCGCGATATCGAGCGCGCTTCGGACCTGCCGCGCATGGTCGGCGATACCAAGCCGGGCGCGCGCGTGCCGCTGCAGTTGTGGCGCAAGGGCGCGACCCGCGAGGTGACCATTACCGTTGCCGAGCTGGAGCCGGACGGCAAGGCGCGCGCCAGCCGCAGCGCGGCGCCCAAGGAAGACAGCGCACAGGCCAGCAAGCCCAACGCGCTGGGGCTGGTAGTCAACGACCTGCCCGACGCGCGCCTGAAGGAGCTCAAGCTCAAGTCGGGCGTCGAGGTAGAGCTGGCCGACGGCCCTGCGCTGCGCGCCGGCATCCGTCCAGGCGACATTATCCTGCGCCTGGGCGACACCGACGTGACCAACGCCCGCCAGTTCAACGAGCTGGTGCGCGGGCTGGACAAGAGCCGGATCGCCGCGGTGTTCGTGCGCCGCGGAGACGCCACTCAGGTGCTGACGCTGCGCCCGGGTGCCACCGTCAGCCGTTGATCCGCTCCCCGACGGCATGCCCGCGCTGACACTTTACGGCCGGGCATACTGCCATCTGTGCGACGACATGAAGGTCGCGCTGGAATCCCTCCGGCGCGATTTTTCTTTCGTGCTGCATGAGGTGGATGTCGACAGCGACGCCGGCCTGGAAGACCGCTTCGGCGAGCTGGTCCCGGTATTGATGCCAGGGCCGCCGGAGGCGCTCGACAGCGGTGCCGCGCGGCTTTGTCACTATTTCCTCGATGACGGCGCGGTGCGGGAGTGGCTTGCAGCACACGGCGGCGCCCGCGCCAGCCGCTGAATGCGCCTGGCACGCGCATGGCGTGGCCATTTCACGACCCGGAAGCCTTTGAAAATCCGGTAAAATCGCAGATTGGCGCAAAAATTGCACCCCTGACCTTTGCGGCACGCCCGCGCACGCCCTGCCGGCGCGCGGCGCCGGGCCATTTTCGAACTGCGACGAACCGTTTGTTGCCGCCCGGGCCCTGTTGCCGGCGCTCCCCTGAACACTAGATGGACCATATCCGTAATTTCTCGATCATTGCCCATATCGACCATGGGAAGTCCACCCTGGCCGACCGGATCATTCAGCTCTGTGGAGGGCTGTCGGATCGGGAGATGGAAGCGCAGGTCCTCGACTCGATGGATATCGAGAAAGAGCGCGGTATCACCATCAAGGCGCAGACCGCCGCGCTGACCTACAAGGCGCGCGACGGCGAGGTCTACAACCTGAACCTGATCGACACTCCGGGACACGTCGACTTCAGCTATGAAGTCAGCCGCTCGTTGTCCGCCTGCGAAGGCGCGCTGCTGGTGGTCGACGCCTCGCAGGGCGTTGAGGCGCAGACCGTGGCCAACTGCTACACCGCGATCGAGCTGGGCGTGGAAGTCGTGCCGGTGCTGAACAAGATCGACCTGCCGCAGGCCGACCCCGAGAACGCGATCCAGGAGATCGAGGACGTCATCGGCATCGATGCGCAGGACGCCACGCCGTGCTCGGCCAAGACCGGCCAGGGCGTGCAGGACGTGATCGAGGCCCTGATCGCCAAGGTGCCGCCGCCCAAGGGCGACGCGGACGCACCGCTGCAGGCGCTGATCATCGATTCGTGGTTCGACAACTACGTCGGCGTGGTGATGCTGGTGCGCGTGGTCAACGGCACGCTGCGCACCAAGGACAAGGTGCTGCTGATGGCCACCGGCGCGCAGCACCTGGTCGAGCAGGTGGGCGTGTTCACGCCCAAGTCGATCCAGCGCGATTCGCTGACCGCGGGCCAGGTAGGCTTTGTCATCGCCGGCATCAAGGAACTGAAGGCCGCCAAGGTGGGCGACACCATCACCACCGTGCAGCGCAAGGCCGAGGCGCCGCTGCCCGGCTTCAAGGAAGTCAAGCCGCAGGTGTTCGCCGGCCTGTATCCCGTCGAGGCCAACCAGTACGAAGCGCTGCGTGAATCGCTGGAAAAGCTGCGCCTGAACGACGCCTCGCTGATGTTCGAGCCGGAAGTGTCGCAGGCGCTGGGTTTCGGCTTCCGTTGCGGCTTCCTGGGCCTGCTGCACATGGAAATCGTGCAGGAGCGCCTGGAGCGCGAATTCGACATGGACCTGATCACCACCGCGCCGACGGTGGTGTACCAGGTCGAGATGCGCGACGGCACCATGATCACGGTGGAAAATCCGGCGAAAATGCCGGATCCGAGCAAAATCGAAGCGATCCTGGAGCCGATCGTTACCGTCAACCTGTATATGCCGCAGGAGTATGTCGGCTCGGTGATCACGCTGTGCACGCAGAAGCGCGGCACGCAGATCAACATGAGCTACCACGGCAAGCAGGTGCAGCTGACCTACGAGATCCCGATGGCGGAAATCGTGATGGACTTCTTTGACCGCCTGAAGTCGGTGTCGCGCGGCTATGCGTCGATGGATTACGAGTTCAAGGAATATCGCCCGTCGGATGTGGTCAAGGTCGATATCCTGATCAACAGCGACAAGGTCGATGCGCTGTCGGTGATCGTCCACCGCTCCAACTCGCAATACCGGGGCCGCGAAGTTGCCGCCAAGATGCGCGAGATCATCCCGCGCCAGATGTACGACGTGGCGATCCAGGCGGCGATCGGCTCGAATATCATTGCGCGCGAGAACGTCAAGGCACTGCGCAAGAACGTGCTGGCCAAGTGCTACGGCGGCGATATCAGCCGCAAGAAGAAGCTGCTGGAAAAGCAGAAGGCCGGCAAGAAGCGCATGAAGCAGGTCGGTACGGTCGAGATCCCGCAAGAGGCCTTCCTGGCCATCCTGCAGGTGGACGACAAGTAAGGCCCGGCAGCAGATGCCACGCGCGGCGGTTCGCCGCGCGGGTAACAGAACAGGCTGTACCAGGATTTCCAAGAACCAGAAGCCGTCATGAATTTTGCACTGATCCTTTTTGTGCTGGTGGTGATTACGGGTGTTGCGTGGGTCGCGGACAAGCTCGTGTTCGAGCGGCAGCGCCGCGCCTCGGCGCGGCTGGCGCTGGCTGAATTCGATTCCCGCCAGGCGGCGCTGCAAGGTGGCTTTGGCGCGACCGATGCCGACGCCACGCGCAAGCGCCTGGCCGAAGAGAAGCTGCGCCAGCCGTGGTGGCTGGAATACTCGGCAAGCTTCTTCCCGGTGATCCTGGCGGTGTTCGTCCTGCGCTCGTTCGTGGTCGAGCCGTTCAAGATCCCGTCGGGCTCGATGATCCCGACGCTGCTGATCGGCGACTTCATCCTGGTCAACAAGTATGAATACGGCATCCGGCTGCCGGTGGTGAACAAGAAGATCATGGACATGCGCGAGCCCCAGCGCGGCGACGTGATGGTGTTCCGCTACCCGAAGGACCAGTCGCTCGATTACATCAAACGAGTTATCGGCGTGCCGGGCGACACGGTGCAGTATTTCAACAAGCGGTTGACCATCAACGGCAAGCCGGCCGAATACACGGTGCTGCCGGACTTCCTGGATGAAGAGCGCCTGGCATATTCCAAGCATTTCCGCGAAAAGCTGCCCGGCAGCGTCGATCATGGCATCCTTAACGATGCCGACCGGCCGGCGTTCGTGGCGGGCGCCGACCCGGATTTCCCTTACCGGGAAAACTGCACTTACAATCAGCAGGGTGTGACGTGCAAGGTACCTGCAGGTCACTATTTCGTGATGGGCGACAACCGGGACAACAGCCTCGACTCCCGTTACTGGGGATTCGTGCCGGATGAGAATATCGTCGGCAAGGCCTTTGTCATCTGGATGAACCTGGGCAATTTCGGACGCGTGGGCTCGTTCAAGTAAGTCAAGCCGCGCGGCGCAAGAACACTCAACACAAAAGAGGGCAAGCGCAATGGGTCAGACCGGGAAGGGTAAGGGGAAAGAACAAGGCCGGGAGTACTTGCAGGCCTGGCCACGGCGCCACGGGCAGGGCGGATTTTCCGTCTGGACGCTGCTGGTGATCGTGGTCTTCGTGATCGGCGTGGCCTTGCCGGCCGTGCGCTCGATACCGAGCCTGGTGGAGTATTTTTCGGTGAAGCGCGCCGCCAGCTATGCAAAGCAGCGTGCAGTCAACAAACGTGAAGTCGTCGAGTATTTCGACAAACAGGCAGTCATCGACCAGATTGCCGCAGTCAAGGGCGAAGACCTGCTGGTCCGCGAGGACGATAATGGCAACATCCGCTCGGTCGATTTTTCGTACCGGACCGAAGTGCCCGTCTACGGACCCCTGAGTCTTCTGATCACCTATTCGGGAACGCAGCACTGATATGAACCTCGACGCCTTGCAGCAACGACTCGGCTACCGATTCAGCAAGCCAGAATTGCTGCAGCAGGCGCTGACGCACCGCAGCCACAGCGCCCAGCACAACGAACGCCTCGAGTTTTTGGGCGATTCGGTGCTCAACTGCGCCGTGGCGGACATGCTCTATGGCATGTTCGGCAAGCTTGACGAAGGCGACCTGTCGCGCGTGCGCGCCAACCTGGTCAAGCAGCAGGCCCTTTATGAGATCGCCCAGATGCTGCAGCTGTCCGACACGTTGCGCCTGGGCGAGGGCGAACTGAAGAGCGGCGGCTTCCGCCGTCCGTCGATTCTCGCCGACGCGCTCGAAGCCATCGTTGGCGCGGTCTTCCTCGATACCGGCTTCGAGGCCGCGCGCGCGCTGATCCGCAAGCTCTATATCCCGATCCTGGAGCAGGTGGACCCGCGCACGCTGGGCAAGGACGCCAAGACCCTGCTGCAGGAGTACCTGCAGGGCCACAAGATTGCCCTGCCGCAATATAACGTAATCGCCACTCACGGGGCCGCGCACAGCCAGCAGTTTGAAGTCGAGTGCACGGTGCCTAAACTGGAAGTCCGGGTGTTCGGCACCGGTGCCTCGCGGCGCGCCGCCGAGCAGGCCGCCGCCAAGCTGGCGCTGGACGAAGTCCAGAAGCTGGTGCCGCAGCTGCTCAAGCGCAGCCGCGCCGAGCGCACCGGCAAGACCCGCAAGCAACCCCAGCCGCAGGATCCGCAGCTGTCTCTCAGGTTGAAGGAATGACCGAATCTACCCATCCGCAGCAAGACGCGGCGGATACCCCGGCCGCGGCGTTCCGCTGCGGCACCGTGGCCATCGTCGGCCGCCCCAACGTCGGCAAGTCCACGCTGATGAACGCGCTGGTCGGCCAGAAGATCAGCATCACCTCGCGCAAGGCGCAGACCACGCGGCACCGCATCGTCGGCATCCAGACCACGGATGACGCGCAGTATGTGTTCGTCGACACGCCCGGATTCCAGACTCGCCACGCCAGCGCGCTCAACCGTTCGCTGAACCGCGCGGTCACGTCGACACTGTCGTCGGTGGACCTGATCCTGTTCGTGGTCGAGGCGGGCTATTACGGCGCCGACGACGAGAAGGTGCTGTCGCTGCTGCCGAAGAACACGCCGGTGCTGCTGGTGACCAACAAGCTCGACCGCATCGGCGAGAACCGTTCGGAAGTGATGATGCCCTTCCTGGAAAAGATGGGGCAGCTGTTCCCGTTCCGCGAAGTGGTGCCGATGTCGGCCAAGACCCGCGACCATATCGCGCGGCTGTTCGACATCATCCGGCCCTACCTGCCGGAAGGCGAGCCGATGTATGACGCCGATGCGATGACCGACCGCAGCGAGCGCTTCCTGGCCTCAGAGATCATCCGCGAAAAGGTGTTCCGCTGGACCGGCGACGAGCTGCCATACACCAGCACCGTGGTCATCGACAAGTTCGAGACCGAGGGGCGCCTGCGCCGTGTCTTTGCCACCATCCTGGTCGAGCGCGACGCGCACAAGGCCATGATCATCGGCAACAAGGGCAGCAAGCTCAAGCAGATCTCCACCGAGGCGCGCCTCGATATGGAAAAGCTGTTCGACGGCAAGGTCTACCTCGAAATGTGGATCAAGGTGAAGAGCGGCTGGGCCGACAACGAAGCCGGACTGCGGGCCTACGGCTACGAGTGACCGCACTGCGAGCGAAAGGCGGGCGAACATTGAGCAAGACGGCTGACATCGCACGCGCGCCGGCGCCCCGCGCCCGCCGCGCCGATCCGGTGGTGGACGAGGCGGCCGAACTGCTCGACAGCAAGGCACTGCCCGGCATGGCCGATGCGGCGGCACGCGCCATGATGGACCGCGCCATGCGTATCGTGCCGGCCCGGCCCGAGTCGCGCGTCGCCGACCAGCCGGGCTTTGTACTGCATGCCTGGCCGTATCGCGAGACCAGCCTGATCCTCGATGTCTTCACGCGCGACCATGGCCGCATCTCGATGGTGGCCAAGGGCGCCAAGCGCCCGCATTCGGCGCTGCGGGCGGTGCTGCAGCATTTCCATCCGGTGTCGGTCTCATGGAGCGGCCGCGGCGAGGTCAAGACGCTGACCAAGGCCGAATGGGTAGGCGGCATGCCGCCGCTGGCCGGCGATGCACTGTTGTCCGCGTTCTATCTCAACGAACTGCTGATGCGCTTCTGCCCGCGCGAAGATGCGTATCCCGCGCTGTTCCGCCACTACCTGGCCACGCTCACGCGGCTGGCGCACGGCGAGCCCGCCGGGCTGGTGCTGCGCAGCTTCGAGCGTGTGCTGCTGCAGGACACCGGCTTCGCGGTGGCCTTCGACCAGTGCCTGAGCACCGGCGAACGCGTGCAACCGGGACTCGACTACGTCTACCAGCCCGAGCGCGGCGTGCGCCGCGCCCAGCCGAGCGACCCGTCGTCGTGGCCGGTGGTGTCGGGCCAGACGCTGCTCGACATGGCGCAGGACGATTACAGCCGCGCGCAGACAGCGGCGCAAAGCCGGGCGCTGATGCGCTTCCTGCTGCATTATTATCTGCAAGGCGAACCGCTGAAAACGCGCCAGATACTGATCGATCTGCAGTATCTGTGACCGAACCATTCCAATCCGAATCTCTCCTGCTCGCATGATCTTCCACGCAAATCCGGGCGTCATCGACCTTGGCGTCAACATCGACCACGTTGCCACGCTGCGCAACGCGCGCGGCACCGTGTATCCCGACCCCATCCAGGCCGCGCTGCAGGCCGAGGAAGCCGGCGCGGACCTGATCACGCTGCACCTGCGCGAAGACCGCCGCCATATCCGCGACGCCGACGTGCGCGCGCTGCGCCCGCAGCTGGCCACGCGCATGAACCTGGAGTGCGCGATTACGCAGGAGATGCTCGACATTGCCTGCGAGATCCGCCCGCAGGACGTGTGCCTGGTGCCCGAGCGCCGCGAGGAAGTGACTACCGAAGGCGGCCTCGACGTGGCAGGGCGCTTCGAGCAGGTCAAGGCGGCCTGCGCGCAGCTGGCCGGCGCCGGCATCCGCGTGTCGCTGTTCATCGATGCGGATCCCGACCAGATCGCCGCCGCGGCCGCGTGCGGCGCGCCGGTGATCGAGCTGCATACCGGTGCCTATGCCGATGCGCATACGCCCGACGAGCAGGCGGTGGAATTCCGCCGCATCGCTGATGGTGTCGACGCGGGGTTGAAGCACGGGCTGGTGGTCAATGCCGGCCACGGCCTGCACTACACCAATGTCCAGCCCATCGCGGCGCTGCCCGGCATCAAGGAACTGAACATTGGCCATGCCATCGTCGCGCATGCGGTGTTCGTCGGCTGGCAGAACGCGGTGCGCGAGATGAAGGCCATCATGGTGGCCGCGCGCCTGGGCACGCGTTATCCCGTCGCAGGCGCGCCGGCGTGATCTACGGCGTCGGTACCGACATCATCCAGATCGCCCGCGTGCAGGGCGTGATGGAACGCACCCACGGCCGCTTCGCGGAAAAGGTGCTCGGACCCAGCGAGCTGGCCAAGTACCACGCGCGCAAGGCACGTTCCGAGAAGCGCGGACTCGCCTTCCTGTCCACGCGCTTTGCCGCCAAGGAAGCCTTTTCCAAGGCCATCGGCCTCGGCATGCGCTGGCCGATGACGTGGCGCGCGATGGAGCTGATGAACCTGCCTTCGGGCGAGCCTTCGCCGGTATGCCACGGCGAGCTGGCGGCATGGCTCGCGGAACGCGGCCTCACCGTGCGGGTCAGTGTCAGTGACGAACATGACTATGCAGTCGCCTTCGCCATTGCCGAGCGCAGCGGCGAGGCGGCTCCTCAAAACAAAGCCTTGTGAATCCAACCCCTTCCATGTCCAAGAAGAACTCCGGCAAGCGGCCGGGCCCGGTGGTCCTCGACGTCGTCGGCAAGCAGCTCGATACTGACGATGCGCGCCGCATCGCGCATCCGCTGACCGGCGGCGTGATCCTGTTCGCTCGCAACTTCGAATCGCGCGCGCAGCTGCAGGCGCTGACGCGCGCAATCCGCGCGGTGCGCGACGACGTGCTGATCTGCATCGACCATGAAGGCGGCCGCGTGCAGCGCTGCAAGACCGATGGCTTTACCCATCTGCCGGCGATGCACCGGCTGGGCGAACTTTGGGACCGCGATGTACTGGCCGCGACGCGCGCCGCGGTGGCGTGCGGCTACGTGCTGGCGGCAGAGCTGCGCGCCTGCGACATCGATTTCAGCTTCACGCCGGTGCTGGATCTTGACTACGGGCGCAGTGCCGTGATCGGTGACCGCGCCTTCCATGCCGACCCGCGTGTGGTGACGATGCTGTCCGGCCACCTCAACCACGGCCTGCTGCTGGCCGGCATGAGCAACTGCGGCAAGCACTTCCCCGGCCACGGCTATGTCGAGGCCGACTCGCACGTGGCGATCCCAGTCGACGAGCGTACGCTGGACGAGATCCTCGAACAGGACGCGCGTCCGTACGAATGGCTGGGCCTGGGCCTGTCGTCGGTGATGCCGGCGCACGTGATCTATCCCAAGGTCGACCCGAATCCGGCCGGCTTCTCGCGCTACTGGCTGCAGGACGTGCTGCGCGCGCAGCTGGGCTTCGAAGGCGTGATCTTCAGCGACGACCTCAGCATGGAAGGCGCCAGCGTGGCCGGCAGCGTGACCGAGGCCGCGCGCGCCGCGCTGACGGCAGGCTGCGACATGGTGCTGATCTGCAACCACCCCGATCGCGCCGACCAGCTGCTGAACGAACTCGACGTGGGTATCGGCAAGGCTTCGCAGCGCCGCGTCCGCAAGCTGTTCCCGCGCCGCAAGCCGCTGGACTGGAACAAGCTGCAGGGCGAAGGCGAATACCGCGCCGCGCTGCGCACGCTGCGCGAGTACGAGCTGATCGCCTGATCCGTGCGCGTACAAAAACAGAAAAGGCAGCCGAGGCTGTAATGCCGTTCAGTTATGGTCCCGGTTGAGGAAGCGAACGGCATAGCGTGAAGGGCGGGACTTGACGACCCGGTCGCATGAGCGGCCGGGTCGTTTTACATTGGGCAGCGACTTTAGGCGCTCGCGT